>Ga0209614_1000739_pt1 | contig 27526 bp, 29 predicted proteins | sample BlaSprsedimmetaG_FD_185484 | JGI IMG/M metagenome (GOLD analysis project Ga0209614, IMG submission 185484) | Hot spring sediment bacterial and archeal communities from California, USA to study Microbial Dark Matter (Phase II) - Blank Spring... ... | reverse complement strand
CTCCCGACATGCGGGTAGATCACCCGGAATCGTGGTGCGTTCCCTTCCTGGAATCCATGGACCCCAAGGTCAAGTAAATAGATATTAGGCCAAACGAATTCTCAAAACAAGACAAAATCTGGTTTCTGCAAGATGATAGGCTTTCGATTCCATCAAGTTTTTTGTCAATTCAAGTGATAAGCCGCTTGTACTGCCTGTTTTAAGATCACAATAGAAAAAGGCAAGAATATTGCGTATAAGTCATGCGATCAGGTTCGACTTCGACAAGAACTTTTTATACAATGAAAACAGTATGATTCAGAAAGATGATCCAGTTCGGGGGGAAGAGCTCCAATTTGGTGGTGATTGGACTACAGCAAAGCTGCAGGTTCTTGAAGCGTATTTGCAGACATACACAACTGCCCTGAAAAACACCCCGTTTCGGAAAGCGTACATTGATGCTTTTGCCGGAACCGGATATCGCGAGGAACGGCGTGAGGCTGCGAATGATTCCCTGAGCCTTCTTTTTCCAGACCTGGCCGAGCCTGAACCTCAGGGGTTACTTGCTGGATCGGCAAGAATGGCTCTTCGGTCGGAACCGCGATTCGACAAGTACATCTTCATCGAGAAGAGCACAAAACGCTGTCATCAGCTCGAGCAGTTGAAGTCAGAGTACCCTGAACTTGACATAATCGTGCGGAACAGAGACGCGAACAGCGAGATCCAGGATATTTGCACAAAAAAATGGAAGAATCACAGGGCGGTACTGCTACTGGACCCCTACGGGATGCAGGTGGACTGGCAGACCATCGAAGCCATAGCAAAAACAAAGGCGATTGATCTCTGGGTTTTGTTTCCAATGGGAATCGGTGTAAATCGGTTGCTTACGCGAACAGGAGACATTCCGGACTCATGGCGCAAACGGCTGAATTTACTTCTTGGAACCGAAGACTGGCATGACGAGTTCTATAGGACTGAAAAAACCACGACACTTTTTGGTTGTGAGCAGGAAAAAGTAATCAAGCAGAGCAGGGAAGTAATCGGTAGATATTTCATTGAACGGCTCAAGACAATCTTCTCGGGAGTCGTTGAAGAGCCTGGAGTTCTCCGCAATTCACGGAACAATCCTCTTTACCTGTTTTGTTTTGCCGCAGGGAACCCACGCGGTGCGCCTATTGCCAAAGAAATTGCATCGTCTCTTTTGAGGAGATTGCGCTGATGGCACAGAAATCGGGTATCGAATGGACAGAGTCCACCTGGAATCCGGTCACGGGATGCGACAAAATCAGCCCTGGCTGTGCCAACTGCTATGCCGAACGCATGGCCAAGCGGCTGCGGGCCATGGGTCAACCCAATTATGCAAATGGCTTCACGGTGACATTGCACGAGCATGTACTGAATAACCCGCTGACGTGGAGGCGGCCGCAGATGGTGTTTGTAAACTCCATGAGCGACCTTTTTCACCGGGATGTACCGCTTGATTTTATCCAGCGCGTTTTCGATGTGATGCGGGGGGCTTCCCGGCATTCCTTCCAGGTGCTCACAAAACGGTCTGAACGTCTCTTGGAACTCAGCCCATATCTGGAGTGGCCGGAGAATGTGTGGATGGGAGTCAGCGTGGAGACCGCGGCCTATATGCACCGGCTGGACCATCTTCGCTGCGTCCCGTCCAAGGTCCGATTCATATCGTTCGAGCCTCTGCTTGGATCCATCGGTCTGCTTGACCTCAGCGGGATCGACTGGTGTATTGTTGGCGGCGAATCCGGTCCGGGGGCACGTCCCCTGAAAAAGGAGTGGGTGACCGAGATTCGGGATCAATGCGGTTCAACCGGTGTACCGTTCTTCTTTAAACAGTGGGGCGGAACAAACAAGAAAAAAGCGGGCCGAAGCCTAGAGAATCGCACCTGGAGTGAACTGCCGAATATCGCTACACGCTTCGGGGTCAGATCTCAAAGTTGAAAGTAAGGGGTGGACCAATTTGACGGGAATCGGAAGCTTTTTTCGGATTTCGGGTTTTATAAAAGGTGGCAGGAGGCAAAAGCTTTTCCTTTCCTACTCTCCAACTGTTTTTTCCCGCGGTCAAAGAAGCCGCCTCCTCAGGCCTGGTCGGATTCGCGCAGGGCGTAGTATTTGATGTCGGGGTGGGGTTTGAAACCCAGGCGCGAAAACAGGGCCACGGATTCGGGGTTGTCACCCTCGATCAGGATGGCGGAGATCAGGAGGTCGCAGTCGTTTTGCAGGTAGTTGAGGGCCAGGCGCGCCAGGCGCAGGCCCAGGCCCCGGCGGCGCAGAGAGGGATCAACGGCCAAACGGTTGATCCAGCCCTTGCGGAAATCGTGGGTGGCCAGGACGGCGCCGATAATCCGTCCGTTCTCTTCCGCCAGCCACAATTTTCCCGGGCCGTTTTGGAGTTCTTTTTCCAGGCGTTCCCGGGAATCCCGGCCATGGGGTTTCAGTGGCAGGCGGCAACTTGTCCACAAGCGCATCAGGGGAGCGTAATCCCGTGGGGTGTATTCGCGGATTCGCGCGGGTTGCGCGCCCGCTGCGGGCATGGTTAAAAGGCCTCGTAAATCGAGAAGTAGATGCCGGATGAGTCCTTGCCGAAGCCCACGTCCATGCGCAGCACGATGTGCTCTTTTTTGTCGAACACGAAGCGCACTCCGGCGCCGCCGGACAATAGTGGGTTTGCAAGATCCAATTGGCCCAGTGTCGGCGCCACGGTTCCGGCCGCGACGAAACCCACCAGGCCCACGCGGCGGAAGAGGGGCATGCGGTATTCCGCCTGGGCCATTACCAGGTTGTGGTCGCGGAAGCGTCCATCATAATAACCGCGCATGGCGTACATGCCGCCGAAGCGCGCCAGGTAGTTGAACGGCACTTCCCCACTTTGCAGTTCCGCCCGGCTCTGCAGGGCCACCACGTGGCCGCGGAACAGGGAGAGGTATTTGCGCGCGTCGAGGATAAAGCGGGAAAAGCCGTAATCCGCTCCCAGGGAGCGGGAAAAGAAATCGGCCTGGGCCTTGACCAGCGTGCCGGACATGGGTGAGTAGACGCGGCCGCGGGAATCCCAGATGGCAATCAGACCGATGCCGGCCACAATGCCGCCGCCGGCGCCGATATAGGCGCCGTTGTCCAGCAGGCCGCCGGAGAGGGTTTCAACTACGTCCCAGGTGTCGTACTGCGCGCGCACACCCAGGCTCAGCGCCGACCAGACCAGTTTCTCCAGCGACACGCAAAACCCCAGGCTGCGCGAGGTATAGACCTCTTCATCCCGGGTTTGGGTGCGGGCGCCGATGCCGAAGAATTTGTCGGGGTAATTCAGATAGCTGATTTTGGCGCGGATGCGCGCGCCCAGGCGGTTGAGGTAGAGATCGGTTTCGAGTTGCAGTTGAAACTGTTTTCTTTGCGTGTGTATGGCCAGGGCGGAAATAGAGGAGGGACGATTGCGGCCATCCTTGGTGCTGAGGCGGAAAATGCCGCTGCCCGCCACCCCGTAGGCCAGGTCGGTTTCGGGTGAGTAGTAGGCAATGGGAGAATAGATCAGGCGCAGGGCGGCGGATTCCACTTGCCGGGTGTGGCTCTGGCCGGAATCATCGTCGCTTGCCCGCAGTCCGCTTGCGAAAGTCAGCAGACAAACGATTGCCCACAGAAAACAGGTGATTTTCTTTATTCCCATCCCGGAGACATGCCTTTTAATCAATTTCGGTGTAATTATAGCGGATTTTTCTCAATTCTGCAAATTTTGGGCTTGCATGAATCGTGATGAGGTAAGCGGCCGGGAAGCTTTCCAGCATCCGGCCGAACTGTGATGACTGTTCTAGGTTCTGCCTTCTGCTTTCTAGGGGGCAGTTCACGAACCGCCCGTACACCTGTCTTCCTGTCTACCTGTCTCCTTATTTTCACTTTCGACTTTCAACTGAGTACGCCTACCCCAGCCCATTGCCACTAGTCGGCATCAGGCGTTCTACACATGGTTGCGCAGTTGCAGTTCCAGGGGGCCGGGGTCGAGGTAGACCTGGCGCTCCAGGTATTGGTGCGGATACAGGCGCTGGTAGTGGTTGAGCAGGGTCAGGGGCACGATCAGGGGCAACAATCCTTTGTGGTAATTCTCAATCACTTCCAAAAGTTCCGCCTTTTCGTCGGCTTTCAGTTGTTTTTTAAAATATCCCATCACGTGGTGAAGCACGTTGGTGTGGGATTTTCTGGTGGCGCGGCGGCGCAACAGCTCCATGAAGCGTTCCTCGTATTCGGCCAGCACCTCGTCCAGGGGGCGTTTTGACGCGTGGGCCACCATGGCGCCCAATTCAGTCGCCAGGGTGGGCTGGTGGGCCATGAAGAGCAATTTGTGGCGGGAGTGGAAATCGACCAGGCCGCCCAGGTTGCGACGGTTCGCCGGCAGGTCGCGCCAGCGGAAATACGCAAATACGCGCACAATGAAATTTTCCCGCAATACCATGTCGTGCAGGCGCCCTTCTTCTTCCACCGGCAGGGTGGGAAAACGATCCATGAAGGCGCGGGCGAAGATGCCCACGCCCTGCTTGACCGGGACGCCCTTGGGGTTGTAGACCTTGACCCGCTCCATGCCGCTGGACGGCGACTTGGCCTTGAACACGAAGCCGCACAGGGATTCATCCTCTAATTGATCCAGGCGTCCGCGTGTCCATGCCTGCATGCGTTCCGTTACGTCTTTTCCCGTGCGGTTGGTGACCAGGCGGGGGGCGTCCACCTCCCCCACCAGGCGGAAAGCCTCCCGGGGCACGCCGAAACCCGCTTCCATTTCGGGACAGGCCGGCACCCACTCCACGAACTTTCCCAGAGTGTCTTTCAGGAAATGGTCCAGTTTGTGTCCGCCGTCGTAGCGCACTTTGAAACCCAGCAGGCAGGTACTGATGCCCACGCGGGGTTTTTTTAGTTCATTCCGGTTCATGGCAATCCTTAACCGGTTGAAAGCGGTCGTGGTGATGGCCGCTGCTCCATTGGGGACGCGCCCACACCAGCATGTCTTCCCCGCAGGCTTCCCAGGCCCAATCCAGCAGGCGGATACAGCTCGGCCGGCGGGGCCCCAGGCCTTCCAGGGCGGGAAGGCCCGCGGCCATGGCGGGAACCACGGTTATCACCAGCCAGTCCGGGATGCGCAGGGCCATGAACGACGTGATCACCTGGATACCCCCCTCCACCATCAGGCTGGATATGCCTTCCTGAACCAGCATGGACAACAGGATCACGAGATCCAGGTTCCCGTTGGGGAACCCGCGGCAAGGCAGGATGCGGGCGCGATCGGGGGGAAACGCTTTCACCTGTTTTTCGGGCAACTCTTCGTTTACCACCAGGATGGGGGTGCGTGACGGTTCATTGAATACGCGGGCATCGGGTGGAATACGCAGGCGCGAATCCAGGATAACGGGGACGGGCTGACGGCCCTCGATGTTCCTGCGCACGGTCAGGCGCGGGTCTTCACGCAGCGCGGTGCCGCTGCCCAGCAGGACGGCATCATGACCCGCCCGCAGTTGATGGGTCAAGTCCAGGGATTCACTACCGCTGAGCTGCAGTTTGCTGCGGTCCCAGGAGGCGATACTGCCGTCCAGGCTCTGGGCGTACGCCAGCGTGACCAACGGACGGTTGTGGCGCAAACAAAAATCCTTCGCGTCTTTCAACTCGTCAAAAAACCGTTGCCGGTTCTGCTTGGCCTTCATCTCTTACTCCCGCACTATCCTACTCCAACGGCGGAAATAAATGCAAATGGATGAGGGGAGAACAAAAACAGTTGGAGAGTTGGAAAGTTGGAGAGGAAACCCGAGTGAAAAGTCGAAAGTAAAAATAAGGTGGCAGGTGTAGGGACGGCTCCCCGTGGCCGCCCTGTAGAACGTAGAAAAAAGCAGTGAGTGCTTTTTTATTTCTTCTTCTTTGTTCCTTATTCAGCGCCCTGGAGCAAAGGGCAAGGGGCCAGGGGCGAATGGCAAGGGACAAAGGGCCTGCCTCCCTGCCACCTGATACCTGATGTTTTTTCCCCTTCCGTGTGTTCCGTGGTTTTGTTGAAATTTCCGGTTCGTGGGCGACCGGCCGGTCGCCCCTACATCTTCCCTCCTCAACTTTTCAACTTTATTAGAACACCTGCTTGAGCAGGATAAAGCCGACGATCAGCAGCACGGTAAACACCAGGGCCAGCCAGTTGAAGTACTTGTCGATGGCGCGGCGGATGGGTTCGCCGAAATGATGCACCAGGAAGGCGATGATAAAGAACCGCACCCCGCGCGAAACGATGGAGGCGACCAGGAAAACGGGAAACCCGACCTTGAAGGCGCCGGCGGAGATGGTGATGATCTTGTAGGGAATGGGTGTGAAACCGGCGGTAAACACGATCCAGAAGTTGTACAGATCGTACTTGACCTGCATGGTGTGAAACAGTTCCCGGGTGAAGCCGGGAATCACGCGGAAAAAGAACTCCGCCACCGGGGTGAACTCGCCGGAAAGGGTCCACCACAACTTCCAGCCGATGAAGTATCCGAACATCCCGCCCAGGGCGGAAGCGGTCGTCACCAGCAGGGCCAGGCGAAACCAGCGTTTGCGGGCGCCCAACACCAGTGGGATCAAAAGTACGTCCGGGGGAATGGGGAAAAAACTGCTCTCGGCGAAAGCCAGCACGAAAAGGGCCACCGCTGCCGAAGGGCGTTCCGTCCAGGCCAGCACCCAGTTGTACAAACGTCGCATCAGGTTGGGTTTCACGAAAACACCGCCTTTAAATGGTTGCATTCATCCGCGGCGTTCAGATCGTAAAGCAGAATGCTTAAAGACGCGTCGCCTTCCTGCACGGTGATTACGTCGGAATCGCCGTCACCATGGTATTCCGGCCGCCCCGTTCCCAGCCAGTAGGCGCGGTGTCCACGGGGATCACGGGTTTCAACCACTTCCGGGTGATAGCGCTTGTCACCCAGGGAGGTGACGCGCACCTTTTTTGCCCCGTTTGGAATGTTGAGATTGTACACCACTGATTTGCGCGCCACCGGCAAGAGGCGGCGAATGACATCGGCTGTCAGGTCCGCCGCGGAGACGAAATCAAACACCAGGTCGCCGGCGTCATTCAGCGTGGGAATCATCGACACCGCCAGGGCGGGCAAGCCGTAAAGGTGGGCGGTGAAAGCGGCTCCCACGGTCCCGGAATAGAACACGTCGTAGCTGAGGTTCTCGCCCTGGTTCATGCCGGAAACCACCAGGTCGGGAAGATTGGACATCACGGCCTGCAACCCCAGGTTGATGCAGTCGGACGGGGTTCCATCGACCGCCACCTGGTCAGGAGATTCCCGCCGTATGCGCAGGGGGCGCGTCAGGGTGATGCCCATGCTGACGGCGCTGCGCTCGCGGTCCGGGGCAACGGTTATGACTTCGTATGCGCCGGCGAGTCGATTTCTTATGATCTGTAGTCCCGGCGCGTGGATGCCGTCGTCATTGGTTAAAAGTATGGTCTTTTCCGGTTTCATTAAGAATCAATGTAAACTTTTTGCTCCAGGCCAACATCGCCCGGAAAAAAGGGAAAAAGAAATGGTCGGGACGAGTGGATTTGAACCACCGACCACACGCACCCCAAGCGTGTACGCTACCAGACTGCGCCACGTCCCGGCCAAGTCAGTTTGTATCACTTTTGTCCAGGATTGTCAATATCTCCCGTAATCGGGTGCGGACTTCGTTCAATGGTTGGGGGCGGGGTTTTTGTGGCGGCGCCTCTCCGGAATCGACCGCTACGGGATGCTCCAGGCGGCGGCGCACTTCGTCTTTCCCCAGGCGCTCTTCAATCAGCCAATGCTTGATTTGAATCAGGGTTTCCACGTCGCGGCGCGAGTATATTTTTTCACCGCTTATTCCCGTGATGGGCGCCAGGTTGCCGAACTCTTTTTCCCAATAGTCCAGAACCCGGCCGCCGAGACGAGTCAAGCGCTCCACGTCCCTTCGTGAAAACTTTTCCCGTTGTGGCATCCGCGCCGTCATATCATCCCCATTACGCCTGATTATACACACTGTTCACGGCCGGAACAACAAATCGCTTGAACCGGCCGCCGGGGTGACGTACAATGCTTGCGGCAAAGAAAAAAGGAAATCGTTCCCGAAACGGGTCGTTGCGGGAGGTTCCGATAATTGGAGGCAATAATCATGATTTCGAAATCGTATACGGAAGTACCCGCCCGGAAAGTGGAGCATGCGGAAGCCAAGGGGGTCACTATCCGCTGGCTGATCGGCGAAGATTCCCCGGCACCGGGATTCTGGATGCGGCTGTTCGAAGTGCAGCCCGGAGGCTATTCTCCACGCCATCAACATGACTGGGAGCACGAAGTGTACGTGCTCGAGGGCGAGGGCGAGGCCGTGAGTGAGACCGGGCCGAGGCCGATACGTTCAGGCAGTTTCGTGCTGGTCATGCCCGGCGAAGTTCACCAATTCCGCAATACCGGCAAAACCCCCCTGAAGTTTTTGTGCATGATTCCGAAAAGCGGGAAATAGGAAGAATGGACGGGGGCACTAAGTCGAAAGTCGAAAGTTTAAAGTCGAAAGTGAAAACCAAAAACCTGTTAATGCTTTTTTCTACCTTCTACGTTCTACCTTCTACAAGGACAGGCAGGTGGCAGGCATACGGGCGGAAAATTTTTCGCTACTTTTAGGGTTGGTAGGGTTTCTGGGTGCGCACAAACAGGATCAGGCCCAGAAAGCTGAACAGCATCAACCCGTACAGGTACCAATGCCGGTATGGCTCCCAGGGGAAAAAGCCCGGCATTAAACGTGTACATAACGGCACAGCCATCGCCACCACCAGGTGGGCGATCAGGGTGCGGCGCCGGCCGTGCAGAAACAGGATGATCGCGGCCCAGCCCAGGCAGGCGCCCGCGGCCATGATCGCGGTGGTGAAATTGGTTCCGGCCCCGGTCGACGGGTATGCCAGCAGTGCAACGACAAGGGTGAATGCGGCCAAACCCGCGGGGAACCAGTTTCGCGACGGCTCTTTCATGGCTTTTTCAAGTTGAAGCGGCAGAGGTTTTGACGATTTTTTGCATCACGTCGAGTTCGCGTTCGCGTGCCAGGGCGCTCTCCAGCTCTTCCGGCGAGGTCTCGCCAGATAACGCCCCGCGAATGGCCTGTTTCACTTCCCGCATCTCTTTTTCCAGTTCATCCTTTTGCAGTTCATCCGCGGTCACTACCCGTTCCGCCAGGATCACCACGCGGTTATCCGCGGTTTCCACCAGCCCCTGCCGCAGAAAAAGCCCGTGGCGTTTGCCGGAGGCGTCCACGTAGCTGACCTCCCCCATGCCCAGCAATGCCGTGTAGGGCAGGTGATGGTGCAGGATCCCGGCCTGGCCGTTTGCGGCCGGCACGTAGACCTCGCTTACCTGGGTGCGGACCAGCATCCTCTGGGCGGTAATGATCTCCAACTCCACCAGTTCGGCCATTAATACCCCATCTTCTTGGCGTTGGCGATGACATCTTCGATACCGCCGCACATGTAGAACGCCTGTTCCGGCAGGTCGTCGTACTTGCCTTCCGCCAATTCGCGGAAAGAACGGATGGTATCCTTGATTTCCACGTATTTTCCTTCACGGCCGGTAAACTCGTGGGCCACGAAAAAGGGTTGGGAAAGGAATTTCTGGATCTTGCGCGCGCGGTTGACCGTCATCTTGTCTTCGTCGGACAACTCCTCCATGCCCAGGATGGCGATAATGTCCTGAAGTTCTTCATAGCGTTGCAGGATCTCTTTGACCATGCGCGCCACCCGGTAGTGGTCTTCGCCGATCACGCGGGGATCCAGGATGCGCGAGTAGGAAGATAGCGGATCCACGGCGGGATAAATTCCGATCTCGGTCAATTGGCGGCTGAGGTTGGTGGTGGCGTCCAGGTGGGCGAAGGTGGTGGCGGGAGCGGGATCGGTATAGTCGTCGGCGGGAACGTAGATCGCCTGCACCGATGTGATCGAACCCTTGCGGGTCGAGGTGATGCGTTCCTGCAACTCCCCCATCTCGGTGGCCAGGTTGGGCTGGTAACCCACGGCTGAAGGCATGCGTCCCAGGGTGGCGGACACTTCAGAGCCCGCCTGGGTGAAACGAAAGATATTGTCGATGAAAAGCAGAGTATCCAGGCTTTCGGAGTCGCGGAAATGCTCGGCCACGGTCAGACCCGTCAATGCCACCCGCAAACGCGCACCCGGAGGTTCGGTCATCTGGCCGTAAATCAGTGCGGTCTTGTCGATGACGCCGGATTCGGTCATCTCCAGCAGGAGGTCGTTACCTTCCCGGGTCCGCTCGCCCACTCCGGCGAAAACGGTCAATCCGCCGTGCTTCTTGGCCACATTGTTGATCATCTCCATGATGAGCACGGTCTTGCCCACGCCGGCTCCGCCGAACAGGCCGATTTTTCCGCCCTTCAGGTAAGGTTCGAGCAGGTCGATCACCTTGATTCCGGTTTCAAACATCTCGAGGCTGGTGTCCTGTTCCCCCAGTTCGGGAGCGGGGCGATGGATGGGCAGACGTTCCTTTGTGTTTAACGGCCCCTTGTTGTCCACCGGATCACCGATCACGTTGATTATCCGGCCCAGGACCTCGCGGCCCACCGGAACGGTGATGGGTTCATTCGTGTCCACCGCCTTCATGCCACGGACCAGGCCGTCGGTGGAATTCATGGAAACGGTGCGCACGCGGTTTTCTCCCAGGTGGTACTGAACTTCCGTAATAATGCGCATGGGAGGATCCACTTCATAGCCCTCGGAAGTGATTTCCACGGCGTTGTAGATGGGAGGCAGTTTGCCTTCGGGGAATTCAACATCCACCACCGGGCCGATGACTTCAATCACCTTTCCCGTATTTTGAGGTTTCTCTTCTGCTTTGTTCACTGTTCCTCCTATTGATTCTTCAACGCTTCCGTGGCGGTGATGATTTCCAGCAGTTCATTCGTGATTGAAGCCTGGCGCGCCTTGTTGAGTATCAACGTCAGCGATTGAATCATATCGCCGGCATTGCGGCTGGCCAGATCCATGGCCATCATGCGTGCGGCGTGTTCCGAAGCCTGTGATTCCATCAACAATTGAAAAATGCGGGACCTGAGGAAGCGCGGCAGAATGGCGGCGAAAACCGCTTCCGCGGATGGTTCATAGATGGTTTCGCGCTCTTTTTCCTTTTCTTCGGCATCCTCATTTTCATCCGCTCGATAAAGGATGGGGAAAACGGTTTTCAGCGTCACTTCCTGGCGGGAAGCGCTGGCAAACTCCGTGTACAGAAACGAGATGTCCCGGACTTGATGCTCAAGAAACAACTCTGAAAGGAATTCCGTCACCTGGCCGGCGTCATCGTGAGAAGTGTGCGCCATGATGCCGGGAAAATTGCGTTCAACCGCGATGTCGCGGCGGATGCAATGGGCATGGCCGCGGTTGCCCAGGGTGACCAGCCGCACCGCCTGGTCCTCACGACGGGACTCCTCCAGGAATTCGCTCATACGGCGCATGATGTGTGAGTTGAAAGCCCCGCACAAGCCTTTGTCGCCGGTAAGCACGACCAACACGCGGTCGCCCTCTTCGCGGACCTGCAGCAGGGGAAAGCGTTGGGGATCCACTTCACGATGCAAACGCCGCAGCAATTCTTCCACCCGCTTCAGATATGGCCGGGCCTTGTTTATTTCCACCACGCTTTTGCGCAACTTGGCGGCGGATATGGTTTTCATGGCGCGGGTGATTTTGCGGGTGTTGCGGATGGAGCGGATGCGGCGACGCAGTTCGATCAGGTTTGCAGACATGGCAGTGGCTTATTCTCCGGAATTTTCGCTTTTTTCATCGCGGAACAACTCAGCGAACTCCTTGAGCAGGCTTTCGATAGTGGACTCCAATTCCGGACTGATTTCGCGCTTCTCCCGGATCTCTCTCAATACCTGCGGATGGTTGGCGTTCGCATGCGAGAGCAACTGTTTTTCGTAACGATCCACCGCGTCTACGGGAAACTCATCCAGGTAGCCGTGGGTGCCGGCAAAAATCACCAGGATCTGGTTTTCCACGGGCATGGGCTGATACTGGTCCTGCTTGAGAAGTTGTGAGAGGCGTTTGCCCCGCTCCAGTTGCGACATCGTGGCCTTGTCCAGATCGGTGCCGAACTGGGTGAAGGCGGCCAGTTCGCGGAACTGGGCCAGGTCCAGCTTCAAGGATCCCGCCACCTGTTTCATGGCCTTGATCTGGGCGTTTCCGCCGACACGGGACACGGAAATGCCCACATCGATGGCCGGACGCAGGCCGGCGTTGAACAACTCGGGCAACAAATAGATCTGACCGTCGGTAATGGAAATGACGTTGGTGGGAATGTAGGCCGAAACATCGGAAGCCTGGGTTTCAATAATGGGCAGCGCGGTCAACGTACCGCCGCCTTTCTCCTCGTTCAGCTTGGCGGCACGCTCCAGCAGCCGGGAGTGAAGGTAGAATACGTCTCCGGGAAAGGCTTCGCGGCCGGGCGGGCGGCGCAGCAGCAGTGATATTTCGCGATAGGCGGCGGCATGCTTGGACAAGTCATCGTAGATCAACAGGGAGTGGCCGCCGCGGTCCCGAAAATATTCCCCCATGGCACAACCGGCATAGGGCGCAATGTACTGCAGCGCCGCGGGATCGGACGCCGCGGCCACCACCACGATGGAGTAGTCCATGGCGCCGGTATCCTTGAGGCTCTTGATGATCTGGGCCACGGTGGACAGCTTTTGGCCGATGGCCACGTAAATGCTGATGACATCCTTGCCTTTCTGGTTAATGATGGTGTCGAGGGCGATGGCGGTTTTTCCGGTCTGGCGGTCACCGATAATCAATTCGCGCTGGCCGCGGCCGATGGGGATCATGGCGTCCACGGCCTTGATGCCGGTCTGCAACGGTTCTTTTACGGGGAGTCTGTCGACCACTCCGGGAGCGATGCGTTCAATGGGCAGGTAGTCTTTGGATTCAATAGGTCCGAGGTCGTCCAGCGGTTCACCCAGCGGGTTGACCACCCGTCCCACCAGGGGATCTCCCACGGGAACCGAGATAATCCGGCCGGTGCGATGGACCACATCACCCTCCTTGATGTGGTGGGCCTCGCCCAGGATCACGGCGCCGACGTTGTCTTCTTCCAGGTTCATGGCAATGCCCTTGATATCCCCGGGAAAATCAAGCAATTCATTGGCCATGACGTTGTCCAGGCCGTACAACTGGGCGATACCATCACCCACCGAGATGACAATGCCGGTTTCTTCTTTGTCGAAATCCAGCTTGAAGCCTTCGATCTTCTGGCGGATCAGCTCGCTGATCTCTTCCACGTTGATTTGCATTCAGAGCTCCTGTTGGGAAGGAACCGGGGCGGATTCACCATCCCCGTTTCCGGCGCCCACGATACGCCGTTGGAGTTTGCGCAGGTTCCCGGCCACGGACAGGTCGTAGGCCACGGATCCCCGCTGGATACGGATCCCGGCAATCAGTTCGGGATCAATGGAATACACAAGATGCACCGGTTTGCTTAAAACGTTTTCCAGTTTTGACTGCAACCTGGATTTCAGGGCGTCATCCATGGCCACCGCGGAAGAGACCTGCATTTTCTCAATTCCCCGGCTCTCCAGCCACAAATCATCCATCACCTCAAGAATTTCACTCAATCGCTCCACCCGGTTTTCCTCTACCAGGGTGGAAATAAAATTCACCGTCTTCTGATCAAACGCGGCGCCATGTTTCACCACGTCGATTAATTCCATTTTCTGGTCACGCGAGAGCTTGGGCGTGACCAGTCCGGCCAGAAACTCTTCGCTGCCGGCAAGCAGGCGTTGAAATTCCTGCAACTGCGATTTTACGGAGTTGTATTCTTTCTCTGACTTGACAGCCTTGATCAGGCCCAAAGCATAGCGCTTGGACAGGCTACTTGCGGCCAATGACTTCTCCACTGATTTCGATGTTTTTTTCCATGATGCGTCGATGCCGGTCACTGTCCAGTTGGTCCTGGATATCCTCCCGGAAACGCTGGATGGCCATTTCAGCCACCCGCGCCTTCAGGCGCCGCACCGCGGCATCCACGCGGTTGGCGATTTCCTCTTGCGTGAGCTTGGCGATGCGTTCCGCTTCGGCCCGGCCTTCCGCTTCGACGCGCGAACGCTCGCGTTTACCGTTCTCTTCCGCCTGGCGGGTGATCTCTTTGATTTCGGATTCCAGGCTATCCAGGCGTTTTTTCAGGGACTCATAGTCTCCGGCGGATGCCTGAATGGATTCGCGTCGCGCCTCGATCTCTACGCGCAGGTTTTTCGACTGTTCGCTCAGCAGGCGGATCAGGGGTTTGCGCATCACGTAAATCAATCCCCCGAAAAGAACGGTGGAGTTAAACACTTTGCCCAGAAAACCCATCCAGTCGAAACCATGACCCTCGCCTTCCGCACCCCAGGCCGTCAGGCTGAGCAAAAGGAAAAGAAGCAAAAACACCGTTGCGCGGGTGTTCATTGAAATATCTCGCTGATTTTGGCGCTGAATTCATCCGCCTGTTCTTTTAAACGGGCCTCGGCGGATTGAATCTCTTTCTCTAACCGCGACATCTCTTTTTCCATGGTTTCGCGGGCGCTGCGCCGGGCGTCGGCAACCAGCTCCTCCCGGGTGGATTCGCCGTGCTCGATCAATTCTTCGCGCAATTTCAAAGACTGCTGCCGCGCCTGGTTCAATGATGTCTCGAGGTTCCGTGTTCCTTCCTGGATGCCGGTGTTGAGTTCCTCCAGCCTGCGCTCATCTTCCGCCACCATGGCTTCGCGCCGGTTGATGGTGTCGCCGATCGGAGCAAAGAACAAGCGGTTCAAAATGAGCATGAGGATCCACACCAGGCCGAGAATAACCAGGAAAGAAAGGTTCAAATCGAGCATATCGTTTTTTACCATAGAAACCGCATTAGATCAAGACCGTTGGTTTTGCCCGCACCCCGTTGTGGAGATGACAAAAATTGTGGTATAGTGCGCCCGGACAGGAAACAATGGACACGGAAAAAATCAAGGCCGAGATCCAGGATGTAAAAAAAGATGTATCCATCTGGTACCGCTCTGAGGCCGGCGTGGCGGACCTGGCCGGCGAAACCATTGACCGGCACTATCCCGTTGATCTCTGGGAAATGTCGGACCGGGAGTTGAGCGCCTGGATGGGGGATCAACTTTCCATCCTGAATGACGCCATTGATCCCCGCCCCGTCCCTTCGGAAATCACTTCGCACCGCCGCTTCCTGGGGCCGATCATCGTGCGCGTCAAACGCCTGATCATGAAAGTGCTCAACCTGTATACCCACTCCATCCTGGAACGTCAGCGCCGCTTCAACACCGAATGCGTGACCCTGCAACTGGCGTCATTCATCCGCCTGCGCCGCCTGCAATCCAGCCTGGACCGGATCACGCGTGAATTGGCGGAAAGACGCGAGCTGGAATCCCTTCAGGAAAAAAAAACAGACCATGATGAGGAGTTCCGACCATGACCGGCACCGGACTTGAAAAGCAGCTGTCCGCCGCCCTGTTTTCGCGCATCCCCCGGGGAAGCGAATTGGACCGTCTGCTGCATTCATTGCCCGGGAACGGACAGCGGGACTACCTGCTCAAAGCGCTCAAGAACCTGGCGTCCGAGGGTACCCAGGGGGGATTCCCCCGCGCGCTGCGTGCCGCGGCCCAGTGGCTGCGCTCCCGTCAAGGCCCCGCCCGCGCCATGAACCTCATCCTGCGTATGGAAGTGGCCCTGGGAATGCGCCGCCCCACCCTGGCCCTGTACGACCACACCCTGCACATTATCGGCGGAGGACAGAAATACGGATTGACCATGCTGGACGCCCTGAAAGCGGATTTTGACATCACCATCCTGACCCACCGTCCCATGGAACCGGCGTCCATCCGTGACTGGTACGGCATGGACCTGTCCGCCTGCCGTTATCAGACCATTGAGCTGCCGGAATTCGCCGACGCCGGCGCCCACATTGATCCCGCCCGCATCACCCGGCGCATGGCCAACCCCTTTCACCGGGTCAGCCGCCTGAGCGGGGGCTTTGACATATTCATCAACAACAGCATGAACGAGATGGTTTTCCCCCTGGCGGAAATATCCACCATGGTATGTCATTTTCCCGAACGCCGCCCCGGCGCCTATTTTTACGCCGACCGCTACGATACGGTAATATTCAATAGTTTGTACACGGCCGAATGGATCGAAAAAAAATGGAAATTCACTCCCCATGTGCACATCTACCCCCCGGTGGATATGCCTCCTGCGGAAAAGCCCGAAGAAAAAGACCCCATCATTCTCTCGGTGGCCCGATTTGAGCAGGGAGGAAGCAAACGCCAGAAAGAGATGGTTGAAGCGTTTCTTTCCCTGCGCCGCCGCTTTCCGCAGGAAACCCGTGACTGGCGCCTGGTGTTGGCGGGAGGAAGTCCGGAAAACAACCCCTACCTGGAAGACCTGAAGCAAAAAATCCGCGCCACGGGGGATACCCGTATCCGCTTGCGCGTCAACATCAGTTCCGAAGAGTTGCGTGCGTTGTACCTGCGGGCTTCGGTGTTCTGGCACTTGTGCGGTTTGCACCAGACCGACCCGGCCCTGGTGGAACACTTCGGCATGACCATCGGTGAAGCCATGCAGAACGGGCTGGTTCCGGTTGTTTTCGACGGCGGAGGCCAGCGTGAGATCGTGGAACCCGGAGTAACCGGCTTCCGCGTGCGCACCCTTGAGGAGTTGATCCGCCACACCCGCCGCCTGATCAACGACGCCGATCTGAGGCAAAGTTGCGGCCGCGCGGCCCTGGAAGCCAGCCAACGCTTTGATCGCCCCCGCTTCACGCGCGAAGTGCGGGAATTCTTCAGCGAGCGCCTCAAACACTACACCGATCCGCAAACATCATGAAACCCCTGCTCTCCATCGTTATTCTGACCCGCAACTCCATGAACGTGATTCAACGGCTGGTTGCCGCGCTTGAACGCCAGGATTTCCCCCATGCGGTGGAGTACATCTTTATGGACAATGCATCCACCGACGGGACCCGGGAATACCTGGAATCCCTGGAACTGGATCCGCGCCGCGTGGAACATGTTTCGATTGGGGAATTCAGCCACAGCGGCACGCGCATGCGCGCCGCGTCCCTGGCCGCCGGCGACATGGTGGCGTTCTTTACGGATGACATCATTCCCCAGGGAAGCGATTTCTTGGCGGCCCTCACCCAGCCCGTGCGCGAAGGCCGGGCACCGGCGGCATACGGGGTCTGGCAGATCGACCCCGCTACTTCTGACCCGGTCGACGCCTGGCTTCACAACAGCTGGTACCGGGACGTGATTCAACTGGTTGAACCGGTGTCACGTTTCTGCTGGGACTTTTTTACTCCTGAACTGCGGCGGCGTTTGTGCAACTTCGACAACTGCGCCTCCTGCGTCCGCCGCGACCTGCTGTTAGAGGTCCGCTTCCCCGATGTGCCCTACGGCGAAGACATGCTCTTTGCCAAGCGTCTGGTCCTGGGAGGCCATCGCGTGGCCCTGGCCGCAAACGCGCGCTTCGTCCACTGGCACAAGGTGAGTTTCACCTACATGATGAAGCGCATGTGCATTGACCAGTACCTGAGCATTCCCGAGTTCGGCATTTACTACGTACGTCGCAAGCTGGGCGTGATCAAGGCCGTCAGCGTGCGCGCATTGCACCGCACCTGGATCGCTTTTTTCAAGGTGAAAATGCCCTTTTGGCGCAAGTTCTACTGGAGCGCCTACAATTTCAAGATCCTGTGCGCGGATTTTAGCGGCAAGTACATCGGGGTATTGAACGAGGATTCAGCGCGGGGATTTTCACCCATCAACCGCCGCCTGCTGCGCCTGCAGAAAAAGATCGTGCGGGGAATTGAATCCCGCAGCATTCTGCGCTACTGACCGTCCGCCTGCAAACCGATGCGCCTGCCGGCGTCGAAAGCGACATCGTTGATCCGGCGCGCGGCATCCGAGGCGGTAACCTTTGACAAGGCAAGGCGCCAGGCGGCTTCGGGAATGTGGTTCAAGGGCGCCAGGGTGGACAGCAGTCCCAGTACCACCACGTTGGCGCTGCGTCCCGTCTCATCCCCCGATTGCCGGGCTGCCTCATGCGCGTCCAGTTCTACCACACGATATTGGTTTAGCGCGGCGCGGATGGCATCGAAGCCGGGATAATCTTGCGGCTTCATTCCCGGGGGCACCACGCGGAAATGATTCAGCACCACGGTTCCGCCCGGTTTCAACAAGCCCAGGAAACCGGGGCGCAATACCTCGCCGGTTTCCATTGCCGCCAGCACATCCACGGTGCCGGGCGCGGGGACGGGAGAGTGCACGTCACCGCAGGCAAAAGTCGAGATCACCGCTCCGCCCAATTGCGCCATGCCGTGGGTATCACCCTTGACCACGCGGGTATGCGCGTAGGGCGTTTCCATGGCCAGTTGCGACAGGACACGCCCGAAAAAGAGATTGCCCTGGCCGCCCACGCCGCGCACGGCCACACGCATGGAACGAGGCAGGTCGGCGGGGTCGATCTTTGGTTTCGCCGGCGGTTGGGATTCCCGCTTTTGCGCTGTGGAAACCGGTTGCGATTCTTCTTCGCGGATCATCTCGATGGCACCGAAGGGGCAGCGCTGCATGCATACCGGGTTTGAGCCTCCGCAATTGGTGCACAAGGCGGTAAAATGCGGAACCTTGTTTGCCGCCAGCTCAATGCCGGGGCAGATATCGCATTGTCCGCAACGGCGGCACTTGTCTGCATTGATGCGCACGCGACGGCGGCGGGAATCCCGGGACACCTGTTGCACACAGGCCCCTTCCAGGATCAGGCAGGAAAAGTCCCCCTTCCCGGCACGCGCCAAGGCCCGCTTCAGGGCATCCGCCACACCGTTGAGGTCGTAAGCGTCAACGGCTTCGGTGTTGGGGGTTTCCACAGACACCGCCGCGCGCAAAGAGAAAGGGACCCTGCTGCCGGCCAGGTTCACGCCGCTGCTGGGCGCGGGCTGTCCGCCGGTCATGGCGGTGATGCGGTTGTCCAGGATCACCTTGACGCCCGGGGTGTTGCGAAAGACGGCGTTGCGGGTGGAGTCCAGCCCCGAGTGGCATTCGCAGGAATCTCCCAACACGCTGATGAATCGCGCGGCCTGTTCCGGCCGCGACAACGCCATGCCCTGGCGCATGGAATCCGACGCGCCCATGCACATGCAGGTGTCAATTGCATTCATGAAATAGAGCAGGGTCGAACACCCGATATCCCCGAAAACCGCGGTCAAACGACCCTTTTTGCGCGCTTCCGCCACGGCCAGGCCGAAAGCTCGATATGGGCATCCGGGACAGATGCCGGGCGGACGGGGAAGCGGGCGTACAGCCACGTCCGGTTGCGCGGGCCTCGACTCGACATGGCCCCGTTCGGCCAGGAAAGACAGGATGTCACCCGGAGTCCATTGGGTTCGCGCGGAATGGGCCGGCTTGCCCGACACATCGATTCCCGCCAGGCGGCAGCGCTCTTCCACCCAGCGGTCCCCGTCTTCGAACACGTAGAGGGGGCCCTTGATATCCGCAACAAAGCGGGTTACTGCCTGCCGCGGAAACGGAACGGTTCCCGCCAGGAACAATCGCGCGGGTGCCAGGCCGCTGACGGCCAGCGCCTCCCGCACCTGCAGGCTGCTTTCACCCGAAGCCAGGATGCCCCAGGATGGATCCCCGGATTCAAATTGCACCAGGGGTTCGCGGTTAAACAACGCCTCGACCGCCGGCATGCGTTCGCTTGTGGCATGGTCGTAGTTTTTTCGTGCCAGGTTGGGCAGGCCCATCCAGCCGTGGAAATTTTGCGGTAACTCGCGTTTCGGCACCACGCGGGGTTCCGCGGTACACACCACACCTTCGGAATGGCAGAGGATGCCGTTGGCCAGGATCACCACCGGCGAATTCATGCCGCGGCTGAGGTCGGCCGCCATGCGGGGAAAATCGTAAAAGTCCTGGTGATTTCGGGGTTCCATTACGGGCAGGCGGGAAGAATAAAAAAAGTAGCGCAAGTCAATCACGTGCTGTGTGCTGGACGGCACGTAATCCGTGGCCACGTAGTAGACCAGCGCGCCCGCGGGGGCATGGTAAAACGCGGCCGTGGTGATGGCGTCTCCGGCCTGGAAAGCCCCGGGGGTTTTCATGGTGACCACGGTATCCGATCCGGCCGCGGAGTGACCCACGCCCACGGCAACCGCAACCGCCTCGTTGACGTCCCAGCCCACGACCATGCGATCCTGCACCCGCGACAGGCAATCATGGATCACTTCCGTGCTGGGGGTACCGGGATAGCCGTCCGCGGCGTGAAACCCGGCGTGTACCACGCCCAGGGCGAAAGCCTCGTTGCCCTGCAATACCAGTGATGTCCCCGCCGGTGCATCTACCCGTTCAACAAATCGACTCATCGGCATTCTCCATTCAGACCCGCCGCAAACAGCGGAAATCAATCTTACCCCAAGGCTTGAAACCTGGCAACCACTGTTGACAGGTCCGCCGGCTTCTGGTAACTATCCTGGATGCTGCGGGACCGTCTTAATCACCTGTTATTCTCCAACCTCTTCTACAAAGCCTTTATCCGCCCTTTCGACCGCATCCTCTATGCGATCGTGACGATGGAATCACTCCGCAAAGAGCGTCGACACAATCCGGTTCCCCTCAACAAAATCCCCCAGGTTTCCGACCTGGAGAACAGTGAATGGCGTGCCGTATTGGACGAGATGGCGCCCCTCTTCACCATGGATAGTGAAAGCTTTCACCGCAAACACTGGGAGTTCGTCCAACTCGTCTACATGCTGGCCCGGGACCGCCGCCTGCATCCGCAAGCCGCCTGCCTTGCCGTTGGTGCGGGGCGCGAACCCGTGGTCTACTACCTGACCCACAAGGTCCGCCGGGTCACGGGCATCGACCTTTATGCCGGCACCTACCTGGGCGGCGAAGACGAACCCGATATTCCCGACCACCCCGCCAAGTACGCCCCCTTTGTCTGTCCCCAAAAAAGCCTCGACCTGCAGCGCATGGACGCACGCAACCTGAATTTCAAAGACCACAGCTTTGATTTCGTTTTTTCCGCCTCATCCATTGAACACTTCGGCAACATCAATGAAATCCGCCGTTCCCTGAGGGAAATGTACCGGGTTCTCAAACCCGGCGGCGCCGCAGCCATCACCACCGAAGTGCGCCTGAACCGCCTGGGACGTTCCATTCCCAATACCCGGATTTTCTCTCTGGACGACCTGCTCCGCCTTTGTCGCGGCGTGGGTTTCACGCTGGACAGTGATTCCATGGACATGCGGCTGGAAGCGCCTTTCCACCAGGATCCCATCAAGCTTCCCGAGCAGGTGTTGCGGCGTCCCCACGTCATTCTGCGCTATTTTTCTACCTGGTTTACCTCCGTGTCGCTGCTGCTCTGCAAGCCCGGAAGCGGCGCCTTGCGCGGTGAATGGCGCACCGGCATTGACATCACCCCGCTGGAATACAACGCCCGGATTCAGGTTGGGACGCAGGCGTCCATCCTGCCCAGGGGCGGAAAGCTGCGTCTCCACATGGAGCTGGAAAACACGGGCAATTTCGACTGGTACAGCGGCGGCGGCAGTCACCGCATCGCCGTGGGCGTGCAGTTGCGCGACCGCAACGACGGGCTGATCGAGCGCGACTTTCACCAGTTCACCATTCCCCGCAACCTGCCCCGGGGTGACTCTCTTGCTTTTGAGGGGAGCGTTCCCCTGGCCCTGGCCCCGGGAAATTACCGCCTTTGGGTGACCTTGAAGCGGGAATTCATCACCTGGTTTCCCGAATCCGCCTGCCCGCCCGCCCGGGTGGATTTCACGGTGGAATAGGACCGTCCCCCCCGTTTTAACTCCCGCATTTCATCCGGGATATGCTATATTCATGGGTGAAACCTGATGCACGACGGCAAACTGTTTTCTTCCATGCTTGACGCGGCCGCCCATGACTACGTTTTTTTCCTGGAACGGGGGTACTCGGGCAAGCCCCTGCTGCAACTGGTGGGGGACCGCTATAACCTAAACCGCCGCCAGCGGCATATCCTGTTTCGCGCCTACGCGACGCGCCATGATTCACGGCGTCGCCGCGCCCGCCTGGTTGAAAAGATCAGCGGAAAAAAGGTTTGCCTGGATGCCTATAATGTTTTTTTCACGGTCATGAACCACCTGCTGGGCAATCCCCTCTTTCTGTCCACCGACGGCATCCTGCGCGACGTGGGTGAAAACCGCGGCCGCATCCGCGATAATGAGCGTTTCCAACGTGCCATGGATCTGGTTTGCGACTGGCTGACCGCCCAGCATCCGCAGGCGGTTTTGGTGGTTTTCGACTCGCCGGTCTCTCACAGCGCCGATCACGCGGTGGCAATGGATACGCACATGCGGGAACGGGGGCTGACGGGTGTAACCGAATTGGCGCGGTCGGCGGACCATGTCATCAAGCAGTGCGAAGGAGACGTAATCGCCACCTCTGATTCGGTAATCATCGACGTCACCAACCTGCCGGTGATAGACATTCCCCGCCTGGTTTTGGAATCCGCCTTTCATGTCGAATTTCCCGACTTGTCCTGACACGGGGGGGATGGGTTTTAAACCATTAACGGGTTTCGCTCCTAATCAGCCGCGTGCGGCTTCCGCCTGCCGGCGTCCTTCGCGCAGAACGGCCAGGTTTTTTTCCACCACTTCCTCGCCTTTGCGGGAGAAAATGGCTTTCACACCCGCTTCCATGTTGATAAACGGGATATCAATGAACAGCGAAGCGGCCCCGGCCACCGCCATGTTCATGCCGCGGGGATTGCCCGCATCCCGGGCGATGCCGTCGGCGTCAATGGCCACTTTGCGGGGGAGCGCTTCCAGTGACGCCGCCAATTCCGCTTCGCGCGGATAGTCGGGAATATTGACAAAAGGGGTGGTATTGGTTACCACCCAGCCTTCCGGACCCAGCCAGGGCAGGTAGCGCAACGCCTCCATGGGTTCCACCGACACCACCAGGTCCGCTCCCCCGAGCGCCACCAGGTCGGAATGGATAAAGCCTTGGGCAATGCGCAGATGAGACTGTACGGCGCCACCGCGCTGGGACATGCCGTGGACTTCCGCCTGCTTCAGACTGAGACCCGACTCGATGGCCGCATACCCCAGTACCGTGGCGATGGAGAGGATCCCTTGTCCGCCGACACCCGCCAGGATGATATCGCACTTCATTGTCTGCCTCCTTGTTTGCCGGCTGGTGAACCAGCGGGTTTGCCCTTGGAACGCTTTTTCAGGGTTTGAATGCACTCCCGGGTGGGAATGATCACGGAAACGCCGTCATAATCGAGTTCACGACGGATTAACGCCACGAAGTCACCGTGATTTTTCGGCACCGGGTTGATCAGGTGGAGGTGCTCCCTTTCCACTCCCAGGCCCAGGCAGATATTTTCCAAACGCCCGTAGGCGTGGGAATCCTGGCCGCCGGTCATGGCGGTTGCCGAGTTGTCCAGAATCATCACCAGGATGGGCGTGTTTTCGATCACCGCGTCCAGCAGTCCCGTCATGCCGCTGTGGCAAAAAGTAGAGTCGCCGATTACGGCGACCGCGGGTCGCATGCCGGCATCCGCCGCCCCCTTGGCCATGGTGATGGAGGCTCCCATATCCACGCAGGAATTGACGGATTCAAAGGGCGGCAGCGCACCCAGGGTATAGCAGCCGATGTCGGAAAAAACATGGCCGTCACCATATTCACTTTTAACGGCCTGGTTGAGCGCTTTATAGGTATCCGCGTGGGAGCAGCCGCGACACAGCGCCGGAGGGCGCATGCGCACGATTTCCGGAACGGGTTCACCGCTGCGATCATCCATGCCCAGGGCCACCCGCACGCGGTTGGGTGTCAGTTCGCCGTCCGGCGGCAAAGTGCCGTCCATGCGTCCCCGCACGTCCATGCCCCGATTCAGGGCTCCGCGCAACGACTCTTCCACAAATGGCTGGCCCTCTTCCACCACCAGGATGCGGCCGCATTCATCGGCCATGCGTTCCAGCCGGTTCACGGGAACGGGGTATTGGCCGATCTGTAACAGAGGGTACGGCGAGACTCCATCGGGGAAGCTCTCGCGTACATAGTTTATAGCCAAGCCGCAAGCCACGATGCCCATCGAGCGGTCCGGGCCGTCCTGGTAACTATTGAAAGGAGATTCCTGTGCCGCTTTCACGAGTTCGGGCTGCAATTCAATCAATCGCCGATAGCGTTTGCGGGCAATGGCGGGCAGCAAAACAAACTGGCGCATATCCTGCGGCAATTGCAGCGGCCGCTCGGGAATCGCGGGCCGGGGTTTTACTCCGGATCGGCTGTGGGCCAGGCGCGTGGTGATGCGCAAAAGCACCGGCAACTGGACGGCTTCCGAGAGTTCGAAACCATGTCGGCACATGTCGTAGGCTTCCTGCTGGCTGGATGGTTCCAGCATGGGTAACAAGGCGAATTTGCCGTAAAAGCGCGAGTCCTGTTCATTCTGAGAAGAGTGCATGGAGGGATCGTCCGCCACGGTGATGATGAGCCCTCCGTTGACGCCGGTGATGGCGGAGTTGATAAAGGGGTCGGCGGCCACGTTCAGGCCCACGTGCTTCATGCAGGCCATGGCGCGTTTGCCCGCGTAAGACATTCCCAGGGCGCTTTCAACCGCCGTCTTTTCATTGGCCGACCATGCCCGGTGCACATTGCGCTCCGCCGCGTCCCTGGAACGCTGAACGTACTCCATGATCTCGGTGGAAGGTGTTCCGGGATACGCGTAAAAGCCCGACACCCCGGCATCCAGGGCACCCTGGGCAATGGCCTCATCCCCTAGCAACAACATCGCTTCGTTTTTCAATACCGCCTCCTTGGCGGCCGTCCGGAAAACGGTTACCGGTTGGGACGGCCCCTGTGTGGAAAGTTCATTGTAGTCCAAAGTTCCCGGGGGATGCAAATGGGGAGAGTTGGAAAGTTGGGTTCTCTTCCATTTTGTGTGGGTTTGGGGGTTATACATATTTGAAAAAATGATAAGGCTGCATGAGAGTACCCTTTCGGGCACAAGTCACCGCTCACCACTTCGGTTCGGACCCATGCGGTCTTCGGCGGACTAAAATGACCCCGGTGGTTATTTGGGATGTAATCCTGGGCATCATTTTACCTTCGGTCGTCCTGCCTCAGCCCATGGGGCCCCGGAACCTGCCGTTTGCGTTCGCTTATGCCTTATGCCCTGCGGGTATGTATGCCCTCTGGGTACTCATCACAACAATTTCTCGCTCATCATCTATGCGGATTTACCCACACGAAACGTAATAGAACCGAAAGTTGAAGAGTTGGAAGGAAGGTGGCAGGTAACAGGAGACAGGAGGCAGGAAAGCCTCTCCTATTCCCTATCAGCCCTTCAGGCTCTGAATAACGAATAAAGAAGAAGGAATAAAAAAAGCACAGTGCTTTTCGAGCACCTGCCAGCACATCACAGCGCTTAAAATCGCATCATCACAGCTCAGCCAGGCAATTCTGAGCTGAACTGCCTGGCCGCATTCCTCATCACCAGCACTCCTTAGTGCCATCACAGGGGCTTGTCTTCAGACTTTCGACTTTCAACGTTTCACTGTAGACTGCCGATTTGCTCTTTTAGCGCAGAAACCATAAAATTCAGCCATGGAAACACGCTGTTACACCGTCACCGGACGGGTCCAGGGCGTGGGGTTTCGCTTTACAGCCCGTCAAACCGCCCGTAAGCTGGAAATCAAGGGCTGGGTGCGAAACAATCCGGACGGAAGCGTAACGGTACTGGCCCACGCGGAGCGGCACGCATTGGACGCGCTTGAGTCCTTCCTGCAGCGGGGGCCTTACGGCGCGCGTGTCGATGGGGTTGACGTGGAAATCGTGGAAAACACCGATGTGGGAGAGGAATTCCATGTACGTCATTGATCTGCCATGCCCGGTATGAGTTGAATCAACCACCAAATATCATAACTTTAAAATGCAGTTGACAGTTCATAATGGGATGTGTTATAGAGAATACAGTTAAGGACCATCGCCATGCCGATCTACGAATATCGATGTCAAAAATGTGGCCGTACATTTGAAGTGTTGCAGCGGATAAACGAAGAACCGCTTCAGCACTGTATCCACTGCGGCGGCGAAGTAGAGAAATTGATCTCGGCCTCCTCATTTCAATTTAAAGGATCGGGATGGTACGTTACGGATTACAGCCGCCGCCAGAAGAGCCCGGACAACGGCTCCAGCGAAAAGAAAGACGCAAAAGAGACAAGTGTCGCCAAAGACACCAAAACAGGCACTGAGAATGTCAATAAAAAATAGCCTTTCCATCTCTCCCCCCTTAACATAATTACATATCTCCCACCTCAACCTTACAGGTCCCCCGCTACATGGGGGACCCCTGCCTTTCAAAAAAAAGTTGGAAAGTTGAAAAGGGAAGTTAAAAAGACGAACAAGTTTTTGCTTTTGCTTTTTACTTTCGACTTTAGACTTTCAACTCTCTACTTGGCGAGTATTGACTTTTTTTGCCGAATTCAATAGGATGATTGCATGATCGTCGGCTTCAATACGGACATCAAGTACCGCAACGAAGTCTTCCACATCCAGACCGAAGACAAGGGGCAAAACAACCCCGTGGTGGAGACCCTTGTCTACCACAGCGGAGAAATCCTCTTGTCCCGCCGCCTTTCCTACGGACACTTGATCCACAAAACCAACCGCCGGGAAATCATCAAAAACATGATGAAAACCCAGCATGACCAGATCATCAATGAACTCAAGGACGGCAAGTACCTTCATCTCCTCAGCCTCGATACCCAGATTATCGAGGACAAAGCCCTCGACGACCTGGTGATCGACTACCTGGCCGCTGAATACGGCTGAGGTTGCGCGCATGAGCGCTCCCTTCCTCTTGTTTGACGGCATGTACCTGATTTTCTCCGCTTTCTACACCCACAGCCAGATGCGCACCCTCAAAGGACAACCCACCGGGGCGGTATACGGCTTTGTAACCAGCGTGGAAAGCCTCTTGAAGGAAATGGCGCCCGGACGGGTGGCCGTCGCCCTGGATTCCCCCGGACCGACCTTCCGGCACCGGCTGTATCCCCAATACAAAGAAAAGCGCGAAGCCGCGCCGGAAGAACTGCAGGCGCAAATCCCCCTGGTTCGCGAATACCTGCAACACAGGGGCATCGACCTGCTGGAACGGCCCGGGTTTGAAGCAGACGACATCATCGCCGCGTTCAGTCGCAACCGGGATGATGCCGATGAGCCCCTGATCCTGGTTTCTGCCGACAAAGACCTGTTTCAGCTGGTCAACCGCAACATTCGTCTCTACCATCCGCGCTTGAAACGGGTCCTGGACAGTGAAGCCATCCGCGATCACTTCGGCGTGCCGCCGCAACGCATCGTGGACTACCTGGCCATGGTGGGTGACACCTCGGACAACATCCCCGGAGTTCCCGGAATCGGTGACAAGAGCGCCCGCGCCCTGTTGGAAAAGTTCCATGACCTGGACACGATCCTGGAAAACCTGGACGAACTTACCCCCGCCCGGCGCCGGCGCTTCGAGGAAAAC
>Ga0209614_1000738_pt1 | contig 27528 bp, 20 predicted proteins | sample BlaSprsedimmetaG_FD_185484 | JGI IMG/M metagenome (GOLD analysis project Ga0209614, IMG submission 185484) | Hot spring sediment bacterial and archeal communities from California, USA to study Microbial Dark Matter (Phase II) - Blank Spring... ... | reverse complement strand
TCCATGACCCCTCCTCTGCCTCCGCAGACGAGGACGGCCCCCGCCCGGCCGATGAGACGGCCGACCTCACCGGCATCGGACCGTTCCCTTTCATTCGCCTCACCCGCACCGATAACTGCCACCTGGACCATTCGCATCCCGCCTTCCTGCACCCCTGTCATTTACACAAATACCTATGTTTCCCTGCGTGCAATAGTTATCGGTATATATTCCGAGGGATTCTGGTGAAAGAGGTCACAAGCAGTTATCAGGCAGGGGATGTGGAGTCCGCGGTCCGCACCTTCTGGAATGATGAACATATCTATCGTAAAGTCAAAGAGATGCATGCCGCCGACCCGGACTATTTTTTCGTGGACGGGCCCCCCTACACGACCGGGTATATTCACCTCGGAACGGCTTGGAACAAGATCATCAAGGACTCGATACTCCGCTATGAGCGGATGCAGGGCCAGAATGTCATCGACCGTGCAGGGTACGATATGCACGGGCTGCCCATCGAGGTCCGGGTGGAGCACGAACTCGGCTTCACCTCGAAAAAGGACATTGAGGAGTATGGGATTGCATCGTTTATCGAGCAGTGCAAGGAGTTTGCCATCACACACAAGGACATTATGTCCGAACAGTTCAAGGCCCTCGGGGTCTGGATGGACTTTGACAATCCGTACCAGACCATCACGCCGGATTACGTGGAGGCGGCATGGTGGACCCTGAAGCGCGCTGAGGAGAAGGGCCTTCTTGAGCGCGGGTACCGCGTCGTCAATCTCTGCCCCCGCTGCGAGACGGCAATCGCCGACTCCGAGGTGGAATACTGGGATGAGAAAGACCCATCGATCTTTGTGAAATTTCCCGTACAGGGCCGTGAGTCCGAATACCTCGTCATATGGACCACCACCCCCTGGACCCTTCCCGCAAACGTCGCGGTCGCGGTCGATGTGAACTTTGTCTATGCACAGGTCAGGGCCGTTAAGAACGGGAGGGAAGAGATTCTCTGGATCGGCGAACCCCTCGCGGAAGATGTCCTCCGGAAAGGACGCTACCAGGACTTTTCCGTGCTCAAAACCGTCACCGGTGCCGACCTCGTCGGAACAGCCTACGACTCACCGCTCGTGGATGCCGTTCCCATGCAAAAGGAGATTGCCCACCGTGTCGTTGCCGCGGACTTTGTGACCATGGAGAACACCGGCCTCGTGCACATAGCTCCCGGGCATGGGTGGGATGACTCTCTGGTCGGCCAGCGCGAGGGTCTTGCCTCCGTCTGCCCGGTGGACCACTCGGGAACCTACACCGAAGAGGCAGGCATCTTTGCCGGCACCTTCGTCAAGGACGCCGACCGGGCCGTCATGGACGCCCTCGGCGACCATCTTTTGGCACAGACCACCATCGTCCACCGGTATGGCCACTGCTGGCGGTGCAAGACCCCCATCATCATGATCTCCACCGAACAGTGGTTCCTCGCCATTCCCGCCATAAAAGAAAAGCTCCTCAATGAGATCACGAAGGTCGAGTGGAAACCCGAGTGGGCAGGGTCTGCCCGGTTCCATGACTTTGTTGCCGATGCCCGCGACTGGTGCATCTCACGCCAGCGGTACTGGGGCATCCCCATCCCGGTCTGGCAGTGTCCCCTCTGTGATGCCCGCCGCGTCTTCGGGACCATCGCCGAGCTCAATGAGGCGGCAGGTACGGACCTGACCGACCCGCACCGGCCCTACGTCGATGCAATCACCGTACCGTGCATGTGCGGCGGCGAGATGCGCCGGGTGGAAGACATCTTCGATGTCTGGTTCGACTCGGCGATGGCCTCCTGGGCGACCCTCGGATTCCCCCGGAAAACCGCTGACTTCGAACGCCTCTGGCCCGCGGCATTCATCACCGAGGGGCAGGACCAGACACGCGGGTGGTTCTACTCACAACTCGGCGCCTCGACCATCGCGTTCGACCGGGCCCCCTACAAAAAGGTGCTGATGCACGGCTTTGCCCTCGATGCCGAAGGGCGGAAGATGTCCAAGTCTTTCGGCAATGTGGTCACCCCGGAAGAGGTGATCGCAAAGGTGGGCGTCGATGTCCTTCGTCTCTATGTGCTCTCCGCAAGCGCTCCCTGGGACGACCTGAAGTTCAACTGGGAGGGGGTGCGCACCACCAACCGTACGGTCAATATCCTCTGGAACGTGTACCGGTTCCCTCTGCCCTACATGATCCTCGACGGGTTTGCCCCGCAGGCCGGCCCCGATGGTGCCTGGAACGGCGAGTATGTGGCAGAACATCTCGCCGCGATGCCGGAAGAGGACCGGTGGATCATCTCCCGCGTCAACAGCATGGCCCGTACGGTCACCGGCGCCGTACCCGAAGGGATGCTGCACAAGGCCACCCGTGCGATCCTTACGACCATCCTTGAGGATATCTCGCGCTGGTATGTCCAGCTCGTCCGGCAGCGGATGTGGCTCGAAGAGGATGCAGTCGAGAAAGTGCAGGCCTACGAGACGATGTATTATGTCATGCGCCGCCTCTGCACCGTGCTCGCCCCCTTCGCCCCTCACCTGACCGAACACATCTACGACAACCTGCGCACCGGAGCCGACCCGCGGAGTGTCCATATGCTTCCGTGGTGCGCGGGTGACGAGGAGCTGATCGATGCCGGGCTTGAGGCCCGGATGGATGTCATCCGCTCCTTCGATGATGCCGTGGCAACGGCACGCCAGGAAGGCGGACGAAAACTCCGCTGGCCGGTGGGTGAGGTCACCGTCCTTACCGGCGACGATGCCGTGGAAACGGCCATCGGGACGATGAACACCCTCGCCTCCCAGCGAGCCAATGCCCGCAGTGTCACGGTTGTCCGTGGCTCCTGGGAGAAGATGGGGTGGGCGGCGGCCGCCAACATGCGTGCCATCGGCCCTGAATTCGGGAAGGAAGGCCCGAAAGTGAAGGCGGCAATCGAAGGGGCCGATGCGTCGGCCCTGAGAGGCGCCCTTCTTACCGCAGGAAGTGCCGAAATAGGCGGGTATACCATCACGGCACAGCACGTGGAGTTCTCGGAAAAGCTCCCTGAAGGAGTCTTTGCCGCCCCGATGGCAAACGCCACGGTCTGTGTCGATGTGACGCTAACGGGCGACCTCGAGGCAGAGGGCTACGCCCGCGAAGTGATCCGCCGGATCCAGGAGATGCGCCGCCAGATGGACCTGAAGGTCGAGGACTTCATCACGGCGACGGTCGCTCTCGCAGATGAGCGGGTACAGCGCCTGCTCGCGGGATGGGAAGACGAGATTGCAGGAGAAGTCAGGGCAACCGCCTTTGCCTTTGCAGGTGATGCCGGAGAGGGCGCGCTTGTGAAGGAATGGGATATTGAAGGCATCCCGGTCACCATTGCCCTTTCACGGGCAAAAGAGTGAATGGATATAGGCAACGCCTTCGGGGGTGGAGAAGAGGGGGAGGTCGGTCTCCGTTCTTACCACCCTGCGCCTTGCCTCCACCTGTTCCCCGGATAGCGGGTTGAACCCTTTTTTTATGACCGGGACGCGACGTACAACGATGCCGCGGCGTTGCCAGGACGGTGTCTTTGCAAGGTTGACCCCCCGTGCGTGCATGAAATTGTGCATCGCAGACGCCTTCATGCCCTTGAGTTCCTTTGCCGCCTGCGATGCATTCATCCCCTCCTCGATGAGTGCCTGCTGGCAGTAGGCATTGATGTGATTGCGCCATGCCTCACGCTGGCGCAGGTCAAAGTAGGCGCAGGCCGCCGCCTCATCGACCGGAATAATCCGGGCGTCAAAGGAGAGGGGGGAGGCAACCCCGAGGGCAAGGGTCAGCGCACTTGCGGCAAAGCCCGCGCAGACCGAATCGATCTTCTCCACCCGCCCCCTGAAGGGGGCCTGCAGGAAACAGAGAGAGATCTCGTCTGAAAAGGTATAGGCAAAGGCGGGTTCAAGACCGGAGTCCTCGATCAGGGCGCCGCACACCTGCGTCATCGCGCGGCAGAACCGCTCATCATACGGTTTTTGCATGCCCATGTCTTTCGTGAGACGGTGAAACGCCCGTCCGTCGAGACGCACGATGAAGGGTGCAAATATCGTCAGGTTCCTGAAAATCTCTCTTTCTTCCATAACAGGAGCGCTCAATGGTATGGGCCGGGCATACGCGAAAAAAGTATTGGTCCGGCAGCGAACCCTGCCGGAAAAAGATGAACGGCCTTAATCCTCCTTCTTCTCGAACGAACCAACGAGATGACGGATGATAACGACGTCGCCCACCGCGAGAATGATGCGGTACGGGATCTTGATCCCCTTAAAATTCTTCAGTTCGATGAGTTCGCGGTTCAGATTGGAGACTGCCAGCGACTCGATCTTTTTCCCGTCGACATTTATGATCACATCGTCCACATCACCGACATACACCGCCTTGTCGGTATAGACATGCATCCCGAACATTTCCGTTATTGCGCTCTTCATTCGTATCGTTTTAGGATATAATCATTAAATATTAAAAATATAATCCATTTCCATGGACAGTTCCATTCAGATCGGGACGATCAGCAACATCCCGATCCGCATACATTTCACCTTTTTTCTGATCATCCCGATCTTTGCCGTGATCATCGGGAGCCAGATCGATCTTACGGTCGCCCTCGTCGAACAGCTATTCGGCCTTACGGAGCCTATCAACACCGAATATATCACCACAGGATTTTTACCCTATGTTCTGGGGGTGATTCTTTCGTTCATGCTATTTACGGGAGTATTGCTTCATGAACTCGCCCACTCATGGGTTGCTCTGAGCAAAGGCATGAAGGTCGGGTCTATCACCCTCTTCATTCTTGGGGGCGCATCGGAGATAGAAGATGAGATATCCCCCAACCCCCGTGACGAACTCCCGATGGCTATCGCAGGCCCGCTCATGAGCCTCTTTATCGGTCTCGTCTCCGAGGGCGTCGCCTTTGCAAGCATTCTGTTTATCTCAAACGCAGCTCTTGCAGGCCTTTTCTTCTATATCTTCGGCTACCTGGGGCTCCTCAACATCATTCTCTTCGCCTTCAACCTCCTGCCTGCCTTCCCGATGGACGGGGGGCGTGTCCTCCGGGCCATCCTCGCCTTCTGGCTTCCGATCGAACGCGCGACGAAGATCGCCGCCGAGATCGGCCGGGTGGTCGCCATCATCTTCGGGATCATCGGCCTGCTCTCCTTTAACCTGATCCTGATCCTGATCGCAGTCTTCATCTACCTCGGAGCAGGGCAGGAGGCGACCATGGTGCGGTACAACCTGCTCCTGAAGGGCCTGCAGGTGAAAGATGCGATGGCATCGCCGGTGAAGGTCATCTCCCCCGATACGCCCGTCCAGGAGGTGATTGCCCTCATGCAGTCGACCCGTCACCTCGGATTTCCTGTCGTCGAGAGGGGAGCGCTGGTCGGCATGGTCACCCTGCAGGACATCCACAATGCCCCCCAGATCGACAGGGAGGCCCTTCACGCAAAGGATATCATGACCCATGAGGTGGTGACGATCGCACCGGAAAACGACCTCTACGAGGCGCTGAGGATACTTGCCCCCAACACCTTCGGCAGGATACCGGTCGTAAAGGACGGGGCGGTAGTCGGCATCGTCACCAGGTCGGATATCCTTAAAATTATGGAACTGCAGGAAGTCAGGGTGATGACAACCTGACCCTGCACGAATTCTCTTAAGAAGGATCGTCGAACGTGAGATACCGGTCGACTGCCGTTTCGGTCCCTATCGCCCGGTGAAACGAGGAAAGATCGGCAAAGGGGCGACGGGCGACCAGTGAGGCCACCCGTTTCTTTCCTACGCCGGGAATCCATTTCAGTGCCGACGGGGGAATCGTGTTGATGGCAACCGGGACCGGGAGGGCCGTCACCGACCGCATGCCATGCGAGACGACGACTGCATCAAGGGCCGTGCCCACGGGAAGCGAAAGCGGGATGCCGACGAGGATCGGGTAGGACCCCATCTGGCGGCCGAAACTGGTCGCAGCGCTCTCCTCCACCATCACATCCTTCAGGCAGGTCCCTTCGGGGAAGACCCGGCGGAGCATCGGGACATCGAACTCCTTTCGCACCCGCTCCTTGAAGAGGCGAAAGCGTGCGTCATGCTCCCCGAGGGTATTATGTTCCCAGGCGGGCGTCCCTTCAAAAGGCATCAGCTGGCGGATATTTACCCGCCGGACCATGAGACCTTCTGCAAGCAGCTCATGCAAAAATGCCTCGTTCAGGTCGTAGGTTGCCTCCGTCTCGCCGGCAAGGCCGCATACGAAGTTGATGCCGGGAAGCAGGTCGGGCACCCCGTCCCTCCGTACGGCTCCCACCTCATTGACAATGCGGACGGCCTCCATCACATCCGCCGGGAGGGCCTTGAGGTTGTTGGCCTGCACGACGGCAGGGTCGGCGGTCTCCATGCCAAAGGCGGCGACATCACCGGGAGTATGCCAGCGGACGATGGCGGCCAGTGCCCCGCAGGCAGCATCCGGATGCCGGGCAATCGTTCCGGGGTTGACATTGTCGATGTGCAGGGTCCTGAGGGAGGGAGCGGCAGTGCGGATGCCGGCAAAGAGCCGGTCGATGGCCTCCGGGTCGGGCCGGGGAAACTCCCCGCCGCCGACTGAACCGTAGGCAAGGAGGTCCGGCTGGCGGCCGAGACGGAAATGAACGGCCCCCGCCTTCGAAAGCGCCTCCACCTCGGCTATGATGCCGGCGGTCTCCCTCTGCCGCGGCAGTCCGTAGAAGGGTTCGGTGCAGAACGAACACCCGCCGGTGACGGCGCGGGAACATCCCTTCGCGGTCTCAAGTTCACACATCACCCGGGGAAAAGAGGGATGTGCCGTAATAACGGGCGCCCCTGCCACCGCCCAGCGGTCGATATCTGCATACGAGAGATCGCCGGACGGTTCACCGCCGGCAAGGAGCGCATCGAGGGCGCCGGGCACCTCGCCTTCGAGGAGATGCCCGAACCCCGATAGTGCGTGGCGCACCGCGGCCTCGCCGCCGCCTGAGGAACTCCCGAAGATCACCGGCCCCCCCAGCACCGTAAGCGGATGGCGGAGGGCAGCACCCACCTGCCGGATCTCGGTCAGTGACGCCGGGGTGCCGCCCAGGTACTTCCCGGGCACCGTCACCCCGGCAATCATCACGACGACGGCAGCGCTGTCGCATCTCTGCAGAAGGGTGGGTTCCTGCCGGAGCTGGTCGATGGTGGCATAGCGGACACGGTAGCCGTGGGAGGAGAGGACACCGGCGCAGTACCGGATGTAGGGGGAAATGTAGGGGGGCACGCCGAAACAGGCCGGCTCGTCCACGTATCCGTCGAGAATCCAGGCATCAGAGGTCATAGCCGATCAGCGAAAGGAGGGTGCGGGCCCAGAGGAGCTTGCCCCGCTTCATGGGAGGGACGCCCGGGCCGTCGAGATCAAACCCGAGGATGATGACCTGTGCCGCACCGAGGGCATCGGCGGCAAAGACGGCACGGTCACCGTCGGTGAAACCGCCCCAGTTATGCACATGCCCGAACGGGCGGCTCTGGCAGGTAAGGACCATAGGCCCTTCAAACCGGGGAACCCACCGGCGCACGAGGGGGATGTTGTCCCCGTGGGCATGGACAACCATCACCGTGCCCTCGCGGTTCATCGCAAAGAAGCTCTCCTCCGCTCCGTCGAGGTCCGTAAAGACCGCATCCGGACGGATGCCCGCACGCCAGAGGACATCCGCGGCGGCGTCGGCGGCAAAGACGGTCCCCTCACAACGGGACATCTCCCTCTTCAGGCACGGGGCATTCCCGCAGACGGTGACCGTCCTTTCCGTGCAGAGCTCTTCGAGACGGGCGGTATCATCACGGGAGGTGAGAGAGGCGGCGACCGATGCCGCATCCTCATCACCTTCCCGGTCAAAGCCAAAGGTTTCCAGGATGCGGAGGTAGTGAGGTTCCCACTCCTCAAATCTCATTTCCCGTGGCCTCTTCCTCGATACCGACAATGTGCATAAATTTTCTGAGAATGGGGTCGATGACCAGGTCCAGAAGTTCGTCCTTGTTGCGGGCCAGTGAGAAGACCGTCAGGGGGATGGTTGCGGCAGCCATGGCCGAATGGCCGCCTGCATCGCCGATGCCCTCAAACGCCTCCTCCATCGCCTGCCCGATATTGAGCCGCACATCCTTGTTGCGGGCGGAAAATGCAATCAGGTTGTCCGTGATACCATAGACGAGCGAGGTGTTGACCCCTTCCAGCTGGATCAACAGTTCCGCCGCCTGTGGAATGGCATCCCTGTTGCGCACGTACCCCACATTGGAGAAGAGATAGCCGGAGAGGATGCGGCGGTTTTTAATCGCGTTCCCGAGCACTTCCAAGGTCTCCTGCGAGACCGACTGGGAGGTGATCTTTTCCAAAAGTTCCGATTCGGTCAGCGGCAGCAGAAACGCGGCGAGGGTGAGGTCCTGAGGGGTGGTATTTCGCCGGAAACAGCGCGTGTCGGCCATAATGCCGTAAAAAAGAGCGGTTGCAATGATGGAGTCCACGGGAATGTCCAGTTCCCGCAGGTACTGGGTCATCAGGCTTGCGGTGGCGCCCATGTCGGGCCGTTTATCCACAAAATCAGCGGAGTTTTTTGCTATATCACCGTTCTGGTGATGGTCGATGATGATATTGACATGGGATTCCTTCGGAAGCGCGTTGTTGACGCCCGGAGCGGGGGAATCGACGATCGCGAGATAATCGCATTCCCTGAGGATATCGGGAGTGATGCGCTCCATCCTGATGTCAAGCAGGTTCACAAAGGCGCGGTTTTCCTGGTGACCGATCTTTCCGTCATAGAGAATCCGGCAGTTCAGGTTCCCCTTGCTGGCCGCCTTTCCCAGTGCACACAGCGCCATCGCGCTGGAGATGGTGTCGGGATCGGGATTTGTATGCGAGACGATACCCAGCGTCCCCCGCCAGCCCGAAAGCAGGTCATAGAGCCTGCGTGCCTGGCGTGACGACTGAAGCTTTCGTGCATGGTGCACGGCTTTCTTCGCAAACACTTCCTGGGGGTAAAGAACTTCATCTGCTCCTACGGCGGTGAGCAGGTCAACGGTCCCCGAATCAACAGCCCTGACGATGACGTAGGCGGATGGATACCTGTTCTTTATGCTCCTGACGGCAGCGAGATTGCCCTTTTCGTCACTTGCAAGGATGAAGGCGACTCGCGGTGCCGGCACCTCTCTGAGCATGTCCGGCTCTCCGATGTCGCGAACGAGCGCCTCATATTTCTGGTCCCTGAGATCCTGCACCTTGTGTTCATCCTTATCGATGATGACGATGTCTGCAGTCTCTTTGAGGAGCTCAGAGAGAACATTGTATCCGATACTTCCGCATCCGAGGATCAGGTATTCGGTGGTTGCCGTCGTTGGAGATCCTTTCGGATTCGTCTCAGGCATGGTACATGAAGTTTCTGTTGTTCTGAGATAATTAAGGATCTCCGAAAAGTATATGTTCAATTGTAAACCATCTAATTAGGTCAAACTGGTGGGCCTGTAGCTTAGTCAGGAAGAGCGACGGACTCTTAATCCGTCGGCCAGGGGTTCAAATCCCTTCAGGCCCGTTTTCACCACTTTTAAACATTCTAAGGTCATATCGGAGATTTCAGATTTTTTACCTATTGCTGCGCTCCTCAGGACCGGGACCACTTTTCGGGATCGAAAAACCCCGGTGCCCATCAGAAAAAGAGACATTTCCAGAAATTTCAGGAGTATTTTGCCGTGGCCCGGGCACTTCGAAAGCATGTGGCTGCCCGTCCCTCCCGCGCCGGCGATGATACGGATGGGGCAATGAATCCTACCTCCCTGGCTGCCTTTCCGGCATCGTTCACGGCGGCAGGGGAAAAAGACTATACCTTTTTTCCATCCCATTGAAGCACGGATCATGCAGGGGTCCGGCCGACGGACGGTTGTCGGCAAGGTTCCTGTCGTCATGGAGGGGTTATATGCCTCAGTCATTCCAAAGATACAGTACATGAGAGTCACCGTCATCTCGCCGGAGATCCATACCTACGGGGCGATGCTCATCGGGGGCGTGCTTCGTGACGCAGGGTATGAGGTAGACCTGAAAACTGAGCTTGCCGCCAGGGAGGCAACCCCGGTCCTCCTCTCCCTCTACTCCACTCAGCACCTGATCAGCCCCGCAATCCGGCATTTCGTCGCAGCCCACCGTGCCGCCGGCGGTGCCGTCTATGTGGGAGGACCGGTCTCCGCCGCACCGGAGATCGTGCTGGGTGAGCTGTCCCCCGATGCGGTCTGTGTGGGGGAGGGGGAGGAGACGGTGCTCCGGCTCCTTGAAGAAGGCCCGCATGAGGGTATTTCCGGGTGTGCGTGGACGGATAAGGGAGCGATGCGGTTCACCGGCCCCGCACCCCCGGCGCCCATGCACCGGCCCCTGCCGCTCATACCCCCCGATATCGGCAGTCAGGATATCCGCGGGGCATCGGCCTATATCGAGACGCACCGCGGGTGCATCGGCGCCTGCACCTTCTGCCAGGTCCCCCGCTTCTTCGGGCGCTCAGTGCGCAGCCGGGACCTCGGGGACGTCCTTGCCGAAGTGCAGGCATTCAAGGATGCAGGGGCAAAGCGCCTCTCCGTCTCCGGCGGAACGGGCTCGCTCTACTGCTGCTCCCCGGACGGGGCGGTGAACGATGAGGTGTTTGCTGCCCTTCTGGAGGGCATGGCAGCGATCATGGGTCCGAAGAACATCTCCTCTCCGGACATACGGGTGGACTGCATCTCGGATACGGTCCTCGATGCGATCCGCGACTATACCATCGGCTGGGTCTTCTTCGGGCTCGAGTCGGGAAGCAACCGCGTCCTGCGGCTGATGGGCAAAGGCGTGACGGCGGAAGTTGCGGCCCGGGGGGTGGAGGCCTGCAGGGAACATGGCCTGAAGGTTGCGGGAAGCTTCATCGTCGGGTATCCGACCGAGACCGAAGAGGAGTACGAGGAGACAAGGGACTTCATTGCGATGAACAGCCTCGATGATGTCTTCGTCTCCATCGCCGAGCCCATCCCCTCGACCCCGCTTGCCGACCTCGTCCTGCGGACCCCGCGTGAGGAGAACCCCGTGTATATGCCCCACACCGGCGAGTACAGCTCCCTTCACCTGACCGAAGCAGAGGCACGGTCCTTTGATCTTCAGCAGCATGCCGACCTCTTCAAACCCGGCCTGCACGTGGTGACCGATGAGGTCTTCTCTGCCTACCTGGCAGGCGTCAGGAAGGACGGGGAGGATGTGCGGCGGGTGACCGAACTCCTCTTCTCCTATTACGGCGGCAGATAAGACTGCCGACCAACCTTTTATTAGTCCGGAGGGCTGATCCTCAGCCAGCTATGGCATGCAGGTACTGTATGGTGGACGCCTTTGCCTCGCGGCCGTTTGCCGGCAATCCGGCCGGGGTCTGCCTTGTTGAGGAGGAGGTCTCCGAGGCATGGATGCAGTCGGTCGCCCGTGAAGTGCGGCAATCCGAAACGGCGTTTGTCCGGCGTAAGGGCTACGGATGGGAGATCCGCTGGTTCACCCCGACAGCAGAGGTGGCCCTCTGCGGCCACGCGACCTGTGCGGCGGCGCATGTGCTTGTCGAGGAGGGGGAGGAGGATGAGGGGGCGCTTATCTGCTTCTCCTCTGCCGGCGGCGACCTCGAAGCCGTGGTGGACGCGGGCACGGTCACCCTCACCTTTCCCGCCCTTCCCGCAGAGGCGGCACCGGTGCCGGAGGGGCTCGAAGCCGCCCTTGGCGTCCCGGTGGAGGACTTCCGGGTGAGCACCTACGACTGGCTGGTGCGGACCGGCGGCGCCATCCTCGTCGAGGCGGCAGAGCCTGACATGAAGATGCTCGCGGGCTTTCCCGTCCGGGGGATCATCCTCACCGCCGCATCGGACGGCGGGCGCTATGACATCATCTCCCGGTTCTTTGCTCCTTCGCTCGGCATCCCGGAGGACCCCGTGACGGGCTCCGCCCACTGTGTCCTCGGCCCGTACTGGCAGCGCCTGACCGGCCGGGACCACTTTCAGGCCTTTCAGGCATCGGAGCGGGGCGGCGAGCTGACGGTGACGGTGGACGGGAACGATGTCCTTCTGACCGCACGGGCGGTGACGGTGATGCGTGGGGTGCTGGAATGATTCACCTGCCGGGCAGCGCCTGTTGGAAAGGAGAGAACTATCATGGATGAGAACAGTACGGTTCAGTGCCAATGAGATGGTGATGAGGTGACGAGATGAAAGAGATGAAATGTGAAAGTCCAAGTTGTAGGATTCTGCAGGAGCACGGATACAAGCCCATATACATAGGTATTGCGATCATTGTGGGAATCGTTCTCTTAATGTGGGCCATATCGTAAGGAAATCGCTCTGCCCCCCTGAACATGCGGCCTGATTTTAGCAGGCGGCCACGATAACGGGTTTTCTTCGGGAAAAGGGGACGCATAGGTCTGCGGACGGAGATGATGACCCGTCCTCTAGCCCGAGGGGCAGGTGATTCCCGCATCAATGCCAGAATATTGGGGAGAGTGGAATATCCGATTGCCCGATGATCTTACCAATCATCATGGCTCTTTTTCACCGGACATGTTTTTCTCCGATTCTTCCAAATGGAATGGTAATGGCCCTTACCCCCGGCATTTATGGGCAGCTCATAAACTTTTATGTTGCAGCCAGACTCCACACCCTCGACACCGATACCATAGAGATTGCCAAAGATTCCCTTGACATCGAGGATGCCCGTGCCATCCTCTCAAATTATTGTGGAAAACTCATTTATCAGGCCCTGCACGTTCTCAGAGACCATCACCGACCTCTTGACGAGCAGATTGCACTCTGCAATGCGGTCGTCACATATCTGACAGAGGTGACGGCTGATGATTCATTTCATTTATGTGAACTATTGTCGGATGCCGAAATCCTCCGGTCTCTGACTCCTGTTTCCGGAACCGTCCCGGGGCAGAAACGAGCCCCGCTTCCACGGCCGGTTACCTCCATTTCCCAGAGCAGCCTCTTTACCGGTTCACCATACGAACCCAGCATGGCAAGTGAGCTGAAACGGGAGATGGCCTCTGCGGATCGGATCGATATGCTTATTTCCTTTATTAAATGGAACGGTATTCGCCTCCTGATGGAGGAGCTGCAATCCTTTACCCACCGCGGGAAACTGCGGGTAATAGCACCTCCTACATGGGCGCCACTGACGCCAAGGCGGTCGAATTTCTTGCATCTCTGCCCAATACGGAAGTGAAGATATCCTACGATACCGAGCGGACACGATTGCATGCCAAGTCGTACTATTTTTACCGGGCAAGTGGCTTTTCAACGGAATATGTCGGATCGACAAATCTCTCGAATCCCGCCATCACCAGCGGTCTTGAATGGAATGTCAAGGTAACCGAACAGGATGCACGGGACATTATCAGCAAGATCGAGGCGACATTCGAGACGTACTGGAACGATGAGGAGTTTTGGACATTCACCCCGAGAGATGGCGTCCACCTTAATACCGCACTGTTTCGGGCACAGAAAAGCCGGGATGATTCTGATACTCCCTATCCCTTTTAGAATTTTTTGTCTTTTTTTAAATAAAAAATTATATTTGAGATCCTTTCAACTAAAAATTAATGGCAAAAAAAGATAAAAACAGGAATATTCAAGAGCATCAGTCAAAACAAAAAAATATGGGAAATAATCATTCCAAAGATCATCCCGAAAAGAAAAAAACGGAAGAAATAACCAACATGGCAAAGTTACTGTCCTTTGAATCCATTAAAAAACAGATTTTGCATGACCGATGTCTCCTGATACTTGTCGCTTTGACAATATTCGCAGGCATTCTACGATTTTACCACCTTGGATTCAATTCCATTTGGCTGGATGAGGCATGCACCCTTGATTTTGCACGTAACAGTCTTTCAGGGATATTTGACCTAATCGATCAGGGAGAAGTCAACCCTCCACTCTTCTATTACCTTGAGCATTTCATGCTGAGTTTCGGAGAGGGAGAAACTGTTCTCAGGTTTGTACCTGCACTCTTTGGCACTCTCACAGTTCCAGCAATCTATATTCTTGGAAAAGAAGCTTTGAACCAAAAAAACGGCATCATTGCTGCCGGTCTGCTGGCATTCTCATCATATCATATCTTCTATTCGCAGGAGGCCCGAGCGTATACCATAATGCTGTTTTTCTTCACGATTGCATTAATTTTCTATCTTCAGTCACTAAAAGAAAATGATATTAAATGCTGGATTCTCTTTGGGGCATTCTCCGCTCTTGCGATTTGGTCGCATTTTTTTGTCATATTTGGCATCGGAATCATATTCTTTCATGCTCTGGTTGTTGGATTCAAAAACTACCTGCAGTCCCCGAAAAGTCTGGTGCCATGGCTGGCAGGACTTGCTGCCTTTGCAATAATCGCCTCACCGATGCTCTATGCAGGGATCAGCGTATTAATTAACAGAATTGCAACTCCTCCGACCTAGGGAATATCCGGATTGAATGTCATAGCTACAACAATCACACAAATTTCCGGAGGAAATCTTTCCATTACCGCTCTATTCATTATCGGAGCAATATTTGGAGTTTTCTGGATCTCCATGCACGATAAACAGCTGGCACTCCTCACAGTATTTATGATGACCCTTCCGTTCATTATCGGCCTCTTCCTGTCAGGGAGAATGCCGATGAGCCCTAGGTACATGATATTTTTAATGCCCCTGTATTTCATCGCCATCGCAGCTGCCCTTGAATTCGTCCCAATGGGTATCAGCCCCATTAAGATTGTAGCCGTCGTTCTTGCCATCATATTCATTCTGAATCTTCCGGCACTGATTCCGTATTATAGTGGATATTCCAAGAATGATTGGAGAGGATTTTCTGCTGATTTTAGCGGCATGACCGGTAAAGGCGACATAGTGGTGGTGATGCCGGGATACATGACGCTCCCCTTCAATTACTACTACAATAACAGCACAGACGGCACACTTGAATATGAGGCTTCACGGGCAAACGTTCTTGTTTCCATTGATAAGGAGCATGCAGGCACTCCGACGTATTATGTCCTGACCGGCGATATCAACGCGGCAAACCCTGATGGAGATTCGCTTCAGTGGCTCGAACAGAATGCCACCTTCCTCGGGAACAGGGGGGGCATCTATCTGTTCGGGCGCAATGTTCAAAGCGCCTGAGACTATATTCCCAAATCCCCATTTTTCGATCCTTTTATTTTTCAGATTTGATTTCTTGTTCACGGGTCATGGCAGGAGAATTCTCTCTTGAATTGAGAAAATTTACCACACCCACAATCACATGAATTGAGGGTAAGACAGCCACCAGACAAGTGAGGCTGGAGAGGAGGACAAGGGGAAGACCAGCCCTCCTAACGGAACGGAAACATGTTTCATTGATACTAAAGTTAGTTTGGAAAAAGGGAGAGAGCAGAGTTCTTCTTTGAAGATTATTTAGATATTCCCTCGAACAAACGGAATAAACACAGCCCCCCTACAGCAAATACAAATTAATAACCATGCATTCGGTTTCTTTACCTTCTCATCCCGGCCGCAGCCACTGCCGCCATGGCACAGACTGCCCCCCAAACGGACAAGGGCGTTGCAACAGAATTGTTCGCATCCGACGGCATGTCCACACTATTCCACTGGACCACCCATCCCTCGACGCGGACGGCATGCTCGAAGGTGATGTTCTGTTTTCCGACCCGGATGGGGGGCGGGCTGATTACCTCATACTGGCGGCCGGAGAGCGCCGTATTGATATTCGGAGTGGTGATCACCTCCTTCAGGAACGCCGCGTCCGCCCCCCCGTCCTCGAAGATCAGGACCCGGTTCGCCCGCCATATTTTCGGGTACCCTTCCAGGGACGAGAGGTCGAGCGTCGCAAAGCGCAGCAGGGAACCGGACGCGGGAGGGGTGCCGTTTCTCTGTGCGTCGAGGATGGGGGCGATAGCGGTGACGATGGCATTTCTTCCAAGGAAGGTAAGATTCTCCCCGAGGATTACATGGGGAACGCTCTGACTGACACCATACAATTCTGAGAATTTGCGGTTCACCATGCCATTGACCGGGTGTCCGGAGAGTTCGTAATCGACCACCACCAGCTCGGGATACTGTTGCGTGAGGTTGGTAAAGACGTACATATCCGCAGGTCCACAGGAACCGCATCCATTCGAGGAGAACAGGAGGGCATAATATTCCCCCCCGGTATCCTGAGCGGCCGCAGCGCCGGTGCAGGTAAGTAAGATCAAGATTCCAACGAGCCAAATCCACTTATTCATCATGAGAAGATATCCGGATAACGATAAAAAATCACCTGCTCATTCATCAAGGAAATAATTTCACCATATATTTATCATATATCCATTTTTGGATGAACGGAAAATGTCTTGCAGTTTTCCGTCAGGGAAATCCTTGATTTCCCGTGTCATTTCTCAGATCTGTTTTCTTCTCCAGTTTTATGCCGGAAGCATCGATCGAGATTGCAGTTCTCAGCATGGATTTGAGGAAACGGGATGCTCATACCATTCTCCCCCCCATTGTCGTGAGCACCCTTCGCCTTTATCCAAAATGCCGGAAGGATAAGGATTTCTCATAATCATATCGGATTCATGGTATCAAGATATCCAAACTGACAAAAATTACTGCTTTCGGGCATCAGGGATGAGAGATGTAATACCCCCTTCCGTTCATTTTGTCAGAAAAATGCGGCTGAATATCATCCCATAAATTAAAAAAATAAATTTCGTGGGTGAGGGGGGGGTTCTCACCTCACATCAGGCGGGTGTTATGATAACGCGATGTAGGCAAGCTCATCATTCGATGTTGCTGTGCAGCTGTCATCGATGCAGAGCATCCCGTTTTCGTCGTAGTCTTCACATCCCCACTTGTAGTTGTTGATGCAGTCTGCCAGCTCCTGTGCTTCAGAGTAATCTCCATCGTCGTAGAGATCCATCACATACGACCAGAGGTCCTGGACATACATGGGGTTTGCACCAAGGTAATCAGAGGCTGCTGTCAGAATTTCGTAGCAATCGCTGTCATACGGGTATCTCGAGTAATCGACGAAGTATACGACTCCGCCCTCGCTATACGCCGATGTGAGCTTCATCGCGAACATCTGGGCAATGGCCTTCTCCTCTGCGCTGGATGCATCGAATTTGGCAAGCCGTTTATAGACATCATCCCACGAACCGCAGTCGTATATGTCATCGAAGAACGTTTTTTCATCTATGTCATTGAAGAATTTATCCGACACCTGCCGGCCGTTCTTCTTGTTGCCAATAAACTTGCCCACATTGTTCTTCCAGAATCCAATGGTCAGGCCGCACCATTCTTCACCGGGCATATACATTCCGGCATCCCACGTCAGGTCGGTCTCCCCGCATTCGAGGGAAGTGCAGATGGTCATACCGGTCGCCCGGTCGGCGTCGCTGTCAAGTGCATCGTCCATACCCTGGTCCTGCGGGCTGAAGACCCAGCCTCCCTCGGGCAGGATGAACGTGACATAGTAGTCACCGGACTTCAGGCAGTCAAACAGGTAGTAGCCGTTTGCGTCAGTCGTGGTTGTGCTAACAGGAGTGGCATCACCACACTGGTACAGCTCAACGGTCACACCCGGTATACCAAGTTCGCCGGCATCCTGGATGCCGTTTGCATTCAGGTCATTCCAGACATAGTCGCCGATGGCAACAGGCTGGTAGGTGTTAGTCACCGTAACCGCTGCACAGAATTCGCCTGGATTCACCATTACCGGTGAACTGTTGATGTCAACCGTCCAGTCGCAGCCGGGATCCTCTTCAGTGATGAAGTACTCGCCGGGTGTCAGGTTCAGGAGGGTCTTCGTGTCGCCATCGTAGCCGAACGTAAGGCTCGCGAAGTAGCCCTCAGGTCCGGTCACATTAACGGTGAACTCCTGAGATTCGTCTGGTACTACGCAGCCCCAGTCAACGACCTTTGTAATCTCGAGGCACCCGGGGACGAACGTGTTCTCGATCAGTGCGTAGGCACAGGTTTCACCAGCAGAGACAGTAACGTCGACCGGGCTGCCGCCGGTAGACCACTCGTCACCCATCGCGACTTCGGTCACGGTGTAGGTGCCGGGGATAAGGTCATACAGGGTCTGGCTGCCGCCAGTCTCGTCGAAGGTCAGCTCAGCATAGTACCCGTCAGTGTTGGTCACTTCGATGGTGAACGTCTCGGGATACGATGCAACATCGCCCCAGTTGACGGACTTCGTAACTTCAAGACAGCCGTTTTCAAGAGGCGTGGGAGGGGTCTTGATCGGGACATCCTGGTTCCCGGTCACGCTGGTGTGTACATGCAGCGAGGCACCGGTCCAGTAGCTGGCTCCGAGATAATCTTCATTGGCATCGTAAGTCACTTCATACCCAGGCCATCCGACAGATCCATCATACTCGGATTCAGTTGGCCAACCCAGCTCCCTGCTGATATTGTGTCCGGTCCAGGCGAGGTGCCCCTTCCAGTACACTGAAAACGAGGCATCGTCAGTATACTGGCTTAACTGATCATAGAATGCCGAGGAGTTGGTCACATTCATGCGATAGATGGTGACACGATCCGGACCCTCGGGCATATAACTATCCCATTCCACCGTTCCATTTTTATCGAGAGCTTCAGAGTATCCTGTTCTTGGAATCGGGAACCAATAATCAATCTGGTCAGGTGGTTGAAGACGTGTCCCGATCTCACCGATCCAGAAGTAATCGGTCTTATCAAACCCGTGGGCACCACCCGATTCCTGATAATCATGGCGGATAACCAGCTCTGTCTGGTTCTCATAGTTGACAACCTGCAAACGGTAATCAGCCCAATCGTTCTCATTGTAGTCCCACAAGAGACCATCCATCCACTTGTCCTGCGCCTCACGCCATCCTTCAAGTGAAAACCGGGTATTCGCCGCAACCGGCACCGCCATCACGGATAGGCAAAGTGCCAGCACCAGCACTATCAGGATGACGGACCGTAGCCGCGTGCCATGTTCATTGCGCGTTTCATTCTCTTTTTTCATCTTCTTTTTCTCCTTAACTTGTTAACTCCATTTTCTCATTTTGCATCATGTTCCAGGGAAAGCGTCTCACCACTCACATCGCACTTAGGGGGGAACACCGGGACAGCAGTCCATACGCATAGCTACGTACGAAACACCAGCAGAACTGCTATGAAAAGGCTGAAGAACTGTGCGGGGGATCCAGAACCAAAGGAATTAAAGCCTCATCATGGTGGAATGCAACGATTCCATCCAATTCGCCCGGTTATTGTGGCAAGGACTTACGTATCATTCACTTTTCCGACATCCCCCCCGGAACGTTTGATGCGGACAGATGACAGCGGCACAAGGCCGGCGGAGATCCTCCCGTGGAAAGATGACGTTACCTGTCCGGAGATACTTACACTTCAAATAAATTCACCCCAATCCCCCTTTGTCGGGCTAATCCCCCTATTTGAGTCTCCGGCATATATACCTTTTTTTGATAGGCGCAATAGTTAAATAATTGAATCCGGTTTGGCCCCTCTCAGGCTCCCTTGCATCCATTGCAAGCCAATAAAACGATCGATTCGCCCTTTCCGTCAGAATATGCACCATCACAGGGACCCCTCACACCTTTTCAGGGCATTATAGACTATAATTTCGGATTCGCTGAAATGCCTGCAGCCTGTCTTCATCCTCTTTCGTACCACTATCTGCATGAACTGATACGGTGGAACAGACATGTCTCGGTTATTCCGGACAGAAACAAAGTGAAGAGCAGTGGACGGGATACCTCCCGCCCGGACAAATCGTCCGGACAGATTGCACAAGACATGCATCGAACGTCCGGTGCACGCGAACAAAAAATGAGGGGAGGTAGGCATCACCTGCCACCCCTCCCTGCTTTCTAAGCCGGGACTGTGATCCCAAACAGCTGTCACCAGCGCAGATTACGCCGTTGACATCGCCGTTCTAGTCAACGCATCCCCACTTGTAGTTGTTTATGCAGTCTGCAAGCTCCTGGGCCTGGTTGAAGGACTCATCATCATCATCGTAGAGAGCCTGGACAAGCTCCCAGAGGTCACCTACATCCATCGGGTTGGCGCCGATCTCTTCGGAAGCCCACTCAAGGACATAGTAGCAGTCCTCATAGACCCATTCCATCTCTACCTCATCATACCACATGTAGCGTGTGTAGTCGATCGAGTAGGAGAATCCTTCCTCATTGTACTCACCGGACAGGCGCATTGCAAGCATCTGGGCAATTGCCTTCTCCTGTGCGCTCGTTGGATCATAGTTCGCAATCAGTTCGTAGACTTCCTCCCATTCGTCGCAAGTAAGCGATGGATCAACATCACCACAGATCACCTCGGGGTCTACCTCCTCGAAGAATTCATCCGGTACCTGACGGCCTTTGGCCTTCTCATCGAGGTACTTATCGATGTTGTTCTTCCAGAATCCGATAGTGTATCCACACCATTCGTTGACGTAGGTGTTCGTGATGATCGCAGTGGCAGTGCACTCCGGACACTCGTCGCCGGCAACCACCGTCACCGCAGCCCCGTCATCGCCGCTGATGCTCCACTCGTCGCCGGGGTCCTGTTCAACAAGCGTGTAATCGCCGGGGACAAGGTCACCGAGGCATTCCGTACCGCCATCAGAGCCGAACTCCAGCGTGCCGACCAGCATGTCGTCAGCGTCGAGCACGTCGACGTAGAACATCTTCGCCGTGTCTTCGGGAACACCGTTCCAGTCCACGACCTTCTCAACGCTCAGGCACCCGAAGTTATACGTGTTCGTAACAGTGACCTCAGCACAGGCGGAATCCGTAGTCACTTCAACCGGGTAAGTACTTCCACTCACAAGCCATGCGGCTCCCGGGTCCTGTTCGACAACAGTGTAAACGCCAGGCATCAGGCCCTCGACAGTCTGTGTCCCTCCGGTGTAATCGAATTCCAGAGTAATGGTGATGACTCCATCAGGATAGATGACATCAACATAGAAGGTCTGTTCCGGATCCGGGTCTACCCCTTGCCAATCGACGACCTTGGTAACCTCTAGACAGCCCCGGTCTACGTCTTGAAGGGCCCATTCTTCGAAACCGCCGTTATGCGGGTACTCATTCCCACTCTCGGTGACGAAGTAGACATATTTCTTCTGATCATATCCAAGTGCTGCTATTGGTACAAGAACGGATAGATCACTCCAGCCGCTCCCGGGTTCGAGCTCGGCGTTGAGTAAGATCCAGGCATCTTCACTGCCCCAATCGAGACTCCACACAAAATCAATCGAACTCTGGTCGGCTGAACCGTCGCCATCGAGGTAGAAAGTTTCGTCATCCCAGTCTTATCCGTGCAGATTTCCACTGTCGGCGGTGAATACTCTCAGTTCGTCAATCGAGAGCAGATTTCCAGGATCAGCATTTTTCTGGTTGATGTCACCATCGAACTTATAGTACCACTCTCCATCGTACTCGACAATCGGGACCTCCATTAACTGGATACTGTGGGTCCGATCTCCTCCGGCAAAGGTATCATACCCATCTTGGATGGGAGTAAAGTCCGTGTTATAGTTTCTCTCGACCGGTTTTTTACTCTTAGTCGTCACGAACGGGTCAAAGGTGCCTGTCCCCGATGACACATTCCTGGCACCTTGCATGAAGATAGCACCGAGGTACTCGTCTTGTGCACCAGCTGTTGACAGGTCAATAACATAGTCCGCCGCAACCGGCACTGCCATTACTGACAGGAAGAGGGCCGCTACGAGGACGATGAAACCAACCGACCGTACCGGTAGAGCATGTTTTCTTCGCGATACATTTTTTTGTTTCATTTTTTACTCCATAATTTTTTTCAATTTCATACTGGCAATTCCTGATTTGATCAGTCGTGTGACCCCTGAAAATGCATCATCAGCAATCCGCGTATAGCTGTCAAAACCCACGGATTGCCGGGCGAAGGGCCTCCTCCGGTTATGAAATCGCTGTAAGGGAGACGTTAAGAAAAGGAGAGCGAAGCGAAACGCGGACGAGGGCCGATACGATATCGGTCTCCCTCAGATGCCCGGTACATTCCCGGAGGAAACTATGCCAAAAAGGTTAAGGTACATCCCTCCAACCGGTCATATGTGGGTTCTGTTCGGGTGGTAGTGGTGTCGCACAACACACGGCATCCGGAAACCGGATGCCCGGTACCCCTGAACATTGGCCCACCGGAATTCTGATCAAACACCCCATCTCCCTTCGCTTGGGCAACGCGTGCATAGTGCATGAACCTATTTATAACCTGTGGATCAAATAGAGAATCTAATATAATAGTTCACTCGCCATTTCGAATATCATTTGAAAAAATATCCAAAGATAACGGAGAAATTCCGAATATCAGACCGACCCGCCGCATTTTTTATTATTCTGCAATCAGCGTCCCAATGTTCAGCTGCACACCGTCAAACATAGGGTGTGCATGCATTTTCTCCACCCATTTTCAATCAGGAGATGATGACACCATTAATGCCCATTCCAAAAAAAGAACGAGTGCCTATTCTATCATAAATTTCTCACCATAAAAACGCGCACATCGACAGGCCCCATCTCTATGCCTGCCCGCACCAGAGGTGCCGCACATTGCCTTTCGCCTACGGCCCCCAATATGTCCGAGGTCTGCCTCTCCTCCATAAAGGTTCTGGTGCCGAGGAGGGAGGGCCCAACCCCCCGGCAGGCTCTTTCCGGCATGAAGCCGATCAGGGGTATTCGGACTTCATCATCCGCCACGCCACCACAAACCCCACGACCGCAAGCCCCAGCACCCACGGGAAGACGCCGAGGTAATCCCCCGTCGTCGTCCGGATGTACCCCGCGAGCTGCGGACCCACGATGGCACCCGCACCATACGCAAGAAAGACCAGCCCGTAGCAGCGGGGATAGTCGCAGGTTCCGAAGAACCGTGCGGTCGCCGTCGGCGCAATCGCGAGCCACCCGCCGAGACACCCCCAGAGGACGACAAATGCAAGGATGTAGGTGAGCTGCGAAGGCGCCAGCCACATCGCAAACGACGCCGCCCCGATAAGGGCAAACGAGAGCATCGCCGTTGTTCCCGGAGTGAGGCGGTCCGTCAGCGCACCGAAGACCGGCCGGCCGCCGCCGTTGAACACCGCAAACAATCCGACGAGCGCCGTCGCAAGAGCAGGTGCGATGCCCACCACCTCGGTCCCGACGGGCTTTGCAATGGAGATCGCCATCAGCCCTGCGAGGCACCCGATGAAGTAGCACACCCACAGCCCGTAGAAGACCGGCGAGCGGATCATCTCACTCCGGTTGCACTCGCACGACGGCCCGCCCGCACCGCCGGCCGCCGCCATCCCCTTCGGCTGCCACCCGGCAGGCGGAAACGAGAGCGGCAGGGCGAAGAGGACGGTGAGCAGGACGAAGGCGGCGCCGAACACCCTGAAGGTCCCCATCACGCCGACCGCCGTGATGAGAAGCCCCGCGATATTCGCGGTCACAAAGGCCGAAAACCCGAAGCCCAGCACCGTCAGGCCGACCGCAAGCCCCCTTCGATCGGGAAACCACCGCGTCGAGACCGCCACCGGCACGCCGTAGGCGATGCCGACACCGATGCCGCCGATGACCCCGTAGACGAGGTAGAGCATCTGCACCGAGGTCGTCACCGAGGCGAGCATCCAGCCAAGCCCGGTCAGAACACCCCCGATGATGGTGACATTGCGCGGCCCCCAGCCCTCGATGAACCGCCCGGCAACGGGCATGGTGATAGCAAAAAACGCCAGAAAGACGGAGAACGGCATCAGCACCTCGCCTGCCGTCACCGTCTGGCCCAGAACGCCGGTAAAGTACTCAGTCAGGGGCAAAACGAAGACGCTCCAGGAGTAGATGCTTCCCAGACAGAGGTTGATGAGCATCCCCGAGAGGACGAGCAGCCACCGCCCCTTCTCCGCCTCCATCCCGAAGAGCTTCAGGCCGTCCATCCCTTCACTCCTCCAGCGTCGATATGTCGCCCGGGTCGATCCCGAGCTCCTGCGCCTTCAGGACGCGGCGCATGATCTTGCCGCTGCGGGTCTTCGGCAACGACTCCACAAAGTCGATCTCCGAGGGCATCGCAATCGGGCCGATGCTCATGCGCACATGGTAAATCAGTTCGCTCTTCAGCTTCTCGCTCGGAGAGTACCCGTCCCGGAGGATAACGAACGCCTTGATCGCCTGCCCCTTCATCACGTCGGGTTTGCCGATGACCGCCGACTCGGCGACCGCCTCGTGCGCGACGAGGGCGCTCTCCACCTCGGCCGTCCCGAGGTTGTGGCCGGCGACGATGATGATGTCATCCGACCGGCCGAGGACCATGATATATCCCTCCTCGTCTTTGACCGCGAGATCCCCCGCCGTGTAGAACGAGTCGATCGTCGACCAGTACTTCCGGTAGCGCTCGTCGTTGTTGTGAACCGCCCGCATCATCGCGGGCCACGGCTCCTTGATCACCAGAAGACCGCCGGTGCCGGGAGGGACGGAGGCCCCTTCGCTGTCCACCACATCCGCAACGACGCCCGGGATGGGCCGTCCGGCAAAGCCGGGCTTCATCTTCTCGCCCACCGTGGTGGTGATCATGTGCATCCCCGTCTCGGTCTGCCACCAGGTGTCGAGCACCGGGCAGCGGGCTTTCCCAATGACATGATAATACCACTCGAAGGCCTCGGGGTTGAGCGGTTCCCCCACCGACCCGATGAGGCGGAGGGAATCAAGGTTGGACTTCAGCGGATACTCATCGCCGAACTTCATGAACATCCGTATCGCCGTCGGTGCGGTGTAGAAGATCGTCACCCCGAAGTCCTCCACGATCCGCCAGAAGATCCCCGGGTCCGGGTAATCCGGGACCACCTCGGTGATGAGCACCGTGGCACCCGCCGCAAGCGGCCCGTAGACGATGTAGCTGTGCCCGGTAATCCAGCCGGGGTCGGCCGTGCACCAGTGAACGTCGTTGTCCTTCATGTCGAAGATGTACTTCGTCGTGTAGTAGGTCCCGACCATGTAGCCGGCACAGGTGTGCACGATCCCCTTGGGAGGCCCGGTCGTCCCGCTCGTATAGAGAATGAAGAGCGGGTCCTCCGCATCCATCACCTCGGGTTCACAGTACGGGTCGGCCGCCTCCATGACTTCCTCGAAGTCCACCTCCATCTCGGAGAAGAGCTCGACCGAAGGGGACCCCCGCCGCAGGACGACGATCTTCTCCACCGTCGGCGCGTTGACCACCGCCTCATCCACGATGGTCTTGAGGGCAACATGTTTGCCGCGGCGGTATCCGACGTCGGCGGTGATCACGATCTTTGCCCCTGCATCACGGATGCGGGCATTGAGCGCCGCAGTCCCGAACCCGCCGTAGACGATGCTGTGCACCGCCCCGATGCGTGCGCAGGCAAGAAGGGCGATGATGTGCTCCGGGACGAGCGGCATATACAGGCATACCGTGTCCCCCTTCTTCACCCCCAGGCCTTTGAGGGCATTTGCAAACCGCATCACCTTGCGGTGGAGCTGCCGGTAGGTGAGCACCCGCTCGACCTCCTCGTCCTCACCCCGCCAGATGAGCGCGACCTTGTTCCGGCGCTCGGATGCCGCATGCCGGTCGAGACAGTTTGCGGTGATGTTCAGCTTCGCGTTCGTAAACCAGCGGGCATACGGGAGGTTCCATTCCCGGACCGCATCCCAGGGCCGGTACCAGTCCAGTTCGCCTGCGATATCTGCCCAGAACTTCTCGGGGTTGTCGAGAAACCGCCGGTATGCCTCGTCGTAGGCCCCCAGCCAGGACTGGTCGCGATAGGACGGGTCCGGCCGGTACGATTTTTTTTCCAGTGGGACATCGAATGTTCCTGTCATTGCATCCTCCTACATGATTAATCATGTAAATATTCAGGGGTTCCCCGGCCTGCGTCCGTGATTCGGTGCAGAAAAGAGGTACCCGTAGGCACTATGCAGTGCACTACAGATCTTAATTACCGAATAACAGGTATTAATGCTTTGAATGCATCACCTATGTGCAGTGCATATTGCATGCAGCTGAACGATCAGGGGACCAGACGATGACAGGGAAATTTACCGAGATGGGAAAAATCCGCGAAATTATTGCACAGAACCCCAAAGGTATGAGCATCACCGAGATAGCAGACACCCTGCACATCCACCGCAATACCGCTGCCCGGCACCTCGACATCCTCATGCTCAGGGGCGATGTCGACAGCAAACAGACAGGCCCTGCCAAGAACTACTACCCCGCACGGCGAATGCCCGTCGGTGCCCTCCTCGCCTTCTTCGACGAGCCGGCAGTGATTCTCAGCCGCCGCATGGAGGTGACACAGGCCAACCGCCTCGCCCTCGAACTCTTCGGCTGCGGCATGGACGCCCTGTATGCCATCCACCTCGGGGAGCTGCCGCACTCGCTCTTCAGGGATGACCGCGTCCTCGAAGGGGTCCGGCAGGCAGTCCATGGCAACCCGGGGGATCTCCGGATGCAGGCGAGGGTACGGGGCGAGAAACGGGTGCTTCATCTCCGCTTTGTCCCGGTGGTCCTCGAGAACGGAAAAGAGGGGTGTGCCGTCACCTTTGCAGACGAGACAGAGTACCGGGAGGCAAAGGAGCATGCCGGCGACTGGCACGAACGCTATGCAGCGCTTGCCCGCGACCAGACCGAGTCGATCGTGCACCTGAAGCCCGACATTACCATAACATTTGCAAATCCGGCATTCTGCCGCCGGACTGGTCGCAGCGGGGACGAGCTGCGTGGCCTCAGGTTCCTGCCGATGGTCTCAGCGGAAGGGAGGGAACGCGTCAAAGACATCCTCTCCTCGCTCTCCCCCGAGCAGCCGTCACGGACGGTCGAGGTGCGCACTGTACGGCCCGACGGAACCCTTGCCTGGGAGGAATGGACCTTCCGGGCGCTCTTCGGCGAGGCAGCACGGGTCACCGGATTCCATGCCACCGGGCGCGACATCACGCAACTTCGAAACTGCACCGAACAGCTCAGGCAGTACCACCAGAACCTGGAGGCGCTCATCGCGGAAAGGATACGGGAGATGCAGACGGCAAACCGCTCACTCCTCGAAGTTATTGCCGAAAAAGAAGCCCTCGAACGTGAAATCCTCTTCACCCAGTTCGCCTTCGACCATGCCTCCGACTCCATCCTCCTCTTCGATGCAGCCGGGCGGGTCTACAAGGCAAACCGGACGGCAGAAGAGCTCCTCGGATTCAGACCCGACGAGATCGGCGCCATCACCGTCTTCGACGTCAACCCATCCATCAGCCAGGAGGAGTGGGAACGCATGTGGACGGCGGCGGTGCCGGGAAGAAAGGAACGCAGCCTCTCCGTGCACCGCAGGAAGGACGGGACGATCATCGATGTGGAGGTTTCCCGCACCTTTGTGCAGTATGACGACCGCATGTACTTCTGCTCGATTGCCCGGGAAGTGGGGAAGAACACCAGTTAAGGCTGCACAAATAAAAACCACGGAAAAGGACGATCATCACTCATTTACAATAAATCC
>Ga0209614_1000737_pt1 | contig 27542 bp, 31 predicted proteins | sample BlaSprsedimmetaG_FD_185484 | JGI IMG/M metagenome (GOLD analysis project Ga0209614, IMG submission 185484) | Hot spring sediment bacterial and archeal communities from California, USA to study Microbial Dark Matter (Phase II) - Blank Spring... ... | reverse complement strand
GTGTGTCCCGCATGCATCCTGTCCTGATGGGAGTCATCATCACTGCTCTGGCCTTTATCATACTGGTTTATTGGATGTTGTTCAGGGAGGGCTTCATCCGCCTGCTGGCCGAGCTGTTGCTGGCTTTCGGGCTGGCTTACCTTTTCAAAATACTGGGCCTGTCAACCTTCATGGCCTATCTGGCAGCCGGCCTGACTCTGGCAGCTCTTTTCTTTGTTCGTCGCAACCCCGCCTGAAAACGAGGAACTGCTCACTCCTTTTTGGCCTTTTTCTTCAGGGGATTTTCTTCATCATTGAGCAGGCCCGACAGATTGAGGGTCATGGCCTCCTCTCCCGTCTTGTCAACCCCCTGGGGCAGTTTCGGGAAAACCGCCGGCATGACCAGTTTGGTGGCCTGACCCTGGGCTATCTTGGGCAGGGCCTCCTTAATGTAAAGATATGATAGGGCGTTCTGGTCCAGCTTGCTGGCCGATTCGGCGATGGCCTCAATCAATGTCCGCTGGGCCCGGGCCTGATATTGGGCGGCAGCCCACTCTTCTTTGGCCTGTCTCCTCATGTGCATGGCCTGCTGGATGGGCTCGGGGATACGCAGGTTCTGAACCTCAACATCCACGATGGTGATGCCCCAGTCCTGAACCATGGGCTCAATTTTCACTTTCACAATGTCATTGACTTTTTCAATTTCAGAATAGAGTTCGTTCAGCGTCAGGTTACTGGAAATGTCCCTCAGGGCGGCATAGACATACCCTTTGAGGGTTTCTTCAAAGTCCTTGACGGCCAGAATAGCCAGTTCGGGTTTCTTGATTTTGTAGTAAAGGATGGTATCCACCGTGACCCGGATTTCGTCAGCAGTGATGACCTCCTGAGGTTGAATGTCCATCTGCTGAACCCGGAAATCCACTTTGACTGCCCTTTCCAGAATGGGGATCAGGATAATCCAACCCGGGCCGGCGATGCGGTGGAAATGACCGAGTCTGAATACCGCCAGTCTTTCATACTCCTGAACTTCGTTTATGACCCCGACTGCTCTCAAAATCTGCACCAGCACCACCACACCCAGGACGGTCAGAATGATGCTAAGATACCTTTGGGCCGCGGGCACAAACATAATCACCGTTATGGCCAGAACGATGACTACAAAGACCGTTTCCATTTCCTTCTGGACAATCTTCTCAATGCTACTCTTGATGGCCACATCAGCCATGGGCAACGTAAATATAAAAGACTTGGTAATGGATTTCAGTGGCCGAAGAAGTCAAAATTGGGTTGGAAATTCACCAGCAACTGGATACCTGCAAACTGTTCTGCAACTGCCCGACAGAGTTGACAGACACCCATGACTTTACGTTCACCCGTTTTTTCCGACCCACCCACAGTGAGCTGGGAGGGCTGGACAGGGCGGCTTTGCAGGAATTCCGGAAGGGCAGGAAAGTGGTCTATCACGCCAACCTGGCCAGTAGTTGTGCCGTGGAATGGGATGAGGAACCGCCCCACCCCTTGAACACAAAGGCTCTGGAAATAGCCCTTCAATTCACACGAATGATGGCCTCCACCCCTGTGGACGAAATCCAGGTAATGAGAAAAATCCTGATTGACGGCTCAGCGGTTTCGGGCTTTCAGAGAACGGCTTTGGTGGCCACTGGTGGGGTTGTCCCCGGGACAAAGGTCCGCGTGGATTCCATCTGTTTGGAGGAGGACTCCTCCCGACCCGTGAATGGAGAGCACCTCTCCCAAAGTGAAAGGGTTTTCAACGTTGACCGGCTGGGCACCCCTCTGATTGAGGTTGCGACTCTGCCCGATATCACCAGCGGGGAACAGGCCCGTGAGGTGGCCCTGAAAATCGGCGAGGCCCTCCGCATGCTGAAAGTAAAGCGGGGGTTGGGAACCATCCGGCAGGACATAAATATTTCAATTCCGGATGGTGCCCGGGTGGAAATAAAAGGAGTTCAGGACCTTTCGCTTATTCCGAAACTTGTGGAGTTTGAAGTGAACAGGCAGAAAAGACTGTTCATCCTTAGTGAACGTATTCGGCAGACCTCTCCCGGAAAACCCCTGGAAGTCACGGGGATATTCACAAAAACTGATTCAAAAATATTCAAAGGTCAGAAAGTTTTTGCTATGACTTTCTCATCGGCTACGGGACTGTTTGCCGAGCCTATGCATCCGGGAAAACATCTGGGCAGGGAGCTGGCAGAATACGTCAGAGCCCACGGCTTCCGTGGCTTCGTTCATACCGATGAGGACATGACCAAATACAAACTGGAGTCGGAACTGGAGGCTGTCAAAAAGATCATGGGATGCCGGCAAACCGACCTTCTGGCTCTCTCAGCGGGCTCTGCAGAACCCCTCAATCTGGTGGCTGAAAGATTGAGCCAACTGGTGAGCGGGGTGACAGAGGACACCCGGAAATGTGAGCTGGATGGTTCCTCCTCTTTCCTACGACCTCTCCCTACGGGAGCCCGCATGTATCCGGAAACAGACATCCCACCTATCAAACCTTTCAGAGTCCCGATGCCCGAAACTCCCGAGCAGAGACTGGTCCGCCTCAAAAAGGTTCTTCCGGAGCAACTGGCTCTCAAACTTCATATAAGCCCAGATTATAATCTGTTTTGTGAATTGGGAGGGCATCCTTTTCTCGGAGAGGTATTCACAGAACATCTTCCCGCCCTAAGAAGGCGCGGTCTGGAAGTGAATCGTTCACATTTGGAACAACTGGTCCATCTTTACAAAGGTCAGAAGGGCGGAGCTCTGCTTGACCTTCTCCAGAAAGTTGTGAAAGGCGAGGAGATGAAGAGTCAGGTCTCAGATGAGGTAGTCCGACAATTTGTGAAAAGTTTGGTTCATCAGAAGCAGGACTTCATAAAAAATACCCCGTCCCCTGAGAAAGGCCTGATGGGTCTGGTGATGCAGGAATTCAGAGGCAGGTTTCCCGGACAACAGTTGCTGGCCATTCTGAAAGAAGAACTTGAAAAAGTGAATTGAGTTTCACATTTTCTGAAAAGCGTTAACCTTCACCCGCTTCGCGGTCGGAACCAAGACAGCTCGCTTTTTGATGCAACTTTTTTCCAAAAAACTCCAACCCTCAGCCGCTACGCGGTCGGAACCTCTTCGGGAATTCCGCACCCACAGGTGCCTCCCGCTCTTGAGTTGAAACCGCTCCGCGATGTCCACAGACATCACGTTTTTGATCAAACTTTTTTCTAAAAAGTTTGTCAGATTGGGACGGCATCATCACAGGTCAGATACCCTAGGGTTCATCAACACCCCTTTCCCGCAGACCCCCTTAAAAACTTTTATAACCCCCTTCCAGAACCCTCTTTATGGCCGGAGAGGAAAGGTTCATTCCGCCTGATGTGCAGCCGAAGCCATTCTGGAAACGCGTTCTGGCCCCCCTGGTGGTCGTGGCCATGGTTGGCGGGCTCTATTGGGCCTGGCAGACAGGAGAGCTTTTAAAGGCATTTGAGTGGCTCATGGGACAGGACATATTGGTCCTCACCATTATTGCGGTGGTGGCCCTGATTGCCCTTGCCCTGGGTTTGAGTGGTGGTTGAATGGTCGTAAGCAAGCTGAATACTTCCAAACGTTTCGGTGCCAGGTATGGGACTAAAGCCAAGAGGAAAGTTGATAAGATTGAGAGGCATTACAAGGGCAAAACCTATGCATGTCCCAGCTGTGGCAAGGCGGGAGTAACACGGCAATCAACCGGCATATGGCAGTGCCAGAAATGTGGCCACAAATTTGCCAACCATGCCTACAAGGTGGTTTAATGGGAACGTATCGTTGCTTCAAGTGCGGCAAGCGGGTTGACATGGATCTGCGCTATGAGAGAGTGAGATGCCCCTTTTGCGGTTATAAGATACTGGTCAAGATGCGGGCTCCCACTGTGAAAACTTTGAAAGCACGTTAGTTGGGTAGGAACTGGATGTGATAAAATGGCGGAAGATTTAACCCCTCAACAAAGATATGCACTCACTCAGGTTAATATTTATCAGCAACAGCTTCAGATTATGATGTCCCAGCGTCAACAGGTGGAACTCCAAATCAAAGAAACTGAGTTGGCGGTTGAGGAACTTGAAAAGGAAAAAGAGGAATTTGTGTTTAAGGCCATTGGTCCCGCCCTAATCAAAAAACCACGTGAGGCCGTTATCAAAGATTTGAAGGAAGTTAAGGAAAAACTGGAAACTCGGCTTAAAACTTTCCAAGCACAGGAAAAAAAACTCAACGAGAAACTGCGTGACTTGAGTTCACAGGCTAAAGGCAAATAGGTGTTTGTATGAGTAATGCTAACGCGTTGGAAACGGCGGTTGGGATTTTGAACCAGATTATTAACGATTCTGCCGTGCCTCGCAATATCAAAGGCACCTGCAAGGATGCAGTGGAGCGTCTGAAAAACGGAAACAACGCCCCCCATATCCGGGCAGGTTCAGTGGCCTGTATCCTTGATGAGCTCAGCCAGGACCCCAATCTGCCTTTTCACACCCGGGCCCAGATATGGGAAGTGGCCAGCGTTCTGGAGACGGTTACCACCTCCTCAAAGGTTAAATAATGCCGTCGGGCTTACCTTTTAGTGATACTATGATAGGGGGACTGCTGAAAGTCGGAAAGGCCAGAGGAGCCGAGGATGTGGTTGAGGCTCAGATGACCAAGGACATCACCAAGAAAATCAAGCTGGGTCTTTTGGTAATGGAGAGATATGCCGACGTGGAAAAAGTGCTCAGCAGATTCCGGAAGGCTGACGCCATAGTTCTGGTCAAGGTGGCACCTCTTCGTGACAAGGACATGAGTGAATTGAAGAAGGCCATTGACCGCATCAAGACCCATTGCAACGTTACAGGTTCTGAACTGGCCGCTCTGGATGATAACTGGATTGTGCTTGTGCCTCCCATGGTGGAAGTTGTGAAATGATTTGTCCCGTTTGTAAGGGGCCCCTGACAGTTACAGTAAAGGAACAGAAGGATTTTTTGGGGGGACAGCTGACGTTGGTTTCCATGGTTTGCGGTCGGAATGGTTGTCCTTACCGCACTCTGGACATTTTGCCTCAGGAAGGTCGCGAACCCTCACGGCTGACCTTTGAAGTAAAAAGTGAAAAGGACTTGAACGTGCTGGTGGCTCGTAGCTCAACAGCCAGAGTCATAATCCCTGAGATAGGCGCGACCATAGAACCCGGAACGGCATCTTTGGGTTTCATTACCACAATTGAAGGTGTGCTTCAGCGTTTCGTTACCCATGTTCGAGAGCCCCGGGCAAGGCGTCTGGTAAAGGAGTTGCTCAAAGGCAAGCCATTCACAATCATTATTGAAGACCCATACGGCAACAGTGGCATTAACTCCGACCGTGCAGTTGCCGAACTCATGTTGTGAACGTATATGATGGAGCACGAAAACGTTTTTAAACCCGCCAAGCTTGGTTTCCTGTGGAAGTCCCCGACTATAAAGTCCAAAATATTGTGGTCACGGGGAAACTGGCGGCATCTTTGAACTTGATAGACATCAACAATAAGATAAGTAGTAGCGTCTACGAACCCGGCAAGTTCCCTGCACTTCGTATCAAGATGTTTGGTGTGGGCTTCCTGCTTTACAGCTCTGGAAACTTCGTTTGTAGCGGTGCCAGAGGCACTGATGCTGCCCGGGAGAAGGCCACCCAGTTGGCCTGCCTGTTGAGGGAGAACGGGGTGCCTGTTGAAGACCCCAAGGTTGAAGTCAGGAATATAGTGGTGAGTGTGGATCTGGACAGGAGTCTGCGTCTTCACGAACTGGCGTATATTATCCCTGATTCAGAGTATGACCCTGAAGCTTTTCCCGGTATGAAACTCAGAAAAGGTTCCACACGCATCCTGGTGTTCAGAACGGGCAAAGCTATTATCCCGGGCCTTAGAACCCTTGAAGAAGTGGAACATACCATCGGCTGGCTCAAAAGAACCCTGGATGATGCTGAGGACGAAGTAAATACCTTCAAGAAGCCTTTTTAGGCCGATTCCAACCTGGAAATTTTTTCCATAGGAAACAAGGGTTGGTTGGTGCTGGGACTTCCGCAAAACCATTCACTTTTATTTAAGGGCCAGAATGCGGTCCTTCAGGTCACCCAACTCCGGGGCAAACTTGTCCAGATTTTTTTCAACTTTTGCCCGTTCACTTTGATGGGTGGTCAGCATCTGAGTCATCTTTTCGGTCAGCATCTTCTTACAGTCACCGCACAGATATTCTCCTGACCTACACTGCTGGCGGACATCAACACCAAAGAAAGTTTTCAGATATTGGTAGACTACACACACCTCCGGGTTTCCCCCTTTCTTTCTCTGTTCCTCTGCAGTGGGCAGACCTCCTGTGAATGCATTGCCGATTTTCTTTTTCACTTCCTTCGGACCATCTGTGGTGAAGACCGCCGTCTCGGGTTTGCTTGAGGACATTTTCCCCCCTGTCAGACCTGGCAGGAATTTGGACAGAATGTCACCCGGTTTGGCCAGCCCCATTTTGGGTGCCACGTCCCGAGCCAGCTTCACGAAAACATCCTGGTCCAGACCGATGGGCACTATAGTCGGCAGACCGTATTTTTTGGTAGGGTAAAGGATGTGAGCCGACTGCATGGCGGGGTAAAAGTGAATGCCGACATTCATGTCGTCAGTGAAGCCCAGAGCCGCCCTGACCGTGCTCAAAGTCATGTTGGAGGCGGCCTCAACAGCCAGATTGTAAACGTCCTGTTTCAGAGTTGCCAGGTCCAGCATAACCTCGGTGTTTTTAGGGTCAAAGCCGATGGCCAGCATGTCCAGCAGGTTTTCGTAACTCATACGGAGGACGTGACCCAGCTCCAGGTCCCGGGCCAGCAGTTTCTCATCATCACTGAAAGGCAGGAAAACGAAAGCCCCGAATTTGTCCTGAAAGTGCCTCACAAAGCGGAAAACCAGCAGATGGGCGATGTGCATGTTCATGCTGGGCCCCCTGCCTGAAATCACTGAAAAACCACTCTCGTGGTCCATTATTTTGCCTACATCCCTGTGGGCGAAAAAGAGGTCCGGCACCAGAGGGTGGTCCAGCCGTTTGGCCAACTGGTCCGAAATCAGGCTGGCTCCAAAGTCCTTCACGACCTTGCGGTATTCCTCCTCACTGACCCCTCCTTCCACGTTATAGGCATCAAACATACCATAGCCCCCCCGCTCCAGCCTTTTATAGGTGTAGGTCCGGAAAACCGCCCGGAGCAACTTTTATTTACCCCCGGGTCTGCCCCTCTCATGCTTCGGACACACACCTGTGGCGATCTGCGACAGAAGGACGCCGGCAGGAAGGCCACCCTGGCGGGCTGGGTGCATTCCGTCCGCATCATGGGGAGGAAGGCCTTCATTGACATGCGCGACCGGTACGGCATCACCCAGGTGGTCATGGATGAAGCTCTGAAGTCCGTTTTCTCCGAACTCACCCGCGAGTCAGTGCTCATGGTGTCCGGCAAGGTGGCCAAGCGTAAGGAGGTTAATCCTAAACTTGACACCGGCGACATTGAGGTGCTGGCCGAGACCGCGGTGGTGCTTTCCAAGGCAGAACCTCTGCCGTTTGAGATTTTCAACCAGGACATTCACACTACGGAAGAAACCCGCCTCAAGCACAGGTTCCTTGACCTGAGGCGGTCTGACATGCAACACCTGATGGAGTTGAGGTTCAAGGCCGCCACCACCGTCCGCACTTACTGTGCTTCCAAGGGTTTCATTGAAATTGAAACTCCTTATATGGGCAGACCCACCCCTGAAGGTTCGCGGGACTTTCTCATTTCAAGTCGCACCTTTCCCAAACATTTCTGGGCCCTGCAACAAAGTCCCCAGATTTACAAGCAACTGCTGATGGTGGCGGGTCTGGACAAATATTTCCAGGTGGTCCGGTGTTTTCGCGACGAGGACCTGCGTGCCGACCGCCAGTATGAATTCACCCAGCTTGACTTTGAGATGTCTTTTGTGAACGACGAGGATGTCATGAAATTCACTGAAGGTATGGTGGCCATGCTCTATGCCCAGCTACTGGGCATCAAACTCACCCGACCCTTTTCCGTCATGCAGTGGAGTGAGGCCCTGGACCGCTACGGTAGCGACAAGCCCGACCGCCGTTTCGGCATGGAACTCTTAGACCTTACAGACCTCCTGAAGAAGAGTGGTTTCCAGGCTTTTGAGACAGCCGGAGATGCAGGTGGCGTGGTTAAGGCTGTGCTCTACCCCGACAGAGTCGGCAAGAAGGACTTGGACCGGTTCAACCGCATAGCCAAAGAGCAGGGTTTCCCCGGGGTGGCTTGGGTGCTGGTTGAAGACGGCAAGATGGGCGGTGGCATAAGCAAGCACATAACCTCCGCGGAGTCTGACTTGGTCAAACTTGGAAACGGCACCCTCTTTATACTGGCGGGAGAAAAACAAAAAGTGAATGAGACGCTTGGCTCAATGCGTCTGCTGGGTGGCGAGCTTAAAGGCCTCCGCAAAGGCACTGACCTTGTATGGGTTGTGAATTTCCCCCTATTTGAATGGGGTGAGGAAATCAAAAACATTCAGCCCGGACATCATCCATTCACAGCCCCCAAGCCGGAGTTTGAAAAGTTCCTGTTGGAAGAACATGAAAAAAGTGAATTGCTCAGCGTTCCCTCACGGACCTTTGACCTGGTGATTAATGGAGTTGAGGTGGCGGGAGGTTCCATCCGTATCACCGACCCGGAACTTCAGCACAGAATTTTTGAACTGCTGGGTATCTCCAGAAAAGAAGCCGGCAGGAAGTTCGGCATGCTGTTGGAAGCCTTCAAATACGGCGTGCCCCCCCACGGTGGCGTTGCCTTTGGCTTTGACCGTCTGCTCCAGGTCATGTTGGGCCGGGACAGCATCCGCGACGTGATTGCCTTCCCCAAGAGCAAATCGGGCCGGGCCCTTATGGAAGACGCCCCGAACGAGGCAGACAAGGAACAACTCAAGGACTTAGGTCTTTGATCTGGTCCTTCATATATTCTTCAAACCTGTCAACATCCTTCTGAAGTTGGTCCTTTTTGAAGTAAATGACTTCGTCACTCCTAGTCATCTTAAGCGGAAGAAGGCCAATTTCAAAAACCATCCAGCCCCGCCGGTCCATGATTTTGTGTGTTACATAACTTCGCTGACCTGCTTCCCCTACCCTCAACAACAGAGCCGTAAAACCCGGCAGGTCCTTGTTTTTGTAGGTTTTGGCAAGGCTTACCTTTTTATCCGCGGGTGGGCCGGAAAGGTCGGCATACTTCATCTTTTTCTGGTAAAGTGCATCCGTCAGGGCCTTCTCGAACTTAGGGGAATGTGATATTATTTTGGTCTGGTGATGGGCTTTGGCCAGACAGGCATAGGCGGGGAAAAGGTGTTCAATCATCGCAAGGTCTGGAAGAGGCCCCGTCCCAGCGCTCCAGTGAGCCTTGTATTTGTAATACCTTTTTGATATCTTCTGGATTTTCTCCCGGTCCCCCTCTGTCACGATTGAAGGGTCCAGCCTCTCAAAAAGCACGGTGAGCTGGTAACCGGTCATGCAGGCTGACAGTCATAGCTTTAAAACTCCTGCGTTCTTTACCCTCGTATGCTTGAAATCACTATTCTGGGCACGGGGGCCACCCGTCCTACCATGCGTCGCTTCACCACCTCCCTGGTGGTCCGCCATGAGGGGGAGGTTTATTTGTTTGATTGCGGGGAGGGCACCCAGGTTCGGCTGGCCCAGAGCGGTTTCAGCCTGATGAGAATGAACAAAATCTTCATCACCCACTTCCACGGCGACCACATTCTGGGCCTGCCCGGCATCCTCTTCAGCATGGCCAAGAATGAGCGCAGGAAGCCCGTGGAAATTTACGGTCCGGTGGGTATTGACCGGATTGTGAATGGCCTCATCAGTCTGAATTTCGGCAGGGTGCCCTTTGAGGTAAAGGTGCATGAAGTGCACCCCGGCCAGTCCATCTCCGGCGAGACCTCCAACCAGCGCGGGACCGGCTATCGGATTGACACCTTCAAGACCCGCCACACCAAGGAATCCATCGGCTACATTTTCCGCGAGCAGGGGTACTCCAACGTGGATAAGGAGAAGATGGCACGGGAAGGCATTAAGTCCAATCCGAAATTTGCTGACTTGAAAAACGGTAAAGAGGTGGAAATTAATGGTAGAGTCTTCAAACCCAGTGAATGGCTGGTTGAAATGCCGGGAGCATCCGTGGCATACACCGGCGACACCATGAAGGCCACCAGCGTTATTGACGCAGTGAAAGGAGTGGATATTCTCATTCACGAATCCACCTTCAATGAAGGGGACCGTGCCAAGTTTGACTGGGGTCACTCCTCCGCCCGCGACGCCGCCGAGGTGGCGAAGGAGGCCGGAGTGGGCCGTCTGTTCCTCATTCACTTTTCACACCGCTACAGAAGTATGAAACCCCTGCTGGACGAGGCACGAAGGGTGTTTGAGAACTCATATATAGCCGAGGACCTTGACCTTTTGACTCTGAAAAAAGGTAGCTTTGACCTGGGCAGGGTGAAACCTCATGAAGCAACTGATTAAGGACCTGGTGTGGGCTTTCACTATGGCCATGTTTTTGAGGGCGGCCTTCGGGCTGGCCCTGGGTAGCAAATACCCTTTCGTGGCCGTGATGTCCCCTTCTATGACTCATGATGATGTTGCGGTTTCCAACTTCTATACCTGGATGACCCAGAACGGTTTCACCCGGGAGGAACTTGACGGCATGCCCTTTCCCAACGGCTTTGACAAGGGCGACGCCCTCATAATTGCAGGGACCAGCCGGCTGGAGGTGGGGGATGTGGTGCTTTATCTCAAGCCCGAGGTGGGCTATCCTATCATTCACAGAGTTGTCAATTTTACAGAAGGGGGCTATCTGGTTAAAGGCGACCGCAATCCCGCCCCCGACCCCTGGTTGGTCCACCCCTCCTGGGTGAGGGGCAAGGCCGTGCTCCGGGTGCCTCTGTTTGGCTGGATAAGAGTGTTTCCCACCGAAGCTATATACTGGTTTTCGGACTCTTACCCCACTTTTTAGAGCTGTTTTTGGTATGAGGGGGTATTACTGCCTTTAAAAGCCTGCCCACTTGTCAGTTACGAAAATACTGCCGGTGGGCAGGTCCCCTTTAAAAGCAAAAAAGTGAAGCGTTTTATACTATGGTTCGTCATTAGTCTAGTGAAAGGGGTTCGGACAGGTCCCTGACGAAAGTCAGTAAGACAAAAGACGAACCTCAAAACCTATAAACAAAAATAGGAGGGAAAACGCATGCAAGAAATTAAAAACAAGATAAAGGTCGCGGTCGCGGCCGGTCTGAGTGCCCTTACCCTGGGTGCTACTATGGCCGGTGCGCTGGCAGCGAACCTTGGAAATCTGCCCTCGCCCTTTGTTGTGAACAACAACATGGCAGGTCAGATAGTGGTTGGTGCTAACGCGGCAGTGCCCGACGTTATTGCAGCAGCCCAGATATCCGCAGCTTTAGGACAATACATGGTGAGCGCGAGCTCATCTGGCGGAAGTTCAAGCAGCACAACTGCTTTCGTTGAGGACTACAGTATTGCAGAGAATAACATTGCGAAGAAACTGACTGCAGCCACCTACCCTGCCCTGCTTGGGTTCAAGGAAGTGAGCTTCACGGGTGCAGACTCAAGCAGTCACACCGTCCAGTACGCAGAAACTTTGGAGATTGATGGCGTGGCCGTCAAGAAGGGTGCTTCCTTCTCTACATCAAGCGACCACTACAGCACAACCGCCAAACTGTACCTGGAAGTTGAATCTGACGACACCCTTGGCTACTACGTGGACTTCAAGAACACTGAAATAAACAACAACACCATCAGTACCGACAAGTCTGTCAAGGTTGAATTTCTCGGAGACCTTTTGGAAATCACCAAGGTGGAACCCGGAAAGATAACCGTCAGGACTGGTAGCAAGTACGTTGCCCAGCCCGGTGAGACTGTGGTTTGGGATACCAGCAACATCGTTGTGTCCAGTGTTTACCAGACAGGTGCCAACTCATACGGCGCAATCTTCAACATTGATGGAACCTCAGTGAGCATTGACGCCGGTTCCAAGGACAAGATCGGAGCGGTTGAAATCAACGTCGCTAAGATCAACGTTCCCTGGGACGCTTCGGCAGGACAGCCCATAGTGGAGTTCTACGTCGGTTCTGAAACCGGTAAGGCATACACCCACGGTGATGCCTACATCGGTGAAGACACCAGCCACCCCGCTTGGAAGTGGTACATCAACACCACAACATCCGGTGCTGACCTGTATCTGAACAAGATTGGTGTGGTTGCAACCCCCAAGAACTCGCTGACCTCAACCTACACTGAGCAGAAGCCGATTGCAGAAGGAACCAGCCTTGAGTTCCCCGGATCCATGGGCCTCGCATTGTCCCTGGTGGGAACCACTGTTAGTGACAAGTTGACCTACAACGTTGAAGCCTCATCTCAGGATGTCCTCGTGACTTCCAGTAGCAGTGTTGGCATCAACGACGGTAGCAACTACATCAACAAGCTGACCTTCCGGTTCAGCAACTCTGATGAAACTGATATGAGGAATGTGTCTATTGGATACACTGACCCTGTCACTAACGACATGGAGTGGACCGCGGTTAAAGCAGACTCTGCTGAAAACGAGACAGTTAATTGGCTTAACTGGTACTTTACTGTAGGAGACAGCGAAAACTCTGTGAGAATTGGTTTGGTGAGTAAAAACGCAACCGTTGAGGGTAACACTGACGACTATTTCACCGCTATGCTCTTCAACATAAGTCACGACTTAGGCGTTGAAGTTGCAAGGGTGAACCTGACCAAGATCTCCCGCAACATGTACCTAGGTGACGACACTGCGTCAGATGGCGGAGAATTAATCTTCGACGAAGAGGCCATCGGTACCTACAAGTACGACCTGTTGTCCAACTATGGTGTAGTGTTCAAGTCCGGTGACGGAAGTACATCCGTCCAGATGCTTGTCCCCAGGAGCCAGAACAAAGTGAAGGTTCTGCTCGGCAAGGAAGGAGCCTCTGTGTCAACCGGTGATGTATCATACACCTACGTTGCTCTGAACAGTGAAGTTGCTGTGCTTGACAGTGAAGCCAACACCAACGTACCGCTGATAATTGTCGGTGGTCCGTACGCCAACACTCTGGCTGCTGGGCTCGTCAGTACTGCTGACGCTGAAACCTTCTTCGGTTACAGCGCCACCACTGGCACCGGCAAAGGTGTGGTCAAGCTGTACGACTCCAGTGAAACTACCTGGGGCGTGGATGCCATGCTGGTTGCTGGTTGGGCCGCTAAGGACACCAGAGCTGCTGCCTACATCCTCGGTCAGTACATAACCGAGGCTGGCACCAAGACTCTGGCTTCCCTGAACGGCAAGACCCAGATAACCGTGTCTGGTACCACCGTTACCGGTAGTACTGTGGAAAGCACTGAGTAAATGGACCTTTGGGGGGCCTAACGGCCCTCCATCCTTTTCTTATTCAAACTTTTGGGAAAAGTTTGATCAAAAACTGACCAAAAACTTTTAAACCGCGTCTTCAAGCCCTCTCTATGGGTCTGATGCCCGCCAAGTGCCACCGGAAGATGGAACCCAAGCCTTACACCCGCAAGGCCACCAAGGTCGTCAAAAAGGCTTTTGTCAGGGGTATCCCCGGATCCAAAATTCATGTTTTTGACATGGGTAACAAGAAGAAAAGGGATTGGAAATGGCAGATTGATATGGTTGCTGAGGAGTCCCTTCAGCTACGTCATAACCAGCTGGAAGCCGCCCGAGTTACCATTAACGCCTACCTAACCAAGAAGGTGACCAAACCTCTCTTTTATTTCAAGTTCAGGGCTCATCCCCATCATATAATGAGGGAAAACCCCCTGGCTACCGGAGCTGGTGCCGACCGTTTCCAAAGGGGTATGAGGCAAAGCTTCGGCAAACCCGTGGGCTATGCCGCCCGTGTGAAGGCCGGTTCAAACATACTGTCAATTTTTCTGGATGACCTCAAATACCTGCCCGATGTCAAACAGGCTCTGAGGCTGGCCAGTAACAAGATGAGTGGCACCCACCGGGTTGAGGTCAAGGAGTTCGGCAAACTCATCTGATTGGGTCATGCCAAACGGAACCTGACCGTTCCACGCATCCTGCAAAGCTCTACCGGGTCTTAAATGATTTTCCCGGCCCTTCCAACCGTAACCTTATTTATTACCCCCGCCTGCCCCTTGCGTGTTTGGAGCCCTGTTGAGAGCAATTGGCGTCAACAAAGAGAAGAGTCAGCACCTGCCCCAGAATGATAGTGAACGCATCCAGGCAATTTACGATGTGGTGAATGAAGTCCGTGATGAACTCAGGCCAATGGGCCCCGACGGCCAGAGAGTCAGTCGCCTGGACATGATTATGGGGGGCGTGGCCCGCCTTAACCCGGAGGAGCGGGAGGCCGTCAAGCAGGAGCTGGAATCCCTGGAAGTTGATGACCAGATTATCATCTTCATAGAAAAACCCAAATCCATAGAAGAAATCGCCAAACAGATTGGTCGTAGTTACGGCTACACCGCGGCCCGTCTGAGGAAACTCATGGGTAAAGGTCGTGTGATGAGAAAGAGGGATGCCGTCACCCGAAAATACGTTTATGTCAAAATGTGAAATTAAGGAAAATGGGCCGGTCCTTCACTCTTGGCCGGCAAGCAGATTGTAAGGCTCCTCATTCACTCTCATCTTCTGAAAATATCCGGCCTGTTCCGGCTTCAGCATCCAGCCCTTCCGGAACCTGAGCCAGCCTGAGTGGGCAATCATGACCCCGTTATCCCCCGCAAACTCCGGCGGGACGGCCAGGCACTTCACCCCCCTCTCCCTGCACATAATATCAAACATGTCACGTAGCCTCCGGTTCTGGACCACCCCCCCCACCAGTAAAACCTGGCCCTTGCCTGTGTGGGCCACGGCCCGTTCGGTGACCTCCACCAGCATGGCAAAGGCGTGCTCCTGAAAAGCCCTGGCCACTCTTTCCGGACTCTCCCCCCTTGCCAGCATTCTGGTGGCGTGGGTGAACATGCCGGAGTAGCTCAGGTCCATGCCCTTCACTACATAGGGCATGTCCAGCAGGTCCCCCGACGTTCCCGCCCGTTCCGCCAGCTTTTCCAGTTTGGGCCCTCCGGGATGGGGCAGGCCCAGCTGGCGCGCCAGTTTGTCCAGGGCGTTGCCCAGAGCGATGTCCAGGGTTTCCCCGAAAACCTGCCACCCCTTCACCCCCGACCTGGCGATTATCTGGGTGTTGCCACCGCTCACATAGACCGCCACCACGTCGTCCTCTTTGGCCCCCGTGGTGTGAATGCCGATTTCCAGATGTGATATGGCATGATTGACCGGAACCAGAGGCACCCCCAACTCCTCCGCCAGTTTCTGGGCCAGCTCAGTGCCCACCTTGAGACAGGAGCCTATGCCGGGGGAAGCTGAATATGCCACAGCATCCGGCCGTTTAATCATGGCCTTTTTGACCAACTCCGGCCCCACCTCCCGGTGGTGAGTGGCAGCCTCGCTGGGACGGATACCCCCTTCCACGGGGCGGTGCATATCCTCATGGTTGGCCAGCACCCTGCCGTCCTCAACCAGTCCGACCCCGAAAGTGTGGGCGGTGCTTTCAATGCCCAAAATCACAGTCACATGAGGAATTTGTTTGTGCATTTATAATGTCCTGCTACTGTTGGGGGCTTGAAAATTTTTTGATAGCAATTATACTAACAATTATGCCTGATAAGAAGAGAACCCAAAGGTAGCCGTTTTTCAGAAGGTTTAACAGCCCCTCTCCTTTTTCAAGAACCTGTTTTGAAGCCTCGTTTTCCCCAAAAGGACTTTCTTTGAGCATGTTAAATATACATGATGCCCCAATAATTATGAGAACGAATAAGAGGATTGTTGGGACCTCCCCAACACTCAGCAGATTTCCCAATGTTTTGGACATCTTCTTCCCTCCGGAAACTTGAATGGCTACACTTTTATAACTGCTCACGGGCTTTCCGCCTGTGCTCAACCCCTTCGTGATTTTCGCCTGGACGGTGGCCGTGATTTCCACCTACTTCTCCATTTACTACCTCCTGCTTTATTTTGAATCCCGCAACCCACCCGGCAACGGTAGGATGAAGCCCCCTGTGACCGTGCTCATTCCGGCCCACAACGAAGAGGAGGGTATTTACAGGACCCTGGCCTCCCTGCGCGACATGGACTATCCTTCGCAAAAACTGCATGTGATTGTAGTTGATGACGGGTCAGGTGACGGCACCCGCCGGGAGGTCCGCCGTTTCATTCGGGCCCATCCCCGGATGGATGTTAAACTGCTGGTCAATCCCCGCAACAGAGGCAAGGCGGGCGCCCTCAACCGGGCTCTCAAACAGGTAAGCACCCCATTTCTGGTGACCATGGATGCCGATTCCGAGGCCCACCCCGGAGCCCTCAAGGGCCTGTTTGAATACGCGGATGGGGTGGCCGTGGTGGCCCCATGCGTCCTGCCCCGTAACCGCAGGGGCTGGCTGGAGCGGGTGCAGGTGGTGGAATACTTTTACTCCAACTACCTGGGCAACCTCCTGAGTGGCTTTGATGCCCAGCTGGTGGCCCCCGGCCCTTTCTCCCTTTTCCGCACAGATGTCCTGAAGGAGGTGGGGGGGTTTGACGAGCAGTCGGTAGCAGAGGACCTGGAGGTGGTCTTCCGCCTCCGCAAAAAAGGTTACAGCATGAAGCTGTCCCCCAAAGCTCATGTTTATACACGCATCCCCCACAAACTCCGCGACCTCATCAAGCAGAGGCGTCGCTGGAGGCTGGGCTTTCTGGATGCCGCCCAGAAACACCCCCGCGGTCTGGACCCCCGCTCTGAATACGGTCGCCAGAACCTGATGAACTTTACATATGCATTCCTGCTGGTGGCCATTGTATTTGTGGGCATACACCAGTTCTACAACTCCTTTGAACCTGCCATTCACTTTTTCCGCTATGTGGGTCTGGACATTCTGCCCTACCTCAAAAACCTGACTCTCAACCTGGACCTTCTACGGCTGGACCTCCAGATGATACTCTATACTGTGATTGTGGTGCTCATCACATCAATCTTCATTTTCATGGCCTCTGGTTTTCATGATGAGAAAATAAAACCCACAGATGCCCTGCTTTTCATATTCGCCTACGGGGCGGCCATAGCAACGGCTACTGTTCTGGCAGTGTATGCCTGGCTTAAGGGAGACCACACCTGGTAACTCGTTTTGGTCCACCTTTTCCTAAAAGGTGGGAGCACACCTGGTAACTCCTTTTGGTCCACCTTTTCCTAAAAGGTGGGAGCACACCTGGTAACTCCTTTTGGTCCACCTTTTCCTAAAAGGTGGGAGCACACCTGGTAACTCCTTTTGGTGGAGGGAGCACACTTAGTAATTCCTTTTTGGTCCACCTTTTCCTAAAAGGTGGGAGCACACCTGGTAACTCCTTTTGGTGGAGGGAGCACACGTTGACTCCTTTTTGGTCGAGAGAACACACGTTGACTCCTTTTTAGTGGGGGGGGGAGACCACACCCGGTGGTTTGTGTTGGGTTTCCCCGCGTTTTTTTAAAGACCTGCAGAAACCCCTGCTGATTTGAATGGCAAACCGAGTTGTTCTGGCGGGTGCACTGACTCTGGTGATTTTCCTGTCAGGCCTCAGCGTTGGCATGCTCTGGGACTCTTTCCGGCGGGCCCGTCTTGAAAGCGGGCTGGACGAGATGGCGGTTTACACCACCTCCCTTTTTCTGGAAAGCCAGCTTATTGAGAACGCCAGCTGTGATGCTGTCTGGCCCATCCTGATAGATGCAGTGGTCGGGATTGAGGAGTCCCTTGACCGCTATGTGGCCTATACTGAGGCATCCGTCACGGACCTGGACAAGCAACAGTTACTCTACCGTCGCTATCTGCTTGCCAACATACGTTACTGGCAGTTTGTGAAGACCTACCGTGACAAGTGTGAATGGAATGCCAGCGTGGTGCTCTACTTTTTCAACGGGGATTGTGGTGGGGCCTGCGATGCAGCCTCCACCCGACTGGATTATGTTAAGAAAAAATTTGGCGAACAATTACTGGTCTTCCCCATCAACATGCAATTGGCCGGCTCCGACCCTGTAGCCCACACCCTTCACTATCTTTACAACATAAGCTCTTATCCGTCCATGGTGATAAATGAACAGGTGTATGGCCTGCTGTCTGTGGAGGAGCTGGAGGGAGTGGTTTGTCAGAGAATCGGTTGTTGAAGGCATGGGGCCTGACCCGTTCCTTTCTTCTCCGTCTCACCCCCTTCTGGTTCATATACGGAGCCCTCATATTCCTCTTTTTCCTGCACCCCCTTAAGGTCGGCTGGGACCCCTCGGAATATCTGGCCTTCGGCAAATGGCTTTTCAGCGGGGGCACTGTGGGCTATGCATCCTGGCACAGGCCCCTGATGTGGCCTCTTCTTCTGGGTTCCCTCTGGCGTCTGCAGTTTCCGATGCCCCTGACCATGCAGGTGTTATCCACCCTCCTTTACTTCGCAATCCCCCTGGTAACCTACTTCCGGTTCAGGGACGGCCGTCGCTACATCGGTCTGGTGGTGGCCACTCAGCCTTTCTTCTTTCAGTTTTCCCATCTGCCCCTCAGCCACATTCTGGCCACCCTTTTTCTTCTATGTGCCTTTATGACTGACGGCTGGCTGGCCGGGGTGTTCGCCGTGCTGGCCGGGTTTTCAAGATTCACTTTTTTTCTCTATCTCCCTTTCTCCTTGCTTTATGGCAAATGGAAACAGAAGGCGACGGGGGCGGCCGCCCTGCTCACCCCCTACGCAATTGTCATGCTCTTGCTGTTTGGCACCCCTTTCCTCCAATTCACTGAGGCCAGCGGAATCATCAACCACCCGGACTTTTTATGGGTCTGGCAGGGGGACCTTTGGTTTTACCCTATGCTCATGCTCCGTTACTCGCCCCTGCTTTTGCTGGCATTCACCAACAAAAAACCTTCAACCCTGGCCTTTTTCGGGGCCCTGGTTTATTTCACCCTGTTACCTCACAAGGAGCCCCGCTTTTTCATAGATATACTGGTTTATGGGGCTCTGGCCCTTGGGGAAAATTTCAGGCGGGCCCCTTGGGTGCTGGCTACCTTCCATCTGCTTTTCCTGTCTTTCATGGGCCCTGTTTATGAACCGCCGGCTGAGATATTTCTCCTCGTCCCTGATGGCGTGACAGTAATAGGCATGGAGCCCGGCATTAACTCTTACAGGGACGTGGTCTTCACTCCCTGGTTTCATTTCAGTGGTGAGCCGGACATGAACCGGGAATATTGTGTATTTTCAGCATCCGCCGTGCCTTGTCAGGAGGGTTATGAACTCTGTGAGTCCCATGTGGCCATTTTCAGGGACACCTGCCGGAGCTGGGACGTTCTCTGGGATGAGGGTGGCTTCGTGGTGGCCAGAAACCCAGCTCAAACTGCGGAATAATTATGGCAGTCCGTATCTTTTCGGCTTTCCAATCCCCTTTTTCCAGAAACCCAACTCAACCTTTGGAATGACCATGCCAAGCTTTCCGGTTCTGCCACTTCACCCAATCCCCTGCTCTGAGGTGTCTTCACTCAACGTCAATCCGCGGAGCCAGAATGAAACTCAATTCCACGTCCTCACCCTTGAACTCCATCTTCAGGGGGAAGTCGGTTTTCAGCTGGATTTTAACCCGGTCTCCAACCCGGACGCCCTTGACCATTTTTTTAAGATATTCCAGACTGTATTTGGCCCGGGACTCCTCCCGAACTTCGGCCTTAACCACCCCTTCGGAGACTTTGAACATGGTCTCCACACTTCCAAAGTCGCCTTGGGAAATTAGTCTCAGGCCCTCGGCGTTGCTGATGAAGACCACGGAGTCGCTGATGACCTCGGCGTCCTCTATGGCCTGCTTGATTTCGTCAGGGTCCATCTCAATCACGGAGGTGAAGTCCAGTTTGGGTTCGGGGCGGGGCCCGCTTTCCAGACTTAATAGGGGGGTGGTGAACCTCCTCACGGACTTTTCCCCGTAGACAATGGTCATTTTACCGTCATCCACACTGATGTCCATGGGGGTGTTGCTCTTGCTTCTCTTCAAAATCCGAAACAGCCGGTCCATATTGGCCCCGATATATGTCTCATTTTTCAGGTCATACTTGTCAAAAGCCTTTTTGTTCAGCTTGAAAACCACCATGGCGACATTGGCGGGGTCCATAGCCCGTATGACCAGCCCGTCGTCTGCCAATTGAATGGACACATCGTCCTTGACCAGCTCATAAATGGCCCTAATCGGGTTGACCAAAACCATCGGATTCTTCAGTTTCGCTTCGAACATGTTCCCAGACCTCCATTACCTGTCTGTATCTGTCCGGCTCAAAGCCGGTGACTCTGCTGAGTATGTCTCCTTCCAGGCCTTCTTCACCCTTCCGGGCGGGCCAGCCTATGACCACTACCTGGTCCCCGGAGTTATACCTTTCTATTTTGGGCACCATACCCGGGGCTTTAAAGGTGATGTCGGTCATGCCGGTGCCGTCATCCACCTTAATTGCACCTTTTGTGGAGTCCACGGAGATGATGGTGCCTGCGATTTTCACCCTCCCGTCTGTCGGAAGGATGTCTTTTATCACTTTCGCGACGGCAGGCCACACCTCCACCCCAACCTACCTGTTGGCTTTTTATAATAACTCCCCTGTAACTGTATATGACCCCTCTGTTTCACGGGCGGCCGGGCCTCCGGAGCCTGTTGGTGGCATGTTTGCTGATGTCCGCCGTTATGGCAGCCGTTTCCGTGGAGTTTACCCCCAAGTTCGTCCGCCTGCCCTTCAACCAGTCAAAGACCTTTGAAGTCCGCCTGGTTGGTGAGGGCAGGCTATACGACCTCAAGGCCTATGGCACCGGGCTGTCATGGAGCCAGAAGTCTGTCTGGGTGGGTTCATACGGCAAGACTGAAACTCTCACCTTTACCCCTCCACACACGGGGGACTTTGTCATAACTGTTGAGATGGGCAACACCTCATGCTCCGCCGAGGTGACTGTTTATCTCCCGCAGGCCACAGACCTTGTCTCCCGTATCTCCGAGGCCCGCGGGCAAGTCCAGACTGATGCTGACAGGGCCCAGCTGGATGAGGTGGAAAGGTTGTTCAACGAGAGCCGTTACACTCAGGCCGAAATCAAGCTTAATGAATTGCTGGCTGGCCTCCAGAGCTCCGGGCAAGCCAGAAGTCACAGCACTTTACCCTACTTTCTGCTGGCCGTTATATTGCTGGTTGCCGTGATTATAGTGGCCAAACTGGTGTTCTGATTCCATCAAAGGCGGATTTTCAGGTCCGAAAAGTTTTCGGAAACCAGATACAGAGGCACTGCAAAAAACATTACACCCATAACCATCACAAGCAAACCCAAAATCCCATTCACTTGATTTCCCCCGTCATTCCTCACGCCTTCCTCAACACTTCAAAGATGAGGGTGGCCTTCTTTTTGCCTATGCCCTCAACTTCCTGAAGCCCTTTTATATCTGTAGTAAATAAAGCCAACGGTTCTCTGAAGTGGTCCAGCAGACGGCGGGCCAACACCAGATTGATGCCCGGTAGGGCGCACACCAGCCTTTCCTGTTGCTCGCGAAGCGTCCCGGCCTTGGGCACCTTGATGCTGGGTCCGTTGTCCGGTTTGCTTTCTCTGGTCACCAGCACCCGAATGAAGTCCGCGGTGTCCTGTAGGTCCCGAGTGAAAATAATAGGCACCCCGTGTTTCAGCACCAGACTGGCCAGAGCCCCCCGGATGGCGTTTGGATGGATGGCCCGGTGAGTGTAAAGCTCGGAGGGCTGACCCTCAATTATAATCAGCGGATTTTCGTAAAGGTCCTTCATTTCAGTAGCCTGCCGGAACAACCGGCCATCCACTATACTGCTCACGAAGTCGGCGGTGGTCTTTCGCTCTACAACAATTTTGTCAGACACGACCACGTCCCCGATTTCAAGCCGTTTGAAATTGACTCCTCCGCCATCGCCAAGCCGTTTGGCCAGGTCAAACTCCCGGTCATCCACCACCACTTTAATTTCAGGTGCCAAGTCCAATCGGGTCTGGCCCGGAGTTGGGACAATGAGATGAGATTCTCCCAAGCTCTGACCGCCCATCCGTCTCAGGGTCTGCACCATACCCAACTCCTTGCGACGGGAGCTGTAAATATATGCCTGCTCCCTGGTGCCCCGGGTAGCCAGAATTTTCACTTTCCCCCCGCCCCGGAGCCGGCCTTTCCTTTGAATGTGTCTTATGGATGAAGGCACGGGCTCGTAGAAAATTATCAGCTTCACAGAAGGAATGTCCATCCCCTCCTCCGCTACCGAAGTAGCAACCAGCACCCTAAAGGCTCCCTTCCGGAAGCGTTCCACCACCTCCTTCTGCTTTTTCTGGCTCATACCCTCTTTCTGTCCCACGAAGACCTCGGCATCCACCCCTCTGGCCGTGAGGGCGGCCACTATGTTTTTGCCCTGCTGACGGAAGTGGGAGAACACAATAATCTGTCCTTTGGTCTCTTTCCCGATAAGGTCTATGAGCACCCCCATTTTGGGATGATCCAGTGAGAAATCCGGTTTGGGCAGTTGCTTCATCAGTTCATGGGCGGCCCGGGTCCGGTCCCCTTCCAGTTTCTCCAGATAGGCGGCATAGGCCAGCATGCCCTGACTTTCCACCATCTCCAGGGCGTGGTGGGCTTTGAGGGCGGCGGCCACCGCACTCATGGTGTCATAATCCTGGGTCCGTTGCTGGAGGGTGATGAGGTCCCGTTTGTGCACCCTGCTCAGGTCGGCTGAACCCAGATGGCCCATTTTTTTCAGGGCTTGCAGATGAAGTCTGAGCACCCCTTTCACTTTATTCACAAAATCCCGATAGGCGGGGGGCAGTTGCACCTCCTGCCATGAAATGAGTTTTTCCCCCACATAGGGCCGGACATCCGGGTCCTCCTCCGTCCTGACTTCAACGTGTTTGATGAACAGATGGCCCAGAACCTCCCGGATTTTTTCCCCGTCCTTGCCCGGAGAGGCTGTCAGGGCCAGCACATGAAAGAGGGGGTTTCCTTCCCCCGTATCCTCTTTGTATTTTCGGGCGATATAAACATAGGCGTAGTCCCCTACTGCCCGGTGGGCCTCGTCAAACACCACCAGGCTCACCTTCTCAAGGCTTTGACCCCGCAAAAGGTCATTCTGGACAGTCTGGGGAGTGGCAACCAGCCATCCGGCGGTTTCCCACAAATGCTGTCTCTTCTGGCGTGGGATGGAACCATCCATAATTACGGGTTCAACACGTCCCCCTGTGAGCTCTCGGATGCTTTTGGCATGCTGTTCCACTAAGGGCTTGGTGGGGGCCAAAAACAGCACCTTGCCCTGCTCTCCCCTTATCAGGCCCAGCAGGACAGCCACCAAAGTTTTGCCCAGCCCGGTCGGGAGCACTACCAGAGTATTGCCCCTGACGGCCGATGCCAACAATTTTTCCTGATACAAACGGGGTTTGACAGCCAGCACATTTGACTTCTGTGGTGGGGCTTTAAAACCTTCAACCCCGGCGTGCCGGTAACAATTTGCAGACTTCCCTCTGGAGCCGACCTTCTACATCACTCGTCCGATTTCAGAAGCTTTTCTTTTCAATAGCCCCTGCCAGCACGCTGGCGGCGGCTACTATAGCGGCAGACAGGACCGCCCAGTTGGCGTCCAGACCCGTTCCGAAGAACCAGGTGCTCGCGGCCTTGATGGTCCACAGCGTGACGCCAAAATAAAGGATGGCCAGTAGCACCAGCACCAGAGAGGTGATGGCGGTCACTACTATGACCCCGAGACCGTTTCTTATGGTTTTTCCGTCCATACTCCCTGTAGCCTCCTGACCTTAAGGAGCTTCCGGGACAACTGCCCAGTAGCCACCCGAAACAAAAAGCTTGTATATGTCCCCCACCATTCCTCTTCATGATATCCGAGATGCTACAAAGCATAGTTACCGACGCAGGTGCCAAGCTACTCTTAGCTCTGGGCCTGCTCCTTGGCGGTATTCTGGCCGGAAAACTGTTGGGTTTCGTGGTCAAGAAACTGCTCAAGGCCTTCAAGCTCAAGGAGGCTTTGGCTTCCATTAACGCTGAGCCCGCCTTCCTGGGCATAGACCTGGTGGAGCTCATCAAGCTCTTCACGGAATGGTACACTTACCTTTATTTCATCATGGCCGCCATGATGGTGCTGGAGGTTCCGGCCCTGGCTGCCTTCATAGACGAGATAAAGGCCCTGGCCGTTCTCCTGGTGGAGGCGGTGGTGGTGGCCTACATCGGTCTGCAGGTGGCAGGCTTCCTCCGGAAAGGACTCAAAACCTATTCCAAGTCCTCTCATCTGGGCGATATAGTTTATTACGTGGCCATTTATCTGACTATTATTCTGGCCCTGACTTCAGTCTATCCCCAGGCCGCCAGCCTGCTCAACTACCTGTTGCTGGTACTGGTGGCGTCTGCGGGTCTCGGTCTGTCCCTGGGGCTGGGTATCTCCCTGGGGTTGGGCACCAAGGAACTGGTGAGCAAGGTGGCCCGGAAGTATGTCAAGCCCGGTCGCTAACAGGAAGCTTATTTAGGGGCTACCGCTCACTTTGGTGTGCGGCGCCACTTTTGGTTTTGCTGGTTAATTGTTCTTACCCCCGTTCTGGCTTTCACCAGCCAGGCCGGACTGGAGGTTGCCACCGGCGTGGTGGTTTCCGGGGGCAGAGGCACACTCACCATCCTGCAATACCCTCTGAACGTGGCCGGTCAGACCGCTGACTGCACTCCCTCCGAGCTGAGCTTCCCGCCATACTACCGCACCGTCAATTGTACTGTGGCCCGTTTTTTTCAGACCGATTATGAAAAAGGGGAAACCTATACTACCGGCTCAATGACCACGGCCACTTCCGGCATGCAGGCCTTAGCGGACAGTCTGGTCCGCCCTACTGTTTTTGAGACTTCAGTGGCTCTGGCCGGCTGGATTCACACCAACGTGGTTTATGATATGGAACTGGGCCAGACTTCCGAAAACGCCGAATGGACATTTGCCAACCGTCGTGGTACCTGTGATGAGCAGACTCACCTGTTGCTGGGGCTGGTGCGTCATCTGGGCTACAACGCCCGCTATATCAGTGGCTTCGCTTTCGGGGACACGGGCTGGCTACCCCACGCATGGGCAGAAGTCTGGACCGAATACGGTTGGCAACCCTTTGACGTGACCTTTGGTCAGTTCGGGGTCGTGGATGCTTCGCATGTGACTACCCACAAGGGCCAGAACGGCAACCACTCTTTTGTCCTGCTGTCATACACGGGCCAGGCCGTGGCCAGTGAGACTTATCAGCTGGCAATGACCCCCCGCACCAACCTTAGTTTTGACCTGACCACCAACGCCACCGACACCGGCAGTGGCCAACATGTTCTCATAACCCTCCGAGCTAACAACCCCCTTCCCGTGCCCGTGGCATTTCCGCTGAAGTGGTCATTCCCCCATGATTTTCAGCCGGAACTGGTTTTCGGCGAGCGGGTCATTGTCCTGAAACCGGGCTCCAACACCCGGTATCTGGTTTTTCGCACCCCAGTTGTTCCTGCAGACCACATCTACCATGTGCCTTATGTGGTTGGATTTCAGGAGGAGACTGCCAACTCAACTTTTCGGGTTTCAACCGCATATGGGTGTCCTGTTCCCGAGGCCTATCCCGACAGCTTCATGGTGGATGCCTGTATTGACCTGAATACGGGCCGAAATGTAACCGGGAAAGTGAATGGAGGACCCTTCATGTGTGGTGAGTGTTTTTACAACCTGACCCCATCATCCTATCTCAACTATTCACTATTTTATCCCACCGCATGTTTTGACATGTGCAACCTGACTGTGAATCTTTGGGGCCTTGATTACGCGGAGGTCATAATAGATGATGAAAGTCAGGAACTGTTGGTCCGTGGAAGTCTGTCACTCGGGGTTCCTGTTGGTTCGGGGGGCCACACTATTTCTGTGAATGGAGAAACAAACTTTGTGAATATCGCTTCCGTCCCGGACCCTGAATTCACTTTTACCCAATCCGGGAAGACTGTGTGTGTCCGGCCCGGCCCCCTGACCGGCTGGCAGATGGAACAGGAGTGCTTTGACCTGCCGGCATGTGGTATCTCCGAAGTGCTGACCCGTGGCACGTGGGGCAACCACACTCTAACCCTCCCAATGGCACTGGAAAGGCGGTGTGGACCCTTTACCCTGCTCTGGGAAAAGGTTATTAGGTTCTTATCATCCTTTTGATATGAGGGACCTCCTGCTCATTCTGATACTCCTGCTTTATTTCTTCCGGCCCATGCTGGGGCCCGTTGTTCTGGCAACCATTGTTGCCATGACACTTTATCCCGTTTATCAGCGCCGGCCAGGCTATCTGACTGCGGCCCTACTGACGTTGGGTGCTACCGCCCTGATAATTTTCATAGCCTACCATTTCTCAGTTTATCTTTATGACCAGGCCCTTTACATAGTGAATATTTTCAACAGGCTTTCCCCAGAGGTTCAGCTACAACTGATTAACTTCAGTTCTCAGGTTCCCATTTACAATTTTGCACTATCGCTTGTGAATTCACTCCCAAGCATGGCCATCAAAATCCTGATGACCGTTATTGCGACCTTTTATTTTCTGCTGGACGGCCATCGTATCAAAAATGCCGCCCGAAACCTGTTCCCTCCTGAAAAGGCTGATGCCATGATTGAGGAGGCCAGCTACAATCTGCGTTCTATAATTCTGGGGGTTTTTGTGAGCATGTTCGCCTACATCCTCATCGGAACTTTGGTTTTGGTTCTCACGGCCACCCCCAGGGCTCTGCTTTATGCCGTTGTGGCAGGCCTGTTTGGCCCCATTCCTATTGTAGCGGGATGGATGGTGTATGGATATGTTATAGCGCAGAAAGTGATGGCCGGCCAGTATTGGGGTGTGGTTGCTGTGGTGATTTTCCTGACTCTCTGGCAGGTTATCGGTGACCCGTATTTCCGTATCAAGTACAGGGGGAGAATTCACCCCCTCATCCTGTTGCTGTCCATGGTTTCAGGTATAGCCCTGTTCGGATTTTCCGGACTGGTGGTGGGACCTGTTCTGGTCTCTTTGGCCTATACCTGGATAAAGGTGGAGCATTCCGGCTGACCCCATGTTTTAATACCACCCAACCCCCGCTTCGCGGGGCTTGACCAAAACAAAGGGGCTTCGCCCCTTTTGAAACCCCCCGCCCGTCCTGCGGGACGGGCGTTTTTAGTTGAGCTTTTTCCAAAAATACCCCATGGTTTAATACCACCCAAGCTTTTTGTCCCGCAAGACAAAATGCGTAGCATGCTCTGCAGAGCACCTTGACCAAAAAGACCCCATGGTTTAATACCACCCAAGCTTTTTGTCCCGCAAGACAAAATGCGTAGCATGCTCTGCAGAGCACCTTGACCAAAAATACCCCATGGTTTTAATACCACCTGGTGTGTAACTACTGTGTGGACCCCCTTGAGCTGTCTTTGCGTGACCTTCATAAGGTGGAGCCACGCATAGTAAATCTTATTCAGGAAGGGGAATTGGACCCC
>Ga0209614_1000736_pt1 | contig 27603 bp, 18 predicted proteins | sample BlaSprsedimmetaG_FD_185484 | JGI IMG/M metagenome (GOLD analysis project Ga0209614, IMG submission 185484) | Hot spring sediment bacterial and archeal communities from California, USA to study Microbial Dark Matter (Phase II) - Blank Spring... ... | reverse complement strand
TGATATGCTTCATCAGCAGTGACCAGTTTAATATCGAGTCCCATTGCCTGGGCAAGCTTAACCAAAAAAGGCAAAAAAGAGCTGTCATGATGGTTAGCCGGGGCGACAAGAGAAACCAGCGGAAAACTTTGTTTGCTCTCAGCATCAATAACGGTAAGTGTATGTAGCCGGTAACCAACAACATAAACAGATTTGTCCCTTTTGTTACGGCGTGAACCACAATCGCAGTCAAGATCGCTGTAAATCCGGACTTTCTTTCCACGAATAGTCATGCTGGCCAAGGGAATACGGCAGTCATTAGCCAACTCTGTTGAGTCAACACTGCAGATAGTCCGGTCGCCGAGCAGCCCGGATTGATAGAAATGATGGAGAAAGTAGACCAATAGGTTGACTTGCTGAACAAACGTCAAACCGGATCTGAATTTACTAAGCCTGGTATGCTCAATGGTTGTTGTTCTATGCAACGGCAAGCCTATGAAAACTCGATTCTGTTTCCGATCAGCGCCGAGATATTCATTGGTGCAAAACTTTCGGTAACTTATTTCAGGATATTTTATTGCTTTTAAAAGCTCCGCCCGGAAACATTGACAAGGCAAAATGTCTCGCATCGCCGGGCTGTAACCGTCATAGGCAAGGATTGTATTGATGACACGATCATCAATAAGCTGATCGATGAATTGCAACTCTTTGTCCTTGATATAGATCGGAGAGCGATTATAGCTGCTGAGCTTTAAGATCCGATCGCTATGGACATTTTCAATATATTGAGCCATTTTGTCAAGTTTGATAATTCCTTTGACTGGGATCTGATTTTCAATGCCAAGTAATTTTTCCGCTGGAGTCGTAATTTCTTGTTTGAAATCATATCCACTGACAACTTCCAACAAAACCTCATTGGCGATTTTTTTCTTCATTTTCTTCGGAATACGTTTCCAGTTGGGGTACTCTTTTTTGAGTTGTGCTCTCACTTCGTTTTTGATATCTTTACGGAGCATGGAAAACCTCTATTTTGGGCTGATGTTTTGTGATGATCATTGATGCCCATTATAGAGGTTTTCCTGCATTAAGTAAATGTTATTATTGATATTTTATCCAATCTTTGCAACACCTTTTTATAGAAGCCTACAACGACAAAGATCTCAGCCGTACTGTAAGTCGTTACAGTCGCCCTGACCTTCTAATCCTAGATGAACTGGGCTATGCGCCTTTCTCCAAAGAAGAAGCCGAATTACTTTTTCAAGTCTTGGCCGAAAGACATGAGCGTGGGTCAATTATAATCACGTCAAATCTTGGCTTTGCCGACTGGACTAAAATCTTTGGTGATGCCAACATGACTGCGGCGTTACTGGATCGTCTGACCCACAAAGCCCATATTATTGAGTGCAAGTGGGACAGCTACAGACTTAAACAATCTTTGAAAAAGAGGTCATAATCTTTTCATTCCCCGTAACACCGCGGTCAGATTTTTACCCGCGCTCCGGGATTTTTGGGGATCCACTCCACGCGGTTAAAAATCTGACCGCTGAGGGAGAGCATCTCTGGAAAGACATTACCAATAAGCAAACTTAAAATTTAACCATGAACATCAGTGCTTAACTTTATCTTGCAATCAGGGTGATCAATTTTCGATAATCACAACTGGTCAAATTTCGGTTGTCATAACTATATCAGCAGCGTTCTTTTGATAAGGCTTGGAGACGAGGTTTTAAAAACACGGCTTTCCAATATCATTTTTCCTTTGGTCGGTTCAGCACTTTACAATCGGCAAAAAACAACCCCGGCAGAACGCGAAACTTTCTTTTGCGCACACAAAAACAGCCACTTGCGAAGACCGCAAGTGGCTGTTTTTATCATTGGTCGGGGCGAGAGGATTTGAACCTCCGACCCCCTGCTCCCAAGGCAGGTGCGCTGCCGGGCTGCGCTACGCCCCGAATCGGCTGCTGTCTTTTTTCGGACCAGGCTCTATCCCGGTCGGAATGAGGCTAGCCTTGGCCTTGTAGCATAACCTCAGGCCGCCGGCAAGCGTTTTTCACGCACACCGCCGGTGTTTACCACGCCGCCAGGGACTCGGTTACGTAAATCAGCTTCTCAGAACTCAATCATCCTCGCCGTCGTCACCAGGCTCACCGGCCACCCCAAGTTTTTTAATCTGATAACGCAGGGTACCGCGATCCATATTGAGCAGCCGGGCGGTTTTCGCCTTGTTGCCGCCGGCCACCTTCATGGCTTCTTCAATTAGGTAGCTGGAAAATGATTTGACCAGTTCGTTAAAATCAATCCCCTGGCGAAAATCATACTCACGCGGCAAAATCAGACCAAACTGATTATGGTTACGACTGGCGGCCAGCACCTCTAAGGGCAGATGCTCTTCCGTGACCACCTCAGTATCCTCAAGAATCATGATTCTTTCCACCATATTCTTCAGTTCCCGCACATTGCCGCGCCACTGGTATTTCTGTAAAAGCTCAAGCGCGCCGGGAGCGATCTCGCGGACGTTCTTTTTCAGCTTCCGGTTGAAATGATCGAAAAAGAATTTAAGCAGGGCCTCGATATCCTGACGCCGCTCGCGCAGGGGCGGAACCAGAATATTGATAACCTTGAGCCGATAGTAAAGATCCTCGCGAAACTTCCCCTCTTCAATCAGCTTTTCCAGGGATTGATTGGTGGCGGAGACGAAACGGGCATCAATTTCAATATCATCAACGCTGCCCAGGCGCCGAAATTTACTCTCCTCCAGCACCCGCAGTAACTTGGCTTGCAGGGGGGCTTCCATGTCGCCGATCTCATCGAGAAAGACGGTGCCGCCATCCCCCTTTTCCAGCAGACCGATCTTGCGGGTTTTGGCATCGGTAAAAGCGCCGCGTTCATAACCAAAAAGCTCGCTTTCCAACAGGTTTCCGGGAATCGAGGCGCAATTTATACTGACAAAGGGTTCGGTCGCGCGCTCGCTCATATAGTGAATGGCCTTGGCCACCAGTTCCTTGCCGGTGCCGCTTTCACCCTGGATCAGAACCGAAACATCACGATTACGGGCCACCTTCTGAACCATTTTCAGAACCCGCTCCATGACCGGATCGACGGAAATGATATCGCTGGTTTCCGACTGGAACTTGACGATATCCCGCACCTCGCGCTTGAGTTTACCGGTTTCCAGCGCGAGCTTGACGATCAGCAGAATTTCCTGCGATTTAAAAGGCTTGTTGATATAATCATAGGCCCCGTATTTCATCGCCTCGACCGCCGTATCAACCGAGCCGTAAGCCGTCATCATGATACAGAGCGGCGCGTAGTCGGCATGTTCGTGCACATGGCGCAAAAGCTCGATGCCGCTGCCGTCGGGCAGACGCAGGTCAATCAGAATAAGATCATAGATTTCCCTGGCGACCAGAATTTTGGCGTCCGCCACCCGGCCCGCCACCTCCACCCGGTAACCGGCCCCGGTCAGCAGATGGGTCAAGGATTCACGAATCAGTTTTTCATCATCAATTATAAGTATTCGATTGGACATCTTCTACTCTCTGGTAACGGGGCTGCGCCTCGCCGGCCGGCAGACCGACGGCGAAAGTCGAGCCTCGACCCGGCTCGCTTTCGACCACCAGACGACCGCCATGTTCCTTGACGATACTGTGGGCGATTGACAAGCCAAGACCGGTTCCACGGTTTTTCGTGGTAAAAAAAGGATCGTAAATTTTTTCCAGCAGTTCCCGGCCCATGCCGGGCCCGTTATCCATGACCCTGAGCCAGAGCCAGGGACGATCCTCGCAAACTTCAAGATCGGAGGCGAAGTCGTGGCCGCCGGCAAAAGGCTGCAGCCCCAGCGACAAAACCACCTCGCCGCCGCCCTCTCGGGCGGCGGCGAGCGCATTCAGCGCCAGGTTCAGCAGAACTTGTTTGAGCTTTTCCCGGTCGCCGTAAACCGGCGGCAGACTGTTTTCAGGCAATCGCAATAAAACTTCAACCTGCTGGCGGCGGGCTTGTTCCTGAAACATTTCCAGCCAGTCCCGCAGCAAAACGGCCAGGTCAACCCAACTGCGCTCCAGAATTCCGGTTCGGGAAAACTCCAGCATCGAAGAGACGATACTTTCAAGACGGTCAAGCTCTTCGACGACGCCGCAAAGCAATCTAGCCGCATATGGATGATCCGTCAACTCATTCCTGATAATATCCAGCGAAATATTCATACCGGTCAGAGGGTTTCTGATTTCATGGGCAATGCCAGCCGCCAGCTGACCAATGGAAGCCAGACGCCGCATCCGTTCCAGTTCCTGGTCGGATTTTCTCTTTTCGGTCTGATCCTGAACCAGAACCAGCAACCCCCCATCGGTTTTAGGCATGCCTCCCAAAGCCGTGACACTGACGAAAAAAATCTTTTCGCCCCCGGCCGTCTGCCCCCCCCCCGGCAGCGGGAAAAACCTGGTTCATCTCCAACTGAGCCAGGGCCTGTTCCCGGTTGCCGACCCGGGTCAGGGCCTGGCGCAGGACCGGAGAATCAAGCAGGGCAAAGATACTACCCCGCCAGTCCGGATTCAGGGAAGCAAAAACCTTTTCCGCGCTCCGATTGTGAGAGGTGATGAATAAACTGCTGTCCAGGGTGATGATCGCATTCGGCGAACTGCGCAGGATACTGTCACGAAAATCGCGGTCCCGAATCAGGGTCTGATTGAAAATCAGGCTTTCCATCGCCTTGTCGGCCTGCGTCGCAAACACTTTCAGCAAGTCGATATTGAGCTCGGCCGGAGCCGCCACCTCCCGATACTGCAGCACCAGAATTCCTTGCTCGCGCTTACCCAGAAGCAGGGGCAGGCTCAAAACGCCGACCTGCCGACCGCCGGTTGCAGACGCCACCCGCCGAACCGCGCGAAACAGGGTTTGGCCGCTGGTCGAAGATTCCTTGAGCTGCGCCTTGATCTCAAGCGACCAGAACTCCTCCGCCGCCGCTCCGTAAGCCGCCACCGGCCGCAGTTTCTCCCCCGGTCCGCGTCGCCGCAGCAGCCAGCCGATCTGCGCCGCGCCCAGCTTGACCCCCCGCGAAACAATCAGATTCTGCAATTTTTCCATATCGGAAATCTCGCTCATCTGCCGGGAGATCAATTGCAATTCAATCAGCTCCTCAATCTGACGCCGGTTACTGGCATTCAGCCGCCGGTTTTCAACTACCAGCCCGATCTGATTGCAGAAAATCTCCAGAATTTCAATGTCATCATCGCTGATTTCTTCATGACGGTAACTACGATCCGCCAACATGGTACCGACGATACCCCGTTCCGTCAATACCGGCATCAGTACGCAGACACTCCGTTTCAGGGCGGCGTTGCGTCGTTTATCCAGAGGCGTCAGAAAAGACTGCTCAAGCCCCTCGCGGATACGAACAATCTCTCCGGTGCGCACGACCCGGGTTTCAACGCAATCATCCTTGTTGACATCATACTTAAGCCCCTTGACACTGACCTGACAACCAACGTTGATAACCCCTTCCAGAACATCACTGCCTTCGCGCAGCAGGTACAACGCCACCCGGTCATAAACCAGAGCCTCGGCCACCGCCTCCAGAATACTTCGCGCCAGTTCCTCGCGACTCATGCCAGTCATGGTCAGGCGGCTGATCTGATGCAGAGCGGCCAGCACCTGTTTGGTATTTTTATAAAGCATCAGGACTCACATGTTAAATTAAAGATGATCTGCGCGTGCATATATTTTTTGCCGTTAAAAAACAAGACCATTTTAAGTTTTCGGCCAACAAAAAGGGGCCCCTCACCTTGGCCCCCTTGGAAGAATCGACTCCCGCTTGCGGTTTATTTTTTCACGGCTTCACGCCCCAGATAAAAAGCTTTGAGATTGAGCTCCACCAATTTGGCCGGAAGCAGCTCTTTGATCTTCCTTTCCCAGAGACTTTCCGGCAGGGGCAGAAAACTGGAAACCGCGCCGACCATGACCACATTGGCGGAGCGGGCGTTGCCGGCCTGCGTTCCCAGCCCCAGGCCGTCGACGGCAAAGGTCTTTTCCCCGAAAGCGGCGATCCGTTCGGCCACGTCGGCGGGATATTCCGCCACTCCGGAAGCCACGGTGCTGGGATTGATCCGCATCGTATTATAGATGATCGTGCCGCCGGGTTTGAGACAGTGCAGATTGCGCAGGGTTTCCAGCCGTTCAAAACCGATCAGGAAATCAGCTTCCCCGGGATCAACCGTCGGGGAGTAAACCTTGGTCCCGAAACGAACATGGCTGGTGACACTGCCGCCGCGCTGCGACATACCATGCACCTCACTCTGTTTAACATCAAGGTCGGCCTCGATCGCCACCGAGGTAAAAATCTGGCTCGCCAGCAGAACCCCTTGGCCGCCGACCCCGGCCAGCAGAATATTTGTAGTTTCCATTAATTATTCTCCGATAATTGCATCAAATTTACAGACCTGGGCACAAACTCCGCAACCGGCGCACATATTGGGATCAATCACAACAAAACGTTTATCGCCATCCTCCTCCAGCGAAAGCGCATTACAGCTGACCGAAAGACAACGTTTGCAGCCGGTGCATTTTTCCGGATCGACCCGGAAAGGCGGATGGCTGATGCGATAGCGCAGAACGCAGGGAGCCTCGACCACGATCACGGTCATTTCATCGCCGGACAGGGCGGTTTTCAATTTTTCTTCGATATCGGCCAGGTTGTAAGGATCGATCTTGACCACATTCTTGATCCCGAAAGCCCTGACCAGGGCCGGAATATCGGCGGCAATCGCCTCTTCTCCGGACAGGGTCCGCCCCGAGCCGGGGTTTTCCTGTCCCCCGGTCATGCCGGTGGTCCGATTGTCGAGAATCATGGCGACCGAGTTGCTCTTGTTGTAGATGGCGTTCAACAGGCTGGTCATACCGGAATGAAAAAAGGTCGAGTCTCCGATGACGGAAACCACCTTCTGGGTCATGTCCTCGCGGTTTTCGATCACCTTGGCGATACCGTGTCCCATGCTGATACTGGCGCCCATGCAGACACAGGTATGCATCGCCGAAATCGGCGGCAGGGCTCCCAGGGTATAGCAGCCGATATCGCCGGAGACAAAGACCTTCAGCTTCTTCAGAATCGTAAAGATACCGCGATGGGAACAACCGGGGCAGAACGCCGGAGGCCGGCCCGGCAAACCCGCGACCGCCGGTTTCAAGGCGGCGGCATGACCGCTGACCTGAGCTTTGATGAAAGCGGCGCTGAACTCACCCAGGATCGGAAACCAATCCTTGCCATGATCGACCTTGATGCCCATGGCCTTGATCTGATCTTCGAAAAAAGGATCACCCTCCTCGATTACCAACAACTGGTCGACCGCCGCCGCGAACTCCCTGATTTTATTTTCCGGCAACGGATAGGTCAGGCCCAGTTTCAGCACCGAGGCCTCGGGCAGCGCTTCGCGCACATACTGATAACTGATGCCGTTGGTCACGATTCCGATTTTGCGATCGTGATACTCAATTCGATTGAGCGGCGTGGTTTCGGAATATTCCTTGAGTTTGAGGATCCGTTCCTCAACCAGGGGATGACGCTGCTTGGCGCTGACCGGCAGCATCGTGTATTTAGGCATGTTCTTTTCCAGAACCAAGGGTTCCGAAGCTCCGGCCCGTTCTCCCAGGCTGACGATACTTTTTGAATGCGAAGTCCGGGTCGTGGTCCGGAAAAGCACCGGCGTGTCGTATTTTTCACTGAGTTCCAGGGCGATGGCGACAAAATCCTTGCATTCCTGGCTGTCGCTCGGCTCAATCACCGGAACCTTGGCGAAACGACCGTAATTACGGTTGTCCTGCTCATTCTGCGAGCTGTGCATGGCCGGATCATCGGCGCTGACCAGCATCAGTCCGCCCTTGACCCCGGTATAGGAAAAGGTGAACAGCGGATCGGCCGCGACGTTAATGCCAACATGTTTCATGGTTACCAAGGTCCGAGCCCCGGCGATGGAAGCCCCGATGCCGACTTCCAGAGCCACCTTTTCATTGGGCGCCCATTCCGAATAGATATCGCTGTAATTTTTGACATTTTCCAGAATCTCGGTCGAAGGGGTGCCGGGATAGGCGGACGCCAGACGCACACCGGCTTCCCAAGCCCCCCGGGCAATCGCTTCGTTGCCGGATAGAATCGCTTTTTTTTCACTCATAATCATCCTCATGGTTTCCCGCGCAAGCGCCCTCGGCGGTCGGCCTATTTCAGGCATCCACCACGGCGCGCCGCCGGTTTAAAGTAATTACCAAATTCCAGTTTATTATTTCCGCTCAACAGCAACCCCGCGAAAATAATCAGCAGGTCACCTTGAGAACCATGGCCGCCGCCGTATCCCCGGCCGCACAGCCGGCAAAAAGACCGTAACCGCCGCCATTCATCGCCAGTTCTTCAATCATCTCAATCATGCAGCGCCCGGCGGTCGGTCCCTGCGGATGACCAAAAACCAGAGAGCTCCCGTAATTATTGAAAGCGTGCGCGTCGATTCCCAGTTGCTTGGCAAAATAAAGATCGTTGACCGCGAACGGGTTATGGGTCTTGATCGCCTTGACCTCCTTGATACCGATTCCGGCCTTTTCCAAGGCCCGTTGCGCCGCCGGCACAACCGCCGCCGCCATATAACCCTTTCGATCTCGGTAGAACCCATAGGAAAGCACCTGAATCTCAACTCCGGCCTCGCGGCTCAACTCTTTTGCGGTTGTCCGGTCGGTAACGATCAGGCCGCAGTTGCCGTCGGCGGGATGGGTCTGGGAACCAAAGGTATGCACCCCTCCCGGCAAGACCGGCCGCAGACCCGCCAGGCCTTCGGCCGTGGTCGGAGCCACCCCTTCATCCTCGCCGAAAATAACGGTCTTGCGCTTGCCGGCCTGCAATTCCACCGGAAACATATAACGCTTCTGAAACGCCCGGTCGTTGTCCAGGGCTGCCTGATACTGCTCAAAACGGCGCAGGGCCAGATCATCGCATTCCTGCCGCGTGATGTTGCCCTCCTTGGCGACATTTTCCGCGGTCTCGATCATCGCGTTTTTAGCCCATGGATCATTGCCGAAATTATCCATCAGCCAGTTTTCGGTCTCCAGCTGACCACCCGGCCCCTTCGGATTGGGCCAGGCCAGATGAGGCCCGTTTGAACAACGGTCGGCCATCAGGGTAAAAACCTTTGTATACTCTCCCATTTCAATACCCAGGGCCGCCTGATAAACACAGGTGGTCGAGGTGGAGCAGGCCTGACTGATGATACAGCCCGGAATCCGCTCGGCCCCCATCATCGCCGCGGCCCAGGGGCTGGCGTAAAACCCATGGTTCTGGGGAATGGTGAAGCCGAAGAACAGATACTCGAAAATCCCGACGTCAATCTTCTTTTCCGCCAGCCAGCGTTTGCTGGTAGCGGCCGCCAGTTCGATGCCGTTTTCATTGGCCAGGGTTCCCTGCCAGCGGGCGAAGGGGGAGGAATAATAACCGCCATAAGGAATGTAAGCTTTGGTAAACATGAGTTCTCCTGTAAAATTCTTCAAAGATATTATACTTTAATGTCTGTCGGCGGCGTTTCTCAAAACCACGCCATCCAGTCCTCCACTCCGCCGACGGCCTCGTGCAAAAATTGCCTGCCAATCCTCTCAGTTGCCATACCGTTCGCGCAACACCCGGTGCAGAATCTTGCCGGTGCCGGTGCGCGGCATTTCATCGGCGGCAATGAAAAAAACCCGTTTCGGACATTTATAAACCGCCAGCTGGGTGCGACAATAGTCAATCAGCTCCTTGTCGGTCAAAGTCCGGCCCTCCTTGAGAATAATCACGGCGCTGACCTCTTCACCCCATTTTTCATGGGGCAGGCCGACGACCGCGACATCAAAAACTGCGGCATGAGAGGCAATCACGTTTTCCACCTCGGAAGGATAGACATTCTCCCCTCCGGTGATAATCATGTTCTTCTTGCGGTCAACCAGATAATAGTAGCCCTCTGCGTCGCGGCGGGCCATGTCCCCGGCGGAAAAATATTGGCCCTGAAAGGCTTCCGCCGTCGCTTCCGGCAGCTTGTAATAGTGGTCGAAGAGCATCGGTCCACGGGAATAGAGTTCCCCGACCTCGCCCGGAGCGACATCGTTACCGCTCTCATCGAGGATGCGAACCAGATCCGTTCCGGAAGACTCCTTGCCGATGGAGCCGGGTTTGCGCATCTGATCCTCCGGCATCAGGGTGGTGACGATTCCGGCCTCGGTCGAGCCGTAACCCTCGTAGAGCTTGACTCCGGGCACCAGCTTGAGAATCGCTTCCTTATGCTCCCGGCGCGCCGGTGCCGAAGAACAAAGCAGTTTTTCCAGTGAGGAAAGATCAAAGGAATGAAGCTGTTCCGGGGTAAGATTAAAAATCAGATTGTAGTGGGTCGGAATCAGCGAAATGAACGTAATCTTCTCCCGGGCCACGATGCCGAGAATATTTTCCGGTTTGAAAAAACGCGCCGGCTGAATATAATTACCTCCGCCGAAATAGGTTGCGGCAAAGGAAAAAAAGGTCGTGTTGACATGGCATAAAGGCATGCAAGTCAAAACCATGTCACGGTAGCTGAACCCAAAATCGCTGCCGTTGATCAGATAAAAAGCGATATAGGACTCATGCGAGCGCACCACCCCTTTAGGTCGCCCGGTCGTTCCCGAAGTGTAAAGCAAAATCCAGGGGTCGGCCGGCAGCACGCCGGCTTCGGGCTCGTCATCAGCCGCCCCGGCCAGCATTTTTTCATACTCCAGGTAACCGTCGCAAGCCTCTCCCACCACGATAAAGCTGTCAACCCCTGTCAGTTTGCTGCGGATTTCGCTGATCAGCGGGGCAAACTCCGTATCCACCAACAGCACCCGGGCATCGGCATCATTGACGATATACTCGATTTCAGGACCGACCAGACGGAAATTTATCGGGTTGATCACGGCTCCCAGCTTGGCGCAGGCTAGATAAAGCTCACAGATCTCGATGGAATTTTCCATGAAACAGGAAACTTTGTCTCCTTTCGCCACGCCCAGCCCGACCAGGGCATGGACCAGGCGATTGACCCGCGCGTTGGTCTGCGGAAAGGTAAACCGGCGTGATTTGTCGCAGAAGGCCACGCGCGCAGGAAACTTGACCGCGTTGACCCTTAAAATCTCACCCAGATTAAGCCATAATGCCATCTTCAAATCCTATTTTTTCGGCTAAGATTATTTCAACTTGATACGAACATCAACCAGACCCGGCTCCCGCCCTTTCTCATAGGCGAAAATCGGATTGAGGTCCATTTCGTCGATCTCGTCATGATTATACAGCAGAATGGCAACCCGGCTGATAACCTCCTTGAGTTTTTCGATATCGGCCCCGGCCCGACCGCGAATGCCTTCAAGAATCGGATAGCCCTTGATCCCTTTGATCATTTCCTCGATATCATCGGCCGACAAGGGATTGAGCCGAAAAACCACATCCTTCATGACCTCGACAAAGATGCCGCCCAGACCGAAGGCCACGACATGACCCAGGCCCGCGGTTTCCCGGTTGGCTCCGACCATGACCTCAATCCCGGGATCGAGAAATTTCTGAATAAAACATACGGCCCCGGGGAAATTTTCCATCATTTTACGATAGGCGGCGCTCAGGGACTGATCATCCTTTAAATTGAGCGCCACGCCGCCGGCATCGGATTTATGCACCACGCTTTCCAGCTCAACCTTGATCGTCACCGGATAGCCGATTTCCGTCGCCGCCGCCAGGGCGCCGTCAAGATCGCGGGTTTCACAGTAAGCCGGCACCGGCAGGCCGTAGGCGGCCAGCAGGCTGAAAGCATCCGCCTGCGCCATGAACGAACGCCGGGCGGCGCGGGTTTTTTCAATCAGCCGGGTCGCGGCCGTCGTATCGATATCATTAAAGCTCAACGGCGGGCAATGCTGGCGCCGCTGCAGCGCGCCGTACCGAGCCACCGCGGCCGCCACCTTGCCGGCCATCTCGGGCATGTCAAAGGTCGGGATTCCGCCTTCGTTGAAAATCTGCAGGGTTTTGCGCCAGCCCTCTTTTTCGGTCATCACGCAGGCCACCATCGGTTTCGCGGCGCCTTTCGCCACCTCGGTCAGGCCCCGGGCCACGCCTTCGGTATCGACAAAGAAAGGGGTAATGAAATTAACAAAAACCAGATCGACTCCGGGATCACTCATCAGGGTTTCGGCCGCGAGCCGATAGTGCTCCGGGGTCGCGGTCGCCAGCACATCAATCGGATTGGCCAGGGAGGCCTCGGGATAAAGACTGCCCTCAAGCGTGTCGCGGCTGGCGTCACTGATTTCGGCCAGTTCGCAACCCCGTTCGGTAATCTCGTCGGTGACGATGATTCCCGGCCCCCCGGTATTGGTGATGATCCCGACCCGGTTGCCCTCGGCAACCGGCAGCTGGGCCAAGGCCCGGGCGACCTGACAAAGTTCCTCTTCGTCGTTGAAGGTCAGAATGCCACATTTTTCAAGGAGCAGATTGGTCGTCGTATCCACCGCCATCATGCCTCCGGTATGGGAGGATACCGCTTTGGCCCCTAGTTTGGTGCGGCCGGTTTTCATCGCCAGAATCGGTTTGCGCTTGGTAATGGCGCGGGCCACCCGGGCGAACCCTGCCGGATCCTGCAGGGTTTCAATATGCAGCAGAATCACTTTCGTGCCTGCATCATTGCCCCAGTACTCCAGAATTTCAGTGGCGTTGACATCGGCCTGGTTGCCGTAGGAAGCATACATGCGAAACCCAAGGCCGAGTTCATAAAGACGGTTGTTGATAACCTCGCCGACCCCACCCGATTGCGCCATGACCGAGATTGAACCTTCGACCATGCGCGTAAAGGTAAAGTTGCAATAGGCCCGAACTTCCGGATCGGAGTTCATGATGCCCTGGCAGTTGGGTCCGAAAACCCGCACCCCGTATTTGCGGGCCACCGCCAGCATTTCCTCCTGAAGCCTAACCCCATCGGGACCGATTTCACCGAAGCCGGCGGTATTGACAATCACCACCTTGACCCCTTTTTGCCCGCATTTTTCGATTTCTTCCGCCACCCTGGTATTCTTCACTATGATATGGGCCAGATCCACCTCCAGCGGCACGTCCAGAATATCCTTGTAGGCGATGAAATTCTTGATATATGCCGCCTTCGGGTTAACCGGAAAGATCGGTCCTTTAAAACCACTGTCCACCAGATTTTCAACAATGCGGTAACCAATGGTCAAACGCCGGTTCGAAGCGCCGATAACGGCTACGGCCCGGGGACGAAACAATGCATCCAGCATGACAAAACACCTCTATTTTCCAGGTTAACAATTAATTAAGCATCAGGTCCCGGGCAATCAGGGCGGCCCCCAGAGCGCCGACGGCCTGAGGATGGGGAGCGATAACAACCGGGCGCCCGAGAGCCTCTCCCAACATAACGGCGACAATCGGATTATGGTCGACCACGCCGCCGGTCATCACCACCTTGCCGTCCAGGGCGTCCATCTCGGCCACCCTTTTTACCACCGAACGGAAAACCCCCTTGATAATATCGGCAATCGGCACTCCGCGACGAGCCATGCCGAGAATTTCGGTACAACTGAAGACCGTGCAGAAAGAGCCGATGGTCACTTCCCCCTCGGCCGATTCCGCCAAACGGTTAAGCTCGGCAAGGGGCAGGTCAAGGCGGTAAGCAATCTCCTCGATAAAGGCTCCGGTCCCGGCCGCGCATTTGCGATTCATGGTAAAACCGAGCCGTTCGCCGCAGGCCCCGAGATGAATCACCTTGTTATCCTGTCCCCCGATGTCGACGACCGTCAAAGCTTCGGGATAAAAATGATGCACCCCCCGGGCATGACAGAGAATCTCGGTGCGCTGCTGCTCGGCAAAAGCGACATTGCGACGACCGTAACCGGTTGAAACCACCATGGCCACCGACTCCGGACCAACCCCGGCCGCGCTCAGCGCCGCGCCGCGGACCGCAGTCGCGGCGGCCGCAAAATCATAGCCGCTGCGCTGCACCACGCGGGCTCGAACCTCCCCTTCGCGGTCAACCAGCACGGCCTTGGCGGTCGTCGATCCGATATCAATACCGAGATAGAGGGAGGGCGTCATCACGGTCATCATCCGTCAAGTTGTTCGACAAAAGCTTCGATCTTGGTTATCGCCTGTTCCTCGGAATAACAGCGCAGGTCATTCAGGTCGCCGTCGATCGTGATAAACGGAATCCCCGTGGCCTTGGCAAAACGCTGCGGCAGACCGTAGCGACAGTTGGAATTATTGGGGCAGGTCTTGGCGTCGTGAAAAATAACCCCGTCAAAACCAAAGATTTCCAGCATGCGCCGGTAATAATCCTCCTTGTAATCGTCATCGCGAACGATAAAAAGTTCAGTATAAGCGCGAGCCATTGAATTCCATGGGTCATCCGGATCCAGGGCCGTAAAGATCCAGCTGTTGCAATACGTGGATGCGACCACACAGGTTTTAAGATCGAGAAAGAGTTTGGCGTTTTCCCGCAGCTTACCCCAGATCGGCATGCCTTCCCAATAGAGGCGATGACGCTCCCCGGCCACGGCGGCGACCCCTTCCCCAACCCAGCCGCGCAGCTCCTTGAGCAGGGTTTCATAATAATCGACCGCGATTTGGGTGCCCCGCATGACCACCGCCGGCCCCATATGAATGGTGCCGTCAAAAAAGGTCAGGGGTGAAGGCTTATGCGCGGCCATTTCCAGCACCTCTTTCCAGAGATCGGAACAGCGTCGGGAAAGCCGCAGGGTTTCCTTAAGCAGGTCTTCATCCAGCCGGCTGCCGCCGGTCGCCGCCGTGATATCGGCCGCCAGTTTTTTCATCTGTCCGGCGATACTGTCAACATGATATTTAGTCACCTCGCCGACATTGACAAAGCTTTCAATACCAAGGCAGGGAACCTTCCACTCCCGGGCATACCATTCAAACCAATCCTTGACATCACGACACTGATTGGTGTTGTAAACCAAGACATCGGGCTTCGGAATCGCCTCGATCCCGTCATAGATTTTGGCCAGCGGCGTAAAGCCTTTCAGGTAGGCGCCGATGTCCGAGGTCAGATAGGAACAGATCTCGGGTGAATAGCCGATCGCGTTCGCCGCCGGAATACAATCGTTGGCGGCTCTTGAGGCGCCGAGAATCGCGGCATGATTTTCCGGAAAGTAAACGACAAAACCCATCGCCCGCAAAAGCTCGGCCGGCCCGACACTGGTACACCAGGCGACCTTGGGCGAGCCTGACTTCGCGGCCGCGTCAATCTCATAAAAGTGATCCGCCATCACCTTTTTCATCAGTTTTGCCGTTTCCAGTTTCTTGATTTCGGCCATCAAAATCCTCCGCTCATTATGGGCTTACAGGCTGATTGGAATACTGAACCAAAAACCACGAGATGCTTGCAATAGTTTTTCACTGCCGGCACCGATAAACCAGACATTAAAAAACACCGGTTTAAAAAAGGACCGGCTCGTAGCTAGTTGAGCAACATATATGCCAAACGCTTGGCAGGGAAGGAAAAGAAGAAAAGCAAGTTTAGGTGCAAGTTATACAGGAAACGGCCGATTAAAATTAATTCTCCGGGCATAAAATTTAACCTGCCGACCCTGCCGGGCTCCGCTGCGGTTTCTTCGACAAGGAATCCAGCGCTTCGGGACGCATGTGAACTTGCCTGCGTCCTGTCCTCCAACAAACACACGGATCACTGAAAAAGATCCGGCCGCAACAGCCCCGATCTTTTTATTTCACCAGGGTGGATTCCCAGATTTTTTTAAACTCAGCCGTATAACTGCGCGCCAGAGAGGCGGAATTGACGATCAACAGGTTTTCGCGGTTCCAGCTTTCCGCCGCCGCCGTCCAGTTATAAGATCCGGTCGCGACAATTTTCTCGTCCACAATCATAAACTTATGATGCATAAGACCATAGTTTTTAGTTCTCCGTTCAGACTCTTTTTTATCAAGGGTCGTTTTTCTTGCCAGCCCCCGGCCATAACGAACCTCCACTCCGCGCCGGCGCAGGTAATAACCCTTTGAATAGTCACTTTCATCATTGCCATCGAGAACAATGCGAATCCGAACCCCGCGCGCATGGGCACGCAGAACCGCGGCCGCCAGGGTGCGACTGGTAAAAAAATACACTGCGACATTGATCTCGCGCTGCGCCCCATCCAGTAATTTTTCCAGGGCCGTTTCCGCGCCCCCTCCGGGACTGAAATATACTTCGGTTCCCGCCGCCGCGACCGGCCCGGGCAACAACCAAGCCCAACTCAATAAAACCAAGATCAGCCCCAGTTTCCCACGCAAAAACCACCTGCAGTTCATATAAATTCCACCTGTTTCACAAATTGGAAGACACCAACCGAAAATGCGCCCGAAGATTTTTTGCTTGATCATTTAACTCGGTATAAGGCAAGACAAACCATGTCAACCACCGCCGCCATAATACCTCTGCTGGCCCTCTTTCTTTTCACCGCCGCAGCCGCGGCGGCCGCCCAGTACCCTCCGCCTCACCTCTACCAGTCCGACCAGATATTTCCTCAAAAGAGTTCCGCGCCGGTGCAATCTCCTGCGGGGATCCCGCGCCGACTGACCTTTTCCGACGAGGAAAAGGATTATCTGCGGCAAAAAAAAGAGATCAGAATGTGTGTCGATCCCGACTGGATGCCTCTGGAAAAGATCGAGAACGGCCGTCACGTCGGCATGACCGCCGACTACATCAGGATTCTGGAAGAGGTTATCGGCATTCCGATTGTCATGGTGCCGACCACCACCTGGAATGAGTCGATCGCTCTCGCCAAGGCCCGACGCTGCGACATCTATTCTCTCGCCATGCCGACACCGGAACGCCGGACCTACATGGATTTCACTCGACCCTACCTGAGCATCCCCCTCCCCCTGGTCCTGGCGGCCCGTAACGACACCCCCTTTATCGACGATATATCCGTTATCACCAACCAGAAAATCGGCATTGTCAAGGGTTACGCCTTCAATGAAACCCTGCGCCAACGTTACCCCAAAATGCAGATTGTCGACGTGCCCACGGTCAGAGAAGGGCTGAAGATGGTGGCCAAAGGTGAAATCTTCGGCCTTATCGAGACCCTAGCCACGGTCGGTTATACGATTCAGAAGAATTTTGTCGGCGAACTCAAGGTCGCCGGGAAATTCGATGAACGCTGGGAACTGGGCATCGGCGCCCGCAATGACGAACCTCTGCTGACCAGAATTTTCGACCGGGCCATCGCCTCCATCGACCCGGCAACCCATCAGCAGATTCTGAACAACTGGATTGCCGTCCGCTTCGAACAAAAACCAAACTACACCTTGCTGCTGCAGCTCGCGCTGTTGATTCTGGTCGGTGTCGCGATGCTTTTAATCCGCAACCACACCCTGAGCAAATACAACCAACAGCTGGCTCGTCAGAACCAGGAAATCACCCGGCAAAGCGAAAAGCTGAAACACACCGCACAGCTGCTGCAGTTCACTCAGCATGCGGTCGACAACTGCGCCTTCCCCATTGTCTGGGCCAAAAACGCCCTTCAACCGCAACAAACCAAAATCATTCACGCCAATCAGGCCGCGCTGCGAATGCTTGATTACAGTCAGGCCGAAATTCAGCAACTGACCCTCAGCGACCTCGACCTGAATCTGAATCAACAGACCTGGAACGAAAGGCTGCGGGAAATGAGAACCTCGACTTCATTCTCCCAAACCACGAGCTACCGTTGCCGGCATGGCCGGCAACTGCCGGTCGAAATTTATCTCAACTACTTCGAATACCGCAACCAGGCTTACCATTTTGTTTTTTTCCAGGATATCAGCCGGCAGCAGGAAATGGAAAACAAACTTAACCGCTCCATGAAAATGGAGGCCATCGGCCTGATGGCCGGCGGGGTGGCTCATGATCTCAATAACATTCTGTCGGGAATCATCAGCTACCCGAAACTGATGCTCATGCAACTGCCCCGGAACAGTCCTTTGCGCAAACCGATCAAAGCCATTCTCGAGGCCGGGCAGCGGGCCGCGGCGATGGTTGCCGACATGCTGACCGTAACTCGGGGCGTGGCCGCAGCCAAGGAAATCCTGAACGTCAACCACTTCATCATAGATTTTCTGGACTCAGCAGAAATCAGAGCCTGCAAAGCTAATTACCCCTTAGTCGAATTGTCCACGGAGCTGGCGGATGACCTGCTTGCCATAAAATGCTCTTCCACCCACCTGCGCAAGTGTCTCCTCAACCTGGTGCTCAATGCTTTCGAGGCCATTCAGGGACCAGGCCACATCACTTTGACAACCACCAACTATTTCAACCGCAAAGCCGTGGCCGAAAACAACTTCCTGAAATCTGGGGAATACATTCAGCTCGCCATCCAAGACAGCGGCACAGGAATCTCCGCCACAGACAAAGCCCATATTTTCGAGCCCTTTTACAGCAAGAAAATCATGGGACGCAGCGGCACCGGACTCGGGCTAACCGTGGTCTGGAACAGCATCCACGATCATCAGGGAGAGATTCTGGTGGACAGTGACAACCAGGGCACGACTTTCAGAATTTACCTGCCCGCGACCCGGGAAAGCCCAAGCCCCGGCCCTACCGACCGGGAAACAGCATTTAACGAAACCCCGAAAGAGCTTTTCGGCAACCAGGAAACAATCCTCATCGTCGATGACGAGAAACTTCAGCGTGACATTGCTGCGGCGTTGCTACGCTCGCTCAACTACCAGATTCTTGCCGCCGACTCCGGAGAAGACGGCATCAGACTGCTGGAAAAAAATAAAGTCGATCTGGTTCTGCTTGACATGATCATGGATCCCGGTCTCAACGGGCGCGAAACCAGTGAGAAGATGCGGGCCAGGCAGCCCCGGCTCAGAATTCTGGTCGCCAGTGGTTTCTCGCAAAACGAAGAAGTTGAAAAGATTCTGGCTCAGGGTCAGGCCGCCTTATTCGCAAGCCCTACAGCCTCAGACAGCTCGGAAGCGCCATTCTGAAACTGCTCGCAGCCCAATCATGACCGGACCATCTCCGGCTTGCAAAACCGTACCCCAGTGATCAGGGGGCGTCCATACTTCAACACACCACCTGTATAATCAACGCGGCAACCTGGCGGCCACAGGCGCTTTTTCTAAAGGTGTTTTTCAAGCCACTGGGAAAAAACCGGCAGCGGCGCCGCCCCGGCCTGGCGGGCAATTTCGCGGCCCCGGTTAAAAACAATCTGGGTCGGCAGCCCTTTGATCGCGTATTGCCTTGCCAACTCGGGCTGTTCCTCGGTCTCGATACGAACAAAATGCGCCTGCCAGCGGAAGGCCGCCGCCGCCTCGGCGAAGACCGTATGGAAATTACGACAATGCCCGCACCAGGAAGCCCAAAAATAAACCACCAGCGGCAGCTCATTGCCGGCCAGAAAACGATGCCACAGCGCCCCCGGCAGATCAATCGGTCTACCACTTAGAAGCTCCGCCCGACATTTGCCGCAACGCGGATCTTCCTTCAGACGGGCGGGCGGCACCCGGTTCCGGGTGCCGCACTGTGAACATAAAAGATGGAGATACTCAGACATGCGGATTCCCCCTGAAACTGAAATTTACGGCAAAACCAATGTCTCCGGCCAAGGTCTTAATCCGGGAAAGCTTTCCGCCAACCCGGCCCCGCAAGCTCCATGACACCGGTCGATGGTTTTTGCTTTAACACCATGAAACACCAGGGCCTGGAAACCGGAGGTCAGGTCAAACTCAATTTTAAACCCGATATGGCGGCGGAGACAACAGAGAACTGAGCCCCAGCCGCTATCTACAGGTTTTCCACACACGCACTCACAGGCACTTCACAAGCCCTGTGCGTAAACCATAAAAGTCGTTTATTTTCAGCATGATACAACAAAAACTATGACCCAGTCAGTCTGCTCTCAGGTCTAGCCCAGCTCCTTTTTAGCCTGCTCCCATAAATTTTCCTGCTCGTCCAGCCCGAGCCGTCCAAGTTCCCGTCCCGAGGCAACAGCGCTTTTCTCCATAAAACGAAAACGGCGCTCAAATTTACGGTTGGCCAGATGCAGAGTCCGGCCCGGATTAAAACCGGCCTTGCGAACCAGATTGACCACCACAAACATCAGATCACCCAATTCTTCTTCCAGAGGCTCGCCCCCACTCGCCAGAACTTCCTCCACCTCCTTAAGTTCCTCCTGAACCTTGGGCAGAAGCGCGGCCGGATCGGGCCAGTCAAAACCGACCTTGCCGCCTTTTTTTCCATAAACATAGGCCTTTTCCAGGGGCGGCAAGGACCTGGGCACATTGTCAAGCAGCGAGGCGTAAACCTTACCTTCAAGCTCTCGTTTGATCATCTCCCAGTTACTTTTAACCTGCTCGCTGGAAAGCTTGGCCGCCTCCGCAAACACATGCGGGTGGCGACGAACAAGTTTGGCCCGAATGCGGTCGAGCACCTCTGCCAGGGTAAAGCGCCCACCGTTCTCCCCCAGAAGGGCGAAAAACAGCAGGTGAAAGAAAAGATCGCCGAGCTCCTCCGCCATAGCCGAGCTCTGATTTTCTTCCAGGGCATCGACAAATTCATAAACTTCCTTGAGAAACTGCCCTTTCATGGAAACAAAGGTTTGTTCCCGGTCCCAGGGACAGCCCTGCGGCGAACGGAGTTTGCACACCACCTGCCAAAGCTCGAAAAAGAGTTGCGAGATTTCCGGAGACGCCGAGTTTGATTGACTTTTCATGACTATTCCCTTAAGGCCTGATCGGAATCAGAAAATACTTAAACCACAACCACCCGCGTCACAACTTCGGCAGAGCTCCCGATATGGAACTTTACGGCAACCTTGAAGGTCTTAAACCTAGACAACTGAAACAACTGAACCAGCTTTATCGCCGGCGTTGCCTGCCTGAAGAGGTCATCAGCGCGGAGCTCGCCCGTCATCTGACCCTGAGCTCCGTCGCTTGCGGCCGGCAACTGGGGTTGCTGCTTGATCGCCGCGGCCAGGTTGAGATGGTGATCGTCGGCGACAGCCAGTCGATCACGATTCCTTCCCTGCACCGTTACCGCCTGGGCCATGGCCGGCTGCGCGGCCTGCGCTGCGTTCACACCAGTTTCGGACCGCAAGGGATAAACCGTGAAGACCTTACCGATCTGACCAAACTCCGTCTGGATCTGATGGCGGTAATCCGGATTGATATCGCCGGGCTTCCGGAAAACATCGAGATTGCGCACTTGCTTCCGGATTCGGCCGGCGAAAAATATCAACTCCTGCCATCAACTCCGCTCGACCGGCTCAAGCTTCAATGTTTGGAGCTTTTCAGTTCCCTGGAAAGCTCGGCCGCAACCGCTTTCACCCACAGCACCGACGATCACGAAGAACCTCGGGCCATTGTCGTCAGTGTCGGTCCCGAAACCTCGGCCAGGCTGGAAGACTCGGTCAGGGAGATCTCGGAACTGGCGCGAGCCGCCAACATCAAGGTCGTCGACAGTTTTACGCAACCGCGCAAACTCGACCCGCACGCGGCCATTGGTTCAGGCAAACTCAAAGAAATCATCGTCGCCTCGATGGCGCATGACGTCGAGCTACTGATCTTTGATCACGATCTGAGCCCGACCCAGGTAAACAACCTCTCGCGCGCCACCGAACTTAAAGTCATTGATCGAACCCTGCTGATTCTTGACATCTTCGCCCGGCGGGCCCAGAGTCGGGAAGGGAAACTCAAGGTCGAACTGGCTCAGCTTAAATACCGGCTCCCGCGCATCTCGGAAAAAACCACGGCTCTCTCCCGCCTGACCGGAGGCATCGGCGGTCGGGGTCCAGGGGAAACCACCCTGGAAATTGATCGCCGACGCATTCGGGAAAGAATCTCAAAGATTGAGAAAAAGCTAAAAAAAATGGCCCGAAGCCGGACCATTGCCAGAAAGCAGCGCCAAAAAAATGAGCTGCCCCAGGTTTCAATTGTCGGCTACACCAATACCGGCAAATCGACCTTGCTCAACAGTCTGACCAAAAGCCGCGTGTTGACAGAAAACCTGCCTTTCGCCACGTTGGACCCCACCACCAGAAGACTGCGTCTACCCCGGGAACAGGAAATTATCATCACCGATACGGTCGGCTTCATTCGCAGACTGCCCAAAGATTTACTCGATGCCTTCCGCACCACCCTTGAGGAACTGGCCGAGGCCGATCTGCTGCTGCATGTCGTTGACTGCGGCAGCAGTGATGATCTTGAAGAACAGATCGACAGCGTCGAACAGCTGTTGGGAGAACTTGGCCTGAATCAGATTCCGACCCTGATGGTGGCCAACAAAATGGATCTGGCGGAACCGGAAACCCTGCTCTGGCTAAACCGGCGTTTTCAGGCCACCCCGATCTGCGCCCGCGACCCGGCCAGTCTGCCCCCCCTGCTTGAGAAAATCAGAAACGCCCTGGAAAAATCGCACGCCATCCTCAGCCGGCCGCAACCGGAATTTCAGGATGATCGACCCGCTCCAGACAATCCTGGGCGTCCCTGAGGAGATCGGCAAAAATCTTTTTCACCGGCTCGATCGCCGAGATATCGGAAAAACGACGTCCGGTAAAAAAGAGTCCCCGTTCGTACTCACCATCGCGAGCCCGGCGCAAAGCCTCCAGAATGCAGAATTCCCGACCGCATTTTTTCAGACAGCGATCGCAGCTCTGCGGACGAATCGATTCATCACCAGCCAGCAGTTTATCAATCAGAGGCGTCCGAATGGCATTGGCCGGCAAGCCTACCGGAGAGATAATACGCACCAGATCCGAGGCCTTGGCATTGACCAGAAGCTCCTTGAAATTGCGATGCACCGTACATTCGTCACTGAGCAGAAAGCGGGTTCCAAGCTGAACTCCGGCCGCCCCCAGTTCAAGCAGGCTGGCGATATCCTGACCATTGACAAAGCCCCCGGCGGCAATCACCGGAATCGACACGGCCTCACAGATCGCGGGCAATAATTCAGTCGTCTGACGATCCGTACCGAGATGGCCGCCGGCGTCGCAACCCTCGACCACCACCGCCGCAGCCCCCAGACGTTCTGCCAGCAGAGCGACCTTGACGGAGGAAACCATAGTAATCACCGGAGTTTTCCATTCTTTGCAGATGGAAAAAACATCACGGGAGAAACCGGCTCCGGCAATCACCACATCAACCTTTTCCTTCAGGGAAACCAGAACCGCTTCCTTGAATTCACGGGCTGCAACCATAATGTTGAGACCAAGCAGGCCTTTAGTCGCGGCCCGCGCTTCCCGGATCTGGCGACGCAAAGCGTCCATGCTCAGCCCGGTCCCCCCGATAACTCCAATACCGCCCTCCTCCGCAACAGCGACCGCCAGTTCGGAAGTCGAAACACTGACCGCCATGCCCCCCTGAATAATCGGGTGGTCGGCAATAAGTGAACCAATTTTTAATGATGGAATTTTCACGATAATTTTCCTTTACTTTTACTGCCAAACCCGATTAGAAACAGCTGGTAAGAAGTTCGCAAAAAGGTTCTGGATTAAATAGATCTGCCGACAAACGCCAAGAATGCGAGCCTTTAGTCGGAAAACCACAAAACCATATTGTTCATCGGGCCTATAATTCTTTTTGCATCAATAAGTAAAGTTAAAAAACACTAACGGGTTAACAAAAATTATGACTATCCCCGACATTTATGCACAAATCAGAAAACTGAATCCCCAAATAGCCTATTTTTCCATGGAAATCGGCCTGCGGGTCGACCTGCCCACCTACAGCGGCGGTCTCGGCGTTCTCGCCGGCGACACCATTAAGGCCGCAGCCGACCATCGTCTGCCCTTTATCGCCGTAACCCTACTCTACCGCGAAGGCTATTTTCAGCAGAGGCTGGACGCGGACGGCCAGCAGCAGGAAATCCCCGTAGCCTGGGATCCGGAAAAACTATTGCTCGAGCTTGACATGATCACGATCAGGGTGCCTATGGGCCGCCATGAAGTTTTTCTCCGCCCCTGGCTTTATCTGGTTGAGGGCGTTGACGGTGGCCAGGTTCCGGTTTTTTTTCTGGACAGCGATCTTCCGCAAAACGGACCCGAAGAACGCCGCCTGACCGCCCATCTTTATGGCGGCGACCAGCGTTATCGCCTCTCCCAGGAAATCATCCTCGGAATCGGCGGCCTGCGCCTGCTCAGCGCCCTGGAGATTCACAGCGTGCTGAATTTTCACATGAACGAAGGCCACGCCGCGCTGCTGACCTTAGAGCTGCTGCAACGCTACCGACGCGATATCGAAGAGACCTGGGATCCAACGCAAGTCTGGGACCATGACCGGGTCCGCCACCTCTGCGTCTTCACCACCCATACCCCGGTCCCGGCCGGACACGACCGCTTCGACTACAAGCTGGTGGATGAATTGCTGGGCGCGTACATGCCCCTTGAGATTCTCAAGCGTTTCGGCGGACAAGATGAGCTCAATCTGACCACGCTGGCCCTGAATCTGAGTCGCCGGACCAATGCCGTCTCTAAATGCCACCGCGATGTCAGTATGCAGATGTTTCCCGGACACCGCATCAGGGCGGTCACCAACGGGGTTCATTCCCCCAGCTGGACCTGCTCGGAATTCCAGGAACTCTACGACCTCTATCTGCCGGGCTGGAGACAGGATAATTTTCTTCTGCGCAACGCCATCATGATTCCCGGCGAGCAACTGTTCGCGGCCCACATGAGCGCCAAGGCGCGCCTCTTGCAGCATATCAAGGAAAAAACCGACAATCTCCTGAGGAGTGAGGTTCTGACCATCGGTTTCGCCCGCCGGGCCACCCCGTACAAACGCGCCACCCTGCTTTTTTCCCAACCCGATCGTCTCCGCCATATTACCGAATATTACGGCCCGCTGCAACTGGTCCTGGCAGGCAAGGCGCATCCCCATGACGAACCCGGCAAGCAACTGATCAAAGACATTTTTAAAACCAGCAAGCAACTGAAAGACCTGATCAAAATCGTCTATCTGGAAAACTACGACATGGAACTCGGCAAGCTGATTACCGGCGGCGTCGATCTCTGGCTTAATACCCCGACCAGGCCTCTGGAGGCCTCCGGAACCAGCGGCATGAAGGCGGCACACAACGGGGTCCCCAATTTCAGCATTCTTGACGGCTGGTGGATTGAAGGCTGGATCGAAGGGAAAACCGGCTGGTCCATCGGCCCACCACCATCGGGGCCGCAGGTCGACCTGGCCAGCAACCTGCTCGACGCCAACGATCTTTATGAGAAACTGGAAAAGGAGATCATTCCGATCTATTACAACGAGCGTTCCTGCTGGATTGAAATCATGCGCCAGGCAATCAGTTTCAACGCTTCATTTTTCAACACCTATCGCATGCTGATGGAATATTGCATGAACATTTACTCTTTTGCTTCGCCCTCCAGACCTCCAGCCGGACTCAGCGGCAGGCTCGGCTAGAAGGCGTAAACCGACAAAATAGTTGACAACCAAGGCCGCAAGATAGTATACGGGCGGCGCTCCGCTAAGCTTTCCCTGACCAACCAGGAGACCGGCAACCAATGCTTGACCTGAAGTTCATTCGCAACAACCTTTCCGCCGTCAGCGCCATGTTGGAGATGCGCGGCAACCCACTGGATCTGAACGAGTTCAAAGCCCTCGACAGTCGGCGTCTGGCCCTGCTGGCCGAGGTCGAGACCTTAAAAAACCAGCGCAACACCTGCTCCGACAATATCGCGAAGATGAAAAAGAGCCAGGAGGATGCAGGTGCGGAAATCAGCGCCATGCGTGAGGTCTCACGCCGGATAAAAGAGCTTGACGCCGAAACCGCCGAGGTCGAGAACCAGCTTTACAAGATTGTCTCCCTGATCCCGAACATGCCGCACCACACCGTTCCCCGGGGGCTGAGCGAGGCCGACAATCTTCAGGTCAGGGAATGGGGCCGCAAGCCTGAATTCGATTTCATGCCGCTGCCGCACTGGGAAATCGGGGAAAAGCTGAAAATTCTGGATTTTGAACGTGGAGCCAAGATCACCGGCGCCCGTTTTACCCTCTACCGCGGCATGGGGGCCAAACTGGAACGAGCCCTGATTAACTTCATGCTCGACCTGCATACGGGAAAACACGGCTACGAAGAGGTGCTGCCGCCTTTCATCGTCAACCAGACCTCGATGACCGGCACCGGCCAGCTGCCCAAGTTCGCCGATGACCTTTTCAAGATCGAGGGTCTGGATTACTATCTGATCCCTACGGCGGAAGTCCCGGTTACCAATATTTATCAGAACGAAATTCTCGAAGACAGCGAACTGCCGGCTTATTTCACGGCTTACACCCCCTGTTTTCGCAAGGAGGCCGGTTCCCACGGTCGTGACACCCGGGGCCTGATTCGCCAGCATCAGTTCAACAAGGTGGAACTGGTTAAATTTTCCGACCCCGAGCACTCGTATGAGGAGCTGGAAAAGCTTTTACAAAACGCCGAAGCCGTTCTTCAGGCTTTGAATCTGCACTACCGGATCGTCAACCTCTGTAACGGCGATCTTGGTTTTTCCTCGGCCCAGACTTACGACATCGAGGTCTGGCTGCCGGGCCAGGGTGTTTACCGAGAAATTTCATCATGCAGCAACTTTGAAGACTTTCAGGCGCGGCGCGCCAACATCCGTTACCGCCCCAAAAGCGGCGGCAAAACCCGTTTCGTTCATACCCTGAACGGTTCGGGTCTGGCGGTCGGGCGCACCCTGGTCGCTATCCTGGAAAATTACCAGCAGGCCAACGGCAACGTCGTCATCCCGGAAGCTTTACGCGCATACCTGGGAGATAAGAAGGAAATCGGGCTGCCAATTTAAAATCGGGTTGCCCCAGTTCATTTAAGGTTCCAATCCGGAGGGATGGCCGAGTGGCTTAAGGCGGCGGTCTTGAAAACCGTTGAGTGAAAGCTCCGTGGGTTCAAATCCTACTCCCTCCGCCATTTTTTAAAAAAGCCCGGCGGATAATCTTCCGCCGGGCTTGACATTTGTCGCCGGTTCTGGTAAACGACGGACCTTCTTTCCGCCGGGGGTGCCGAAGCAGACCCGGGAACGGTAAACAAAACAGAAAAAACTGCTCTCAGGAGAGATGGCCGAGTAGGCTGAAGGCGCTCGCCTGCTAAGCGAGTATGCGGGGTAAACCTGCATCGAGGGTTCGAATCCCTCTCTCTCCGCCAATTACCTTAGCAAGGGTAAAAAACAAGCGCCGCTAGCTCAGCTGGATAGAGCGTCTGACTACGGATCAGAAGGCCGGGTGTTCGAATCATCCGCGGCGCGCCAATAATACCAAGGGGGTTAAGCGAATCAAGCGCTTAACCCCCTTTTTCGTTTTTGGCCCTGGGTGCCAAGACGGGTAACAAGATTTGGAATCTTAATGCCTATCAGTTAGCACGATAAATGACCACCTAGGCTGATCTTTGACAGTTGAAACGGCGTTAGAAAATAAATTTGTTGCTATACTTAGCTTTCAGCGATGCCGGGTTGGCAAAAAAACCAAAAAGGTAGTGCCCATAGAATAAAATCTACATCTTGACCAATATGAAAATAATCGCTAAAAGTGGGGTGTCTTTAACGAAAGAGGTTCCCCATGTTCGCTCGAGTCAAAAAATCCGGCAAGTACGAATATCTCCAAATCGTTGAAAACCGCAAAGAGCAGGGCAAAGTCAA
>Ga0209614_1000735_pt1 | contig 27606 bp, 17 predicted proteins | sample BlaSprsedimmetaG_FD_185484 | JGI IMG/M metagenome (GOLD analysis project Ga0209614, IMG submission 185484) | Hot spring sediment bacterial and archeal communities from California, USA to study Microbial Dark Matter (Phase II) - Blank Spring... ... | reverse complement strand
GTCTTGAGCACATCGTAGCGTTCCAGCACCTCGTCGGGAGGGCGGGTGTGATCGTGGGGCTGGGAGGGCGGCGAGAGTGGCCCCTGGCGCACGGCCTTGAGGATCTCATCGCCGAAGCGCCGGATTTGGTAGGGCGTGAGTCCCGCGTCGGCCAATGCCTGCCGGGTGCGCGGCTGCACCTGCGCCACTTTGACCAACTGCCGGCTGGACATGACCTTCATGGTGGGACGGTCGAGCCGCTCGGCAGCGGCCTCGCGCCAGCGATAGAGCCGATAGAGCATCGCCTGTTCGTGATAGGGCAGATCGCGCACCCCCTTGATCCGCCAGTAAAACTCGTCCGGGTCGGGCGGCTGAGGGTCGGGCACGTGATTGCAGAGATAGGTGAAGACCTCCTGCGCCTCCTCCCAACGTCCCAGTTCCTTGAGGGCGGCGGCCTGGAGCGCGCGTAGATCGCGCAGATAGTGTGTGTCCAGCCCAGCGTAGCGGAGCGCCTTGGGGTCAAGTGGGCGCTTGCCCCAATCGTAGCGTTGAAACTTCTTGTTGAGATGGATGTTGAAGTGTTCTTCCAGCACATTGCCCAGCCCTACCTTGGGCCAACCGAGGATGCGGGCAGCCCACATCGTATCGAAGAGGTTGTGGCAGAGGAGCTGATGATCGCGTTTGAGAATGATGAGGTCATAGTCGGCGGCATGGAAAATCTTCTCGATGGTGGGCGCGGCGAAAAACGGGGCCAGCGGGCTGAGATCGTCAAGCGCGAGGGCATCAACCACGTAATCGCCTGCGGAAATGCTGAACTGGATCAGGCAGACCTGTTCCTGGTAGGCGTGCAGGCTGTTGGCTTCGGTGTCCACAGCGACCTGCGTGGCTTGCATCAAGCGCGCCACAAGGGACTGGAGTGCAGCCGGCGTGGCTACAATCTCAGGCGGTGGTACGGGTACGTTGTTATCTTCTGTGTGATTTTGCATGATGTTGCCATTATCGCCCGCTGGGGCAGATTGTCAAACGCGACGGGGCGCTTTTCATCGGAGGAGTTCGCTGCTACAATCAAGATATGTGGCGACTTCTATTGGCAATCGCGTTGATCGTGCTCAGCGGCTGTGGATTTGCAACCCCCACAGCGCCAAGCCCTGTCGCGCCCACCGCCACGCTCACGCCGCTGCCGCCGACGCCTGCGCCCACCGCCACGCCCACATCCACGCCGCCAGCGCCGGAACCTGAGGTCGCGCGCGTCTACAGTTTCCCGGAGCGGCTTTATCCAGGCGATTGGGTGAGCTTCAGCGTTGAGCCATTGCTTCCCGAGCTGCTGGAGACGCAGATGCAGGTGCGCATTGATCTGCCTGATGGCGAGGTGCTCGAAGCCAACGCTTTGCCGCAGAGCCTGGATTGGGTCAGCCGCGCGCGCTTCTATTGGGCGTGGAACACCGGTGAGCTGGTCGGCGCGCACTGGATGACGGTCACGCTATCGCTGCCTGATTCCACCGTTGGCCAGCGGCAGCTGGTGCTGCCGCTGACGATTGCGCCGCCTGAAGAGGCGCTCCCGCCGGAGCTGGAGGCGCGCTGGGCGGTCACGTACACGGACGGCTTCAACCTCCACTATCTCACGCACAGCGCCGCCGAGCGGGACCTGGCTTATCTCGTGGGGGAGGCGCAGTCGGCCTATGAGCAGGTGACGCTGATGTTGGGGCACACCGATATCGAACCGGTGGACATCTACCTGATGGATCGGGTGATTGGCCAGGGCGGGTACGCCTCGAGCGCGTGGGTGGCGGCCTCCTATACCGAACGCCTCTATCCGCCGGTGGGGATGGAGCGGTTGTTCCGCCACGAGCTGACCCATCGCCTTGATAGCGGGCTGGGCTGCGACGGTACGCCGGCGCTGGTGCGGGAGGGGTTGGCGGTCTACGTGGCCGGCGGTCACTATTGGGCGGAGTCGCTCCCGCTGAAGATGTCCGCACTCTTGCAGACGGAGCGCTATATTCCGCTGGAGCGATTAGCGCAGAACTTCTACACGCACCAGCACGAGATCAGCTACTTGGAGGCTGGCGCGCTGGTGGCCTACGTGGTGGAGACCGCCGGTTGGGAGGGTGTGGCGCGCCTGTGCACCGGCGCGCGCGGCGAGGGTGACGATGGCGAGCGGCTGGCGGAGGGCTTGCGGGCCGCGCTGGACATCGAGTCTCTTTCCGCCTTCGAGACGGTATGGCTGCGCTGGCTGCGGGCGCTACAGCCCGCCGCCGCCGCCGTGACGCGCTTGCAGTTGGAGTGGCGGTTGATGGAGACGTTGCGGGATTACCAGGCTCGGCGCGATCCGGCGGCGCACTTTTTAGAGGGCATCCTCTTCGATCCCGCCCAGGCTGCGCAGCGGGGCATCACCGCCGATTTCGTGCGGCGTCCGCGAGATGCGGAAGCGATTGCACTGGAGCTGTTGCTACTCGCGGCGCGCCAGGCTTTGGAAGCGGGCCGCCTGGAGCGTTCAGCGGCGTTGTTGGATGCGCTGGAGGCGGTGTTGTTGAGCGGTTTCCCCACGGAGGGCGAGGCTGCGGAGGTGCTCGATGTGGTCGCGGCGACGTTGGTGCAGGGCTACGAACCTTACCACCTCAGCTACGATGCGGCGCGCGCCGGCTATCGCATCGCGGCAGTTGACTATGCGCGTTGGCCCACGCAAGTGTGGCTCTTCGCTGCGCGAGAGGGCGGCGCGTGGCGTATTTCTGGCCCCCAGATGGAGGAGTGAGCAATGGAATGTGCCCTCTCAACCGTGATCCCCAGTCCGCTGGGCGAGATGCTGCTCTGCGCGACAGAGCGTGGCCTGTGCGCGGCGGCCTTCGGCACGGCGTTGCCGGAGGCCGTGCGGCGCCATCTGGCCCGTTACAAGATCGCGCCCCCGGAACCGGGCCGCGCGGCAATGCTGCAAACGGCTGAGCAACAGCTCGCGGCCTATTTCGCGGGACAGTTGCAGGTCTTCGCGCTGCCGCTGGATCTGCGCGGAACGCCCTTCCAGCGCAATGTATGGTATACTTTGCAGCGCATCGCCTATGGTGAGACTTGGGCCTATAGCGAGGTCGCATGGAGTTTGGGCCGTCCGCAGGCGGCGCAGGCAGTGGGGCAGGCCGTTGGCGCTAACCCCGTAGCGATCATCGTCCCCTGTCACCGCGTGGTGGGGAAGGATGGCACGCTGACCGGCTACGCAGGTGGGCTGCAACGCAAGGCGGCGCTCTTGCAGCTTGAAAATTCGGTGGTGCAGTTGCCGATCCCCACGGTGTATGAAGAATAGAGCCGTTTCCTAATAATGCCAATCGGGATCAGGACGCAGATTCACGCAGATAGTTCTTAAAATCAGTAACTATTCACCCTGGCTCCGAGGGGATCGTCAGATCCCCGTCAAGTCAGAATTATCTAGGACTACATTGTATAGCAGCCTGGAATTTGTTTATGCCTCCACGCCGGATCTGGCGATCCGGCTAGAGCCTGAGTAGATACTAAAATCAGCGGAAATCAGTGTGAATCTGCGTCCAATACCTACTCAAGGCTTATTCAGGAACAAGTCTCAGTAGATCTAATTTCGCTTGGTCTGGATCGTCAGATCCAGACCAAGAACGGGGATCTGACGATCCCCTTGGAGCATTTTTCGATCTACTGAGTCTAGTAGTTGAGGTAATGTAACGATGACAGAGGTACGGCGAAGCTTCTTTGCGGCGCTGGCGCTCGGTATCGGTGCGCCGGGGCTGGGCATGATCGTCCAGGGGCAATGGCTGTTGCTGTTACCCTTGCTCGCCGGCGGCGCGCTCTGGTTCGGTGCGCGAAAACGCCGGGAGCTTATGGGGTGGGGGAGCGCACTTTGCATAGGGAGCCTGGGCCTCGCTGTCTGGTTCAATGTGGGGATGGGCTGGTTGCTGGTGGGGATGGCGGCGCTTCTGGCGGCGTGGGACCTGGATGTCTTCGGCGCGCAACTGGCGACAGTCTCACGCATCGAAAATGAACGGCGCTTGATCCATGCGCACTGGCGACGATTGGCCTGGGTCAGCGTTGCCGGGCTATTGCTGGGCGCGATGGGCCTCTCCCTCCGCGTTTCGCTCAGCTTTGGCTTGATCTTGGTCACGGCCTTATTGGCGGTGCTGGGGCTGGCGCAAGTGGTACACAGCATCAGCAAGCGAGAGAAGGACGCTCACACAGATGTCATCCCCACACCGTAAGCGGTTACTCGCCTTCTGGTTCGCCTCCCTCGCGGTGATGCTGGTGTTAGCTGCCGCGCTGCCGGGGCTTACCTTGTTGCCGGAGCGCAATTATGACATCCCCTGGTCAGTTGATCCCACAGGCTCCGTGCTTGATTTGGGCTGGCTCTTTGGCGTCATGTTGGCACTCTACGTTATCGGCTTTTTTATGATCATTCCCAAAGAGCTGCGTCGCCGTCTGTTGGCCTATGCAGTGGTCATGTTTTGGTTGCTTGCAGGCATGATCGTGGTGGCGGTCTGGATCGCGGGTGATGAGGGGATCGAGGAGCCGGTGTTGCTCCTTTCGTCGCCGGTCGCTACACCGACGATGGCGCTGAGCGAATTGGAATTTACCGAGGAGCTGGAACCGATTCGGGAGGTCGTTTTCACCCCGCCGCAGCATTGGGTGCGGATTGGGGTGATCCTTGGCATCGGTGTGCTCTGCGCTGTGGTCGCGCTGGGCATTTTCTGGTTTATCTACGCGCGTTATCGCCCCGCTACGCCGCCCCCCTTGTTCTTCCTGGCGACTCAGGCGCAAGCCGCGTTGGATGCCCTGTATGGCGGCGAGGATGTCCGGGATGTTGTGTTGCGGTGCTACTTTGAGATGGCGCGCGTGTTGGATCAGAGCCAGGGCATCCGCCGTGTGGAAACGGTGACGCCGCGTGAGTTTGCAATCCAGTTGACGGGGTGGGGCTTACCGGCGGAACCCGTGTCTACGCTGACCCGGCTCTTCGAGGAGGTTCGCTATGGCAGCTACTCGGAGGATGATACCGCTGCACAACAAGCCATCGCGAGCCTCGAGGCGATTATCGCCGCCTGTCAGGAGTTAGCATGAGAAAGCGCGCGCCTACGTGTGGTTTCCTGTTGGCGTCGTTAGTGCTGGGATTGGCGGTGGGCACGCTGGCGGCGATTTTGATTTTGCGCGAGTGGGTCATGGATGTGTTGGTTGTGCGTCTGGCCTACTATTTTTGGGTGATGGGGCTGTCCCTGCGCAGTCGCCCGCAGGCGGTGTACTGGGCGTTGCCGATTGTGGTGGGAATTGTTGCGGCGATTTTGCTGCTGGCCTACAATCTCGATTTACACCGCGTTTCTGAACTGCCGCCGGTGAAGCTGGGGCGCGTTTCAGAGTGGGAAGAGTGGCTGCGATCTGCAAAAATCAACCCGTACTTCAACAAGTATCTGCACCGCAAAATGTTGCGCTTGACTCGGCGCGCCTTGCAATTAGAGGAGCAGCCCCACGCCGGACGCGAATCCTCCCACGTCATCATGCCGCCCATGCCCCCTGAGGTTGAAATATTGTTGCGTGAGCGTCGCCCCCCGTCGTTTGATTATATGGCTACGCCAGAGGCCTGGCATCTGGAAGACATCGTTGCGTATCTCGAAACTGTTTTGGAGGTTGAAGATGACCGTTAAAGAGCGTGCTGTTGCTGAGTGGCAATCGCGGGTGTTGGCCGAAGTCGAGCGGGCCATCGTCGGCAAACGCGAGCTGTTGGCGTATTTGCTCGCGGCGATCCTTTCGCCGGGTGGGCATGTGTTGTTGGAGGATTATCCCGGCCTGGCGAAGACCTTGATCGCCTCCAGTTTTGCTGCGGCTTTGGGCCTGGTCTTCAAGCGTATCCAGTTCACGCCCGACCTGCTGCCGGGTGACATCACCGGCGGCTACGTCTATGACCGCAACACCAACCGCTTCACCCTGCGGCAAGGCCCCATCTTTGCGAACATCATCCTGGCCGATGAGATCAACCGCGCCTCTCCCAAGACTCAGTCGGCGCTCCTGGAGGCGATGCAAGAGTACCAGGTCACGTTGGAGGGGGAAACGCTGCCCCTGCCCCAGCCCTTCCTCGTCATCGCTACCCAGAATCCCATCGAGTACGAGGGGACCTTCCCCCTGCCGGAGGCGCAACTCGACCGCTTCATCATGAAACTCTCGGTGGGCTATCCCACAATTGAGGAGGAGCAGGAGATTCTGCGGCGACGGCGCGAGCGCGCCGCCGATGTGGTTCCCTTGCAAGCGGTGACGAATGCGGAGGAACTTCTGCAGATGCGCCAGCAGGTGGAGCAGGTCCACGTAGACCCCGACATCGAACATTACATGGTGGAGCTGACCGCGATCACCCGAAAACTCCGGCAGGTGGCGGTAGGGGCCAGTCCGCGCGGCTCGTTGGCGCTGCTGAAGCTTGCGCGCGCCTGGGCCGCCATGCAGGGCCGCGATTACGTGTTGCCCGACGACGTCAAGCGTTTCGTTCGTCTGGCGCTGGGCCACCGGTTGATCCTCGACCCGGAGCTGTGGATGCGGCGCGGCGCGCACGAGGACATCCTGAACGAAGTGTTGCGTCTGGTGGCCGTGCCCGTACACAAGGAAGGTTAGCGCGTTATGCGACGCAGCGTGCTTTTGGGGCTGTTGGCTTACCTCCTGCTCTTGACAGGGCTGCTCGCGGTGGATGGGCGATTCATCGTGCTGGCGTTGCTGGTGTGGGTCTACCTCGGCGCGGCGTTGTTGACCTGTCCGACTACGCCGAAGTTGAGCGTGACGCGCACGCTTGATCCGCCGGTGCTCACTGAGGGCGGGCAGGTCGTAGTGACCTTGCAGCTCCGCAACGAGGGCGCGCGTAATGTGTTTCTGCATGTGGCGGATCGCATTCCCCCGGAGCTGCGCTTGTGTGAGGGCGATTTCAGTGGCATGGCCCTGTTAGCGCCTGCGGAGACCTTCACGCTGACCTACACCCTGATGGTGCGCCGGGGGGAGTTCAACTTTGAGGGCCTCGAGCTGGTGGTGAGTGAGCCGTTGGGCTTGCTGCGTCAGGCGCTACGCTGGCCCCTGCCCTCCCAGTTGCTGGCGCTCCCGCGCGTGGACAAGTGGCGCGCCGTCACCATTCGCCCGGCGCGCACATTGGGCTTCACCGGCCCGATCCCCTCGCGGCAGGGGGGCGTGGGGACGGATGTCTACGGCGTGCGGGAGTATCACCCCGGCGATCCGCTGCGCCATATCAACTGGCGGGCCACCGCGCGCTATCATGACCGCGCCTTCACCACCGAGTTCGAGCAAGAGCGCATCACCGATGTGGGCCTTATCCTGGACATTCGGCGGCAGAGCGCCATGCAGTCGGGGGATGCGTCACTGCTGGATCACACCGTCCGCGCAACTGGGGCGCTCTCCGAGACCTTGTTGCGCGCCGGACATCGGGTGGGCCTGTTGCTCTACGGCAAGGGCAATCAGTGGATCTTTCCCGGCTATGGGCGCGTGCAACAGCGCCGCATTCTACAGGCATTGGCGGCAGCGCGGGCGGCGGAGAGCGACTTTTTTGATCGTTTGCGCTACCTCTCGACGCGCGTCTTTCCGGCCCGCTCCCAGCTGATCTTCATCAGCCCGTTGATGCCAGACGATCACGATATGCTCTTTCAGCTGCGGGCGCAGGGGTACAGCGTGCTGGTGATCTGCCCCGATAGCGTCGCCTTCCAGGCTCAGGCGGCTTCGCCTCCGTTTTTGCCACTGGCGGTGCGCCTGGCCCGACTGGAACGCATCGCGTGGCTGCGGCGTTTACGGCAGGGCGGCGTGGTGGTGGTGGACTGGCCCGTGGAGGCCGCGCTTGATGAGCGCCTCCAGGCGGTCTCCGTTCGAGAGCGGTTACAGGCGCAGCGATTGCACACGTTACAATCCTTGTTGTAAATCCCGCCCTGTCGGTTACGTTTAGTGGTTTAGGTCGAGCCGTCAGGTTGAAAGAAATCCTCTGTTATGTTAGAATATCCCTTGGTAATCAATAACAAGGGCTGCTATGGCGGTTTTGTGTCTCGCCGTAGAAAGCACCAACATCGTTTACAGAGAGAAGATGAATAAATCGCGAGTGTTACTCGTATTGCTGATAGGTCTTTTGTTGATCCAGGGGCTTATCATCTTTTTCTATACGCCCCCTGTTTCAGCAACTATGACCGATTACAGCGCTCTTCATCGCACTACAGCTGCGGATGGTGATGGCGTGCGCATAGAGTATGAGACCAAGCTGCGGGTGCCACTGGATCAAGTTGATGAGGTTTGGGAGTGGCTGGAGCTGCGTTACGCGGATTGCTCGTGGCTCAATCAAGAAGATTACGTTTTCCAGGCGGAGTTTGGTGACGAAGATTTCACCGATACATACTTCGATACGCCGGACTTACGAATGTTGGCATTGGACGGGGGCGTGCGTCATCGAACGCGCGTCGTACACTCAGGCCCGGCAACAGACAAAGATGACCGTCAACTTCTCCAGATAAAACTGGATCACGGTGATGTTACTGGGGTTGCCCGCGCGGAGATCAAGTTTGAGGTGCCCACAAGGGGAGATGGTAGTTCTCTTGACGATACGCATCCCATGTTAAGTCTGGTTAATAGGGACCAGCGAGAGGAATTTAACACGGTTTTTCGCATCCTGGGCATTGATCCTTATACGATGCGGCCTATTTTGACCTTACAGCAAAATCGCCGGCGGATTTATCTAAATGATCAGGTGGGAGCTTTTGCTACTTTGACGCTTGACCTGTGCTCGACAAACAGTTGGGGCACAAATCTAAGGTGGGCGGAGGCCGAGCTAGAATTGAATGAAATTCGATACACCGAGGCTGATGAAGCAGAGCGCCAGAGGATGGAGCGAGTCATTGAGGTAATCCAGGCCGATTTACAGCTGGCTTTTCCGGCTATTGTACAGGATCAGACTCCCAAGTACAATACAGCGTTTACGGCAATTGAGGCGGCGACTTGGCTACCAGTGCGCCAGTTGATCCAGTGGCAGATGAGTGCTGCCGACTTCATGGCTCTGTTGTTGGTTTCTCTTGTGACATTGTGCAGTGCTATCTGGTATGGTCTGAATTTAGTATCTTGAGTGTTTAAGGAGCTTTTATTATGCTTGATTTTAGCGCACCGCCATCGGTGTCTTTGGCTAACTTGGTCTTGAATTTCGCCATTGCGTTGGTATTGTCCTTGAATGTCTCGTGGTATTACGAACATTATGCGCAAACCCTTTCCAACCGCCGCAAGTTCGCACAACTTCTGCCAGTGCTTGCGTTGACGACGACGTTAGTAATCACCATTGTAAAATCTTCGCTGGCACTCTCGCTGGGGCTGGTGGGCGCGCTCTCCATCGTGCGTTTCCGCACCGCGGTCAAAGAGCCGGAGGAGCTCATGTTCCTCTTTATCGCTATCACCATCGGCCTGGGGGTGGGGGCGGATCAACGGTGGCCGACGGTGATAGGCGTACTGGTTGTATTGGGCTACATGGCGGTGCGTCTCTTACTATCGCGTACACCCCAGATGAGCAATCTTTACCTCAACCTCTCTCTTGATGACAACGCAGAGCAGGAGGCGCTGTTTCAGCAGGTCAATACACGGCTATTGGCTCACATCCCCACGTTAGATTTCCGTCGTCTCGATACCCGTGATGGCTTGTTGCAGCTGACCTATTTCATCTCCTGTAATGACCCTCAGGCGCTCAACGATCTGATGGACGATCTCAAGCAACATCTCCCCATCCGTGAAATCAGCTTTATTCAGCAAGAACAAGTGCTAGGTGGCTAATTGAGGATTTCGCCCACTCGACGCCCTACAACCCCCTTCTCATACCATGCCCGACCTGGCCCATCCCCGATTTTGGTAGGGTTGGTGCTGCTGGTTGCCTTTGTGCTGGGTTTTCTCACTCACGAACAAGGCTGGCATGAGGTCGTGCTGCGCTGGGCGCGTGATCCGCGCGCGACTTTCGCAGTTTGGCGTGTGCGCACTACATTGCCGTTGGTTGTGTTGGATGTACGCTTTGCCGATTACCAGCAACTTGTATCCCTTCATGAGCGCTCATTACGATTGGGTGTGCATGTACCTGTTGTGGATGAATCTGTAGCTGCAACGGCGACTTTTGGCGCTGGCGCACGTGAGACGGTAGCAGTGCGTCTGCCCGGTGGCCCGGCGACGTGGTTGGAAAGCGATGTGTGGTCGCTAGAATTGCGCCGGGCAGGGACAACCGATTGGGTGCGGATTGTTCCAGTTGGTGAGGCGGCAGAATCAACCTGGCAGCAATGGGCCTATCTGGAAGCACTACGCCGCGAGGGTTTTGCTACGGCGAGCCAAGCGCCGGTGCGCTTACAGCTCAACGGGCGCGATCTGGGCCTCTATGTGTTGGAAACACCCGCTTTGGCGGAGCTATTGCTGGCCTTCGACCCGCAACCAGCGTGGGCAGCTCTAGCCGCCGGGGAGCCGCTCTCCGAAGACGGCTTTCGCTACGCGGATGTGACTATCATCGCAGGTGCGACCTCTCCCGATGCACCGGAGGCCCTCGCGCGCCTGCGCACCGCGCAGGCCGGCGCGGCGCCGCTCTCCGAACTCTGCGACGCTGAGTCCCTGGGCCGCTTCCTCGCGCTGACCGCGCTCTGGCTCGGCGAGCCGGCCCCCGATTGGCGAACGCTCCGCTGGGCCTACGATCCGGTGACGCAGCAGCTTGCTCCGGTGGGCGCGGGCCTTCCTTGGGCCGCAGTTGCGCCGCTGCCCGACGCTTTCTTCGATGATCCCGCTGTGCAGGTGGCGTATGCGCGCGCCCTCGTCGAGCTCTCCGCCCCCGCCTATCTGTCGCAGGTGCGCGGCGCGTGGGGCGACAGCCTCGAAGCGCAATGGCTGGCGCTGGGGGCCGAGGGGACGCCCTGGCCCTTGCTCGAAGCGCGTCAGCAGATGCTGCGGGCGCGGCTGGCCCCGGAGCGCGCTGTCGCCGCTGCGCTGGCGCGTGAGGGCGCGAATTTCGTGTTGCGCCTCACCAATCTCCAGCCGTTCCCCGTGCGGATTGCGGGCCTCGATGCGGGCGGTGCGGGCGTCCGTGCGCTCGATCCGGCCTGGGTCTTCCCGGAGGATCGCGCGCTGCTGGTGGAAACTGGTGACGCGCTGGTGCTGCGGGCGGCGCAGGGTGCGCTGCCGCAGCCGGTGCGCGTGCGTCTGCCCTGGAACCTCACCACGGCGGGCGGTGACGCGCTGACGCTCGTGGCGCGGCTATGGGATGTGTCCGCCCCGGAACTGCGGATCCCCGTGACGGATTTCGAGATCATCCCATGATCCCCCGCTACGAGTTCAAAATCCCCTGTGACCCCGTCTTGCAGCCGGAGGTTGAAGCCTGGGTGCGCCTGCATCCCGCGCACTGGCGGGTGAGCTATCCGCCCCGGCAGGTCAACAACATCTATTTCGATTCCCCGGATTTGCACGACCTCAATGCCAACCTGAGCGGGGTGGGGCGGCGGGAGAAGCTGCGGCTGCGCTGGTATGGCCCGGATTTGACGCGCATCGCGGGCGCGCAGCTGGAGCGCAAATGCAAGGATGGGCTGGCGGGCTGGAAGGAGATGGCTTTTTTCTTAGGATCGCTCGATCTGACCGGCGTAACCTGGCCCGCGCTGCTGACGAAGCTGCGAGAGGGCCTGGATGCGCCCGCTCGCCTCTGGCTCGATGCCCGCGCCGGCCCGGTGCTTATCAACTGCTACCAGCGCGCCTACTACGAGACGCCTGATGGTGTGCTGCGCCTGACGCTGGACACCCAACTCCGCGCTTACGATCAACGCTTCTCGCTGTTGCCGAACCTGAGCCGCCTGGCTTTGCAGCCGGAGCAGATGGTGATAGAACTGAAAGCCCCGGTAGATGATCTCTCCATCCAAAGATTGTCACGGGTTTTACTGACGTTTCCTGCACGTGTGGATCGTTTCTCCAAGTACTTACGTGGTGTGTTGGGAGCGGTTGATTTCGAGGGGGTGCTCGCTTGAGTTGGGAGGTGCAGTGTGAAAATTAGTCGCGAAGGTGCGACCGAAGGGCGGGCGAGTGTTGTGTCCTCATCGCGGACTAGGCGGACTCGCTGGCCTTTGGCGCTGATCGTGGTGTTGATGGGCATCGGAATCGCTCTCTTGGCGTTGCAAATCTGGCAAGTCGCTATTCCCCACGTTGCCAGCGCTCCTGAACCTCTTGCGCCTGCCTTTGCCACGGCCACGCCCCTGCCACAGCCCACGCCCACACCGACCGCGCCGGAGTTGGGCGATCTGCTGGAGACGCTCTACATTGAAATCGCCCCGCGAGAGCTAGCGCAGCTCGAGGCTAAGCGCGCCGAGGCGTTGGAGCGTTGGATCCTCCTCACCGATGCTGAGGACTTCGTCTCGGCGGAATTGCGCTTCCAGGGCGAGCCCCTTCCCGTGCGCCTGCGCCTCAAGGGCGATTGGGCCGACCACATCGCTTCTGATAAGTGGTCCTTTCGCATCCAGCCGCGCGGCGATCACTACTTGCAAGGCATGAGCGTCTTTTCGATCCAGGATCCCTCGATGCGGACCTATCTCGACGAGTATCTCTACCTTGAGGCGCTGCGGGCCGAGGGCGTGCTCGGTGTGCGCTACGACTTCTTGCACGTCGTGCTCAACGGCGAATACATGGGCATCTACGCCTTGGAAGAGGCCTTTGCCAAGGAGCTGCTGGAATTTCAGGAGCGCCGCGAGGGGGTCATCATCCGCTACGATGAGAATATGCTGTGGACGGCTCGCGCTTATTACGACGAGCAGACTATCCCCACGGCGTTGGAGCGCTTCTACATCATTGATGAGTTCGGCTCCGGGCGGGTAGATGGCTCGCCAACACTCTCAGCGCAGCGCGATACGGCGGCGGGGCTGTTGCGAGGCTTTCTTGCCGGGGAGCTCATCGCCCCGGAAGTCTTCGATCTGGAGACGATGGGCAAATTCCTGGCTGCGGTGGACCTGTGGAGCGCGCCGCACGGCCTGATCTGGCACAATCTGCGCTACTACTACAATCCTGTCACGTCGCGCCTGGAGCCGATCGCTTTCGATAATGATCCTTTTTCGCCCGAACTCGACTTCGAGCAGGTCGGCCTGTCCCTGGATGACTTCAACCACGACCCGTACTTGCAGGCGACCTACGCCCGCGCGCTGTGGGAGATGAGTCAGCCCGGCTACGTGGAGGATTTAGAGGTGCTACTGGGTGCGGATCACGCGCGCCTCTTCGCCGCTCTGGAGCCGGAGTTCGGCGCGGAGGTGCTCCGTGCGCCGTGGGATCTGTTGCGCCGCCGCCAGGAGCTCAATCGCCAGCGGTTGATGCCCCTCCAGACGACCTACGCCTATCGCGTGCGCGCCGCTGACGTGGCGGCTATGGGCTTGCCCACCGAGACGTTGGTGTTGGAAGTAGGCAATCTAATGGATTTGCCCGTCGAGCTCGTGGCGGTGCGCGTGGATGGCCTCGAAATTCCGGCGAGTGCGGCCTGGGTGGATGCGGCCTCGCTGCCCCACACCGTCCCGCCGCTGGCGGCTGCGCCCGACCTGCTCGCGTTGCGCGCGCTCGCGTCCGATGCGGCGGCGCTCCCCTATGTCCGCCTCACCCTGCCGCTCACCGCCACCTTCGATGCCGAGATCGAGTTGCACGCCCGCGTCTGGGGACTGACTCAGACTGTCGCACAGCCGGTGCTACCCCCCTACGCGCTGCCGCTGACCGAAGGGCCGCGTCCCGCCGCGCCGACGCTCGAAGAAGCGCTGCGCCGGCATCCCTATCTGCAACCGGCGGATGAGGCCGGCTGGCTCACCATCCCGGCGGGGACGTGGGACATCAGCGGGACACTGGTGCTGCCGCCCGGTTACGGCCTGGCGCTGGGGCCGGGCACGACGCTGCGCTTCGGTGCGGAGGATTTCCTGCTCGCCAGTGGGCCGCTCCACTTCCAGGGGACGGCGGATGCGCCGGTGATTTTGCAGCCGCAGGGCGAGGTCTGGCTGGGCGTCCTGGTGCTGGATGCGGATGGCCCTTCGTTTTGGGAGCACGTCACCGTGGAGCGCACCGATGCCGTGGCGCGTGACGGCTGGATGTTCACGGGCGCGGTCACGTTCCATCGCAGCCCGGTGCGCATCAGCCATACGCGCTTCCTGGGAACCCGCGCCGAGGACGCGCTCAACATCATCCGCACCAGCTTTGAGCTGGTGGATTGCGAGTTCGCTGATACCGCTTCCGACGCCTTCGACGGCGACTTTACCGTGGGCCTTGTGGAGCGGTGCGTCTTTCGCAACGTTGCCGCTGACGGCATTGACATCAGCGGCTCGGATTTGACGGTGCGGGATGTGTGGTTCTACAACCTGGGCGACAAGGCGCTCTCTGTGGGCGAGGCCAGCCGGATGGTGGCGGAGAACGTCTTTGTAGATACGGCGGACTTCGGCATGGCGAGCAAGGACGGATCGTATTTGGAAGCCTCGCAGGTGACGTTGCGGAACATCGAGATCGCTGCACTGGCGGCCTTCACCAAGAAACCCGCCTACGGCCCGGCGACGATGATCGTCAATGGGATTGATTTTGGCGATACCCCACCGGAGCAGCACGCCCTGGTGCAGACCGGCAGTTATATTGATTTGGATGGACAGCGCATTTGGGGTTGGGACGTGGATGTGGACGCGCTGTATGAGAAGTGGCGGGAGTGACGGGTGATGGGTGATGGGTGATGGGTATAAGGGGCAGTTGGGGCTGCTGTTATTGTGCTTGTTGCTCGCGGGGTGTGTGGCTGTGCCGCGCGCGCGGCAGGCGGGCTATGCCGAGCTGGCGACGTGGTTGGAGGCTAACGCGCTGCCGGGTGAGACGGTGGCGGTGCAGGAGCCGAGGGGGTGGGCGCGGTTGACTGGATTGCCGCTGGTGGAGCTGCCTGCGGGTGGCGATGCTTTCGCGCTGCTGGCCCGGTTACAGGAAGCGCCGCCCGATTACTGCGTGGTGCTGCGCAGCGTGGCCTGGGAGGGCGTGCAGGCGTCGCCCTGGTTCCGCGAACGCTATCGCCAGGTCGCTGTTGCGGCGGCGGTGGACGATCCGTTCGCGCCGCTGACGCTCTACCGCTACGTCCCTTCGCCCTTCGATGGCGGCGAGACGCTGTCCCTGAACCTGACGCTGCAAGATACGGCAGTGGGCCACGTCACGCTGGAAGCGGTGCGGCTTAGCAGTCAACGGTTGGCGTTGGGCGAGCCGGTTTACGTCAGCCTGATGCTGAGCGGCGACGTGCGCGAGCCGCTCCATGCCGAATGGCAGCTGCGCGCTCTGGCCGATGGGCGGGTCTGGCTGCGCGATGCGCGGACCCTCTCCGCCGATGCCTGGCCCACGCAGGGGACGGTGACGGAGCGCACTGTCGTCGCGCCGCCGGATGCGCTCCCGCCGGGCGAGTACGCGCTGGAACTGGCTTTCTCGCGGCCTAACCTGGCACCCTTCGGCAGTGCTCAGGGCGCGTTGGTGGCGATGCTTTCCCGTCCGCCGGATGTGAGCCGCGAGCCGCTCGCGCCGGATCATCCGCTGGAAATTGCCGTTGGCGACGCCATCACGCTGGCGGGCTACGATGCGCCGGAACGTATCGCGCCGGGCGATACGTTGCGGGTGGCGCTCACCTGGCAGGTGCAGGGTACGGTCGGTGGCAACTTCAAGGTATTCGTTCACCTTTTTGCCCCCGATGGAACGCTCGCGGCGCAATCGGACGCTATCCCCGTCTACTGGACGTATCCCACGACGGCATGGCAGCCGGGCGAGACTATCCGGGATGTCCACATCATTCCGCTGGATGCGGAATTGCCGCGCGGCGACTATCGCGTGCTGGCGGGGATGTATGACCCGGTGACGGGCGCACGCTTGCCCCTGCGCGACGCGGAGGGGACGCCGCTCGCGGATGACGCTGTGCCGTTGTTCATCCTCCGTGTGCGATGAACTGGTTGCTGGATGCTGGAAGCTGGTTGCTGGAAGCTGGTTGCTGGAAGCTGGTTGCTGGTTGCTGGTTGCTGGTTGCTGGTTGCTGGATACTTGCGGCTTGGGACTTGAGGCTTGATGCTTGCAAATCCAAAATCTAAAATCGGGCAGTGGTTGACGCTGCTTCTCTTGGCGTTGGCGCTCGGCGGGCTGCTGTTCCTGGCGGACGCGCTGGATCGCCTGCCGCTGGCCCCGGTCGCGGCGGATGCGCCCGTGCTGCGCGGCTGGCGGCGGCGCGTGGTGGAGAGCCTGATGGTGCTGCCGCCGGATCTCGGCGGGCCGGGCCAGCCCGGCTTCTATCCGCCGCCGGGCAGCTACGAACGTAGCCTGAGCGTCGAACTGCGCCCCGATGACCGCCGCGCGACCATCATCTACACCACTGATGGCTCGTTGCCCACACCTGAACATGGCGCGGTCTACCGCCGCCCCTTGCACCTGGATGCCGCGCATCCTGGCCTCACTGTGATCCGCGCGGTGCAGGTGCTCAACGGCGTCGCCGGGCCGGATGTGACAGGAGTGTACGTCGTGGGCCTGGATTCGCAATTGCCCGTGCTCTCCCTCGTCGCCGATCCGGACGACCTCTGGGGCGCGGAGGCGGGGGTGCTGGCGAATCCCTCCTTCCGGGGCGGGGCGTGGGAGCGTCCGGTACAGATGATCTTTATCGAGGGCGATACAGGCTTCAGCATCCCGGCAGGGGTGCGCATCCACGGCAGGCCGGAGCCGCTGGACGCGGAGAAGCAATCGCTGCGCCTCTATTTCCGTAACGACTACGGCGCGGCGCGGCTGGAATATCCACTCTTCCTCGACCATCCCGATCAGCCGGAGCTGGCGCAGACCTACGACCGGCTGCTGCTCCAGGCGGGTGACCGCAACGGTTGGTGGACGCTCTTCCGCGACGAACTGGTCGCCGAGACGGCCCGCTCCCTTGACCTGCCGACGGCGCAGGGGCGCACCGTGCATCTCTTCCTCAATGGCCGCTCGTGGGGCCTCTATCGCTTGAGCGAGCGGGTGAATCGCTTCTTCCTGCGTGACAATTTCGGCTATCGCAACGTAGATGTGGTGCAGGAGGGAACGGCGCGGGAGGGCAGCGCCGCCGATTGGGACGCGCTGGTAGACTGGGCCGTGGCGCGCGATCTGGCCGAGCCGGAGGCTTACGCTTACGTTGCTGAGCGGCTGGATGTGGAGAATTTCACGGACTTCGCGGTATTGCAGCTGTACTTCGGTTTCTCCGCCGACGATCTGTACGCCGTGCGGGATCGCGGCGGGCGCTGGCATTTCGTTTACGGTGGCGGGGCGGCGCACTTCGCCCAACGCCCGGACGAGCCGCTCGCGGCGCTGGCGCTGGAGGATACGGATTTCGCGCTGCTGTTGCGCGCGCTGATGGACAACACCGACTTCCGCCAGGGGTTGCGGACGCGGGCTGTGGTGCTGCTCAACACGGCGCTCGCGCCGGAGGCGCTGGCGGCGCGAGTGGTGGCGTTGGAAGCGACGCTCGCCGCCGACATCCGCTACGAGGAAGCCCGCTGGCCCACGCCCACCAATTGGGCGGATAACGTAGCGCAGTTGCGGGACTTCGTCGCTGCGCGCCCGGTAGAAGTGCGGGCCGCGCTTGGCAAGCTGTGGGGCTTACCCGCTCCGGTGACGGTGCAGCTGCGAGTCGCGCCGCCGGAGGGTGGGCGCATCTTCATGGGCGGCTTGCCACTGCCCGCCAGCGGTGAATTCTTCCCCGCGACGACGGTGGAATTGATGGCGGTGCCGCACCCTGGGTTCACCTTCGATGGTTGGGAGGGCGTTCCTGGCGACGCAGCACTGCTGCGCTGGCAGGTGGACGCGCCCCGCGAGATCACGGCCCGCTTTCGCCCCATTGACGCTGACGAACCCGGCCCCTTCCCCAACGATGTCATCATCAATGAGTTCTGGATCAACGACAATGGCACGCGCTACGGCAGCCTGGAGAACCGCCCCATCACCGGCGATTGGATCGAGCTGCTGGTACAGCGCCCGGCGACGGTGGACTTGCGCGGCTGGCGGCTCACGGACAACGACACGAAGACAGGTACAGACGAAGGCTCGCTCATTTTCCCGCAGTTGGACGCCTTCGCTGCCGTGCCGCGTGGGACGGTGATCCTTATCCTCGCCACGGAGCATCTGGAGAACGCGGCTTATTTCCCCAGCGACGACCTGGATCACAGCGACGGGCGGATGATCCTCTATGTGGGCAACGGCACACTGGACGCGATCACCGATCCGGGCTTTGGCATCGGGACGCGTAACGACAATCTCGTGCTGCTCGCGCCCGGCCCGGAGGGGGAAATCGGCATTGACTTTGTGGCCGAGGGGACGGCGGTGACGCCGTACTCCTTCGGCGTGCTGGCGAATGGCGTCGTCTTCGAGCACCCCTTCCGCCGCCTGGGGCGCGATGATGGCGCGGTTTTCACGGGTCTCGGCGACAACGACGACGGCGCGCGCGACTGGATCGTGGATCCATCGGCGTGCGAGTCGGGCGATGAAGTGTGTTTGGACGCGGTGAATATCCTCACGCCCGGCGCGCTCAATCCAGGGCAGCGCTGGGCGTTGTGGTGGGCGCGGGTGTGGGGGAGATAGGCTGCGCCGCGATTTATCTCTGTCGCAGCATCAGCGGCAGGTAGACCCGATTTGTCCTCCCCAAAATCGCATAGCTGCCCGTGTAGGGCGTGCGCGCATGCACATATCCGTACGTTTGTTCCAGGATGTTAATCTCCGTGGTGATCCAGTCCCCTGCGCTCAGGCGATAGAGTTGTTGTGTCCCCGAAATGACCCCGTATAGCCGTTCGTAAGTCAGATAGAGCTCCAGAGTGGGGCTGATGGGTTGGGTGAGGGTGCTGCCATCCGTCGGGGCGATGCTGAGATTGAAGGCGTGATAGATGCCCTGCAATGGCCCTGCTTTTGGATCAAGTTGATAGGTCAGTGTGACATAGGTCGCGCCGGATAGTGTGTTGGGCACGACGTCGAGCCGAGTGGTGTGACCGGGATAGGTCAGGGTGAGCGTGCCCCCCTCCGGCCCCATCGTGGTTGCGGCGGAGGGGACAGGGGTGGGGGTAGGGCTTGGCGTTGGTGTCGGCGTCGGGACGATGCTAAAACGCGCTATCAGTGCATCGGTGTAGCCCGCGCGCTCCGATTGGGCGGGATTGACCATGGGCAGATCCGACGAGAAGGTCACGCCAGTGAGGTGGACAACCCAATGCTCATCAACGGTAACATCCCAGATGCGATCCATGCCGCTGCCACCCAGGTACGAGGCATAGTTGAGCGTCCCGTCGGGGCGCAAGTGTGCCAGAAACCCGTCGTACTCGCCGCCGCCGTACTCCGGTTGGAGCGCGTTGAGCGTGGGGAAGTCCTCCGACGCAGTCTCACCGACGACGTAGAGATTACCGCCGCTATCCTGCGCCAATCCCCACGCCTGATCGCTGCCGCTGCCGCCGAGGAAGGTGGAAAAAGTGAGCGCCTGTCCATCCGGTGTGAGGCGGGCGACGATGGCGTCGCGCCCCCCGCCGGCATGTTCCTCCTGGATGGGGTTGACCACCGGAAAGTTGGGCGACTTTGTGTTCCCGGCGATGATGGCGCTGCCATCCGGTGCGACAACGATGCCCCAGCACTCCTCGCGTCCGATGCCACCCAGGAAGGTCGCGTAGTGCATCTCGTTGCGCCAGGGATCGAACCGGAGCACGAAGCAGTCGTCCCAGTCGCCGCCGTACTCCGGCTGGAGCGGGTTGACCACCGGGAAGTCGGGCGAGGAGGTCATGCCGGTGGCGTAGATGTGCCCATCCGGTCCCAGCGCCATTGCGAAGATTTGGTCGCGCTCCGATCCGCCGATGTAGGTCGAGTACACCAACTGCCCGGCGGGATCGAAGATGGAGATAAAGGCATCCTCATCTTCTTCGCCATAGGTGGTATCCTGCCACGGATTGAGCAGCGGATAGTCCTCTGAGTAGACCTCGCCGCCGACGTAGACGTAGCCTCGGCTATCAACGAGGATGGAATTGATCTCTTCGGATTCGGTGCCGCCGATGAAGGTGGCGTAGGCCAGCGTGCCATCAGGATTGAGTTTGATCACGTAGGCGTCCTCATCCCCGCCGAATTCGGGCTGCCAGCCGTTGAGCGTGGGAAAATCGGGCGAGAAGGTCTGCCCCGCGATGTAGACGTTGCCGTACCTGTCGGTGGTGATGCAATTTCCACGCTCGCTGTTGCTGCCCCCAATCACGGTGGTGTAGATCAAATCCCCATCAGGCCCGAATCTGGCGATGAAAACGTCTTTCTGTTCGCCTGGGAGGTGTTGCGGAGGAGAGACCAGCGGGAAGTCGGGCGATTCGGTGATGCCGACGACGTAGGTGTTGCCGATGTTATCCACGGCCACGGCCAGCCCTTCGTCTTTCTCGGAGCCACCCAGATAGCTGGCGTAGAGCAGTAAAGGGTCAATCACGAGCGGGGCGTCGAGATCGAGGGGCGTGAGTGCCATGAAGCCGTAGCGTCGCTCCGAAAGCAGCCGGAAAGCGATGCCGACCTCCACGTGATGCCCGTCAATCAGCTGATAGGCGAGGGGGATCTGCTCGCGGAGCTGCGCACCTTGCGCGTCGGTGATGCGCAAGGTGCCGTCATGGTCGAGCGCGAAGGTGCAATCGGCGCACTCGATGGCGATGGTGTCGAGCGGGACGCCCGGCTCCAGGGTGAATTCGGACTTGAGATTGCCCTCCACGATGTGATAGGTCAGCGTCACGCCGGGATAGAGCGCCTCGTAGCGGATGTGCTCGTAGAGCGCCATATTCTTCTGCCAGCGGGCGGTATCGTTCCCTAGATAGCGATGGGCCGTTGCCTGGAGCTGCGCCTCACCGAGTAACTGGCGCTCAGGGGCGGCGCCTACAAAGTGGAGCGTCAGATCGGCCTGCTGGTTGCGCAATGTGAGACCATCGCCATGCGCGGTGATGTGCAGGCGGCTCCCGTAGCCGTAGAAGGTATCATCGGTGGGGTTGTGGATGAAGTAGGCCGGACGCGATACTGTCCCAGGGTTGACCTTGTTGATGATGTAAGGCGCAGGGTTGCGCGGCGCGCTGGGGAGCGGCCAGAGCAGCCCCGCCAGCAGCAGCGTGACGATGGACAGGACGAATAAGGTCGTTTTATTGTGCAGCATTGTTGATCGCAGCCTCCATGTAGAACTTGCTTCCAGCGGGATATTGTACCACAGCTTGCGAAAAGGGCTACTGCAAGGTAATAACCAACTCAGCCAACTGGATGTCCGGGCCAGTGGTGCTGCTCAGGCGTTCGAGGGAGTCGAGCCAATAAGCGCCGGCGACGAGGTGATAGGTCCCCGGCGGCGTTTCGGGCGGGAGTGTGAGCTGGTGACGTTGGACGATGAGATCCCCGTTTTGCCATTGCTCGATGGGGACGCCTAGCCCGTCGCCCACGGCGATGGGCTGCCCGGCGGCGTCGCGCAGGTGCAGCATGAGCGAGAGCGGGCGCGCCGGCGGGGTTAGCACGCGCCAGTAGGTGAGGACATCGACGCTGCTTCCCGCATGGGCTTGCGCTGGTTGGGTCGCGCTCACCAAAGCGAGTGTCTCCGCCAGCGAGGTGGCGGGAGCGGCGCTGGGGATCGGAAGCGCATCCGGTGCGGCTTCCCAGATGGTGAAGGGCGGGAGCGCGCCCGGCGTCGGCTGGACGTAGCTCAGCGAGAGCGCCGGCTGTAGCGTTTCTGCCACCCAGTCGGGCCACGCCGCGTCGAGCGCGGGGTCTTCTGGGCGGCGCGGGCCGGTTAGCGGGGGGATGGTGCGGACGTACCAGCCGCGCCCCGGCGGGAGGAGCCAGCTCTGTTCGCAATCGAAGGCGAGATACCGCGCCTCCGAAAGCCCGAAGCCCTCGTCTAGAATGTCCGTGGGCAGCGGGGCCTGCGGCTGGGTGCATTGGGCGATCCACGCGCCGGCGCCGGTCGGCGCTGCGGGCACATCGTGGAGGTGATAGGCGTAGCCGATCTGGGCAAGCGGTTCTCGGTGGCGGAACCAGTCGTACATCGAGGGGAGCGGCAGCGGGACGCCATCCAATGCGGTGACACTGATGGCGTAATAGCCGGGCGCGGGGTTGAAGCGCTGCGGCAGGACGGGGGGCGCGCCGGTCATCGGCGCGCTGGGGATGTAATCCACGCCGTAGGCCGCCGGATCGTAGAACAGAAAGGCTGCCAGCCGTACCGGGCCGAGGGCGTGCTGCTCCTGGTAGTCGGCCAGCGCCTTGAGGCCCTGTCCCCAATCCGTGTTGGAATCGGCCAGATAGCGCCAACCGTGGGCCGGGCCGCCGACGAGCTCGTTGAAGAAGGTGAGGTAGTGGGGCGCGATGCGAAGCGTACCGAGGGCGAGCCAGGCGAGCAGGGCAGTAAGGAGTAGGGAGTAGGGGAGTAGGGGATGACGAGGTGTTGGAACAGATTCACGCGATTCGGCCCTTTTACTTCCTACTTCATACTTCCTACTTCCTGCGACTGCTACGTATAGAAACGGCAGCACCGGCAGCAGATGCCGATACCCAATGTTGAGCCTGCTGGTGAGGCTGGCGGCGGCGTAGAGGAGTGGGAAGAGGTAAAACGTAATGCGTGATGCGTAATCTGTAATGCGTAATGCGTAATGCGTAATGCGTATTGCGTATTTTGTTAGTACGTGGTACACCGTGTGTAATGTGGAGAATAGGCCCAGAAGTAGCACCGGCAACGGCGTCTTGATTAAGAAGGCGACCGGAAAGTAGTACCACCAGCCGCTCATGCTATTCTGTCCCAACAGGAAAGCCTCGCGCCCGTAGGCGAGGTTCTCTTGCAACCGGAGCCAGCGTTCGATGTGGCTGGCGGCGGGAAGGGGGAGGCCGCTGAGAACGCCGGGCACGGGGCGCAGCTCGAAGCTGTAGAGCGCCCAGAGCACCAGCAGCGACGCGCTTGCCATTCCAGCAAAGGCGAACAGCACACTCTTCCACTCTGCGCCTCTGCGCCTTTGCGCCTCTGCGTTAACTAGTGCGCCCAACCCCAGCACCGGATAGAGCATCAGCGCGGTGAGTTTCGCGCCCTGCGCCAGCCCCAGCAGCAGCGCCGCGATTCCCCAGTGTCGAGCCGTAGGGCGTTCCAGCCAGCGCGTCCCCGCCCAGATGGCCCAGAAGATGAGCGCCGTCGCGCCCATATCCGTGGTGGCAAGGCTGCCGTGGGCCAGGAAGTTGGGATCGAAGGTGCAGAATGTCAGCGCCAGCAAACCCGCTGTCGGGCCGGCGAGGGAGGCGGTGTAGCGGAAGAGTGTCGCTACGAGGAAGAGGGTGAGCAGGGCGGCTGCCACGCGCGGCGCGACAATCACGCGGTCGAGGGGGCGATAGGCGAGCAGCGTCTCCTGTGTGACGGCGATAAGGTCTTCTTTCGCGTAGTCAGAAGCAACTTCGGGAGGCGGTAGATCGGGCACGAAGAAGAGCGGCCAGGCGAAGAGCGCCTTTGCCAGCGGGGGGTGTTCGTCGAAGAGATGCAGCTCTCCCGTGCGCAGATATTCGTAACCGCTGGTGATGTGGAAACCTTCGTCCACGGTGGCGGAGAGCGACATCGCCGCGTTGAGGAGCTGCGCAAAGCAGAGCCACAGCAACAGGAGAACGCCGACGCGCTGCCAAAGTTTCATGGTGTGCTCACTGTGATCTCGCCGATGACGAACGCGCCGTCTGGCGCGTCCGCTCCTTGCCAGCGGGCCATGTCATCCAGCCAATAGCCGCCGGTGACGAGCGTGTAACGTCCGGGCGGGGCATCGGGGGGGAGGGCGAACCGGTGTTGTTGTACCAGCAGATCGCCCAGCTGCCATTGATCGCTGGAGATGCCCAGACCATCGTCGCCGGCGACGACGATCCCATCGGGGCCGAGCAGGTGTCCGAACAGTGAGAGGGGGCGGTCGGGCAGCGCCTCAACGCGCCAGAGGGCCAGGAAAGCAACGGTCTGGGAGGTCTCCGACGCGAGAGCGCCGCCGAGGAAGGTCAGCGGGCCGGTTGTAGTAAGCGCGTCGCCGCTATGAATCTCCGGCGGTGCGGTGACGGTAAAGAGCGGGCGTTCGCTACCGTTGGCCTCGCGGATGCGGAAGGCCGGTTCCGCGTCGGGTGGTGATCCCATATTGGAAGGGAGGAGGTAGATACCTCGTATTTTCTCTGCCCGATAGAGCCAACTGCGCGTACAATCGGCGGCGACCACGCGCAGGTTGGGCGTAGCGAGGCCGGTGCGGAGCTGGTGCGCGTCGCCGTGAGGATCGCCGCTGTTGCAGACGACCGCCCATCCTGGCGGGGGTTGGTACGTCTCAGCAACGCGATAGATAAAGAGCGCATGGCCCAGCCGTGCCGTCGGCTCGCGTCCTCGGAACCAGGCGTAGGTGTTGATGTCGGGTGCATAGGGGCCTTGCAGCACCGTCGCGCCGATGGCATAGAGGCCCGGCGCAGGATGCCAGGGGATGAAGTCCACTGCGCGCGGGTCGGGCGGCAGGAAGTCCGCTTCGATGCCGTAAACTTGGGGCCTGGCGGGGCTGTAGTGGGCGTAGTAGACATGGGCCTCGTCGTGTGCGGCCATCCAATCCCGCAACTGCCACAGATTTTGTCCCCAATCCAGATTGGAATCCACCAGATAGCGGTAGCCCCCTGCCGGCCCGCCTGCGAATTCATTGAAGTAGGCGAGATAGTTGGGAGAAACGGCAAGTGTGCCGAGAATGAGCCAGAGAAATAGAGTAAGTAGTAAGGGATTAGGAAGTAAGGCGCGCAGATGGGAGCGTGTAACATGCTTATTGGGCGATTTATACTTCCTTACTCCATACTTCCTACTCCCAAAAAGCCCAAGCCCAACGTAAAGAAAGGGTAACAGCGGCAGCAAGTGTCGGTAGCCGATGTTCACGGTGCTAAACAGGCTTGTGACGGCGTAGAGGGTGGGAAAGGGTAGCAATACGTAATGCGTAATGCGTAATGCGTGAAACCGGCGGGTAAGAATCTTACGCAGTGCGCAATACGCAGTACGGATAATAGCGAACAGGGCCAAGACCAGCACGGGCAGCGGCGTCTTGAGCACAAACGCGACTGGGAAATACCACCACCAGCCGTGGGAACTCACCCGCCCCATCAGGAACGTGGGATGCCCCAGGTGATAGTGCTCCTGCAACGATTGATAGATGCGCATGTGCGTCGCGGCGGGGATGGGGAAGGGTAGCCCGGCAACCTGGCTTACTTCAAACCCGTATCCGGCCCACAACACCAGCGCGGCAGGGAGAGCGATGCATACTGCGTATTGCGTAATACGTATTGCGTATTGTATGAGATGTGAAACATGATGCGTGTTTCGCCATTCACAAATCACAACCATCAGACCCAGCACCGGCACCAACATCAGCGCCGAAACCTTCGTGAGTAACGCTAATCCCAGCAATACCCCCACACCCATCCATTTTACAAGCTCTCGCTGATTCGCTGATTCGTTGACTCGCCGATTCGCCGACTCGCCGACTCGCTGATTCGCCGCATACAGTGTCGCCACCATGAAAAACGTCGCCGCCATATCTGTCGTGACCAGTGTCCCATGCGCGATCATGTTGGGATCGAAAGCGTAGAGCGCCAGCGCGAGCAGGCCAGCCTTCGTGCCGCCAAGATCGCGCGCCCAGCGGCAGATGAGCGCGCCCAGCAATACCGCCAACCACAGGATGGGCAGCCGCGAGGCCAGCGCCAGCCGCGCCGGGTGCGGATATTGCCACACCACCGCATCCGTCACCGCCGAGAGGCTGGCGATCTCCCAGCTGCTAATCGCGCGTGGATCGGGGAGGTCGTCTTGTAACAACAGCGGCGCGGCAGCGAGCACATTCGCCAGCGGCGGGTGGATGTGAACCGGCTGCAACCGGAAATCGCCCGTGCGCAGCGTCGCGTAGCCTGTCGCCAGATGCGGCCCTTCGTCGAAGGTGATCGAAGCGTTGCGGATGTGGAGCATCCCCTGGGTAAAGAATACCAGAAATAGCGCAAGCAACAGCGTGTGCTGGATGATATTTTTAGCATTTACTACCATTATTTTTTTTGTGTTTTTACTTGATAATCTCAATAGATGTGAGGATTATTTCTGATGTTTGATCAGTAAGTAAAATATTTACTCCGATTTCTTGTTCTAGCCCCACAATCAGTTTATAGAAGCCCGGTGGTGTTATGGGATTGAGATTAACATCGTAATGTGCTTCCATGATATATCCTGGCTCCCATATCTCAGGTGGAGTGAAATGAAACATTGTGGGAATCCGTTGCAATTCTCCACCCCATATGCCGCCTTGCGCGTCTACCAATCTGACGAAAGGCGTAAAATTGAGAGGGGGGGCGGTATCCTCTACTTGCCAATAGGTGGTAATATGGATCCAGTTGCTGGGCGGATGGAAGAGTCGGTCTGTGGCCCGGAGCCGGGTAGCGTCTACCGTGTATCCGATAAGCGCCAACCCGTTCTCGAATCGGGCGTTGACCGGGATAGCCGCGGCGGGCAAGTGGGCGTGATGCCAGGTCGCACTGTATCCCAATACCGTTATTTGCCCCTGATTGGGATACAGTCCTGTAATTGCTGGATACCGCGCCCCGGCTGCTTCGCTCAAGCGATGATGCGGCGCCATGGCCTGATCGTGATGCAAGACCAGCCAGAGTGTGTGCATGGCGTGTTCTTGCTGCAAATAATCGTAGAAATCTTCCGGCTGATAGGGGTCAGCTCCAAAGGGTATTGTTTTTGCCGGGCCGGTGTAATAGCGCTCCAGCGCGTAGGTGCTGTAGTCCGAGAACACCAGTATGACATCCTGAAGCGTGGTGTGCGTTTCCAGGTATTGCGCTACTGCGCGCCAATCGGTGCGTTGGTGATCCGGTTGGGTAAAAATCGCTGCATTGCGCCAGCCGGCGAACCCAATTATCAGCGCGAGTCCACCCCATAGCGCGGGCTTCCATAATCGCAGCAACCCTTCCAACGCACACGCCAAAGCCAAAATGAAAAAGGGGAACATCGCACTGAAGTATTTTGCGCTGTACACTGGAATTTGATAAGACACGGGATAGAAAAACAGCACCGGCAATGTCAGCATCCCTACGAGCCACAGCCACTGGATTTTTCCTCGCCGCCAGGCCGTTAGCAGCCCGAAGCTTAACAGAATCGCCAGCGGAATGAGCAAGTGCCAGGCAGGCACCAGGAGCAGCATGGAAAGCCGCATGGTGAATTCTATCCCCATGTCTTTCAGGATCAGATGAAAAGGGACAAACCCTTTGGTGATGTCTTGCGAACTAAAGTGCGGCAGGATGCGCAACACAAAACGTACGACGGGAATGTAAGGCAACGCTACCAAAACGATGGTGAGCAGGTAATTGCGCAGTATATGCGGTGTTTTCCAGGTAGTTAGCAAAGTTAAGACGCCATGAGCTGCAATTGTAAACGCGCCGAAGAAATGGCTGTAGCCCAGTAGATTGATTCCGATACCGTAAGCCACCCACCAACGCCAGTGATTGTATTTGAGCGCGCGCGCCAGGAACAGTGTGGTGCTGGTTGCCAATAGTATATGGAGCGCGTACATTTTCGCTTCTTGCGCGTACCAAATGCTGAACGGCGCGATGGCCCAGAGCAGCGCTGCATACCCGGCGATGCGTTTATTGAACCATTGCCGGGCC
>Ga0209614_1000734_pt1 | contig 27609 bp, 23 predicted proteins | sample BlaSprsedimmetaG_FD_185484 | JGI IMG/M metagenome (GOLD analysis project Ga0209614, IMG submission 185484) | Hot spring sediment bacterial and archeal communities from California, USA to study Microbial Dark Matter (Phase II) - Blank Spring... ... | reverse complement strand
GAGCAGTTGGCGGGGGTGATCGAGGAGAGCGCACAGGCGGCGGCGCAGATGGTGGCGGGGGGCCGTCAGCAGGCGAGTGGGGTGGAGCAGGTGGCGCTGGCGATGCAGAACATCAACCAAGCGACGGTGCAGAGCCTGGCGAGCACGCGGCAGGCGGAGAAAGCGGCCCGGGATTTGAACGAGTTGGCGGAGAGCCTGACCGGGCTGGTGGAGCAATATCGGTTGTAAAAGGACGAGGGTACGGGACATTCGAGCACTATGGAGGTGGTCACGGTGGCAACGATAATTGAACTTGAAGAAGAAAGGCTGATCAAGGCCAAGGTACTTGAACGTCAGGCGCAACTCGCCTTGGGCTTTACCAAGTACGTCGTGGGGACTGTCGTCATTCTTGCGCTCTTTGCTGGAGGGGCCTGGCTCTTTTTTCGCCCACATATCCAGGTGTTGATGTACGCTGGTGTTGTCATATTGATGGCAGTCGGGGCAGGACTGTACCCGATCTTTTACCGGCGAGGACAGGCAACGGTCGGCATCCTCGTCTTTCTTGGCATGTTTGTATTTCTGGTAGCGCTCTGTCCTCTCCTGATACCAGAGATGTTGCTATCTGCAGTTGTCTGTTACGTACTGCCGCTCCTATTGAGCTATTTGTTGCTGGGCAACAAAAGCGGCTATTGGTTTACTGGCATCTGTGTGCTCCTGTTGGCCGTGGATATTATTCTGGTAGAGACTGTGGCCCCCCATTGGTTTTCTCCCCTGGAAGGGCCGCTCAGTACAGCGATCAGTGTGTTCGTCGCTCCATTGACGCTGGCGGCCCTTGGTTTGACCATTCGCATGCTCATTATTGGGCAGGAGGATACCTTGCTTCAGATGGAGCGGGCCCATCTGGAGATCGAGAGACGCGTCGCGGCCGAGCAAGAGCAGCGCGAGCTTTTGCACCATGCGAACCAGGAGATCGAAAAGCGCGCCTCTGCCGAACAGGAACAGCGGGAGTACCTGCAGCGCATATTCGCCCGTATTCACGGGGCAACGAACGATTTGAGCGCGGCCTCGGCTGAGATTCTGGCGGCGACGACGCAGCAGGCCTCGGGCGCCAGCGAGCAGTCGGCGGCCATCTCGCAGACGACGACGACGGTGGACGAGTTGAAGACGATCGCCGAGCAGTCGGTGGGGCGGGCGCAGGAGGTGGCGGACGGGGCGCAGCGGACGGTGGAGACCTCGCGGGCAGGACGCGAGTCAGTACGAGAGACGATTGAGAGCATGGTGCAGATTCGATCACAGGTGGAGGGGATCGCGGAGAACATCCTGGCGTTGTCGGAGCAGACGCAGCAGATCGGGGAGATCATTGCGACGGTGAACGACATTGCGGCCCAGTCGAACATGCTGGCATTGAACGCGAGTGTGGAGGCAGCGCGGGCGGGGGAGTACGGGAAGGGGTTCGCGGTGGTGGCGGTGGAGGTGCGGAATCTGGCGGAGCAGTCGAAGCAGGCGACGGCGCAGGTGCGGGCGATCCTATCGGACATCCAGAAGGCGACGAACGCGACGGTGATGGCGACGGAGGAGGGGACGAAGAAGGTGGAGGATGGGGTGCAGTTGGCGAGCCAGGCAGGGGAGGCGATCGAGCAGTTGGCGGAGGTGATCGAGGAGAGCGCACAGGCGGCGGCGCAGATGGTGGCGGGGGGCCGTCAGCAGGCGAGTGGGGTGGAGCAGGTGGCACTGGCGATGCAGAACATCAACCAGGCGATGGTGCAGAGCCTGGCGAGCACCCGCCAGGCGGAGAAAGCGGCCCGGGAGTTGAACGATCTGGCCCGCAGTCTGGCCGAATTGACCGAGCAGTGACACGGCTCCCTCACGGTTGCAACGTAATCGTAACGGCCTTGTAACCCCGCTGGGGTATACGATACACTATAATCATCAAAGAGTAGGAGACTACTCTTTGAGCAGGAGGAAGGGCCCATGTCCCTGGCAGCCAAAGTTCGAGAACAATTGATCAGTTCCTTTCGCGCTGAATTGACAGAGCACGTTCAGACCATGAACGATGGCTTGCTCGCGCTGGAACAAGGCACGGTTTCCGGTGAGCAGCGCAAAGTCACTCTGGAGGACATCTTTCGTGCTGCCCATAGTCTCAAGGGCGCGGCCCGCGCCATGGGTGTCACCATGGTTGAGCAATTGGCACATGCCCTCGAAAGTGTGCTCGACGATCTGCAAAAGCAAGCTATTCAGCCGACGACCGAGTTATTTACGGCCTGTTATCGAGCGGTGGATGCGATCTTGATCGTCCAGCAATCTTACGAGGCCGGCGAGATCACACCGCCTATGCAATCGTTGCAGGCCCTGGCTGACTTGCAGGCCGCCCACGGTAGTGCGCCATTGGCCGCGGAGACCTCTGGGGAGTCTTCGCCCCAGGAACCCGAACCAGAGCCGGTTAGTGCGGAGACAGTACCGGAGGTATCACCAGAGCCTGTGACGTCGCCGGTTGCGCCGCTGCAGCCAGAGCCGGTGGATGAGGCCGAGCCGTCGGCTCCCCCATCCTCCCCGGAGGTGGGGACTGCACCAGCCGGGTTTGCAGTGGACGAGACGATTCGAGTCAGCGTGAGTAAACTGGATGCGTTGATGGGCCAGCTCAGCGAACTGCTCGTCACCAAGATCCGAGCCGAGCAGAGGCTGGCCCAGGTGCTATATCTGCACGAGTTTATGTCGCTCTGGCAGAAGGAATGGTTGGCGGCTCGCAGTGCTTACAATCGTTTAGCACGGCACGATATGAGCGGGGCGTTTGGAGTGCGTCGTCTGGGACCGGTCGAGGTCGCGCCGGGCGAGGCCGGACGAGGTTGGGGCCGGGAGCAGGGGGTGGAGCAGGGTCGTTTCATCAGTGATGGCAAAATCGGCAAGGATATATCTCGCTTGTTGGGTTACGTTGGCGTCAGCCAGGACCGACTGCGTGAACTACATACCCTCATCGGCAACCTGGTGCGTGAATACTCGAACGATACGATGCACATGTCGTTGGTGATTGACGAACTGGAACAAGAGATCAAGCGAGCTCGCATGCTGCCCCTGGCGACGATTACGGGCACCTTTGGCCGCATGGTCCGTGACTTGGCCAAAGAATCGGAAAAAGAGGCGGTCTTGCAGATTGTTGGTGGTGAGACCGAGCTGGATAAGCGGGTGTTGGAGCAGATCAAGGACCCGTTGATTCATCTCCTGCGAAACGCCGTGGATCACGGGATCGAGACGCCTCAGCGTCGGTTGGCCTCGGGCAAGTCTCGGGCTGGCACAATCACTCTCATGGCCGAACAATTGGGCAAGGATGTGGTGATCTCGGTTTCCGATGATGGGGCTGGGTTGGACCTGGAGGCTATTCGAGAGACGATCCAGCGGCGAGGGCGGGCGGACGTGCAGGGTTGGAGTGAGGAAGACCTGAAAGAGGTGATCTTCAACGCCGGGATTTCCACCAGTCCGATCATTACCGATATCTCGGGGCGTGGGGTTGGATTGGACGTCGTGCGCCGTAATGTAGAGGCCTTGCACGGCCGGATCGACCTGGATTCTACGCCGGGGGTGGGAACATCTTTCACGCTGACGCTTCCGCTGACGCTGACCAGTTCCCGGGGCTTGCTGGTGAGGGTCTCTGATCAGATATTTACCATTCCTCACAATGCGATTGAACGGATTATGCTCGTCCAGCCTGAGGATATTGCATCCCTGGAGGGTCACGATGTCATTGTTTACAATGGCCGTCCGCTCACCGTGGTGCAGCTCAGTCACATCCTGGGGTTGCCCGCCGTGAATGGAACCGAGAAGAGCCATATCCCGGTGGTGATCCTGGCGGCGGCCGAGCGGCGAATGGCCTTTGCCGTGGATGCGTTGGCCGGTGAGCAGGAGGTCGTGATCAAGAGTTTGGGAAAACAGTTGTCTCGGGTCGGCGGTGTTGCAGGGGCTACTGTGCTGGGAAGCGGTGAGGTCGTCCTGATTTTGAACGTAGCAGACCTGATCAAGCTGGGACTGCGGGGAGATCGCCGCTCTGTTCTGAGCGCGCTGACCCAGGCCGTATCACCAGAGAAGAAGCGTGCTCGACGGCGCATCCTCGTCGTGGATGATTCGATCACTACTCGCACTCTGGAGAAAAATATCCTGGAAGCGGCCGGGTACGATGTTCAACTGGCCACCGATGGCCAGGAAGCGCTGAATGCCATCGCGACCGGAGGGCCGCCCGACCTGGTGGTATCAGACGTGGTGATGCCTCGATTGGATGGGTTTGGGCTCACACAACGAATTCGTGAGGACTCGCGCCTGGCCGAGATTCCCGTCATTCTGGTGACGTCTCTCGATTCACCGGAGGACAAGGCGCGGGGTATTGAGGTGGGCGCGGATGCCTACATCACCAAGAGCAGCTTTGACCAGAATAACCTGTTGGAAACGATTGAGCAGTTGATATAGCAGGGCGGCAGGGTTGGACGGTATGGCAGAAACCGACAAGACCATTTTGATCGTGGAGGACAGTCCGGTCCAGGCGATGGCGCTGGAGCACATGCTCAGAGAGGAGGGGGTGGACGTGCTTTGGGCCTCCAATGGGCTGGAAGGAGTCAGGTTGGCCCAGCAGCACCTGCCTGATGCTATCGTGCTCGACATCGAAATGCCCCAGATGGGAGGGTTGGAGGCCTGTCGGCATTTGAAAAAGAGCCCTCAGACGGCCGATATGCCCATCGTTTTGCTCACTGTCCGCGATGACGCCGCTACGGCCCTGACGGGCATTGATCTAGGGGCAATTGATTTTATTCCCAAGGATGCTTTTTCCGGTTCTGTCCTGTTGGAAACCCTGCGCCAGTTGAATATCCTGCCTGGCACAGGGGGGATAGAGGGAGACGTGGAGGATGATCATGCAGAAAAATAACCGTTCATCTGCTGACAACATCCGTGTTGTTGTAGTGGATGATTCGCCCACTGCCCGCGAGTTGTTAGTCACGCTCTTTCGAGATATGGGGGGAATGGAAGTGGTGGGAGCCGGCGCCACTGGGGAGGATGCTGTCCAACTGGTCAAGCGTCTGCGCCCTGACGTGGTCACGATAGACGTGCGGATGCCCAAAATGGATGGGTTAGAGGCGACGCGGCGTATTATGCGCGAGTTTCCCACTCCGATCGTGATCGTGACGGCCAGCGTCATGCGCTCCGATATGGACCTTACCTTCGAGGCGTTGCGAGCCGGCGCTCTGACGGTGGTGAGCAAACCGGGTATGGCGGACCCTGAAACGTGCGATCGGGTCATTCAAGCTGTGCGGTTGATGTCCGATGTGCCGGTGGTCCATCGTTGGGATGGAGGTGAGAAGGCTCAGGATGTGCCGGTATCCCCCGATTGGGATGCCTGGCATTTGCCCGAGGACATTCGGCGGCGGATACAACGGATTGGGATGGCATCGTCAACGGGTGGACCGGAAGCGTTGGCTAAAATTCTGGGCCCGCTGCCGGCCAGTTTCCCGGTTCCCATCCTAGTGGTTCAACACATCACCCGGGGGTTTGCCGTTGGATTGGCCGAGTGGCTCGATAGTATGACGACGCTGCGCGTCAGTTTAGCGGGCCATGGCGAGATTCCCCGGCCAGGGACTGTGTTGTTAGCCCCCGACGATTATCACATGCGGGTCAGTCGCGGAGGGGTTATCGAACTGTGCAAGGAACCACCCTACAAGGGAGTGCGTCCCTCGGCCAACTATTTGTTTCACTCTTTGACCGAGGCGTATGGTTCTCGGTCCATGGGGATCATACTCACCGGGATGGGAGATGATGGGGTCGAGGGATTGACGGATCTCCATCAGGCTGGAGGTCTGGTTCTGGCTCAAGAGGAACAGAGTTGTGTCGTGTATGGCATGTCCGGCGAAGCGGTCACCCGCAACATTGTGGATCGGGTACTGACGTTGGATCAAATTGCAAGGGTATTGAGCCAATTGGTGCGTCGTCAGGGGGACGAGGTGGTAGCCTATGAATGAAAGCCAGACGATAGAAGTACAGACCGAGTTCGACGTGTTTATGGCGCGTATGCAAGTACGCAAGTTGGCTCGCGCGGTGGGGTTTGACATTACAAACCAGGCGCGGATCGCCTTGGCGACGTCCTCGTTAGCTCGGGCTTTGAGATTGGGGGAAACATACCACGGGTATGTGAACATTGATTGTCTGGGAGATGGCAGTCGTTCGGGAATGCGAGTCGCCTGTAAGGCGATCCAGGTCAATGACTTTGAGGTGGGAGCTCGAACATTTACCGATGTCAAGTGGTTGGTAGATGAATTGACCATTGAAGAACTGCCGACCAACGATTTACAAGTCACGGTGGTCAAGCGGATAGCGTGAGGAGGGGAGGGTTATGTCTGACCCTATGAGCACGAACGGTATGCAAAGAAAAACGATCCTGGTGGTTGAAGACAGCCCTACGCAAGCGTTGCATATGCAGGCGTTATTGGAGCAGGAAGGATTGCAGGTTCTATTGGCTCATGACGGCCGTTCGGGTCTTGAAACGGCTCAAAAGTTGCATCCTGATCTAATCGTGTTGGACGTGCAGATGCCGGGGATGAACGGATTTCAGGTTTGTCATCAACTAAAGAACGCGCCAGAGACGGCCGACATTCCGATCATCATGTTTACCCGGCACGATGAGCAAGAAGCCGTCGTGCTGGGTTTGCAGACTGGGGCAGTTGACTATATTCCCAAGGATGCCTTTGCCGACGCGGTATTGCTAGAGACGCTGCGGCAGATGAAGATTATCGTATAAGGGATTGGGTTCGCATGACGGTTATCGAGGGCTCGTCCGGCTGGAGTGGTAGAGATTTCAGGTGATTGACATAGACTGGTGAGGGTCGGGATGAAGAAAGAGCCTATCCGTGTGTTGGTCGTTGACGACTCGGCAGTCGTGCGACAAATCCTGGTCAGCATGCTGGAAACCGAGCCTGGTTTTGAGGTGGTAGGGCAGGCTCAGGATGGGGAAGAGGCTGTGAGATTGACCACTCGCCTGCGGCCTGATGTGATCACGATGGACATTCGTATGCCTCGCGTGGACGGATTGGAGGCGATCAAGCAGATCATGAGCACGACGCCCACCCCCATCGTCGTGGTGGCCGCCAGTGTGTACGAGCCTGATAGAAACATTGCTTTCGCCGCTATCGAGGCTGGAGCCCTGACGGTCGTTGAAAAACCGAGTGGTATCACGCCCAGGGCTTACGAGGCAGCGCGGGGTCAACTGGTGACAACGATCCGGTTGATGTCGGATGTACAGGTCGTGACGCTTCGCCCTCGTTATCGCCCTGCTGAAGCAGTGCAGAAGCCGGATGTGGAGAAGCTGATCTTGGCGCCGGCGCACCCTGAACTGATCGCTATTGCTGCCTCGACCGGTGGTCCAGGGGTGCTGCGCGAGATATTCACTGCCTTGCCAGGTGATCTCTCGATTCCTATCGTCACCGTGCAGCACATCACTCCGGGGTTCGCCCAGGGGTTCGTCCAATGGTTGGACGGTGAGACCGAGTTGAAGGTGTCCATCGCTCAGGATGGCGAACGGGTCAGAGAGGGAAGTGTGTTGGTCGCGCCGGATGATATGCACCTGACTGTGGCGACCGGCGGCATCGTGCGGTTGGATCGATCGGACCCGGTGAAGGGGCAGCGCCCGTCGGCGACTCGCTTGTTTGATTCGGTGGCCAAAGTGTATGGCTCTGTCGCCATCGGGATTGTTTTGACGGGGATGGGCGACGACGGCGCCGATGGTCTGGAGAATCTGCGACGAGCGGGAGGACATATTATTGCTCAAGATGAGGAAAGCTGTGTGGTGTTTGGTATGCCCAAGGCTGCCATTGAACGGGGCGTGGTGGATCGGGTTATGTCGCCACAAAAGATTGCATCAGTACTCGAATATTTCGATGGACAACACAAATCACGCCAGAGCCAAGTTCTAGCTGCATAGGACCAGCTCAAGATCTTTTAGACAGTACGGGTAGACAGGAGTGGCAGAAAGATGAACAAAAACGTGCAAACTACAGAGCAGAATAAAAAGCACCGCGATGCGATGTTGTTGGTGGAGCACGCCGCTTTGGCCTCAATGAGCGACGGCGTGGTCGTTAGCGATGGCGAGGGCCGGGTGTTGGTGCTCAACCGGGCAGCCGCCCGCATGCTGAAAGTTGACCCCGATACGGTGCTCGGTCATCCGGTCAGCACACTGTTTGAGCGATTCTCCGCTCGCGGGCGCATGACTGTGAGTCAGGCTATGGAGCGCTTGTGCGCCGACCCTTACTCCTATGGCCAGAGTGGGAAGCCAGCCGAGACGATCATCGAGATTGGGACGCGCTTTATCCAGGCCCATCTGGCTCCGGTCCTGACCGACGTGGGCGAGTTCTGGGGGATTGTGACCGTGCTGCGCGACATCACGCGCGAGGTGGAGGCCGACCGGTCCAGGAGTGATTTTGTCTCCAACGTTTCCCACGAGCTGCGTCTGCCGTTGACGGCGATCAAGGGGTATTGTGACCTCTTGTTGCACGATGCCGTCCAAGTTCTCGACCAAGAACACGTGCGGTTCCTGCAGATCGTGCAGAACAACGCTGATCATCTGGTGGCGTTGATCAACGACCTGCTGGATATTAGCCGGGTGGAGAGCTATCGGTTGGACCTGGACATCCGACCTGTCCAATTGGAGCAGGTCGTTCGTGAGGTCGCAGATACCATCAAACCCCAGTGCGATTTGAAAAAGCTGCGCCTGATGGTCGAGATCGAACCTCAAGTGGGCATGGTCTTGGGGGATCCGAACCGGCTCGGTCAGGTGATCGCCAATCTGGCCAACTATGCCTGCAATGCCACGCCGGAAGGGGGGCGTATCAAGATTTCCCTGTCCAGCTCCGAAGAGGGAGTGCAGGTATCCGTCAGCGACACGGCTGCTCGCATTTCTGCCGAGAACAGGGCGCGCATCTTTCAGCGCTTCCATCGGACGGAAGAGTCGCTGGCCCACGAGGTGCATGGTACTGGCCTGGAGTTGCCGGTGGCCAGGATATTGGTCGAGATGCACGGTGGTCGTCTTTGGGTTGAGAGCGAGACCGAGGGTGGCAATACGTTTACGTTCGTCCTGCCCCGGCGGGTGGACGTGCCGAGCGATATTTCTGTCGAGGAGGAGAAGCCGAGCGAGACGAACACAGTGTTGGTCGTCGAAGACGACGAGGATATCGCTCAACTCATCGCATTGCAACTGCGACGCGAGGGATTTGAGGTCCTCACCACGGCGTATGGTGAAGAGGCGGTGTCGCTGGTTCAGACCGAACCTATCGATCTGATCACCCTGGACATGATGCTGCCTGATATCACCGGGATGGAGGTGCTCCATCGGATCAAGGCCGATCCGGCGACGGCAGAAATCCCCGTCATTATCGTTTCAGTGCTGCTGCCCGAACAGACCGGGGATGCTGATCGAGAGGCTATCGAGCACATCACCAAGCCCTTTGCCTTTGAAAAGCTGATGGAAAGCATCCGGCGCACGTTGGATGTGTCAAAGAAGAAGGTTGCTCCTGTGCTGGCGCCCCAATAATCCTGGTTTTTTCTGCCAATTCGAGTCCCAGTGCATCACACCGCCCTGCCCATCGGTGGGGCGGTGTCGCGTTTCCTGTTGGGAGTGGGGGTTGACAATTCCCTCAGCCTGTGTACAATCTGACTCTGGTCATTTTTACTCTGGGGTCATTAATTAGCATGAGGGATCGGTCACTTTCGCGCCGCGAGCGCAAAAAACTCGAAACTCGTCAGCGGCTGTTGGAAGCTGCATTGCGGCTGTTCCAGGAGCAGGGATATGACGATATGACCGTCGAGGAGATCGCCGAGGCTGCCGATGTCGCCAAAGGCACGTTTTTCAACTATTTTGAAGCCAAGGAACTGATCCTGCCAGCTCTAGCTCAGTGGCGATTCCAGCAGTTGGAAGAGTTGCTGGCGGCGGGGAGCAACCTGCCCGATAGCCCTGTGGCTCGCATCAAGCTGGCCCTCGGCCTGGTGGCCGAGGATCCCTTGGCCGATCCGTCTCTGATGCGGCGGCTCTTTGCGGTGCAAGAGACAGACTTTGACGTCCACCCCGCGCATGCGCTGACCAATCTGCTCGCCGGACTGGTGCGCCAGGCTCAGGCCAGCGGTGAGATTCGGCCTGACCTGGCTGCGATCCATGTGGGAGGGATGGTCCGAGCCTTGTTTTTCCACCAGTTGATGTCGTATCACCTTGGATGTCGCCCCGCTTCCTTGTCGGAATTGCTTGATCAGACGGTGGACCTGATGCTAGATGGGGTGGCCGGTCCCAGTTGGAGGCAGGCATCTTGAAATATCTCTGGCGCGCCCTGGGTTATCTCCGGGGCTATTGGTTGTTGACCGCCGGTGCGCTTGTAGGCCTGTTGATCTCGAATGCCACCCGGCTAGTCATTCCCCGCCTCACTCAGGCGGCGATTGACAACGGGATAGCAGTCCAGCGGGTGGATGTCGTCGTGTGGGCCGCGCTGGGGATGGTGGGTCTGGCCAGCGCCGGATCGGTGTTCTCCTTTTTGCAGGGGGTGTGGGCTGCTCGCATAGCTCAGGGCATCGCCTACGATCTGCGCAATCAGATCTATGCCAAGGTTCAATCCCTCTCTTTCAGTTACCACGACCGCGCCCAGACCGGTCAACTGCTCACCCGGGCCACCTCTGATGTAGATGTGGTGCGCATGTTTGTCGGCCAGGGATTCATCCAGCTCCTCAATGCGCTATTCATGATGGTCGGCAGCATCCTGCTGTTGTTCGTGACGGATTGGCAGTTGGCTCTTGTCATCCTCGTACTCGTTCCGGTCACATTTGGCCTGTTTGCCTTTTTTGCCAACAAGGCGCGGGCTTTATTTATGCAGATTCAACAGCGCCTGGCCGATCTCAATACCGTGCTGCAAGAGAATCTGGTGGGAGTCCGGGTCGTGAAAGCTTTCGCCCGCGAGCCCTACGAGGCCCAGCGGTACGCCCGGTCCAACCAGAACCTGTTCGATTTGAATATCGTCGTGGGGCGGCTGTTTGCGATAGCGATACCCCTTATCTTTTTACTCGCTAACCTGGCGCTTTTGGCCGTCTATTGGATCGGTGGATACCAGGTCATCGGCGACCATCTCAGCATGGGACGCCTGGTGGCCTTTGCTAATTACATGATGATGGCCTTTTTCCCTATGCTGATTTTGGGCATGATTATCACCATGGTCTCGCAGGCCGGGGCCTCGACCGAGCGGGTCTTTGAGATTCTCGACGCCCAATCTGAAGTGGTCGAAGCGCCCTCCGCCCTCAATCTGCCCACTGTCTCGGGGCAGGTGGCCTTTGACTACGTCAGTTTTCGCTACTTTGGCGCGGGGGAGCTGGTGCTCCGGGACGTCAGTTTCGTCGCCGAACCGGGCCAGACCGTGGCATTGCTGGGAGCGACCGGCTCTGGCAAGTCCACCATCATCAACCTAATTCCCCGGTTCTACGACGTGACCCAAGGCCGGGTGACCGTGGATGGGCACGACGTGCGCGACGTGACCTTGGAATCGCTGCGACGCCAGATCGGCATCGTGCTCCAACAGACCACCCTGTTCTCTGGCACCATTCGGGAGAACATCGCCTTTGGCCGCCCGGATGCCTCGGAGGAGGCCATTATCAGAGTGGCTCAGGCGGCTGAGGCCCACGATTTCATCACCGATTTCCCTGCTGGATACGATACGTTGGTGGGAGAGCGAGGGGTCACGCTCTCCGGGGGGCAGAAGCAGCGTATCGCCATCGCCCGCGCTCTGCTGTTGGATCCGCGCATTCTCATCCTAGACGACGCGACCTCCAGCGTGGATTACGAGACGGAGCGTCGAATTCAAGTGGCGTTGGGGCGGCTGATGGCGCATCGCACCAGCTTTGTCATCGCGCAACGCATTGCGACCGTGCTCAACGCCGATCAAATCCTGGTGCTGGAGCGTGGCGAGATTGTGGCTCGAGGCAGCCACGAGGAGTTGATGGAACAAAGTCCCATCTATGCCGAGATTTACAGCTCCCAGTTGCAGGGAGAGCCTGTCCCGGATGGACGAGGCGCGGACGTGCGACCGTGTCCGGTGTCGCAGGGAGAAGGTGTGCGATGATGTTTGGCGGACATCGCGGGATGACTCAGGATGCCGCCCAGGTCACGGATGTGGGCAAAGCCCTGCGGCGGCTGCTTCAATATTTTCTTCCTTTCCGCAAGCTTTTGGCGGCCGCAGTAGCTATGATCGTTGTCAGTACGCTGCTGCGATTGGCCGCTCCCTATCTGACGGGGGTGGCCGTTGACCAGTTTCTCGCGCCCGGTGAGCAGCCTCGCCCGGTCTGGCTGGAGTGGCTGCTGCCCGAGGACGTGCGTCGCGAGACCGGCCTGACCGTGACGATGCTGCTGCTGCTCGCGACCTATCTCCTGAATTGGGGATCCACTGCCGCCCAGTTCTATCTGGTGATACTGGCGGGGCAGCGGGTGCTGTTCCGTATGCGCACGCAAATCTTTGAACGGATCCAGGCCCTCTCTCTGAGCTTTTTCGATCAATGGGAGGCCGGCGACCTGATGTCCCGCCTGGTGAACGATACCCAGGTGATAGAACAGGTCTTTAGCGGCGGCATCGTGCGATTGGCCAGCATGGGGCTTTCACTGATCGGCATCGTGGTGTCCATGCTGAGCCTCAACTGGCGGCTGGCGTTGGCCAGCTTTAGCGTCTTGCCGATCATGGTCCTGGCGACGAGCGCGGTCTCCCGGAGAGCACGGGAGGCATTCCGACGGTCTCGCCAGACCATCGGTGAAGTGAGCGCGGAATTACAGGAAAACATTGCCGCTGTGCGGGAGGTGCAGGCTTTTGCCCGTGAGCAAGCAAGCGTGGGCGAATTCGAGGTGGTCAATGCGATGAACCGCGATGCCAACGTCCAGGCTGAGTCGATCATCTCAGCTTTTTCTCCCACGCTGGACGTCCTTAGCACCATCGCGCTGGCGATCGTCGTGGGATATGGGGGGTATTTGTCGCTGGCCTTTGATCCCCCGCTGGCCAGCGTTGGCATCATTGTCTCCTTCCTGCTCTATGTCCAGCGCTTTTACGAGCCGATCCGAGGCATCGCCACGCTCTACACCCAGCTCCAGTCAGCGGTGGCCGGTGCGGAACGCGTTTTTGAACTCTTGGACACCGAGGATGAAATCACGGATGCGCCCCAGGCGACGGTCATGCCGCTGATTCGTGGGCGGGTCGAGTTTGACCGCGTCACCTTTGGTTACAATGGGCGAGCGGAGGACCTGGTCTTGCGAGACATAGACCTGACAGTCGAACCGGGCCAGATGGTGGCTCTGGTGGGACCTACCGGCGTGGGCAAGACCACCCTCGTCAGTCTGCTGCTTCGTCTCTACGACGTGGATCAGGGGAGCATCTCTATTGATGGCTACGACGTGCGGCACGTGACCCGCGAAAGTTTGCGCCGCCAGGTAGGGGTCGTGCTACAAGATACATTCCTGTTCTCTGGCACCGTGATGGACAATATTCGCTACGGGCGGCTGGAAGCGAGCGACGAGGAGGTTCTGGCGGCGGCCCGCCTGGCGAACGCAGATCAGTTCATCACCCGGCTGCCCGAGGGCTACCAGACCGAGTTGGGGGAGCAGGGACACACCCTGAGCCAGGGACAGCGGCAGTTGATCGCCATCGCCCGCGCGGTGCTTTCCGATCCCCGCATCCTGATCCTGGACGAGGCCACGTCCAACGTGGACACGCGCACCGAACGGCTCATCCAGCGCGCTTTGGATGACCTGTTGAAAGGGCGCACCTCGTTCGTCATCGCTCACCGCTTGAGCACCATCCAGGACGCCGATCAGGTCATCGTGTTGGAGAAAGAGCGCATCGTCGAACGCGGCACTCACGAGGAACTGTTGACTGCTGGCGGGCTCTACGCCGACCTCTACAACAGCCAGTTCCGGCGCGAGTAACGGCTCGCGGTGGGCTGCTATTTCATCGTGACGCGGTTGTAGGACGGGGTTCTTCCCCGCTATCTGCAGCTATCAGGCTCGTCCTGGCCCTGGGGTTTGTACAGTTCCGGCTTTAGCACACCGATGAACGGCAGATTTCGGTACGCTTCTGCAAAATCCAGGCCATACCCGGCCACGAATTCGTCCGGCACCTCGAATCCCACAAAGTCCAGTGGCACATCAATTTCACGGCGCGACGGTTTGTTCAGCAGGGTGCACACTCTGAGGCTAGCCGGTCCGCGCGTCTGCAGGTTGCGCGTGATATAATCCAGCGTGCGGCCCGTGTCGACGATGTCCTCAACGATCAGCACGTGACGTCCAGTGATGTCCTGTTCCAAGTCCAGGAGAATGCGCACCACGCCGCTGCTGACTGTTCCGGAGCCGTAGGAGGAAATCTCTATGAAATCCACCGCATGTCGTACCTCTATTTGCCGCACCAGATCGGCCAGGAACATGAAAGCGCCTTTGAGCACGCAAATCAAGAGAAGGCGGTCCTGGTCGGTGTAGGCGGCAGTGATCTCGCGTCCTAGCTCTACGATGCGGGCCTGGATGTCCTGTTCAGAGATCAGTACTTTTTCCACGTCATTTAACAGTCTTCTCATGATCGCTCCTCCTCGGCTCCGTCTTGGCCCTATTTTCGGACAATCTCGTGACAGCCCCGGCAGCGGGCCTCGTACACCTCGCTGGCCCCGACCAGGATGACCGGGTCGTCGTAGGCGGCGGGGTGGCCGTTGATCAGGCGTTGGGTGTGGCTGGCCGGTCCTCCACAGATCACGCAGATGGCCTGTAGTTTGTCCACCCGTTCAGCACGGGCCATCAACTCTGGCATAGGGCCGAACGGCTCTCCGCGAAAGTCCATATCCAGGCCGGCGACGATGACCCGCGTCCCGTGGCCGGCCAGGTCCTCGCAGAGGGCGACTACTCCCGCGTCGAAGAATTGAGCTTCGTCCAATGCCACGACCGTCGTGTCCGGCTCGATGCGGGGTCTCAATTGGGCCGTGTTGGCCACGGGGATGGCCTCGATCTGTAATCCGTTGTGAGAGGTCACCTCCCGCTCGGCGTAGCGCGTGTCTATGGCAGGCTTAAAGACCTGGACTTTTTGACGGGCAATCTGCGCGCGGCGCACGCGGCGGATCAACTCTTCCGTCTTGCCACAGAACATGCTGCCGCAGATGACCTCGATCCATCCACTGTTGGGCATACTGTACATCGAGAGCTCCTCAGTAAAGTGGCTGCAATAAAACAGGGGCAGATGGATGCACCTGCCCCTCAGTATTTCGGTTGCTTCTCCCTATTCCGCTGGCTCTGAGGCCTCTTCTATGGCTTCTTCCGCTTGTTCATCGCCAGGAAGGACGAACCCACGGGCGCGTAGCCGTTTCTTCAGCGTCGCCAGTGACTTGAGGCCAAACCCGCTCAGGTTGGTCAGGGATTCGTCTCCCTCCTCCAACTTGTTCATCACGTCTTCCACCGTCTCGATCCCCGCGCTGACGAGCACTTTTTGGGCCCGAGAACTGATATCCAAATCCATGACGGACAGACTGGGCGAAGTGGCCCGGCCTTTCTCGGCTTCGGCTTCGGCAATGATCCGATCGCGTCGGCGCAGTTTTCTCATAAAGCGATCCACCTGACCGCCGCTGTCCACGATGCGTTGCTCGCCAGTGAAAAAGGGATGACACTTGGAACAGATGTCAGTGCGAATGACGGGCTTGGTGGAACCGACGGTCCAGCTATTGCCACACGCACAGATCACCTGTGCGTCAGGATGATACTCGGGATGGATGTCTGCCTTCATAGCCGCTCCTCATACTCGCGTCGGATGGACGCTGACTTGCTTACGTCCTCCCCGAACGTACTCGTACCGCACGAACCCATCGGCCGTGGCAAAGATGGTATAATCTTTTCCCATGCCGACGTTGGTCCCCGGCTTGATGCGGGTTCCGCGCTGCCGCACGATAATGTTCCCCGGACGCACAGCTTCACCCCCATATTTTTTCACGCCTAGACGCTTGGAACGACTATCACGTCCATTGCGGCTGCTGCCGCCGCCTTTTTTGTGTGCCATGCTTACCTCCTACAGTACAATCTCATCCACTCGCAGCCGTGTATACTGCTGCCGATGACCGCTCCGTTTGCGGTACCGTTTCTTGGGATGATATTTAAAGATTCGGATCTTGGGGCCTTTCTCCTGAGCGACGACGGTCGTCAGAATCTTGGCTCCCTCGACGGTGGGACGGCCGATCTCGACTCGCTCACCATCCGTCACCAACAGCACCTGTTCTAGCTCGACCTTTTGGCCTACCTCGGCCGGTATCCGCTCGACGAGAATTGTATGACCCACGTTAGCCCGGTACTGCCGAGCGCCAGATTTTACGACTGCATACACGATACGACCTCCCTTATGCACAATAGAGGGCCGCGCCTGTGGGCCCGGCCACCAAAGGGATTATACCGAATCTCTAGTTTTTGTCAACCGGACGTTTTCTTGGATGTCAGCCTGTTCCGGTTGTGTGTATCAGTTGCAGGCGGTGATAGCGGGCGTATGCTTTGCCCATTCCCAGGACGTCCAATACCGCTTCGGGGCGAGCAGTGGCTCCCACGCGGGCAGCCAGGCGCATCCACAGTACCAAGTCGTGGGGGGTTCTTTCCCATCGCAGCTCTTCGATCAGCGGACGGAGGTTATAGCGGCGGCCGCGCCATTCGTGGGGTAGGTCATTGGCTTGCAGCACAGTTTCGACGTGGGTCCTGGCCCATTCCGTCGGTTCGTCCCATTCCACGGTGACTCGATACACGGCTGACGTGATCTGTGTCTGGAGGGCCGGCTCGTCCAACGGCACCCGCTGCACCTGGCGGATAGTCAGCCCGGCGGGCAGCGCTGGCGACAGCCCTCGAGCGAGACCCTCTATCGGCACCGGCCGCTCCAGCCAGACGTCCAGCAGCTCTGCCTCCCCGGTGTGGCCCAATGGCAGCGCCGCCGCCAGTTGCAGCTTGGGCCGGGGATTGAACCCCCTGGAATAGGAGACCGGCATCTCTGCTCGCCGGAGGCTCCGCTCCCACACGTGCATCAGATCCAGGTGCGACGTGTACGTGAGTGGGCCGTCCTTGCCAAACGTAACCCGCAGACGTGCTTGGTCGGTTGACATACTCGGCTTTTAGAACTGGATCACGAACTTGCCATCCTGGTAGAACAGGACGTCATCTACCCAGATCTCGCCCCCATCCCGCATGTCGCAGATCATGTCCCAGTGGATGGCCGACTTGTTCTGGCTGCCCGTCTCCGGATAGCCCGCGCCCATCGCCATGTGAAAACTGCCGTTGATCTTTTCGTCGAACAGGATCTGGCGGGTGAACTGGGTGATGCCCTCGTTGGTGCCGATGGCAAACTCGCCCACGTATCGGGATCCCGCGTCGGTGTCGAGGGTTTGGATCAAGAAATCCTCGTTCTTTTCGGCGGTCGCCTTGACGATCTTGCCCTTTTCGAACCACAATCGCACGCCGCTCACCTCGCGTCCGCTATAGATGGCCGGGTACGAAAAGTAGACCTGTCCCTCCACGCTGTCCTCGACCGGCCCGGTAAAGACCTCGCCGTCCGGCATATTGTACCTGCCGTCGCAGTTGATAAAGGCGCGCCCGGCAATGTTCAAGCGCAGGTCCGTCTCCGGGCCAACGACGCGCACTCGCTCCTTGCCCTCCAGCCAGTCAACGATCTTTTGCTGCCGGGCTGAAAAGCGCTTCCAATAGCCTACCGGGTCGTCCGTATCTGGCATGCAGGCGCCGTAGACAAAGTCCTCGTATTCGCTCAGGCTCATCTCGGCGTCCTGAGCGTAGGCATGGGTGGGGAACAGGGTGGCTACCCAACGCAGCTCACCAGCGGCCGCCCGCTGCATATAGGTCTGCATCAGTTCCGAGTGGGCCTGGTTGCGCAGCACCATCTTGGCGGGGTCTATGCTGCTCAGTGCTTTGGTGTTGACCAGGCTCTTGATGCCGATGTTCACGTCGTAGGTTTCCAGGACCAGTTTGAGCGGCTCCGGCACGTGCTGCAACTGTTCGTCGGAGGCGTGGCGGTATAGCAGTTCATCTGTACCGTCCAGCGAGGGCAGTAGAAGGGGGTGACCACCCGCCTGCAGCACTTTGGCATAGACCGCTTCGAGCAGCGGGGCGGCGACAATTCCCCCTTGAATCGCTACCCTGTCACCTGGTTGTACCGCCACCGAGTACCCGACCAATACGTCGGCCAGTTTTTCTATGCGTTGATCCGTCACTTTACTTCTCCAGCAATTCCCGTTTTAGCATCGCCGTCACACATTTGACGTTCGTAGTGGCGACTTTAGTCGCTTCTATTGCGCAAACAGCGACTAAAGTCGCTACTACGAACTCCATAACGGGAATTGCTGTTACTTCTCCTTTTGTCTAATGTATTGCGCAGGAATGACCACTCACCTGGCTGCTCAGGGCGGTCTTGCAACCCGGCAGGAGCAGGTGGGCAGCTATCCGCGAGATTTATTTGTGTGTCATGCCGATGTAGGGCAGAGTCCTCCCTCCAGCCGGCTGTCTTTGTAAGCCCTCAGGATGCCACAGCCGTGACACTGCTCTCGACAGTCCGCCAGCGTCTCGCCGTGTTGACTGCGCTGATAGTCTGCCCAGAGGAAGCGGCGCTGCACGCCGGTGCTGACGACTTCCCAGGGAAACGTCTCGTCGGCCGGACGGGGGCGATGCGCGTAAAATCCGGGGTCGAGACCGATTTCGGCGAACGCGCGCGTCCAGGCCGTCATCTGGCGCTGCTCATCCCAGGCATCGAACCGCGCCCCCAGCTCCCAGGCCCGTTGTATGACCGCGCCCAACCGCCGGTCGCCCCGCGTCAGCACGGCTTCCAGCAGCGTCATATCCGGGTCGCTGTAATCCAGCTTTAGCCCTCGACCGCGAATCTCGCGTCGCAGGAGGGCGTGTTTTTCCTGGATGGATGACCGAGGCTCGAGGCCGACCCACTGAAACGGCGTGTGCGGCTTGGGCACAAAGGTGTTGACGCTGACATTGACCTGGGCCTTGCGCCCGTGAATCCGGCGCCCGATCCCGTGCACCGCGCGGGCCAGGTCGGCGATGGCCTGCACATCCTCCATCCCCTCGCCGGGCAGGCCGATCATAAAGTACAGCTTGAGGGTGCGCCAGCCCCGCTCGAACACCTGCTGGGCCACATCGAGCATCTGATCGGTCGAGATAGGCTTGTTGATGGTGGCGCGCATGCGCTCGGTCGCTGCCTCTGGCGCAAAGGTGAACCCGCTGTGCCGGCCCTGAGCAACCGCCTCGGCCAATGTCACCCCAAAGTTGTCGGCTCGCAGCGCGGGCAGCGAGATGGACAGGTGGACAGGGCTAAATCGCGCGTTGATGGACGTCACCAGGGACTCGACGTCGGCATAGTCGGACGATGAGAGGGAGAGCAGGCCGATCTCTTCGAACCCGGTCTGGGGTATGATCGCCTCAATCGCCCTCAGCACCTCCTCCACGGGCCGTTCCCGCACCGGTCTCGTCACCATTCCGGCGTGACAAAAGCGGCAGCCCCGGGTGCACCCGCGCTGGATTTCGATGGAGGCCCGGTTGTGGGAAATGTCCACGTTGGGGACGACGAGGCGGGTTGGCGGAGGGGGGAGCGGTGAGACGACGCGCTTCAGGACCGGAAATCGAGCCTCGGAGATGATGGGGCCAATGGCGGCGATGACACCGTCGTCATAGTAACGCACCTCATAGAAGCGGGGCACATAGACCCCCGGAATGTGCGCCAGAGCGCGTAACAGGGCCTCCCGGGACTGTCCCCGCTTCTGCTGGTAGGCCCGCACGACCTCGACAGTGGCCTCCTCCCCGTCCCCGACGACATAGGCATCCACAAAATCGGCCACAGGTTCTGGATGAAAAGCGGCGTGTCCACCGGCGATGATCAGGGGATGGCTCTCGTCCCGTTCCGCCGCGAGGAGCGGCAGCCCTGCCAGATCGAGCAGTTCCAGCAGGTTGGTGTACAGCTGCTCGTAGGGTAGGCTGACGCCGATGATGTCAAAGTCGGCGACGGGGCGCTTGCTCTCCAGGCTGTAGAGGGGCAGGTTGGCCTTTTTCAGTGCGGCGATCATGTCTATCCAGGGCAGGTAAACCCGCTCGGCCAGAACGTCCGGCAGCCCGTTGAGAATATCGTAGAGAATGGCCAGCCCCAGGTTCGACATGCCCAGGTCGTAGATGTCGGGAAAGGCGAGACAGACCCGCGTGGGGATCGAGTCCCACTCCTTGACGATGCTGTTATACTCGCCGCCGACGTACCGCCCCGGTTTGCGCACGGTGGGCAGGAGGTGTTCCAGGCTTTTCCCGTTGATTGGCATCAGCCCGCCAATGCCGTGATGATGATCTGGCGGCGGCGCGGCCCGTCGAACTCGGCCAGGTAGATGCCCTGCCATCGGCCGAGGAGCAGTCGGCTAGCGGAGATGGGCACGCATTGAGACGCGCCGACGAGGGAACACTTGATATGGGCCGGCGAGTTATCCTCGCCGTGCCGGTATTGGGAGCGCGGCGGAGAGATGGCATCCAATCCCACCCCCATATCCTGCCGTACCGCTGGATCCCAGTTCTCGTTGAGCGTCACCCCGGCGGTGGTGTGGGGGCAAAAGACCAGGCAGATGCCCTCTTGTACGCCGCTGTTCGCGACGGCTTGTTGGACCTGGGCGGTGATGTCGTAAAAACCCTGGTGACCTGTCGTCGAAACGCCGATTTGTTCCATAACCCCGTTTGCTTTCCTGTGTTATATACGTGACGTGTCAAGTTGGGAGTATAACACTTTTGCGCGGTTTGACAAAACTGGCGGGGACTGGTAGAATGAGACTTGCCTATTTTGGCCCCATCGTCTAGTGGCCTAGGACGCCGGCCTCTCAAGCCGGAAACAGGGGTTCGACTCCCCTTGGGGTCACAGGAGGAGGCGACCCGCCCGAAAGGGCGGGTCGCTTTGATGTTAACAGGCATAAGCAATCTCTGCCTGTAGGTTCACAAACAGGTGCTTGGGTGTTTTGCCGGTGATTTTCATATAGATTGCGTCGGGACGGAAATTCAAGATTTGTTAACCACCGCATATCCAAGTTCAGCATAACACACGGCTTTTTGCCCGTCAACTGGCTTGGCTGCGGATAGCGCGCTGGTATCGAAAAAGATTCGCTCACCCGCCACGGCCCCTGTACTCCTCGCGGAGAGCCTGAAGCATTGTCTGCAACGACTGCCTGTCGGCGGCGCACTGCTCGGCCACTTGATCGGCGAGGGTGTCAATTTGGGAAGGTGGCGGGCTGAGGACAAAGACGCCGCCCAGATCGAGCAGCGTCAGATTGGCGCCACCTCGCAGGTGGTAGCTATCGCGCAATTTCTTGGGGAGGGTGATGACGCCCCGGTGGGTGGGCGGCGGGCGCGTCACTCCTGTACGGGGAAGCAGTATTCGTCGCGCAGGTCCAACGGCTGCCGCGAGGTGATCAACAGCTTGACTTGCGGCGCGGCCTTGAGGATGTCCAGCAGGTCTGCGCCTTGATTACCCTCTGTATCTGCGTCGTTGCTTTTCTCCCAGAGAGCGGGTTGTAGTGCGATTTGGCAACTCGCGACATAGGGCGGGTTATCCACGCGCTCTATGGGGTTTTCACACACTTCAATTGCCTCAATCGTGAGCGTGGGCGTGGGCAACAGACGCTCGAAGCCGTCCAACAGCAGGAGCATTTCACGATCATCCAGGTGATGCCGAATGGCTGCCAGTGGATCGCCGTCAACGTCGAGGGCAAGCGCCGCAACCAGGGCGGCTGGCAACTGCTCCGCTGAGGATAGCGCCGCCAGCGGGACGTAGCAGACGCCGTCCAGGAACGTCGCACGGGCGCGCTGCGCCGCTTCGATGGCCAGTCGGCTTTTGCCCACGCCGGCCGGCCCGGTCAGTGTGATCAACCGCGCGCCGGGATTGGCCAGCAGCGCGCGCAGACGGGCCAACTCTGGTGCGCGGCCCACGAAAGGCGTCAGCGGGGCGGGTAAGCGGCCCGTCGCGGGGATGGGTGTACGGCGCGCGCGGAGGATGCGGTCGTAGAGCGCCGTCGTCTCGGCGGCGGGCGCGACGCCGAATTCGGCGGTCAGGATGCGGCGGCAGGTCGCGTATTGCTTGAGCGCCGCGCTGCGGCGGTCGAGGCGGGTGAGGAACAGCATCCGCTGGCGGTGCGCTTCTTCGCGCCACGGTTCGAGGGCCAGCAGCCGGTCGAGGTTGCGCAGCGCGAGCGCGTACTCGCCTTGCCGTGCGTAACAGGCAGCCAGGTCGTCGAATAGTTCCGCGCCCAGGCTGTGCAGCCACTCGCGCTGTGCCAACCCCCACTCTTCAAAGGCCGGCGCGTCGCGGACGTGAAACCCCTGCAAAAAGTCGCCCCGGTAGAGCGCGTCGGCCTGCTGCTCGGCCTGGAGATCGGCGCTTTGATGGAAAGACTCCACGGCAGCGGCGAACTCGGCCACGTCCAGCCAGTAGGCGCTGTGCCGGTCGAACGCCGCCGTGTGCCGCGTGATGATGATGTGCTCGCCCACCAGACGCCGCAGGTTGGCGAGCGCCTGCCGCAGGCTGACCAGCGCCTTGGTATGGGATGTGTCGCCCCATAACAAGGTCGCCAGACTCTCGCGCGGTTGTTGCCGCCCCTCCACGGCCAGATAACACAACAATGCGCGCGCCTTGTTGGAGATAAAACCCGTCACCGGTGCGCCGTCCAACACAACCTCGAATCCACCCAAGAAAGTACATTGCAACGTCATAGCGTTCCCTTTATTCACGATCTCTTCACGTTCATATAGTATACTATGTATTGGGCTTTGAGCAAAGAGGCTGCATCACGATACTGTTTCTGATGAAAGAGACGACCTGACTATTGGAACACATCAGTTGATCGATACCATTGGAGGTAATAATGTTTGAACGACGCCACGTGAAATTGTTTGCCTTGGCCGTGCTATTGACGTTGCTGGCGCTCGCGCCTTCTTTGGCGGCGCATCTCGACCCGCATCCGCCGCCCTACGCGCTCGCGCAGCCGTTGGCCGTGATCGACGCCTGTGGCGAGGTCACGACCGACACAACGTGGAGCACGGGCAATGTTTACACGGCCACCAACTGCAACGTCATCGTCAACCCCGGCGCGACGCTCACGCTGCAAGCTGGCGTCATCGTCAAGGTGGGCGGCGGCACGTACTCCACTTATGATAGCAACGCTGCCTTCGTCGTCAAGGGGACGCTGCGCGCGGAGGGGACGGAGGCAAACCCGGTGGTCTTCACCAGTTGGCGCGACGATGCGCACGGCGGCGACACCAACGGGGATGGCGACAGCACGGGCAGCCCCGGCGAGTGGTACGGCCTGCACTTTATGCCGGACAGCCAGGGCGATCTGTCCCACACCCACGTCTACTACGCCGGTTCGGGGCAATACGGGCGTTGGGACGGCACCTCCTACACCAACCGGGCGCAAATCTATGTGGATGGTGCTGCTGTCTCCTTACAACATTCCGAGGTGGCCTTTAGCCCGAAGGCCGGTGTCGCGCTTTACGGGGCTGACACCCAGGCGGTGATAGATAGCACGCGCATCATCAGCAATACCGGACAGGCCGTTGCTTATCGGCCCGGCGCCATCTACCAGGACACGCTTAATATGAGTGCTGTTTACCATAACCTGACTCTGGAGGACAACATCCTCGACGTAGTGGCGTTGGACCCGTATGGCGCTTTGACCGGCGATGTCATCCTTGATGGCGCGCCGCTGATGCTCTATGGCAGCCTGGTTGTGCCAGACGGACACGCCTTGATCCTCAAGCCGGGCACGTTACTGCGTCAGCACTACTACCGTAACAGTATGCGGATCGAGGCCGGCGGTCACCTGACGGCTACGGGGACGCTGACCAACCCGGTGGTCTTTGCACCGGCGTCGGATGAAGACCAATGGGGTGGTATCCGCGTAGATGAGGGTGCCTCCGCCAATCTCAGCCATACCGAGATCCGTGACGCCGGTTACTGGGAGGCAGGAATCTACGCGGGTCTTTGGCTGCAGTCATCGGAAGTGATCCTCCAGGACGTGCGCATCCATGACAGCGTCTACGACGGCCTGCGCATCAGCGGGACCGGAACACAGGCCACGCTCGAAAACGTCATCTTGCACGATAACGCCCGCGACGGGCTGGCCCTCTGGACGAGAGGGGGCCACGTCACACTGACGGGCGGCGCGATCTACAGCAATACGCGCGATGGCGTGCGCTTCAACGACGCCGCGCTATCGGGCGAAGAAATCCCACGCGACCAAACGTTGGCCCTGGACAATGTGACGCTCAGCAACAACGGCGGCGACGGCTTGCACATCCGCAGCATCAGCTCGACGTTGACGCTCCAAAACGTGACGATTACCCACAACAGCGGCGCGGGCTTCCTGATGCATCCCGATAACGATTCGCCGGTCTTTACCAATACCACCGTCAGCGGTAACGGCCTGGATGGCATCGCGTTGTATAATGGAATGTTAGAGGGTGAGCGCCGCTGGAACGTCGTCCAGCCTGACCTGCCCTTCATTCTAAGGAATGTCAGCTTGACCATTCGTAACGACGGGATGCTGACGCTCGCACCGGGCGTGACCCTGCGCCTGGGATTGGTCGGCTCGGGCTATACCCCCAAGATCAACGTGCAAGGCAACGCCCGCCTGATCGCCGAGGGAACGCCGGAACAGCCCATTCGCTTCGTGGGGCTGGACAACACGCCGGGCCGGTGGGGGAATATTGCGCTGGCAAACACCAGCGCGATCACGTTGACGCACTGCGAGGTCGCCTACGGCGGGCGCGATCAGGATTTTGGCGGTATGATCCCCCTACTTGACATCAAAACGACCGGCGCGGTGCGCGTCGAGGACTGTACCTTCCGGGATAGTTGGGGGCACGGCATCTTTGCCGGCGCTGAAGGCGATCACGTGGTGCGCAACAGCCGCATTTACAACGTCAGTATCGGTGCGCAGAAAGCGACCACGTTCGACATGTTCCTGGACGCGCGCTACAACTGGTGGGGGCACAGCAGCGGGCCAAGGCACACCACGCTCAACCCCGACGGGCAAGGCGTCTCGGTGAGCGGCAACGTCCTCTTCACCCCCTGGCTGACCGAATCGCCGCTCCCGCCGAGCGGTGTGCAAGTCAACATCCTCGGCCCGCGCCAGATGGCTTCCGGGCAGACCACGATGTGGGCGTTGGACTACGCCCATCACCTGACCGAAACGATGCAGAACGCCGTCTTGATCGCCACGCTGCCCAGCCTGGCAACGCTACAAGAATCTAGCGACGGCGGTATCTTCTGGCCGGAGCGGCATCAGGTTTTCTGGAAGCTGGGCGACCTCGCACCGGAGACGAGCGGGCGCGTCTGGGTGCGCGTGCAATTCGACTGGGGCATCCCTGACGGGCAGGTTGAGCGCGTCGTCGCGCTGCTGGCGGGCGATAACGTCAATGCCGAGCTGCTGGACACAACCCCTTACCTCGCCTACACGCCTCTGACCACGACGGAAACGCTCCCGCTCACCCAGACCGCATGGGACGCCTATCTGGCAACCAACGCCGACCTGACGACGCTCTACACTCAGGCACTGGCCGAGGGCTATATGTGGGCCAGCGCCGAGCGCATCAGCCTGAGCAACGGCGATGTGCTAACCCAGGCGATTGTACTGCGCGAACAAGAACCCTGGCTGCGGGCGCTCATCTCGCGCAGCGGAAACGCGCGCGCGACCACGTTTGGGCCGGATCATTACACGATGCAGGATACGACCGGCGGGCTGCACTATGATATGCTCACCGAAGAAACGACATTTTGGGGCAGTTGGGATTTAGAAAACGGCGCGGCCTGGCCCGGCACGACGTTCAGTGCCGCCGCGTGCGCGACGAGCGGCGGCGCGGGCTGCTGCGTGCGCAACTGCCTCAATAAGGTGGCGTGGAATTCGATTATGAGCAAACTCCAAAAGCCTTTTAGCACATTACAAACGGCTCATGCATGCACCACAGCGCTCCGGGTGCGGACTGCAGAGGCCCTGGTGCGTTGCGCTGAAAGAGTGAAAGATGAAGCCGTTGATCGCACCAATATTCCCGGTTTGGGCGAATTGATGGACGCCACCGAATGTCTGGCCCAGTGCGCGGGCGACCCCAACAGTAACGATTGCACGAGTGACCTGGTCACTTGCGAGGAGAGCTTGGCGCGCTATGCTTTCAAAACCCTGTTCGATGTTCCCAGCAAGACGGTTTGGCGCTGCCAGAGCGGCTGCTACAGCAGCAAGCCAGAGTACATCTTCTGCGCCTTTGGCGAGTGTTGTATGCCCGGCGTGGGCTGCACCTCCGGCGACGGGGAAGGCAGCGATTGCCAGGGTTCGCAATCCTATGTGGCGCGCGATCCCAATGAGAAGCATGGGCCAGAGGGCGACCTGCTGCCCGGCGAATGGGTGGACTACCGCATCGAGTATGAGAACGTCGGAGAAGCGCCGGCCTTTGGCGTCTTTATCACCGACCACCTGCACGAAGCCTTCGACGACGCCACGCTCCAACTTGGCCCCAACGCCGAATACTTCCCCAGCGCGCGGTTGATCGTGTGGGACATCGGCGAACTCGACCCCACCGGCGAACCGGGCGCGACCGGCGAAGTGACGCTGACGGTGCGCCTGCGCGACGACCTGCCCGGCGGAACCATCGTCACCAACCAGGCCGTCGTCTACTTCCCTAGCGTGCCCGAAGAGACGCCCACCAGCGTACTCGTCCACATGATCCAGCCGGCCGTCGCCGAACCGCAGACGCTCACCACCACCTACGCCACGCCGGTATCGGTCACGCTGACGGGGCGCGAGGTCTCGTCCGCCGCACTGACCTATCACATCGTGGAGGAACCGGCCTACGGCGTGCTTTCCGGTACACTGCCCCACCTCACCTACACGCCGATGGAGGATTACGCCGGGCCGGATCGCTTCAGCTTCGTCGTCAACAACGGGACGCTGGACAGCAGCCCGGCGCAAGTCCACATCACGATCACGCCGGAGGGCGACACGCAAGCGCCCACGGTGTTGTGGACCGTTCCGGCGGATAGCGCGTCCGTGACACCCTCCGCTACCGCGCTCTTCACCGACGCCGTCGGGCCGCTCTACGGGCCGGGCATCCTCATCGGCTTCTCCGAACCACTCGACCCGACCACGGTACACAGCAGCACGGTGACGCTCTCTGGCGACATTGCCCTACACATCGCCTACGATCCGGCGAGCCAACGCATCCTCGCGTACCCGCGCGCGCCGCTGTCGGAGAATCGGCTCTACACTGCCCGCGTGACCACCGGCGTCACCGACCTGGCGGGCAATCCGCTGGCGGAAGATTACATGTGGGGCTTCGACACGGGCGAGTCGCCGTATCGTTACATCTACTTGCCGCTGGTACTGCGACAATAATCGCGACTGGGGAGGGGCGGGCCGATGTGCCTGCCCCTCCCTTTGACCCTGCTGCTGGCTCTAGTAATGACAGGGCTGGGCCCACCTGTGTCCCCCGTACACGCCCAGACGGACTTTGATTGCAACACAGTGACCGACGGGATGCCGGTGGCTCAGTGCGAGGCGCTGGTGGCGCTGTAC
>Ga0209614_1000733_pt1 | contig 27658 bp, 20 predicted proteins | sample BlaSprsedimmetaG_FD_185484 | JGI IMG/M metagenome (GOLD analysis project Ga0209614, IMG submission 185484) | Hot spring sediment bacterial and archeal communities from California, USA to study Microbial Dark Matter (Phase II) - Blank Spring... ... | reverse complement strand
CTTTGCGTTTTGGCCTTCTCCAGCAGACGGATCCCCATGTTACGACAAACCGGCTTCTCCACTCCCTCCTGGACAATGGCGGGGCTCCGGGCGGCATTACGCGGCACATCCCAGGACCAGTCCGGTCATGGATCGAGACCTGGCGTCAGCCAGTGGACCGCCAGCCAGGCCAGGTCGTCGAAGTCCACGTCTCCATCCGGCTCGAAATCGGCCCGACCGCAGAAATCGGGCGCTGCGCAATCGGTGCGGCCCCAGTGTAACCCCAGAATCGCCGCATCCGCGAAATCCACCCGCAGGTCCTCATTGAGGTCGCCGGGCATCGGGCTGCCCAGGGCCATCCGTATCCAATCGGCGTAAGGACCGATCCGCACGGCGTCGAGGTAGTCCGGGTCCGGCAGTTCCGGCTGCCCGCGATTGCGGAACCAGGACTGCTCCAGAATGTAGTTCGGGTCGTCCTCGTGCCCCTCGGCGTAGTGCGCCTCGATACTGCGAGACAGCCCCGCCAGTCGCCATTGGCCGTCGCGTTTGATGAACCAGCCGCCGCCGGAGTCGTGCCGGGCGACGGTGCACTCGTACTGCGTGGCAAACCCGCTGCCCAGGCCGTCAAAATCGGCGGCCAGAATCTCCGACGTGTAGGCATCCCCGGATGCCGGGGCGGGGATTGAATCGATGCGGTTAGTCCCCATGCGCAGAACCGTATTGCCCGTGGCCTGCCACGAATAGCCGTAGACCGTACCGCCGGTGACCAACTCCAGGCCCCGAATCAGCCCGTATCCGCCGATAACCACGCTGCGTCCGATCTCGCCCCCGGCATCGTAGAGGTCGACGAAGTCATTGAAAGCCGCCCCCAGAAGCCTGACCACCCGCAGGTCCGCCCGCGGATGGTTCCATATCCGGTCGATGCCGTAGGCCACGCCATCCACGCGGACCACCGTCGCGGTCGAGCCGCCCTGATGCCGGGTCGTCACGATGCAATTCGGCGAGACGACGACGCACGAGGCGTTCGAGCCCCATCGCCCAATCACCGCCGTCGGCGGCCTGTCCTGCCAGACGGCCAGGTTAGGCTCGCCGGCCGGGTGCAGAATCACCCCCGATGCCCCCGCGCACCAGCCCAGCAAGGCCGCGACGGCGCATACCATCACGGCACAGCCCACAGCGATGCTCATAGTTGGACGGGTTTCTTCGGCCCGCAAGACACACCTCCTCCATACCACCTGCCTGCCGCCACACAACACTATTATACCACACCCCGCCCCCCTCAGTCAATACCCTGGACGGACGATGGACGCAATACGCACTACAAACTCAGTCCTCGACCTTTTCAATCATGTCGCTGTCGATCTCCACGCTGGCGGCCTGGCCCAGCATCTCGACCTGCAAGACCAGCCGTATCGTTCCCCGCGTTTCCGCGACAATGCCCTGCAATCCCATCAGGGGTCCGGCGATAACACGGCATTTCTGGCCCCGGCTGATGTAGTCATGCGGCGATAGCGGGGCCCCAACCTTCAGCGCCTGCTCGATCTGCACGAGTTCCCGGACCAGACGCTGCTGGTCGGCCACGGGGATGATGTTCGCCGCCCGATTTGTCCGTAACAGCTCCAGCCGGTCGACCTCGCTGCCGCAGAAGAACAGATACCCGGCGAACAACGGCAGCAGCGAACGCACCGTCCGGCGGCTCTTGCGGCTGACCTTCCAGGTCATGGGCAGGAAGTAACGGATGTTCAAGGCGATCAGGTCATGTGCCAAGGCCTTCTCGTTGCGGCTCTTGGTGTGGGCCACCCACCATGTGCCGGCGAACTCGGCCAACGTTAAGCCCTGTGGCCAGGTCGGCGGCGGATTGTCTTCGGTTCTCAGCAACGTCCTTCTCCTTGCAGCGGCCGGGCAGGTCCTCTCACCGGGCCCCGTAGAACGCCCGGATCGCCCCGGCAACGTAGTGAATCTGCTGGTCCGTCAATTCCGGGTAGATCGGCAGCGATAGGACCTCCTCGGCCAGACGCTCAGCCACCGGCAGATCGCCGGGACTGTAGCCCAGATCTTTGAAACACGTCTGGACGTGCAACGGTTTCGGGTAGAAAACCGCCGAGCCGACGCCCTTTTCCGCCAGGTAGTCCTTCAACGCATCCCGCTGAGGCGCCACAATCGTGTACTGGTGGTAGCAACAGAGGTTCTCGGCCTCGACCAGCGGCGTCTGGACCGGCGAATCCGCCAGCAGACGGTTATAGAGCTTCGCCAGTGCTCTGCGGCGGGCGTTCCATCCGTCCACGTAGTCCAGTTTCACATCCAGCACCGCCCCCTGAATACCGTCCAGGCGGAAATTGCCCCCTATGACGTGGTAGAAGTACCGCGGGTCCTGTCCGTGGTCGCGGAGAATCCTCACCTTGGCGGCCAGCTCGTCGTTGTCGGTCGTGACCATCCCGCCGTCGCCGAATCCGCCCAGGTTCTTCGTCGGATAAAAGGAGAATGCCGCCAAATCCCCCAGGCTACCGCATCGCCGCCCGTTGCGTTCGGCCCCAATGGCCTGCGCCGCATCCTCGATTACCTTCAGTTCATGCTGCGAGGCAATCTCGGCAATCGCCTCCATCGCCGCGGCCTGGCCATACAGATGCACCGGGATAATCGCCTTCGTGCGGTCGGTTACGGCCGGCTCGATCAAGTCGGGGTTTATGTTGTACGTATCCGGCCGGACATCCACAAAGACCGGCCTGGCGCCCAGCCTCGAAATCGCCCCGGCCGTGGCGAAGAACGTGAACGGCGTCGTAATCACCTCGTCGCCGGGACCGACCCCCAGGGCCATCAGGCTCACCAGTAGGGCGTCCGTGCCGCTCGATACCCCGATGGCGTGCCGCACGCCGCAGTACGCGGCCGCCCGCTTCTCGAACGCGGCCACCGCCGGACCCAATGCGAAGGTCTGCTTGTCGCAGACTTCGGTAATCGCCTGTAGAACACGCCCCCGATAGCCGGCGTACTGCTGCGACAGATCCAGAAAACGGACCTCCATGTATGCCCCTTCAACGATTCGTCCTTGCCGGGCACCGAACGGCCACCAGGACGCCCTGGAAAAGCAGCGTCCTATAAAGTTGCAACGTGCAAGTAAACCGGCGTCTGTCTTTGGTCGATGATGACAACGAGGCCATAGTCTATGGCTCGTCGGCGGCCATGTCAAACCAATCCGGCGGGGCGGCCGGACTATTTGCGTTTGACCGTCCGGCGGCGTAAGGCTATAGTCATGCGTCCAGGAAGATGCGCCTCGATGCAGATTGACAGGAGACCTTATGACTGAGTCGCGCAGAAAAGACGCGGGTCAGAGACATGCTTGCCCATCCCCCAAGGCCGCCCGGTCGGCCTTCAACGTCTTGTTTACGTGTATCGGCCGGCGGGTCTCGTTGCTGGAGACCTTCCGCCGGGCCGCCGCAAAGCTCGGGCTCAACGCCGCCATGCTCGGCACCGAGACGACGCCTCTCAGTTCGGCCCTGCAGTTGTGCGACCGGCGGTTCATCGTCGAGAAGGTCAACCATCCGGAGTACCTGCGGCAACTGCTCGACATCGTCAAGTCCAACGATGTCCGTCTTGTCGTGCCGACCGTCGACCTGGACCTTCAACTGCTGGCCGACAACAAGCGGCTCTTCGAGCAACTCGGATGCAGGCTGTTGGTGTCGGATCCTGAAGTCGTGCGGATCTGCCAGGACAAACGCAAGACCTACGACTATCTTACCGCCAACGGTTTCAAGACGCCGCGGACGCTGAGTATCGCGGCTGCGCTCAAAGCCCGCGACTTGACATGGCCATGCTTTATTAAGCCCTGGGACGGTTACGCCAGCCGTGGCAATGCCGTCGCGCACAACCGATCGGAGCTTCGCTTTTACGGCCGGCACATCCCCAACGCCATCTGCCAGGAATATGTCGAGGGCGCCGAGCACACGTGCGATGTCTACGTCGATTTCGACATGCGCGTCCGGTGCGTGGTGCCCCGCAAGCGCCTTGAAGTCCGCGCCGGAGAGGTCAGCAAGAGCCGCATTGTCAAAGACCGCCACATCATGGAGCGTTCGGCCCTTCTGGTCGAAACCCTCGGCGCCGGACCCGGCGTGATTACGCTGCAACTGTTCGTCCGCCCCGACGGCAGTCTGAGGTTCATTGAAGTCAATCCCCGCTTCGGCGGGGGCGCGCCCCTGTCCATCAAGGCCGGGGCCGATTTTCCCCAATGGATTTGGCAGGAACTCGTCGGCAGGAAGCCCCGCATCCGTTTTGATGGTTTCAGGAACCATCTGACCATGCTTCGGTACGACTGCGAGGTATGGCTGGACGGCTCCACCGGCAAAGGCGTCACCCCGTAATGCTTGAGCAACTAATAGGCAAGGAACATTCGATCGTCTCGGTGCTGCGGTTCTGGCCCATTCTGCCGGCCGCATGGGCGTCTGCTTTCGCCGCCACGTGGCTCTGCAAGAAGGCGGCCCTTCGATTCGGCATCGTCGACAGACCTAATGACACCGTCAAGATTCACAAGGAGCCCATTGCCTATCTCGGTGGCCTGGGCATGTTCGTGGGATTGATTGTCGGCGTGCTCGTCGGCATCCAGTGCATCGGCAAGGCTGACTATGCTCCTCTGGCCATGCGCTGGTTGCTCGCGGTCCTGGCCGGCGGCGGCATCGCCTGTTTCGTCGGGCTGGTCGACGACCTGCTCGACATCAAGCCGCGAAACAAGCTGCTCGGTTGCTGTGCGGCCGCGGGCGTCCTGCTCCTGATCTCCGGCTGGTACATCGGAGACACCGAACACGGTCTGGGCATCGTACCGGGCATCCGATATGCCGCTGCGCCGTTCGGCATAGCGATCCCGTACTACCTGGAGCAGATTCTCTGTGTGGCCGTCGTCATCGTCTTTGTCCTTGGCGCCACCAACTCGCTTAACCTGCTCGACGGGCTTGACGGCCTGTGCGCAGGGGTCACGGCGATCATCACGGTTGCATTGCTGTTGCTCTCTATCCACCTGACGACGTGGGGCTTCAGTGAGGTCGGCGATCCCGTGCGGATTATTATCTGCCTAAGCCTTGTGGCCTGCGTGTGCGGTTTTCTGCCGTTCAATCGCCACCCCGCCAAGATCTTCATGGGCGACGCCGGAAGCATGCTCCTGGGTTTTATGGTCGCGGTACTCATGCTGCTGTCCGGCGAACGATGGCCCCGCTGGTGGATGGCCTCCGTGGTGATCTTCGGACTGCCCATCCTCGACACGGCCGTCGCCCTCGTCCGCCGCTTTCTGAACCACCGTCCGCTGTTCATATCCGACCGCGGCCACATATACGATCAGATGCTGGACCGCGGCATACCGCTCAAGAAGACCGTGGCAATATGTTACTCGCTGGCCGCCGCCTATGCCGCCGTTGGTCTGGCCATGATCCCGATACGCACCCGTTACGCGGGGATCGTCTACGTGCTGGTCGTCGTCGTCAGCAGCATCGTCGTATGGCGAAAAGGCTACCTGAAGATGGAAGGCCTGCGAGGCGCCGTCCACAGGGAAAGCGATAACGTGCGCCCATAGCCGCTCGCCGTCAACCCGGACAATACCCCCGCATCCCCGGCGTTCTCCCGCTGAGAATCCCCGCGGAACGAATCAAAGCCCGTCTCTGGGCACCGCCCGATACAGCAGTCCGTCGGCGGCGAATTCGTACCTGTCAAGCACATATTCCGGGCAGTAACCCGGCGCCGGCGTCACCACATAGACCGTCCGTGTCGCGGCAATCTCGTCTATTATCTCGGGTGTAATCTGCGGGGCGCCGTCGCTGGATCCCACGCTCGAGACGACTTTTACATCCGGCCGCTTGTCCCGGGCCTTCTGCGTATACAACAGCGGCGGGGCGGCGGTCGCGTCGGCAAGGATGATGCCGTCGCGAGCGGTGTTGCCCAGCGCCTCATCGGCGAATCGGGCTGCGCCGTCATCCCCCGGGCGCCACGGCCGAAGATGATATACCGCATCGTCCCGATACGGCAACTGCCGAGGCCGCTCCGCCAGGCCCAACTCCCGCGCCAGCATCGGCGCCGCCACATAAGCGGGAATCGTCCAGAAGGCGAAAAAGACCAGCACCACCGGCAGGGCCCGCCCGGAGAATCGTTCCAGCATCTCCCAGGCCCCGATTCCCACCAGAATCGCCGCCATGCAGTAGAACGGGATGAAGAACGCATAGCGGTCCACCACCGTGTAGCGAAATGCAAACGCCAGATACAGCACCACCAGCGCCGCCACAACCCGATGAAATCGGCATCGCCGCACCTGCAACGCCACGATCCATGCCCCCAGGATCAGCAGAAACACGTTCGGCGTCGCCAGGTTCAGGCCGATCCACATGAGATTCTCGACAACAATGCGGGCCGTAATCGACGCATTGAGCACATCGGCCCGCCACCGGTCGCCGAAAAGGGCCGAGGCGATGGTCCCGCCGAGGTCTCCGGTCTGGACCCACCGCATGACGAACAGCACCTCAAGCGGAAGCGCTCCGACCCCCCAGAAGGCCGCCATCACTCCTACATCCCGCATCCGTATTTGTCCGTGCATCAACAGGCTGGCCAGCAGCACCGCATAACACACAAATGAGATCGCCGCCAGCATGTGATTGGCCACCCCGAGTCCATTGAGCAGTGCAAGGATATACAGATACCGGACCCTACCCGTGTTGCCGTATTGCAGCAGGACGACCAGCTCCGCCAACAGCAATGCCGCCGTCAAGTTGTAGGTTTCCGGTACGGTCGCATGCCACCAGAAGGTGTGCGAGAGGGCCAACGTCAGTGCCGCAATGGCCGCCGGGAGCGTCCGCTTAACCCACAAGCCCATCAGCAGGAACAGATTCGCCACCGCCCACGCCGAGATCAGGGCTGTCGTCAGCGTCGCCATCCGCGCCGGATCGCCCAGAAACGATGCACCGATTGCGATGAGGTAGTACAACGGATGCGACAGCGCCAGACCCATATTCCCCTCGATATCCCGATTGAGCACCCGCCATTGGATCAGCCCGCTGTCCTGCCACACCAGCGACGGCGCGGACGTCGCCACATACAGCAGGGCTGCCCCAACAAACACCACGGCATAACCCCGCCAAAGCCTCCTGCCGCCAACATGATGTCCATCGCAACCATCCATCCCTGCTATATCGGCACTTGCCCTGGTGAAACTTGCACCCTAAGGCGGCACCAGGCATCAGGCACCGAGGTCAAAGCCGGACCCGCAGATACTCGCTGTCCTGAGAGAACCGTATCACACCCTCGTATATCGCCGGGACCAGTAGCGTATCGCCGGCCGCAAAGACCACCGGCTCGGCCTCCTGGCTGACCATCCGCCCCGAGCCGCTGAGGAACATCAATACCTCCATCCCGCCGGGCGACAGCAGCACCTCGGCCGTGCCGATCTGATGGCCCTTGTCCACCTTGAAGTACGGACAATCCACGAGCCTGCCCACGGTCGTCACCGGCAGGTCCGCCGCCGAGATGTCGAAATGGATGCTCTCCAGAGCCTGGTCGATATGCAGCGGCCGGGCCCGCCCGTCGGCCTCCACCCGATTCCAGTCGAACGCCCGATAGGTCGTATCCGAGGGCGTCTGAATCTCGGCAATCAGAAGACCCGCCCCAATGCTGTGGGCCGTCCCCGCCGGTAGATAATGGCACTGGCCCGGCTCCACGTACACCTTGTCCAGCAACCCCGCCACCGTGCCATCGGCAATCGCGGCCGCGAACTGCCGGCGCGTGGTTCCCTTGCGAATGCCCTTGTAGATGCAGGCCCCCGGCTCGGCCGCGATGATATACCAGCACTCCGTCTTGGGCTCGCCCCGGCCGATCCGCTTGCAGGTCTCAACGTCCGGGTGCACCTGCACGCTTAGAATATCCTGCGCATCCAATAGTTTGATCAGTAACCTGAACGGCCCCTCGTAGTATTCATCCCCCGTGATCTCCTCGCCAAACTGCTCCAGGGCCTCGGCCAGCGTCGAGCCCGCCAGCGGCCCGTTGACAATCACCGACTTGTCCCGTGGCAGGTCCGCCAGTTCCCAACTCTCCCCAATGGTGTCGTCGGGGGGCAGGTCCTTTCCAAAGACCTCCCGCAACCGTTGCCCCCCCCAGAGCCGGTGCTTGAAGATGGGCCGAAACTTGTACGGATAGACCGTCGTCATCGATGCCCATATTACCGGCGCCGCGGGCTTGTGTCTACGATTTGCGCCCTGCAATCGACCGTCGCGCCATTGCGTCAAACCGCAGGGTCCGCCTGGCAACGCCGAGAAACGAGGCGGCCAGGTGCAGATAAACATGGCCCCATAAACAGGCACGTTCACGCGCCGGCAATCCGATGGGCGGAGGGCTTGTCCTCGCGAAAGGCTGCTGTTGTCCGCGCGTCCGGCGTCGGAATCTGATTGCAGCGTGGCGCATATACGGGTACAGTCGTTATCGCCAGTCTGTTGGACCATGCAACGTATTGACATCGGAGCTTCTCAGGATGGCCTTGCGGCAAATTGCCATCATTGTTCTGACACTGCTGTGTTGCGCCATCCCAGCGCCGGCCGCGGGAGAGATCACCCTCCGCCTTGCGACCGGCAGTCGGACGGGCGTCTATTACCCGATGGGCTGCGGCATCAAGCGGATTGTCGAGGACGCCTACCCCAACATCGTGGAAGTCGAGGTCGTCGAGACCACCGGAACCGTCGAAAACCTGCAATTGATCAACAACGGGCAGGTGGACCTGGCCCTCGTCCAGAATGACACCGCCTACTACTTCAGCCACGGCCAGGTCATGTACACCCTGCCTTCGAGCAAGGCGATGGCCGTGGCCTCCCTGTACACCGAACTGATCCAGATTCTGGCCACGCGAAAGAGCGGGATCGAGCATATCGACCAGCTCAAGGGCCGGCGAATCCGCACCGGCTCGCCGCCGCAGAATATCGCCAACAGCGCCACGATCATCTTTGCCCTGGACGGCTGGGAGGCGTCGGACCTGACGGATGTGCGATGCAAGTTCAGCGAGGCCCGACAGATGCTCCTGTCCAACCAGCTCGATGCGGCGGTGGTGACGGCCGGTATCCCCACGCCCCTGCTGACCGACACCGTGGACGGAATCAGCCTTCAGGACCGCGTCAGGATTATTCCCATCGGCGAGGGGCTCGCCAACCGCCTGATCCACCGATTTCCCTATTTCGTGTATACCAGCATCCCCGCCAACACGTATCGCCACCAGAGCGATCCGATCAGGACCGTCGGCGTGCGTGCGATCCTGGTGGCAAGGAAGGGTTTTGAGCATCGCGACGGCGACACCCGCCGACTGCCGCCCGATTTCGTCAAAGCCCTGACGAGGTCCATTTTCGAGAAGACCGACCTGATCCGCACGGGCCACGGCGTCGAGGGGGCGGATCTCAGCCAGTATGACCTGCCTCTGAGGGACGGTCTCAACGGCATACTCGACCACAAGCTGCGCCCCATCATCCCGATTCATCCCCAGGCCAGGGCGTACTACGCCGAGAAGGGGCTGCTGAAGAAGACCCTGGTCGATTACCTGCCGACGATCCTCTGGAGCCTCGCGTGCCTCATCATCCTGGGATATGTCATCAAGTATCGCGCGGCCATCCGACGGATTGCCCGGCGCCACATTCACGTCCGGCTGATCCTGGCGTTCGTCTGTCTGTACATTCTGGGCGCGGTCGCCATGTTCTTCTGCGAGCGCTACAATAACCGGTGCTTCGAGAGCGTGGGGGAATCCTTCTGGTCGATAACCATCTACATGCTCAGCGGCTTTGAGGACCGTTACCCCGTCACATGGCCGGGCCGTGTGTTGTCGATTCTCATCTTCGTGCTGAGCGTGTTCTTCTTCGGCGCCGTGGCGGGGCGGTTTGCCGCGGCTTTTCTTAAGAGAGAAGAGAATATGATGCCCAAAGATGTCAAAGACCATATCGTCATCTGCAACTGGAACGAACGAGGCAAGCGGGTGATCACCGAACTGCGGCACCCGGAGGGCCGGCCCGACGCGGATGTTGTTGTCATTGACAACAAGGCGGTGGATGAAAAGGAACTGGCCCGCATGCCGGGGGCCAACAAGCTCTATTGTATACACGACGATCCGATTCGCCACGGAACCCTCAACAAGGCCCGCGTCAGCGCCGCCGACACGGTTATCGTCCTGGCCGACAGCCAGAGCCCCGATCCCGACGCGAAATCCGCCATGATCATCCTGGCCCTGCTGAGCGAGTGCAAGCGCCGACGCCCGCACATCGTCGCCGAAGTGCTCAACTCCGACAACAGCCAGCACCTCGCCGATGCCGGCGCCGATGAGACGATCTGCACCACGGACATCGGCATTGGCATCCTCGCGCACTGCGCGCTGAACAAGCAACTCTCGGCCGTCTACAAGGACCTTCTCACATACTCATTCGAGGGCAACGAAATCTACATCATCCCGCGGGAGCGTTTCCCCGATGCTTTCGTCGGCAAGACCTTCTCCGAATGCGCCAACATGTTGTACCAGAACCGCGACGACAGAAACCCCGTGGTCCTGCTCGGTGTCCGCCGGGACGACAAGGTGATCATGAATCCACGGCGGGGCACCGCCGGAGTGCCCAACGAGGAATTGAGGATCGAAGAGACCGATGCCCTGATCGCCATCGCGTTTACATCGCCCGACCTGAGATCGCGCTTTGCCTCTTCCGGCGAGGGGGCTTGAGAAGACCGCACGCCGCGGCTCAGGCATCAGCGGAGCCATTTGAGTTTGATGATCCCCCCGGTATCCTGGGCGATGTAGATGTATCCATCCGGATCCACGGTGACACCTTCCTGATTGTCACCCGGAAAGGCGTAGACCTCCAGAAGTTCGTAGTTGCGCGAGTATACCAGCAACGTGTTGGTTGAATCGCTGACGACGAGCAGGCGGTCCGTCCGGGCGTCGTAGTTCAGCGCGGACAAGTCGATGATCCCCGGCGAGAACCAGCCGAGGATCCTGGGCTCGGACGCGACGTCTCGAAGCGGCAGTTCCACCTGGAACACCGCCGAGATGTCCTGTTCATTCGTAAGCGTGAAGGCCTGGTTGGCCACAAGGAAGATGCCACCCTGGGGGTGCGTATCGTCGGGAACGAAGGTAATCCCCTCAATCCCTTCGCCGCCGGCCGCCAGGAGGGTTCGTCCGTCGAATTCCCTTGGAATGGAAAACTCCCGCAGGATCGCAAAACTCTCCGGATCGACCTCCAGCACCGTTTCGGCCTCCTCGACGGCCACGTATAGAAGGCCCGTTGCCGGATCACACGTGATGCCTTCCAGGTCGGCGTCGCGCAAATGCCCCTGCTTGACCGGCGTCCCGTCGGTGGCGATTTCGCAGATATCGCCCTCATCGCCGATGACGAAGAGGGTCTTCCTCAGGGGGTGCCAGACGATGCCGGAGGGCTCATTGAAGCCGATCTGGTCTATGTCGCCGACCCATTTGTTGGGGAAGATGATTCTCGAGAGGATATCCTGCGGGGTCGGATCGCTCGCGCATCCGTTCAACAGGGTGACACCCAGCAGTACGGCCGACAGACACAGACAACGACATACGCACATCAGAAACATCTCCTTGTAAACGGTTTCCGGGATTCGCCGCCGGCGACCCGATGGTATGGCACCCACTGGGTCTTACGGCAAGACCGTCCGACCCCACCGTATCCCGGCACACGGCGAACCGGCAACTGCCGCAGGGTCGCGGAAGCATACGGGAAAAGGGCGGTTGACGCAATAAAAAAGTCGTCGAGGGCGTCGGTTGCCTGTTGGACCGGCGTTTTGCCCTGTTTGCGTCGGAATAACGCGGCAAAAGGGCCTCGGAGCGGCCGGGCCGCCGGGTATGGCAGTATCCGGCCGACAGGGCGTTGTTTTTCACTTGCCCCGGCGTGCCGGTTTAGGCTACAATTGAGAAATGCGTGCTTGGTCGAAGATAGTGGGTATGGCTGTCTCGATTCAGGATGGAGCCGACGACATGACGCGATGGATTTGAAAACCGCGTTCGGAGAAGTTCGGTGATGGAAGGAAAAGAGACTATGGCTTCGTGTACAGCGTCGTTCAGGCATCCGCGTTCTTTGATGGCGAAGACACTTGGGATTATGCTTGCCGGGATAGCAGCCGTGGTGGCGTTGGCGGTCGTTGAGGATGTCTGTGCTTCTCCGGCGGGAGCCACCGATTCGGCCGCCCCCGGGCGAGCGGGAGGCGCCGACAGTGTGATTATCGGACAGAGGGGGGCCTTTGAGCCGGATGAGTTGGCCGGAGTGCTGGAGTCCGTAGATCGCGGACTGCCGAGGGCATCGGCGCCAGACGCCTCGACCGTGACGATGATCGTCGCCAAGGCCGAAGAGGCCCCGGCGGCGCCCGAGCCCGCTGCACCACCGGCGGAAGCGGCGCCACCCGATGCCGCCGCGCCGCCCGCTGAGCAAACCCCACCGGCCTCTCCTCCTGCGGCGGCCGCCGCCGCGCCGGAGACGCAGGCCAAACCGGCCAGTTTCACGACCCTCGTTGCGCTGCCCAAGCTCAGCAACACCGAGTTCAGCGAGATGAGCGAGCAGCTCGCCATGTCGCTAGGGTCGGAGTTGGGCTACCTGGCGGCCTCAACGGCGGTGGCCCATTGGCTTCCGGCGTCTCCGGCGGGTCTGGTTGGCGTGCGGACGCTGACACGATGCGAGGCGGAGCAGACATACGTCCTGCGTTTCGGATGCCGGTTGTTCATATCGCAGCCGTCGCAGCTCTGGGTGATGGGCGTCATTGTCGCGGAAGACGGAACATTGACCATCAATCCGGACATGGCGCTTGTCGAGCCGCAGGTGACGAAGATGATCGCCTCCCTGAACGAGATGCGGACCGGTCTGGGCATTCGCGATCTGGAGGCGAAGATGGTTCAGCTGAGCTACGTGGACGCCGACACGGCGATTACCATGCTGGGGAGCCTCGGGGTGACAACGGCGGACAAGACGCCGGCGGCCATCGAGTTCGCACAGCTTCCGTATGTCATGAAGGTGCCGGACCCCTCCAAAGAATACACGGGGCTCATCGGCGAAAAGACCACCGCCGCCAAGAGCAAGCTATCCCTGGCGCCCGGCGTCGCCTCGGACTTGGCCGACAACACCATCGCCTCGCCCATGACGCAGCTCCTGGTGATGTTCCACCCGGCGCATCCCGAGCAGTTCAGCGAGGTCCGCCGGCTGCTGGACACGTTTATCGACCGGCCTGCGCGGCAGATATTCATCGAAGCGATGGTGCTCGAAATCAGCGAGGAGGGGCTGAAGGAGCTCGGCGTCGAATGGGAGCTGAAGGATGCGATCATCGACATCAAGGGCGGTGCCCAGAACGCCGGGCTCGCCAAAGACACGCTCAAGGTCAATTTGAAGGACACCTCGCTCGTCCACCGCATCTTCAACGGGCAGGTGCCGTGGGACTGGAATGTGACCATCCGCGCCCTGATCCGCGAGGGCAAGGCGGAGGTGCTCTCGCGTCCCAGCGTCCTGACGCTGGACAACCGCCAGTCCACCATCCGTGTCGGCACGGACGTGCCCGTCGCCAGCAGCCTGGAGGGCATGACCGCGTACGCCAACCGGGTCAGTTTCAATTTCGAGTACCTGCCCATCGGCATCCTTCTGAACATCCGCCCGCGGATCAACGAATCCGGCAGCGAGGTCAGCATGTTGATCGACACCATCGTCTCGGCCAAGGTGCCCGGCCAGGACCTGACCATTCGCGCCGGCACGGACGGCATGCCGCTGGCCTCGGCCCCGACCGTATCGACCCGCCGTGTGCAGACGTACAGCCGCATCGGCAACAACACGCCCCTGATCATCGGCGGCCTGGTCGCCCGCGAGACGATTCAGACGGTCGATAAGGTGCCCCTTCTGGGAGACATTCCGTGGGTCGGCGCCGCCTTCCGGGCCGAGAAGAACGAGAGCCTCAAGCGCGAAGTCATCATCGTCCTGACGCCCCACGTCCTTCCCGAAGGCAAGGACGTTCGCCGCTCCTTCCCCAAGGACGAGGACTTCTTCGACAGCTTCGGGAACAATCTGTTCCGCGATTCCTACCGGATACGGAGCGAGGATGTCTTCGATCTGACCTTCCTGCTGGAGAACCGGCGCATCGTGGCCTATCGGACGCTGGCCCGCCAGGTGGCCGAAAAGAACTTCCGCCTGGCCGACGTCGATCCGTTCCGGTCCTTTGTCCGCGACAGCGTTCCGGGCGAGTCGATCCTCGTGACCCGTATGATCTACGAAGTCGTCAAGCGGCTCGATATCGCCGACAAGATCGAACAATCGAAGATCATCTACTTCAAGAGCCAGCAGCAACTCGGCGGCTACGACGTGAAGTTCTGCGACGAACTGCTCAACGACCCGGCCACGGGCAAACTCAAGAAATTCGGCGACAAGGCCCTGGCCATCACCTACCGCTTCGACCGCCAGTCCCTCGAACAGGGACGCCTCGGCAGCGAGCCGATTCCAGACATCTCTCTGATTGATTGCCCGAACCGCGAGGTCTGGGGCGCGAAGCTGTGGGAACTCAATCAGCCCACGCCCGACGGGCGCCAGCGGCACACGATCCTCATCCAGAACGAGTCCGACACCGTCCGGCTGCGGCGGGCGCTGGCGCTCAAGAAGGTCATCGTTCTCAACGGCGGCGTCGACCAGTTGCGGTTGAGGAATTTCAGCGTCGGCAAAGTGCTGCTTATGCCCGAACTCAAGGGCGAGCAGATTCACGTTATCGACGCCGATGCGGCGATGTTCTATTTCCACACCGAGCACTATTACGCCGCGGCGCTGGCCCGGATCGAAGAGCAGTTGAAGCAACTGGATGCGATGTTGCGTCTCCCGGAAATCAGCGTCCTGCTGGAGGCGCCGCTGCCCGACAACAACAAGCGTAGTACGAAGGAATAATGCTGACCAAGGTATTCTACGGCAACACCGTGTTCGACTGGATGCATGCCGCCCTGATTATCGTTGGGGCGGTGGTCCTGGGCAAGGCCCTCTACTGGTTTATCGGCCGAACGATCAAACGGATGGCCGCGAGAACGCGGACACGGCTCGATGACATCCTCGTGGACATGCTCGAGGAGCCCGTCGTGTTCGCCGTGGTCATCCTCGGCATCTGGTACGGGCTGAGCGTGCTGGAGCAATCCAAGACCGTCGAGTCGGCCGTCAACAAGGGCATCTACATCCTCGTTTGCATCAACGCCGCCTGGCTCGTCACCCGGCTGTTCGACGCCATGGTGGAAGAGTACCTCATTCCATTCGCCAAAAAGACCGAAAGCGATCTGGACGATCAGTTGATTCCCGTCGTCCGACGGGGAATCAAGGTTTCCATCTGGACGATCGCCGTCATCATGGCGATGGACAACGCCGGCTATGATGTTTTCTCCATCCTGGCCGGGCTGGGCATCGGCGGCCTGGCCTTCGCCCTGGCGGCCCAGGATACGGTCGGTAACTTCTTCGGCAGTATCGCCATCTTCATCGACAAACCCTTCAAAGTCGGCGACCGCATCCAGGTCTGCGGCCACGACGGCGTCGTCACGGCCATCGGCCTGCGGAGCACCCGAATCCGCACCCGTTACCAGGGGCGAATCGTCACCATTCCGAACCAGCAGGTGGCCAAGGCCGACGCCGTCAACGTCGACAGCGAGAACGGCCGTCAGATGTTCGCCGTCTACCGCCTCACGCCCGACATGAGCGACGACAAGATCACCCTGGCGATGGACATCCTCAAACGCATCGCCCAGTCCGATCCCGACACGATGGAGAAGGTCGTCACCGGGTTCATCGCCATCACCGAGTACTCCCGCGACGTTATGCTGCTGTACTGGATCAAGCCGGACGCCTCCAAGCTGGAGACCCGCACCCGCATCAACCTCGAGATCATCCGCCAGTTCAAGAAGAACGACATCGAACTGGTCAAGGCCGCCCCCATCCACACCAAGGTCAGCCAGGTCGAACTGCTGTAGGCAGTCCGGCCCGTCGGGTGAGGCCGCTGTGCGCACAGCCGTGCATCAGACCGAAATCGCGGCTCCATCGCCAGTGGCTGGTGGCCTGTGTCTTGAGTCGTGGGTCGCGCGTCTCCCTGCTATCCGGCCGTGATCAGCGGTTGGGCGGCGGTCAGCGGGGCCGTGGCGCGGTCCAGCAGGCCCATGCAATGGGTGATCGCCACGCCGTAGTTGGTGATCGGCACACCCTGGCTCTGTGCCTGGTGGATACGCCAGAGCATCTGCTTGCGGTTGAATACGCACGCTCCGCAGTGGATGACCAGCCGGTAGGGCCGCAGGTCCTGCGGGTAGTCCTGGCCGGCGGCAATATCGACCTTCAGCGGTCCGCCCGCGGCCTGCTCCAAGAGCGCCGGAATCTGCACCCGGCCGATGTCTTCGCCGATCGGGTGATGGGTGCAGGACTCGGCCACGAGGATCCGGTCGCCCGGCCGCAGCGTGTCGATGACCTCCGCGGCCGCCGCCATCGCCTCCAGATCGCCCTTGAAGCGGGCCATCACGATGGAGAACGTCGTCGCCGGGGTTTCCGGGTCGAGCTGGGCGGCCACCTTATCGAACACCTGGCTGTCGGCCACGACCAGGCTTGGCCCGCCGGTGAGCCCCGCCAGGGCCGCCTCCAACTCCGTTTCCTTCACGATGACGGCCGTGGCGCTGCGGTCGAGGATCTCCCGCAGGCAATGCACTTGCAGCATCTTGAGCCGGCCCTTGGGCGCCTCGATATCCAGCGGCGTTACCAGCAGGACCGTATCACCGGGCTGCACCAGGTCCGCGATCAACGGCCGGGCCTCCAGGAACTCCACGGGCGCGGCCTCCACCATCAACTGCCGCAGCCGGTCGAAGCCTTCCGGGAATACGGCGCACGTGGTTGCCACGTACTTCGCCCCGGCGCGCACGGCGGCGGCCTCGAGGCTGTCGTCCATCCGCATGTCCTTCTTGTTGGCGACTACGATATACGGGGTCTTGCGCTGCTCGAGCATCCGGACCAGCCGGTCCTCTTCATCGGTCCAGTCGTCCGTCACCAGCAGCGCCAGCTCCGTCCGCTCCATCGCCTTGACCGTCCTGGCCACGCGCTGCCCGCCCAGCTCGCCCTTGTCATCCGTGCCGGCCGTGTCGATGAACACCACCGGTCCGATGGGCTTGAGTTCCATCGTCTTGTCCACCGGGTCCGTGGTCGTGCCCGGAACATCGGATACGATGGACACCTGCTGGCCCGTCAAGGCATTCACAATGGAACTTTTGCCCACGTTGCGCCGCCCAAAGACACCGATATGCAGCCGCAGACCCTTCGTTGTGCCGTTCATAAGCATCTCCTGTCGTGTTTCGCCCGCCCCGGCGGGGCGGTTGGGTTGTTCTCAAATCATCGTGCCGACCGCGGAATCGCCGTCATTTCGCGGACGTGCGGATATTCGCCGCCACCGCGCTGAGCAGGGCCTCGGGCTTGAGGGGCTTCTCCAGCACCTGTCTGACCGGTAGCCAGTTCTCATCCGGCTCGAAGCCGAACGGCAGCGACATTTCCTTGCGGATGCCCGTCAGCATGACAATCGGCGCGGCCCGCAGCCGCTCATCGGCCTGCAGGGCCCGCGCAATGTCGAAGCCTTCGGTCTGGGTCGTCATCATCACGTCCAGAATAATCAGGTCCGGGTCCACCTTCTTGGCCGTGGCAATCCCTTCGGTCCCGTTGGACGCGGTGAAGACGTCATAACCTTTTGCCGTAAGCAGATTGCTGACCGCATCGACCAGTTCCGGATCGTCGTCAATCATGAGCACCTTGTTGGCCATACCGTTCTCCTTTGTCACCATCACATGGCGTTGGTTATTTTTCCCGCGTAATATCCCGGTTGACATATCGACGGCGGCAACGGGCCCCGGAGCGTCCGGATACAGTCACCGCGAGAGTAATCCAGTTGGCGGCCCAATATCGAGGCCGTTGCTTCCAGTTGTGCCAGCGTCGCCGCCGTATCAGCGTCCACGGGCGCACCGCCCGGATAGATATCGTACAATCGCCGCACCTCGTACGGCGTACACTTGACCATAATGACGTTCGCCCCCGCGGCCAGCGCCGCCGCCCGCCGATCGACCCCGTCCAGATACGCCAGGGCCGTCGTGGCCGGCATGTGCGCGTCGGGCATCAGAATACGGGCCACGGCCAGGGCCTTGAGCGTCAGCATCAGGTCCGCGGCCGGTTGCCCACCGAGGGCCGTATGCGGATGGGGTATGAACGGACCGACGCTCACCATATCCAGCCCGCAGGCCTTCAGAAAGATTATATCGTCCGCCAGGGTCGCAATCGTCTGGCCCCTGAGCCCCACGATGATGCCGGAGCCAACCTGATAGCCCAGTTCCGCCAGGTCTTTGAGGCAGCGGCGGCGGTTCTCGAATGACATGGCCGGGTGCAATCGCTCATAGCGGTCCGGCACGCCGGTCTCGATCTTCAGGAGATACCGGTTCGCACCACAGCGCCGCCAGAGGGTATAGTCGTCGCGGCTGCGTTCCCCCACGCTCAGCGTCACGGCCATATCGAATCGGGTTTTGATCCGTTCGATCACCTCGCCCAGCCATTCGGCGGGCATCCGCGGGTCCTCGCCGCTCTGGAGCACCACGGTTCCGATGCCCATATCCGCGACCCTGCCGGCCGCCTTGAGGACTTGCCCGGCGTCCAGGCGGTACCGCTCCAACACGGCGTTGCCCGCCTGCAAGCCACAGTAGGCACAGCGGTTACGGCAGTGATTGGAGAACTCCACAATCGCCCGCACCGGTATCGCATCGCCGACGTGCCGCCGCCGGACCTCATCGGCGAAATCGAACAGCCGCTCGATATCGGCCGGGTCGGTCAGGCCCAACAGCCGTTCGAGGTCCGTTCGCCGCGGCGTCTCGGCCTCGTGTACCCGTTCCAGACATGGTTCAATGCGTGCGAAAGCCATCGGTGCGCTCACGTCAGTCTTCGGAGCCCTTTCGATACGTCTCCAGGAGTTCCATCATCTTGTCGGCCGTCAGGTCCCCGTGAATCGTGTCGTCGATCATCACCACCGGCGCCAGGCCGCAGGCTCCCAGACACCGCGCCGGCTGCAGGCTGAACATGCCGTCTTCCGTCACTTGCCCGAAATCGATCTTCAATTCATCCTTGATGCGCTGCAATATCGCCCCGGCCCCCTTGACGTAACATGCCGTTCCCAGGCACACGCTGATCGTGTGTTTGCCCGGCGGATTCAGATTGAAGTAATGGTAGAACGTGGCCACGCCCCAGATATGCGCCGTCGGAATACCCATCCGCACGGCGACCTCATTCATGACCTCGGTCGGCAGATACCCATACAACGCCTGCGCCTTGTGCAGCACGGCGATCAGATGGGAGTGCGGATATTCGCGCTGCATCACCTCGGCGATGAATTCGCCCAACTCGGCCAGTGCGTCTTTCTCTTGCGTCGTTGTCATGATCAGTCACCTAGAAGTACAGATCCCTGCGTCCATCTTGCGTCTTGCCATAGAATTCCATGAACTGCTCGAACATCTTCGGCTGTGTCCGGCGGATCTGGTCGATCTCGCGGGCAATCAGGGCCTCGCCGACGGCCAGCGTTTCGGGGCCGGCGAAGTCATCCAGCCATTCGCGGAACGTGATAACCGCATTGAGCTTGCAGAACCGGCCCTCGGCTCCGCTTCGCAGCAGATTCATGATCTTCGTGCCCGTTCGTCCGCACCGGTACCCGGCCGTGCAGAAACTCGTGATATACCCGGCCTCGGCTAATTCGCGGATCACCGTATCGAGGCCCCGTGTGTCGCCCAGCATGAACTGCTGGTCGTCGGTCTGACCCGCGTCGGGTCGGTTCGCATACCCGCCGACGCCAATCCGGCTACCCGCATCCATCTGCGTGCATCCCAGCGGCAGGATCCGTCGGCGAAGTCCCGCGGGCTCACGGGCCGTGAGAATCATCCCCGTATACGGCACCGCCAGCCGAAGCACCGTCACCAACCGCTCAAAATCCGCGTCATCCACCGCATGGTCCGGCCGCTGCGTAAACGGCGTATTGGCCGCCGGCTCCAGCCGCGGGAAACTGATTGTGTGCGGCCCAATGCCGAAACGCCGCTCCAGCTCTATCGCGTGATAGAGCAACCCCATGACTTCATACCGCCAGTCATACAGCCCGAACAGCGCACCGAGGCCGACATCGTCGATGCCGGCTTCCATTGCACGGTGCATACTGTAAAGCCGCCAGAGGTAGTTGCCCTTGAGCGTGCCGGCCGGGTGCACCCGTTCGTAAGTCGGCCTGTGGTAGGTCTCCTGGAACACCTGATACGTGCCCAGCCCCGCCATCTTGAGCACCGCCAGGTCCTCGATGGGCATCGGCGCAGCGTTGACATTGCACCGGCGGATCTGCCCCCAGCCCCGGCGCGTCTTGACCTTCACGCCGTACACCGCCTCCATTGTGGACGCGATGTAATCAACGCCGCTTCGCGGGTGCTCCCCGTAAACAACGATCAACCGCTTGTGCCCAATACGGCCGGCCAGCACCGCCGCCTCTTCTTTCACCTCGGCGAGACTCAGCGTCCTGCGGTGCGCGGCCGTATTGCTCCTGCGAAACCCGCAATAGAGACAGTCGTTGACACAGTGGCTGCTCATGTACAGTGGAGCGAACGTCACAATCCGGTTGTCGTAGACCTTCCTCTTGACCGTTGCGGCGGCTTGGCGCATCCGTTCAAGCGACTCGCCGCCTCGCACCCGAAGCAGCAGGGCGGTCTCGTCGGGGCTCAGCGTCTGCACGGCAAGGGACTTGGCCAGAATATCCTCCACCTGCCGCGGATCCGGCTCGCCGGCGGCCTCCAGCAGCCGGGCAATCGCCGCGTGGTCGATGAAGTTACGGCCGCCCGTCAGATACTTGTCGATCTGCTCCGGGTAGATCGCCGGCGCCGACGGACGCGCCGGCCGTCGTGTTGTATTCGTACATGTATGTGCAAGGGTCATGCTTCGACCTCCTATACAACCCTCAGGTTCGGGGAGACAATTCCGACCGGCTGCTTGGCGGCGTAGTGCGTATGCAGCAGTTCATGCGACTTCTTGCTCAGCGGCCGACCCAAAAACTCCCGATACAACCGCTGCACCTCCGGGTTCTCGTGGCTGCGGCGGATCGTCTTATCCCGGTCCAGGCTGTACAACGCCTCCGCCCGGGCCACCAGACACGCCTCATCCAGTGGAATGGAGTTGGCCATCGCATAAGGCTGGCCGCCGCCGCCGATGCACCCGCCCGGGCAACCCATGATCTCGACGAAGTGATACCGGTCCGGCTGCTCGCGGACGATCTCCAGGAGCCTGGCGGCGTTGCCCATCCCGTGCGCCACGGCCACCCGCAGCTCCTTGCCGTCCATCGCCAGCGTCGCCTCGCGGATCCCCTTGAACCCGCGGATCGGCTGGACCTCAATGTCGATCAGGGTTTCGCCCGTATACAGCTCGTAGGCTGTCCGGATCGCCGCCTCCATCACGCCGCCGGTGACGCCGAAGATGGCCCCGGCCCCGGATGACAGACCCAGCGGAGCATCGAACGGCTCAGGCTCGATATTCAGAAAATCAATCCCCGCGGACTTGATCATCCACACCATTTCGCGCGTCGTCACGACAATGTCCGTCGTCCGCCGTCCGTTGACCCTCAGTTCGGGCCTGGCCGCCTCGTATTTCTTCGCCGTGCAACACATCACCGCGACGCTGAGCACTTTCTCCGGGTCCGTCTTGATCTTGTTTGCGAAATAGGTCTTGATCATGGCCGAGCCCATGGACATGGGGCTCTTGCACGTGGAGACGTTCGGAATCAGGTCCGCATGGAACTGCTCCATGTACTTCATCCACGCGCTGGAGCAGGAGGTGATCATGGGCAGGACGCCGCCGCTCTGAAGTCGTTCGAGGAACTCGCTGGCCTCCTCCATGATGGTCAGGTCCGCGGAGAACTGTGTGTCGAACACGTAGTCGAACCCCATGTGCCGAAGCGCCGCGGCGAGTTGTCCCTCCATGTTGCGTCCCGGCGGCAGTCCGAAGCCCTCGCCAATCGCCGCGCGCACGGACGGCGCCACCTGCGCGACCTTGACCAGACCGCTGTCGCTGAGCGCCGTGAACAACTCCTGCGTATAGTTCTTCTCGACAAACGCCGCCGTCGGGCACACGTTGATGCACTGTCCACAGGCCGTGCAGACGCTCTCGGCGAACGGCAGGTTGTATGCCGGCATCACCACCGTATCGAAACCCCGGTGCGCATGTCCCAGGGCGTGCACGCCCTGCACCTCGGAGCACATCCGCACGCACCGTCCGCACAGCACGCATTTCTCGGGATCGCGAATGACCGACGCGGAGGACAAATCCTGCTCATATTGCTTGCGCGGTCCCTCGAAATGCCGTTTGCGGATGCCCATGGCGTACGCCAGCCGCTGCAATTCGCAGTTACCGTCCCGCTCGCAGGTATGGCAGTCCTGGGGGTGATTGTCCACCAGCAGCTCCATGATGTCCCGCCTCGCCTGCCGCAGTTCCCGGGTGTTCGTGTGAATCTTCATCCCATCGGCCACCGGGTACGCGCAGGACGCGACGTAGTTGCGCATCCCTTCGACCTGCACGATGCACACGCGGCACGCCCCCTCGATGCTCAGCTTCGGATGGTAGCAGAGCCGTGGAATCCGGTATCCGCAGTGGTCGGCCGCCTGCATAATGGTCAGCCCGGCCTCGACCTGATACGGTTTGTTGTTGATGGTGATGGTAATCGTTTTTGCCATGGTATTCCTCAGACCTTCACGATGGCGTCGAATTTGCATTTTTCGAAGCACAGTCCGCACCGCACGCACTTGTCCTGGTCGATGACATGCAGGTGCTTGGCCTGCCCGGTAATCGCCCCGACCGGACAGACCTTGCGGCACACCCCGCACCCCTTGCACGTCTGGAGAATCTCGAACCGGATCAGCGCCTTGCACGCCCCGGCGCGGCACTTGCCCTGTTCGATATGTTCTTCGTATTCCTCGCGGAAATTCTCGATGGTGCTCAGCACGGGATTCGGCGCCGATTGCCCCAGGCCGCACAAAGACGCCTTCTTAATCGTCTCGCCGAGCCGCTGGAGCTTCTCGATATCCCCGGCCCGGCCCTTACCCTCGGTGATCCGCGTCAGGATCTCCAGCATCCGCTTGGTTCCTTCGCGGCACGGAGTGCACTTGCCGCAGGATTCGTTCTGCGTGAACTCCAGGAAGAACCGCGCGATATCCACCATGCACGAATCCTCATCGATCACAATCATCCCGCCGGAGCCCATGATGGAGCCGGCCTTCGCCAGAGACTCGTAATCAATCGGCGTATCGAGGCACCGCTCCGGAAGACACCCACCGGACGGTCCGCCCGTCTGCACCGCCTTGAATTTCCTGCCGCCGGGCAGCCCGCCGCCGATGTCATAGATGATCTCCCGCAGCGTCGTGCCCATCGGCACCTCGACGAGCCCTGTGTTGACCACCTTGCCCGCCAGGGCAAAGACCTTCGTGCCCTTGCTTGTCTCGGTTCCCACGGTGCTGAACCACGTCGCCCCGTCCATGATGATCACCGGGATGTTCGCCCAGGTCTCGACATTGTTGATCAGCGTCGGCTTGCCGAAGAGCCCCTGCACGGACGGGTAGGGGGGTCTGGGCCGCGGCATCCCGCGCGCCCCTTCGATCGAATGAATCAGCGCCGTTTCTTCGCCGCATACGAATGCGCCGGCCCCCAGCCGTATCTCAATATCAAAGTTGAAGTCGGACCCCAGGATCCGCTCGCCCAGAAAACCGTGTGCACGAGCGTCTTCTATGGCCTTGGTGATTCGCTTGATCGCCAGCGGGTATTCCGCCCGGATATAGACCACGCCGCGTTCGGCCCCGACGGCATAGGCCCCGAGCGCCATGCCCTCGACCACCGTATGCGGATCGCCCTCGATGGCGCTGCGGTCCATGAATGCACCGGGGTCGCCTTCATCGGCGTTGCAGATCACGTATTTCGGCGTTGCCTTCTCGGCCGCCGTCAGCTTCCATTTCAGCCCCGTCGGAAATCCCGCGCCCCCGCGGCCGCGCAGACCGGAACGCTGCACCTCAGCCACGATATCCGCCGGGCTCATCTCCGTCAGCGCCTTGCCCAGGGCCTCGTAGCCCCGCAGGCTCAGGTAGTCGTCGATGTTCTCCGGGTTGATGATCCCGCAGTTGCGCAGCGCGATACGCATCTGCTTGCCGAAGAACCCCACATCCCCGAAGATCCGGTAGAACCGGTTGTACAGGTGGTCCTGTTCAACCTCCAGGTCACCGATCAGCTTGCCGCCGACCAGATGCTCGGTCACTATTCGCTCGACGTCGCTTTCGTCCAGACCGCCGTAGATGACGTATCCGGGGTTGACCACCATGATGGGGCCTTTTTCGCACATCCCAAGACATCCGCTGAGGTTGATCCGGACCTGGTCGGTCAGACCGTGCGCCCGGAGTTGCTCGTCGAGCGCGGCCCTGACGCGATGCGCGCCGTTATTGATGCACTTGGTCCCGTCACAGAGAGTAATGACATACTTGGCCGCCATGTTCTACAGTTCCCCTAATCGATGACCCACTCGTCAATCACCTGGCCGTTCTTGATGTGCCGTTCGATAATCGCCTCGGCGCGCCGCGGCGTGACCTTGCCGTACTTGACCGGGTTCTTGCCCGTCATAATGACTTCGACCGTCGGCTCCAGGTTGCACCGTCCGGCACAGCCCTTCTGGCTCAGGTACACGTTCGCGAGACCCTCATCCATGGCCTTCTGGAAGACCGCCATGACATCCTTCGAGCCGGCGGCGATCTCGCACGTCGCCATGCCCACATACACGCGGGCCGACGCCAGATACCCCTTGCTCACAATCCTGCCCACGGCCTCGGTCCGTTTCTTCCTGACCAGCTCCAGCGGTGTCGTCATGCCTGCCACCTCACTTCAACTCAAAAATGAACGCATTGCCCTGCGGCCGCGGCTCGACCCATATCCGGCCGCCGTGGCTCTCGACAATCTGTTTGGTGATATACAGCCCCAGCCCGGCCCCGCGAACCTTGCGGGTCTGTTCGTTGTCCAGCCGGTAGAATTTCGCGAACAGCCGCGCCCGTTGCTCTTCCGTGATCGGCGGAGAGTCGTTGTACACCTCGATCTGTACCCCGCCGGCCGTCCGCCGGCTGCTCAGACGCACTACACCCCGATCCGTGCAGTACTTGATCGCATTACTCACCAGGTTATTCGCCACAATCTGCATAAGGTCCAGGTCCGCCTCGACGACCAAGTCCGCCGCAATCTCGTTCTCAAAGCGAACGTTCTTCTTTGCGATCAGCGCCGCCAGGGACTGCAAAGACTCCTCGAACACGTCCTTGCCCAGGTTCAGACGGACCTTCGTCACGGACAATTCGCCCCGCTCCACGCGACCCAGGTTCAGAAACTTCCGCACCGTCGCCGCCAGGTAGTCCAGGTTCCGGGTTACGGAATCCATCGCCTTGCGCTGCTTGAAGTTGATCAGCCCCAGATAGCCATCCCGCACCGCGTAGGCATTCAACACGGTGGATGCCAGAATCCCCTTCAACTCGTGCGCCACGAACCCGATCAAGTCCACGTAGCTCTTGTTCAGTTCCGTCAGTTTCTCGTTGGTGGCCCGCAGATTCCTGTCGCGCTCCTCCAGCTTCTCGCTCATTTCGTTGAACGCCAGCCCCAGCGCATCCAACTCTTCCTTGTGGGCCGGGTGGTTGATCTGATATCCCAATTCCCCGTCGGACAATCGCGTCGTCGCCTGCATCATGTGCAGAAGCGGCCTGGAGATTGCCGTCGCCAGCAGCAGCGCCAAGACCACCGTCAGGAGAACCGCCCCGCCGACCAGCACAAGAAACTGCACCACGAGCGTACGGGCCCGCGCCATGAACGGCTGCTCAAGAATCCCGACGTACAGAATCCCAATGACATGGCCGCCGACATCCTTAATCGGCTCATACGCCGTCTTGTACCAGTCCGTCACGACAAACGCCCGGTCGTGGAAGGTCCGGCCCTTTTCCACCACCTGCTCGTAGACCCGTTCAGACACCCGTGTGCCGACGGCCCGCCGGCCGGTGTCGTCCAGCACATTCGTGGATACCCGCACATCATCCTGGAAGATCGTCACCGTTCCGACGGGTTTGCCGTCGTACAGATCATTGGTGAACACAAGTTCTCGAATCCGGTCGACCAGCGTGAACTGGCCGTTGATGATTCGCCCGGCGTAGGCGATCAGCCGCCCCTGGCCGTCCGGCGCGTCAAACATCACCGCCGCCTCCATCGCCAGGGCGTCCTGCAGGACATCCCGCTGCGTCGGCCGAGCCCTGGGCGTCGGCTTGATGGCGATGGGCATGCGGCCGGCCGGGTCAACCTTCAGCCGTTCCATTTCTCCGGCCGTAATCACTCGCGTTGCGGCCACCGGGCCGTCGGTCTCGGCCGCCTGTCGCGCAATTTCGCTCGGCACATCCGCTATGTCCGCCTCCCGGACAATCGCCAGGTAATCCACGCCCAGCCGCCTGCGAATCGTCTGGCTCTCGGCCACCGGGCACGCCAGCTCCAACATCTCGGCCAGGCGCGTCAGTTCCGCTCGATAGACCATCCGTGCGGCCCTCAGATCATGGTCGACACGCTCCTGGATGGTGTCCAGGATATCCCGCTTGATCGCAAAGTACCCCAACACCGCCACCGGCGCCGCCAGGACGAAGATCACCGTCAGCAGAGAACTCAGTATCCGTGTTTTCAACAACCGTAGTGGCATAGCCTTCTTCGACCGGCCGTGAACAAGCACCTTGTGAAAAAATTCACAAATACTACATAGCAACCACCGTGCCGGTTCTGAAATAATCCAGGAATCGTGGATTTCTACTCAATAGGGGCCATTGCAGTGTCGAATAGAGTCGTGTATCATTTCATTATGAAATACCTGTCATTTCACAATGAAAGGCCGCGAGTATGAGGGCAGACGACCTGTCTCTCAGGGAACTCATCCATTTTGAACCCGGGGGCATCGATCTGTACGGCCGACGCCTGGTGCTCCACGATTGCGGCAGCCTCGGGCACCTTCGGCGGGAACTCGTTGAGATGGTGGGCATCGAGCACGCCAGGTGTCTCTTCACCCGTTTCGGGTTCTACTGGGGCCAGTCCGACGCCGCCGCCATGGCCCGCGTCTTCGAGTGGGATGACCCACTGGAGCTGCTCAAGGCCGGCCCGCGGATGCACGCCCTGGCCGGGGCCACGGCCGTCGAGGTACTCTCACTCGATGCCGACCGTTCCACCGGCCGTTTCAACATGGAAGTCGCCTGGGACCGCTGCAGCGAGGCCGATGAACACACCGCCGAACTCGGCCCCTCCACTGAGCCCGTCTGCTGGGTCCAGACCGGCTACGCCAGCGGCTACGCCACCTTCTGGCTCGGCGCCAACGTCTACTTCATTGAACGCCGCTGCCGCGGCGCCGGAGCGGACCGTTGCATCGTCGTCGGCAAGGACCAGCAGTCGTGGGGCGATGAGATCAAGCCGTACCTGAAGTACTTCCTCGAAGTCGATGCCATCCAGACCCGGATCCTGCAATTGACCGCCGAACTGCGGCAGAAAGACCGCCAGATTGTCAGCCAGCGGCGGCGAATCGACCAGCTCCGCGCCCTGCAGAAACGCTGGTTCACCGAGGTCCACAGCAACGTCTT
>Ga0209614_1000729_pt1 | contig 27888 bp, 31 predicted proteins | sample BlaSprsedimmetaG_FD_185484 | JGI IMG/M metagenome (GOLD analysis project Ga0209614, IMG submission 185484) | Hot spring sediment bacterial and archeal communities from California, USA to study Microbial Dark Matter (Phase II) - Blank Spring... ... | reverse complement strand
AGCAGCAGATTTTTACCGCCGAGTGCGCTGAGTTCGCTGAGATTTTATGCTATTTCTCTGCGTCCTCAGCGTGCTCAGCGGTGAAAACTGATTTGACCGAGTGTACAATATCTTGTCGACCAGCACACTACATACGTTATTTACAGAGAAGGAGTACAAAAATGAAACAGTTCAATTTAACGACCGTGATGGGCAAACGTTTGATCGCCAAAGGTATGGCGCAGCATCCTGACGTGCAACGTGTGCTGGAAAAAGGCACACTGCTCATCGTCGCCGGGACGACGAACGGCTACGTGGCCGAAGAAATTCTTACGGCGCTCGGACAAGCGGAGGGGTTCTCGCGCGTCGGTTTCCGGCGCGGCGTGACCGTGGCGCAGGGGGCGAAGCTCCCCAAGGCCGAGCTGGCGGGTGACGTCGTCATCGTGGATGGGCAGTGGCAGCCCGGCAAGACCGTCTTTGACGTGGCGGAAAGCCTCAAAGCCGGGGACGTGGTCCTCAAGGGCGGCAATGCCTTCGATCCTTACGGACAGGCCGCCGTGCAGATCGGGCATCCGCAGGGCGGTACAGTAATGGCGGTTGTGCCCACCGTCATCGGGCGGCGTGTGAAGTTAATCGTGCCCATCGGGTTGGAGAAACGCGTCTTCGACGACATCCACACGCTTACGCTGCGCGTCAACGATCCCGCAACCGACGGCCCCCGGCTAATGCCGCTGCCGGGCGAAATCTTCACGGAACTGGATGCCATCCAATTGCTGACGGGCGCGGAGCCGATCTTGATCGCAGGCGGCGGCATCTTCGGCGCGGAAGGATCGGGGTGGATCGGCGTCAGCGGGACGGAGGAGCAGGTTGCGGCGGCGGCGGAACTGATCAAGTCGGTGTCCGGCGAACCGCCGTGTGAGGTGTAGCCTATCAAAAACCTTGCGAAGGTGTGCGAACCTGTTCGCCTAAACCTTCGCAAGGTTTTCTATCGCAAAGTCGCCTTCAACGAGAATGTGTAGGGTAGTTTGCCCTGATGTTCAGGGAAGGTCCAGTTCCCTTGCGCATCCTTGATCTGCTTTTCGGCGGACAAGCGGAAAAACAGCCAGTCGAATTCGTGCAGCCACTCGATGTGCAACCCGGCCTGGCTCAGCGCGGTGACGATTTCACCCATCGTGTACATCCAACTGTAGTTGGTCGCCGGCTTGCCCTCGCTGGCGTAGCCGCCAATCCAGCCGTCCTCATCGGCGGTCTTTTGGAAGTAAGGATATTTAACGGCTAACTCCGGCAACTTTTCTTCGTCCCAGATCATATAAAACGGATGGCTATCCAGCAGATAGAGAAAACCGTCATCCGCCAGCAGATGGCGCACGTTGCGTGCCCACAGGTATAGATCGGGCAGCCAGCAGAGAACGCCTTCCGTCGTAAAGACGACGTCGTACTTTTCGTGACATTCGGGCAGGGCCTTGTCCATAATCTCCAGGACGTTGGATTCGATAAAACGGGCGTCATCAATACCCAGGTCAGCCGCCAACTTCCGGGCATAGTGAATGTTTTCGGGAACCAGATCCACGCCGGTGACCGTCGCGCCCATCCGCGCCAAAGAAAGCGTGTCGGCGCCGGTATTGCACTGCAAGTGAATCAGCCGTTTGCCCGCGACGTCGCCCAGTTCCTCAATCTGCGTCTGGCTCAACGTGGTTTCATTGGCCAAAAGCCTGGCTTTAAATGCTTCGTAATGATCCTTCGCAATAACGCCCCAACTCTGTCTGTTCGCTTCTATGTATTCACTCATTGTAGTTTCTCGCTGTCAGCAAAGTCCTTGAAAAACACCTCAACAATTGGGCTGCCTTCGACCAAATCCTCAACGCTGGCAACCTGCTCTCTATACCACTGCGTCTCAGGTGCAGTCATCAATTTCCGGCGATCTTCCGGGTCAACAATGATCACGGCCCGTGCGGGCAATTGTACCACAAGCGATTCCTTGAGACAAAACAAAAACTCCGGGTGCGCTCTCAGATTCGCCAGCCAATCACGGCGCGCCCGGAGACCCCCCTGCCCCTCCGCGTCGGGCGTCCCGCAGATGATGATGCGCCCACCGACATTGGTGAACCAGATTTCGGTCTTACGCGGCAGGCCTGATTTCGCCCCCGTGGTGATGATGTCGATAAGGCGATCTTCACGCAAAGCACGCTGAATTTCATCATACATCGTTATGCCTCCAAAACAGCTAAAAAACTACCGTCCCGCCTGTTGTAGGCGGGACGGTAGACACAAACACTTCAGGCCAGACTATACCCATCCGCGCAGTTTGCAAGCTTCGGCGACGCGCCCGACGGCCACGATGTAAGCCGCCATCCGGTTATCGACGCCATATTTCTCCGCCGCCTGCGCGACCGAGTGGAACGCTGCCGTCATCTTCTCATCCAGCAATTCGTGAACCTGCGCCTCTTTCCAGTAATAACCGTAGGCGTTCTGCACCTGCTCGAAATACGAGACGGTGACGCCGCCGGCGTTGCACAAAAAGTCGGGCAAAACGTAGTTGCCATTTTCGTGCAAGATTTTGTCGGCGTCCAACGTCGTTGGGCCATTAGCTAACTCAGCGACAATTTTCGCCTTGATACGATCCGCGTTCTCGCCCGTGATTTGATTTTCCAGCGCCGCCGGTGTGAGGATATCCACGTCGAGTTCCAGCAATTCCGCGTTCGTCACGCTGTCTGTCCCTGGGTAGTTGGCAACCGATCCCATGTCCTGCTTGTGGGCAACAACAGCCACGCCATCCAACCCATTAGGGTTATAGATACCCCCCTGCGAATCGGACACCGCGACAATCTTAACACCCAAAAGCGCGGTCGCCAACGTCGCCGCGTATTGCCCGGCGTTCCCAAACCCCTGGATCGCCATCGTCGCCCCCTGCGTGTCTATGCCGAGCAGTTTCGCCGCCTCGCGGATGCAGAACATCCCACCGCGCGCCGTCGCGTCGCCGCGCCCGGCGGAGCCGCCCAACGGCAGCGGCTTCCCGGTGATCATCCCAGGGACGTTATGCCCACGCATGACGGCGTACTCGTCCATCATCCACGCCATAATCTGCGGCGTCGTGTAGACGTCGGGCGCGGGGATGTCCATGTCCTCGCCGAGGATGCGCCCTACCTGGCGGATGTACGCCCGGCTCAGCCGCTCCAACTCGCTCGGCGACATCACCTTCGGGTTACAGATAATGCCGCCCTTCCCACCGCCCAACGGGATGTCCATCACCGCCGTCTTCCACGTCATCCACGCGGCGAGCGCGCGCACGGTATCGATCGTTTCGTGCGGGTGGAAACGCAAGCCCCCCTTGGTCGGGCCGCGCGAGTCATTGTACTGCACCCGGAAACCGTGGAAGATTTCGGTTGCCCCATCGTCCATCTTCACCGGCAGGGTCACGTGCAACTCACGTACGGGCCAGCGCAACAACTCGTGGACGGCCGGCTCCAACTGCATAATTGCAGCCGCCGTGTCCAACTGCTTCTGCGCAATCAAAAACGGATTCAACTCTTCCTTCGCCATTGTCTCTACTCCTCTCCCTGAAAATTTGGCAAACCGGCAGAAGCCCCCCTCGTCGGTTTGTAACCACCGATTATTTTACCACACTACTGGCGTCAACCAGCCGTGGCGATCCTGCACCTCGCCGGCCAAAATGCCGAAGAACTCCGCCTGTAAGCGCTCCGTGACCGGACCGCGCGTGCCACTGCCGATGGTGATGTGGTCAATGGAACGAATAGGCGTAACCTCGGCGGCGGTACCGGTGAAGAAAACCTCATCGGCCATATACAACAGTTCGCGCGGCAGCATCTCTTCCTTCACCACGTACCCCAGATCGCGAGCCAGGGTGATGACGCACGTGCGCGTTATCCCCTGCAAAACAGAGGCGTAGAGCGGAGGTGTGTAGACAACCCCATCGCGGACGACGAAAATGTTCTCGCCGCTGCCCTCACTGACGAAGCCGTTGTTGTCCAGCGCGATCCCTTCCGCATAACCGTGGTCGAGCGCTTCCATCACGATAAACTGCGAGTTGATGTACTGCCCGCCGATCTTGGCCGCCGCCGGGAACGTGCCAGGCGCCATCCGTCGCCACGAACTTATGCCGACGTCGACGCCTTGCTCAATCGCCTCCGGCCCCAGATAGCGCCCCCATCCAATGGTGATGATGCTGACTTCGACCGGACACGGCAGAGGATTGACCGCAAATCCGCCCGAACCGCGATAAACCAACGGGCGAATGTAGCAGGATTTGATCCGGTTGGCCTTGATCGTGTCGATGATCGCCTGCTCGATCTCCTCCTGCGTATAGCCGACGTCCATCCGGTAGACCTTGCACGAGTTGAACATCCGCTTGACGTGCGCGTCGAGACAAAAGATGTGCGGTTGATCCTTGATCTCGTAAGCGCGAATCCCCTCGAAGACACTGGAACCGTAATGCAGCGCGTGGGCCGTCACGTGAACCGTCGCCTGGTCCCAGGGAATCAGCTCACCATTGAGCCAAATAAACTCTGTCTTGTTTAGTGCCATGATACCTTCTCCTCCATTGCCTGATGTGTGAAGTAGACAGTAGACGGTAGACAGCAGACAGGGGGAGAGAACACCCGTCTACCGTCTACTGTCTACCGTCTACCGTAAAACCGCGCCCTCACTGGCCGACGTAACCATCCGCGCGTAGCGGGCCAGCCAGCCATGCCGGATTTTCGGCGGATTGGGCGTCCAGCCCTCGCGTCGCCCGGCGATCTCGGCGTCGGGGACGTGCAGCGTCAGCGTGCGGTTGGGGATGTCGATCTCGATTTCATCGCCCTCTCGTACAAGCCCGATGAGACCGCCGCTCGCCGCCTCCGGCGAGACGTGGCCCAAGGCCGAGCCGCGCGTCGCGCCGGAAAAACGCCCATCGGTGATGAGCGCGACTTTTTCATCCAGCCCCATCCCCGACAGCACCGACGTAGGCATCAACATCTCACGCATCCCCGGACCGCCGCGCGGGCCTTCGTAGCGGATGACGACGACATCGCCGGCCTTGATCGCGCCGTTGAGGATGGCGTCGAGCGCCGCCTCTTCGCCATCGAAGACACGGGCCGGGCCGCGATGGTGCAGCATGTCCGCGCTCACCGCCGCCGCTTTGACGACCGCGCCATCCGGGGCCAGGTTGCCACGCAAAATGGCGATGCCGCCCTCCGGACTGTACGGATCATCGGCGGAGCGCAGCACTTTGGTGCGCCGCCGCGCCGTGGCGATGTTCTCCGCCACCGTCTTGCCCGTGACCGTCGGCAACTCGCTGTGAATGACGCCCTTGCCGTTAAGTTCCGCCATCACCGCCGGGATGCCGCCTGCTTCGTCCAAATCCTGGATGTGATGCGGCCCCGCCGGGCTGAGCTTGATGAGGTACGGCGTGCGCTTGCTGATCGCGTCGAAGGCCGTCAATGGTAGCTTGATACCCGCGTCGTTGGCGATGGCGGGCAGATGCAGCACCGTGTTCGTCGAGCCGCCGAGCGCCATATCCACGGCGATGGCGTTCTCGAAGGCCGCCGCCGTCATTACATCGCGCGGGCAGAGGTTGGCTTCGACGAGGTTCAGAATCTGCATCCCGGCCTGCTTCGCCAGTCGCAGACGCGCCGCGGTGACGGCGGGGATCGTCCCATTGCCGGGCAGTCCCATGCCGAGCGCCTCGGTGAGGCAGTTCATCGTGTTCGCAGTGAACATCCCCGCGCAGGAGCCGCAGCCGGGGCAAGCCGCCATTTCGAGATCGCACAGCTCTTCGTCGCTCAACTTGCCGGCTTTGTACTTGCCCACCGCTTCGAACAACGTTTTGAGGTCGATGTCTTCTCCCTCGTAGCGCCCGGCCATCATCGGCCCGCCGCTGACGAAGATGGACGGGATATTGAGCCGCCCGGCGGCCATCAACATGCCAGGGATAATCTTGTCGCAGTTGGGGATGAAGACCAGCCCGTCGAAGGCGTGCCCCGTCACCATCGACTCCACCGAATCGGCAATCAGCTCGCGGCTGGGCAGCGAGTAGTTCATCCCGCTGTGCCCCATCGCGATGCCGTCGCACACACCAATAACGTTGAACTCCAACGGCGTTCCGCCTGCGATGCGCACCCCGGCCTTCACGGCCTGGGCGATTTTGTCCAGATGCACGTGCCCCGGCACAATCTCGTTAAACGAGTTGACCACCCCGATGAGCGGGCGTTCCAATTCCTCCGGCGTCAACCCCGTCGCGTAGAACAAACTGCGATGCGGGGCGCGCTCGAATCCACTTTTGGCACTATCACTGCGCATATTTATCTCTCCTGATTTGATTATTTATTCTCTGACATCGCGTGGCTGAAGAAACAACTGTATCCCCTCAAGGATCTTGCGCGTACGCACTAGCGACAGAGTTCCTATCTTCTCAACGAGTTCGCTTTTGTCCACAGTGAACAATTGTGAGACATTCACCACGCTCGGTTTGGGCAAATTCGCTTCACCCTTTTTTAAGGATACATTGCCTGGCGCATTCGCGAGTTTGAGATTTGAGGTGATGACACACACAAGAACAGTATTAATACGGCTTCGATTGAAAAGGTTATTCTGCACTACCACATGAGGATGCCGATACGCCGGCCCTGAGCCTGTCGGATCACCCAGATCAAGCCAAAAGACATCACCTTGCTCGATTACCATTGCCCTTCTACCAATTGGCGATGATGTACACGCAATCTTTGTCGCAAAGCGACTTCTTCTGGATCGGGTCCATCGGCATACACAGCGTTGATCTTCTCAAGCAGCCGTTGATTCTCGTAAGATTCGATAAACTGTTGCACGGCCAAAGTAAACAAATGACTGCGGGAAATCTTCAATTCCTGCGCCAGATCATCGACTTTTTGGAAAAGCGAATTTTCTAAAGAAATAGCAGTTTTTACGGTCATAGTTTATACCTCCTGTAATACTCACAGTATAAACTTTTCTACCACCATTGTCAATACCCTTTGATTTCCCCTACAACCACATCTCCCATTTCCTGCGTATTGACCAGCTTGGTCCCCTCAGTGTAAATATCCCGCGTGCGATAGCCCACCGCAACCACATCGGCCACGGCCTTCTCCACAGCGTCAGCTTCCGCGCCCAAACCAAACGAATAGCGCAGCAGCATCGCCACACTGAGGATTGTCGCCAGCGGGTTGGCGATGCCCTTCCCGGCGATGTCGGGCGCGCTGCCGTGGATCGGCTCGTAGACGCCATTGCTCCCCTCACCCAGCGACGCCGAGGCCAGCATCCCCATCGAGCCGGACAGCATCGAGGCTTCATCGGTGAGGATGTCACCGAAGGTGTTCTCGGTCACGAGTACGTCGAAGTCCGCCGGACGGCGCAGCAGATGCATCGCCGCAGTATCGACGAGCATGTGCTCCAACGTCACGTCGGGGTAGTCGGCGGCGACCGCCGTCACCACCCGCCGCCACAGCCGCGACGATGACAACACGTTCGCCTTGTCCACCGAGGTGACCTTCTTCCGTCGCAGCCGGGCCAGCTCGAACGCCTTGCGCGCGATGCGCTCGACCTCGTAATCCGCGTAGAGCATCGTGTCGAAAGCGGTCATATCGTCGGTATTGGCCTCCTTGCGCGGACCGAAGTACAGGCCGCCGGTCAACTCGCGCACGACGACCAGATCCACGCCATCCAGCCGCTCCGGACGCAATGGTGAGGCGTCGCGCAGTTCCGAGAAAACTTGTACCGGGCGCAGGTTCGCGTAGAGGGCCAGGCCCTTGCGCAGACCGAGCAGCCCTTGCTCCGGGCGCACTTTGGCGGCGGGATCGTCCCACTTGGGGCCGCCGACCGCGCCGAACAGCACCGCATCGGCGCGCTGGCAGGCTTCGAGCGTGGACGCGGGCAGCGGATCGCCCGTCGCGTTGATGGCGCACCCGCCGATCAGGTGATTTTGGAACGTGAACGTGTGGCCGTATTTGGCTGCCACGGCCTTCAAGATCTTGATGCCCTCGGCGACCACGTCCACGCCGATGCCGTCCCCGGGAATGGTTACGATGTTGGCTTGCATAAAGTCTCCTTAAGTATGTGTATTTCAAAACCTACGACTAATGGTAAAAAAGCAGCTTTGAGCATCTAGTCCTTATCATCGCAAGGGTATGCGGTTGACTGCACCGAGTAGCTTTCGCTGTTCTCAGCTACATTAACGCTGGCTGAGGAATAAACCACATCAGATGCCGGCACGCCAACATAAAGAGTATATTCTGTTAATGCTGGGCGGCGTTTCTGTGCACGCTTTGCCAATTCTACCAATTCATTGACCGCTACGATCAATTCATCTACCGTTTCCGGCGTGTAAGAGGCTTCACCCGTGACAGGACATACCCAGGCATACACATTGGGGACACGCACAGTGATGGCCTCATCTTTGTATTCAAATGTTGTCGCACGCCATTCTTTTTTTATGTGATGTTCTCCACAAACGGGGACGGCTCTATTTTCCATAAACTCACCTTCGCTTTCTTTGTCGCCGTCGCAGCGGCGGGTTATCCCACTGTGTTGGATCTGGAATGTAAGCAGTGATAATCTCAAGATACACCGGGTCAGCATATTCGCAAACGATATGCAGAGAAACTCTCATCTCTCCTACCAAAACGGTAGTTCCGTTGATCAATACACGCTGTTCATCTGGGTAAGCTTCAATAATCTCTCCGGCGAGGATTGCTTCAACCATATGTTGGCGTGCAAAACCCTCTTTTAGCGCGTGCTGCACTGCATGGCTTTTGATCAAGTAGTTCCCATTTTCGATCCGTTTGCGCAGTTCATGTATGTCCAAGACTATCCCTCGGCTATATGTATATCCAAAGTCATTATTTCCGCCTCCGGCGCAATCAACCACACGAAATCGCGCGTGTCTTCCAAATGACACTGCCCCGTTTTTGGTATGATGTCTTTGGCTTTGTTATTGAAGATCCGTCAATCCCGTGGTGATGCGCTCAATAGCGTCCAGGTCCGCCGGCTCGATGGCCCAGCCTGCTCCGCCGGCGTTCTCCGCAACCTGCTCTGGCCTTTTGACGCCGACCAACGCAGTCGTGACGCCGGTCTGGCACAAGTTCCAGTTGATGGCAAGTTGCGCGAGGCTTTTACCGTATTTTGCCGCGATCGGTTTGAGTTGTTCCACCGCTCGCAGGCGTTTGGCGAAAAGCTCACCCTGAAAGTCTTCACTGTGCGAACGCAAATCATTTTCGGGGAATTGCGTGTCAACGCTGAATTTCCCCGTGAGGATGCCTTTGGAAAGCGGCGCGTAGGCCATCATCCCGATGTTGTTTGCGTGACAGAAGGGCAGGATGGGGGTAATTTCTCGGCGTCGCAGCATGTTCAGCGGATATTGCGCCGCGTGCAGTTTGAGGCACGCCTGGGCTTCCGCAATCTCTTCGCGATTGTAGCGCGAAACACCGACGGCACGCACGGTGCCATCCTGGAGCAACTTCTCCAGGGCACGCATCGTTTCTTCTTGAGGCGTATCGGGATCGGGCCTATGGATGAGGTAAACGTCGATGTAGTCGGTTTGGAGCCGTTGCAGGCTGGCTTGCACAGCCTGGAGAATGTAATCGTAGCTACAATCCGTCCACCGTTCGCCCTCGTCGTTCCAGCGATTGGCGACTTTGGTCGCAATAATCACATCCTGGCGACGACCTTGGATGGCTTTCCCGACAATTTCTTCCGAGTGACCTCGCCCGTAGATGTCGGCGGTATCGATGAAATTGATGCCGACGTCAATCGCTTTGCGAATCGCCGCGATGGATTCCTCATCGTTGATTTCGCCCCAGTTCTCCCCGCCAATGGCCCATGTTCCGATACTGACTTCGGAGACCATCAGGCCCGACGTTCCCAGGGGACGATAGTGCATTTCTGACATGTTTCACTCCTTTAAATCGCTCGTTGCTGCGTAAGTTTTTAGTTCGATCGTCTCTGCCTCTGGCGCGATAAGGCGCACAAAGTCGCGCATATCTTCCAAATGACGTTGCACCGCTTCCGGCGCGATGCCCTCCGGTGCGTAGACGGTAAAGAGCACGTTGCGCGTCTCCGGCGTGACCTGCGTGCGCGCATCCGGCCCATAGATGATGCTCGACAGCACGCCCGCCGCATCGGCGATGAACATATCGCCGGGCTTGAGCGTCTGCGATTGGCCGTTCAGCGTAACGTAGTTTTCGCTGCCGTCCGCCACGTCGATGCTGACCGGCGGCTGGACCACGTCGAGGTCATGCACGGCGGTCAGCAGAAAGTTCTTGAGTTCGCCCATGAACATCGTCTCCACCAGCGCGGCGACGCTCGGAATGGACTTGCCTTGCAGCGCGACGGACTCCAGTTGCAGTTGGACGTGATAGGTTTTCTTGAATCGCTTGTAGTAGGCCGTATACGCCTGAAATTCCGGCAGTGCTTTGATGTCGGCGCGGGTTTGGCCCGCGAAACGTGCGCGCAGGTCGGCTTCCAGTTCCGCCTTGCGCGTTTCCAGTGCCGGGCACACCGGCGGATTCGCCACGCCCCGCATCGCCAGGATGCCGATTGAGGCTGTGGGATACGCTGTTTTCCAGGCGTCAGGCAACGTGAGCATCGTTCCCTACCCTATCAGCACATCCCCGCGCTGCATTTGATCGCCCTGTATGCCGCGCAACAGAATGCCGACGTTATCGCCGGCATTGGCCTGGGACGTGGGCCGCCGGAACATCTCGATGCCTTGCACCACCGCTTGTGTGACACCGGCTGCGCTGTGGATCTCGATAGCCGCGCCTTCGGTGATCGTGCCCGATTCCACCGTGCCCGTGACGACCGTGCCACGCCCCTTGATGAAGAAAACGTCCTGCACCGTCATCCGAAAGCCCGTACTGGATGCCATAAAAGGCGACATCTGTGCATAATCCATCGAGCTCATCGGCGATACCTCCTGCGGAAACGTCTGTGCCTCCGACCACGTGTGCTCGCACTCACGGCAGCGATACGTCGCGCCTCCATACTGGCTGCGATTGCGCAATGTAGCCATCAACGGCAGCATGATCAGCGTGTCCAGCAGCACAAGGCCGATAATCCATGGAATCACATTTTCCACAACACCGGAGAAGACTACGAATACAAGAACCCCGTTCACTCCTAGCGAGAGTCCGAGCCAAAGGAAAAGATTGCCGAACTTCATCGCGGCAACGTCATAGCTATAACATTCTGGACATTGATCGTGTGACATCTTTAGCTCACCGCCGCACCCGTCATCAGCAATGGCCTGACTTCGCGATCCAACTGTTCTGCAAGAGCATCTTCGGCGATGTCCAGGTCGTAATCCATCTGCAACCCTAGCCAAAATTGTGGCGACATATCGAAATACCGTGCCAAACGCAGCGCCGTGTCTGCCGTAATGCGGCGTTTGCCCAATACGATTTCATTGATACGCCGTGGCGGGATATGCATCGCCAGCGCCGCCTGGTTTTGACTCAATCCCATAGGTTTTAAGAACTCTTCCAACAAGACTTCACCCGGATGCACAGGGGATAATTTATCTTCAGGCATATTCTTCTCTCCCGATTATAACCATGCTTAATGATAATCAACGATTTCTACATCGTAGATATCACCCTCAAGCCATACGAAACAAATACGCCATTGCGCATTGATACGGATACTATGCTGGCCTTCTCGCTCTCCTTTTAGTTTCTTCAAGTGATTGGCTGGTGGCACTCGGATATCGTTGAGCGTGATAGCGCGGTTGAGCATACGCAATTTGCGCAGCGCGACCTGTTGAATGTCTGAAGGCAATTTCCGTGAGCGTTGACGCCGAAAAATCTTCTCTGTCTCCGCACACTTGAATATCCTAATCATAGTCTTATTTTATAACGTTAATCGTTAAACGTCAAGCGTTATACTCGGAAAGAATTATCACCCTTTTGACAAAATCATCAACCCATACTCCACGGCATCCGCCAGCGCGTACCAACTGGCCTCGATGATGTTCGCCGATGCGCCGACGGTGCTCCAGCGGCGCGTGCCGTTCTGCACGTCAATGAGCACGCGCGTTGTCGCCGCCGTGCCCGCGTCGCCATCGAGGATGTGCACCTTGTAATCGGCCAGATCGAATTCCGCCAGGCGTGGGTAAACGGGAACCAGCGCCTTGCGCAGCGCCGCATCCAGCGCGTTGACCGGCCCGTTGCCCTCCGCCGCCGTGTGGAAGACCTGATCGCCCACCCGCAACTTCATCGTCGCTTCGGCGAACAGACCACGCCTCTCGCGGTGTTCCACCACCACCATGAAGTCGATCATCTCGAACGGCGGCGTATAACCCTCGCGCGAGCGGTACAGCATCATCTCCACCGACGCATCTGCCCCTTCGAAGGTGAAGCCCTTGTGCTCCAGTGCCTTGATCCGCTGCAACACGTCCGGCAGATTGCGCAGTTCCGCGTGGGCGATACCGGCCTCTTCAGCCTTGCTCAACAGGTTGCCCTTGCCCGAAAGCTCGGAGACGACCACACGCGACGTGTTGCCCAACAGCCCGGGTTCCACGTGCTGGTAGCTACTCGGATTGCGGCGCAGCGCCGCGACGTGAATGCCGCCCTTGTGCGCGAAGGCGCTCCGCCCCACGTAAGGCGCGTGGCGATAAGGGGATTGATTGGCGATAGAGGCCGCCGCGTGCGCCGTCCGCGTCAAGTTTGCCAGATTGCCCTCCGGCAGTACCCGCAAGCTCATTTTTAGTTCGAAATTGGGGATGAGTGTACACAAATTGGCGTTGCCGCAGCGCTCGCCGTAGCCGTTGAGCGTCCCCTGCACGTGGACAGCGCCCGCCCGCACCGCCGCCAGCGTGCTCGCGTCCGCCACACCACCGTCGTTGTGCGTGTGGATGCCTAACAAAACGTCGGGGAAAGCCACTTTGACCTCCCCGACGATCTGTTCAATCTCCCACGGCATAGCGCCGCCGTTCGTGTCACAAAGGACGAGCACATCCGCCCCGCCTGCAAGGGCAGCCCGCAACGTGTCGAGCGCGTAGTCGGCGTTATCCTTGTAGCCGTCGAAGAAGTGTTCGGCATCATAAACGACCTCTTTCCCCTGCGCCTTGAGGTACGTCACGCTTTCGTGGATCATGCGCAGGTTCTCCTCCGGCGTCGCGCGCAACACGTCGGTGACATGCAACATCCAACCTTTACCCACCAGCGTCACGACAGGCGTGCCGGCGGCCATCAACGCCTGAATGTTCGCGTCGTCCTGCGGATGCACGCCCACCCGACACGTGCTGCCGAACGCCGTAATCTTTGCGTGCTTGAGGTCCAGGTCGCGCACCCGCTCGAAATAGGCCATATCCTTCGGATTCGATCCGGGCCAGCCCCCCTCAATGTAATGCACGCCGAGATCGTCCAACAAGCGCGTGACCTTGAGCTTGTCTTCCACCGACAAGGAGATCCCCTCGGCCTGCGTCCCGTCACGCAATGTCGTATCGTAAAGCCAGATTTGTGTTTTTTGCATAGTTCTCCTGATGGAGTAGGGAGTAGGGAGTAGGGAGTATGTTTTATTGCCGGCGTTCTGTGCTGGCAATGAGGCCATTTAGGATTCGGCCCACAGTTTCAGCTTGGAGTATCAGCTCATCGTTGGAGGTTATGTAGTTGAGGTCTTTGGCAAGAATAAGGAAGTATTTTACCTCTTCCAGGGAGCCTTCTGCGATGTTGTAAAAGCGGATTTTTTCTTGAATCCCACGCCGCTTAAAGCCTTCGGCTATATTAGCCGGAACGGAAACTGCCGCGTGACGCATTTGCGAAACTAGTCCAAATCTCTCCTCAGAAGGGAATCCTCGCGTGACTTTATAAACTGCAAGCACAAGCTGGTGCGCTTCTTGCCATGCATGAAGCTGCTGAAAATGCTCAATCTCCCCCATACTCCCTACTCCGTACTCCGTACTCCCTACTTCATCCTCTCTCGTGTGTAAGGAACCAATCCGCCCGCCTCGATAATCCCCATAATGAACGGCGGAAAGGGTGAAGTATGGTATATCTTCCCCGTGCGGGCGTTGGTAATCGTCCCGGCCTCCAAATCCACCGTGAGCGCGTCCCCCTTTTGCGCTCCGGCGACGGCCTCCGGGCAGGCCAAAATCGGCAAGCCGATATTGATCGCATTGCGGTAAAAAATCCGCGCAAAGCTCTCGGCGATAACACACGACACGCCCGCCCCCTTGAGCGCCAGCGGCGCGTGCTCCCGCGATGACCCGCACCCGAAGTTCTCCCCGCCGACGATGATATCGCCGGGCCGCACCGCGCCCACGAAGCTCGTGTCGATGTCCTCCATGCAGTGCCGCGCCAACTCCTCCGCCGTGGACATGTTGAGATAGCGCGCCGGAATGATCGCGTCGGTATCCACGTTGTCGCCGTACTTCCAGACTGAGCCTCGGAGCATCATTGTGACACCTCCGGGATGCGTGATACGTGATGCGTGAAACGTGATTCATGATTCATGATTCGTGATTCCCTCATCTCATCACCTCGTCTGGATGCACAATCGTTCCCGCAATCGCCGACGCCGCCGCAACCGCCGGGCCGCTCAGGTAGACTTCGCTGTCGGGATGACCCATGCGCCCGCGGAAGTTGCGGTTCGTCGTGCTGACGGCGCGTTCGCCCGCTGCCAGGATGCCCATGTGCCCCCCCAGGCACGGCCCGCACGTCGGCGTGCTCACCACGGCCCCAGCCTCGATGAACGCCTCCACCAGCCCCTCACGCAGCGCGTCCAGATAAACCTGCTGCGTGCCAGGAATGACGATGCAGCGCACGTCCGGGTGAACGTGACGCCCCGCCAAAATCTGCGCCGCCACGCGCAAGTCCTCCAGCCGCCCGTTGGTGCAGGAGCCGATGACCGCCTGGTCGATTTTCACGCCCTGCGCTTCGCTCACCGGTTTCGCGTTCTCCGGCAAATGCGGGAACGAGACTTGCAGTTCCATATCGCTCACGTCAAACGTGACGACCCGCGCGTAGACCGCATCCGCATCCGCAGCGTAGACCTGATACTCGCGTTTGGCGCGCCCGGCGACGTACTCTTGCGTGGCGTCATCCACGGCGAACAGCCCGGCCTTGCCACCAGCCTCGATTGCCATATTGGACATCGTGAAGCGGTCGGCCATCGACAGCCCGTCCACCACCGGCCCGGTGAATTCCATCGCCATGTAGAGCGCGCCGCTCACGCCGATCTGCCCAATCGTGTAGAGGATCAAGTCCTTGCCGCCCACCCAGGGCTGCCGCGTTCCCGTGTACTCGAAGCGGATCGTCTCCGGCACGCGCATCCAAATACTGCCGGTTGCTATCGCTACGGCGAAGTCCGTCGATCCCATGCCGGTGGCGAAAGCGCCCAGCGCGCCGTACGTGCAGGTGTGCGAATCCGCCCCTACCACCACGTCGCCCGGCAGGACGAGACCCTGCTCCGGCAGCAGCACGTGTTCGATGCCCATGCGGCCCACGTCGTAGTGATGCGCAATCCCCTGCGCGCGCGCGAACTCGCGCATCGCTTTGCACTGCTCGGCGGACTTGATGTCCTTGTTCGGCGCGAAGTGATCGGCGACGAGCACGACCTTCTCCGGGTCGAAGACGCGCGCCACGCCCAGGCTTTCGAACTCGCGGAGCGAGATCGGCGCGGTGATATCATTCGCCAGCACCACATCCACGCTAACCTCGACGAGGTCCCCAGGGACCACGCCCGCACTGCCGGGCACATGAGACGCGATGAGTTTTTCTGCTATGGTGTGCCCACTCAACACGCGCCCCCTAGCGGCCCTGAGGCTCGATGGGATAGTGCGTGTTGTGGCCGTTTCGCAACGACGAACGATCCAGCTCGAATCCATCCCAGTGCACGGACCATCCGCGCGGTTCCGGGAATGACTCCCACAGACGCCCATTGTGACGCGGCTCCGCGACAACGACAACCTGCTCTTGCTGCTTGACTGTTTTCGTATCCATTGCACTCCTCCTATTTTTAGTGATTGGTAAAGAGTAAAGAGTTAAGTGTTTCACTACTCATTTCTCATTTCTCATTTCTCATTTCTCATTTCTCATTACTCATTACTCATTACTCATTCTTCGTTGCCTCACGCCGCGCCGCAATCAGACGGTTGAGCGCGAACATATAGGCTTTGGCGCTGGCGGTGATGACGTCGGTATCGGCGCCGTGACCGCTGAAGATGCGCCGAGCGCCGCCATTGACGGGCTTCTCGGCCTGGATGCGGATCGTGACCCGCCCCACCGCGTCGATGCCCTCGGTGACGGCCTGTACAGAGTACTCGATCAACTCGTTCGGCTCGCCGATGACGCGGTTGATCGCGCGATAGACGGCGTCCACCGGCCCGGTGCCGTGATCGGCGTCGCACACCACGTTCCCATCCGGCCCCTTGATGCGCACCGTAGCCGTGGGGATGCTCCGGCTGCCACAGCTCACCTGCACCTGTTCCAGATGATAGGTCTCCTCGAAGAACATGCGCGCCTCGTCGGAGACAATGGCCTCCAGATCGCGGGTATCCACCGTCTTCTTCTGATCGGCGACCTTCAGGAAACGCTCGTACACCTTCTCGAACTGTACATCGTCGAGGATGTAGCCCAGTTCCGCCAGCCGGTGGCGCAGGCCGTGCCGCCCGGAACGCGCCGAGAGGATGATGGCCGAATCGGGCACACCCACATCGCGCGGATCGATGATCTCGTAGGTCGTGCGCTCTTTGAGGACGCCATCCTGGTGGATGCCGGATGAGTGCGCGAAGGCATTGGCCCCCACAATCGCCTTGTTCGGCTGGACCGGGATGCCCGTCAACTGGCTCACCAGCTTGCTGACCGAGTAAAAGTGCTGCGTCTGGATGTTCGTATCCACCCCAAACACGTCGCGGCGCGTGCGCAGCGCCATCACCACCTCTTCCATCGAGGTGTTGCCCGCCCGCTCGCCGATGCCGTTGACGGTCACTTCCGCTTGCCGCGCGCCGCTGAGGATGCCTGCCAGCGCGTTCGCCGTCGCCATCCCCAGGTCGTTGTGGCAGTGCACGGAGATCACGGCCCGGTCGATGTTCGGGACGTTGTCCCTGATGCCCGCAATAAGCGCGCCAAACTCGACGGGCGTCGTGTAGCCGGTTGTGTCGGGGATGTTGACCACAGTGGCCCCGGCAGCGATCACGGCTTCCATCACGTGATACAGATACTCCGGGTCCGCGCGCCCGGCGTCCTCGGCGAAGTACTCGACGTCCTCCACAAACCTTCGCGCGTACTTCACCGCCTCGACGCCCATTTCCAGCGCCTTTTCGCGGGTGGTGCGCAGCTTGTGCTGGATGTGAACGTCCGAGACGCCCAGCCCGGTGTGGATGCGCGGTCGCGCCGCATCTTTGAGCGCCTCGACCGCCGCGTCAATGTCCGCCTGGCGCGCGCGGGTCAAGCCACACACGGTACAGTTGCGGATTTCCTGCGAGATGCGCTGCACAGCCTTGAAATCACCGGGCGACGAAATCGGAAATCCCGCTTCGATCACGTCCACGTCCATATCCTGCAACACGCGGGCGATCTCGATCTTCTCGTCGATATTCAGCGCCGCGCCCGGCGACTGCTCCCCATCCCGCAACGTCGTGTCGAAAATGGCGACTTTATCCTTAATGCCAACCCCGTCATCAGACATTGAGTTCTCCTCGTTCAGGGTAATGAGAAATGAGTAATGAGTAATGAGTAATGAGTAATGAGTAATGAGTAATGAGTAATGAGTAATTGGTTTCTTTACTCTTCACTCTTTACTCTTTACTCTTCACTCTTTACTCTTTACTTTCCCCAATTCTCCGGCCTCAACGACCGCACTGCCGCACCTGCGCGCCACATCTCCGATTCGCGCATCTCGCGCAGTTCTTCGCCGAGCTTCTCCCGGTAGTCAGGCGCGCTATTGGACTCGAGCACGATGCGCGTCTGCTCGCCGGAGACGACGCTTTCGTACAGCCAATCGAAGACCGGCTCCACGGCCTTGCGGAATTGGTGCCGCCAATCGAGTGCGCCGCGCTGCGCGGTGGTGGAGCAGTTCGCGTACATCCAATCCATGCCGTTTTTATCGACCAGACGGATGAGACTCTGTGTCAATTCCTCGACGGTTTCGTTGAATGCCTCACTCGGCGTGTGACCATGCTTGCGGAGCAGGTTGTACTGCGCCTCCATGATCCCCGCCAACGCGCCCATCAGCACGCCACGCTCGCCGGTGAGGTCGCTGTAGACCTCGTTCTGGAAGGTGGTGGGGAAGAGATAACCCGCCCCGATGGCGATGCCCAACGCAATCGTTCGCTCTTCCGCGCGGCCTGTGTAATCCTGCTCCACCGCGTAGCTGGCGTTGATGCCACTCCCCGCGAGGAAATTCGCGCGCACGCTCGTCCCGGAGCCTTTGGGCGCGACCAAGATCACGTCCACGTTGTCTGGCGGGACCACGCCGGTCTGCTCGCTGTAGACAATGGAAAAGCCGTGCGAGAAATACAGCGCGTCGCCGGGCTTGAGGTGCGGCTTCAGTCGGGACCAGGTCATCATCTGCGCCGCATCGGAAACCAGGTATTGAATGATCGTCCCGCGATCCACCGCCTCTTCGAGGTCGAACAGCGTCTCGCCGGGAACCCAGCCATCGGCGACGGCCTTATCCCACGCCGCCTGATCGCCCTTCCACTGCCCGACGATGACGTTGATGCCGTTGTCGCGCATATTCAACGATTGCGCCGGACCCTGTACACCGTATCCGAGCACCGCGACGACCTCATCCTTGAGCACCTCGCGTGCTTTCTCCAAAGGGAATTCCTCCCGCGTCACCACATCTTCCACTACTCCGCCAAAATTAATCTTCGTCATTGTCCTCTCTCTCCTCGTGTTGGATATGAGTTAAGAGTTATGAGTTATGAGAAATGAGTAACGAGGATTGACTGCTCACTTCTCCACTCTTCACTCTTCACTCTTTACTCTTTACTCTTTACTCTTTACTCTATTACTTGTGTCCATTCCCCGCTTTACCGCGCGCCATGGCGACGCGGCCTGTGCGTACCATCTCGACGATGCCGTAGGGGCGCAGGACGTCGACCAGACCATCGATCTTGTCTTCGGTACCCGTCGCCTCGATCATCAGCGAGTCCAGCGCCACGTCCACCACGCGCGCGCGGAAGGTATCCACAAGCTGCATGATCTCGGAACGCCGGCTGCCACCGTCGGCCTGCACCTTGATGAGCGCCAGATCGCGCAGCACGTTGGGCTGCTCGGTCACGTCTTCGACCTGAATCACGTTGACCAGCTTGTAAAGGTTCTGCGCCACTTTCTCGACGTTGGTGCGGCTGTCGTCCACCACAATCGTCATGCGCGAGACGCCGGGTTGTTCGGTGTGGCCCACCGTCAGGCTTTCGATGTTGTAATTCCGCCGGCGGAACAGGCTGGCGACGCGCGTCAGCACACCGGGTTTGTCCTCTACTAAAGCGACTAATGTACTTTGCATCTTAGATCTCCTTAACCGTCAAAGACTACACAAGTCTCAGCCAGGTCTGTTTATGCGAGTGTCGTATCCATCACCGGGACTTGTTCAACCTGGTGACTCGTGAGACTTTTGTAGTCTGCGGCCACATACGTCGGGCGCTCGATCATCTCGTGCAGCGCCGCGCCGGCCGGCACCATCGGATAGACATTCGCCTCGTCGCCTTCTTGGGCGATCTCGAACTCGATCAGCGCAGGACCGTCGTGGGCGCGCGCCTCGGCGATGGCTGACCGGGCCTGTCGACGGTTCTGCGCGTGCCACGCGCGGATGCCGTAAGCTTCGGCCAGCTTCACGAAATCGGGGTTCAACAGGTGCGTGGCTTCGTAACGCTTGTCGTAGAAGAACTCCTGCCACTGGCGCACCATGCCCAGATAATGGTTGTTGGAAATGGCGATGCGGATGGGAAGATTCTCCTGCACAATCGTCGCCATGTCGTGCATCGTCATCTGGAATCCACCGTCGCCCGCGATGACCCACACTTCCTTATCGGGACGCGCCATCTGCGCGCCGATGGCCGCCGGCAAGCCGAAGCCCATCGTCCCCTGTCCACCGGAGGTGATGAGGGAGCGCGGATAGTCAGAGGGGTAATACTGCGCTACCCACATCTGGTGTTGGCCCACGTCGGTAACGACGATAGCTTGTCCCTCTGTGGCTTCCCAAATTTCGTTGATGAAGTGCGCGGCCACCAGGTGACCGTTTTCGGGGCGGTTGATGATGTTGCGTTTGTGGCTCTGCGCCCGCCATCCATCGATGCGCTCCAACCATTCGACGTGGTCCGCAGGAAAAACCAGCGGCTGCAGTTGTTCCAACACCTGGCGCAGGTCACCGTGGATCGGCACATCGGCCTTGACGACTTTGTTCAGTTCGGCAGCGTCCATATCCACGTGAATTTTTTGCGCGTGCGGCGCATAGGCGTCCAGACGGCCAGTCACACGGTCGTCGAAGCGCATCCCAAAGGCCAGCAGCAAATCGGCTTCTTGAATCGCACGGTTGGCGAAGACCTCCCCGTGCATCCCCATCAACGCCAGCGCCAGGGGATGGGATTCCGGGAACCCCCCCTTCCCCAACAGCGTGAGAGCGACCGGCGTGTCTGTCTTCTCGGCGAATGCGCGTAGCGCGTCCATCGCGCCGGACATAATCACACCCTGCCCGGCCAGAATCACCGGGCGCTCGGCCCGATTGATGAGCTGGGCAGCCTTTGCCACCAGGTCAGCGTCGCCTTTACCCACCGGATGGTATCCCGGCAAATCGACGTCGTCATCGGGCAGGACAAACTCAGTCGAAGCCTTCTGCACGTCTTTGGGGATGTCGATGAGCACCGGCCCCGGACGACCGCTGCGGGCAATGTAGAACGCTTCGTGGATCACCTCGGCCAATTCTTCCACGTCCGTGACCAGATAGTTGTGCTTGGTGATGGGCAGCGTGATACCGGTGATGTCCACTTCCTGGAAGGCATCCGTGCCGATGACGGGCGTGGAAACCTGCCCCGTGATACACACGATGGGGGATGAATCCATCATCGCCGTAGCAATGCCGGTGACCAGGTTCGTCGCCCCTGGCCCGGAGGTCGCGATCGCCACGCCGACCTTACCGGAGGCTCGTGCGTATCCATCCGCCGCGTGCGCCGCGCACTGCTCGTGCCGCATCAGCACATGACGGACGCTATATTCCTGCCGTGGATGATATGCATGCATGATCGCACCACCAGGAATCCCAAAAGCGATTTCGACCTCTTCGTGTTCGAGCATCGCCCACATAATTTCTGCACCTGTCTTCTTCATCAGCCTCTCTCCTCCTGTTTTAGGGATCAGGAATTAGGTCATTCCATCCCCTAATCCCAAATTCCTAGTCCCAAATCCCCACTCCCCATCCAACAAAAAAGCCGCCCTTTTGGGCGGCTTCTGCTGGTTTCTAGATATACTTTTTCCTACTCTACTCTGGCCTTATCTTTGCCAACGCGACCGCCCGTGTGCTCCCGCTAAGGAGCACAATAATAACCAAGACAACTAGCAACAGCCCCAACAAAGGATTGCTGGGGGCGACGAGGGCGCGTATTGCAGTTTGTGCGCGTTGGTCTGTCTTCATCATCGATAATCGTTTCAATGTAATTAGCCTAGATTCTACTACAGAATGCAAAATATGTCAAATGACACGCGTTTGGGGTGACAAACATCCCGGGCATAATGACGACTTCAGCCGGCAGCGGCTGAAGTCGCCACTCCATACGCACAAATCACTTATCCCACACCCGATCCGGCTACCAGAAACCGAGTCTAGCGGTATTGCCGCCAACGAAAACGCCACGTCAACCCAATCATGAGTGTCCGGTAGCCCTTGTAGTTCCGCACCCTTACTTTTTACCTATAGGATAACTGCGGCGTATATGGTATAATCTCTGTAGATAAAGTATGAATATAGTTTGTTCGAAGAATATCTAAAATATAGTGGTATAGGTGAATGATGGTTACATTAACTCGAAGATGGAGTCTTTGGAACGTCCCACGAACACAAACGCGCCGGTACATTAACGCCGCGCAACAGGCATTAGCACATCGCCGACTTGATATGGTGTTCGAGGGCGCGCCCATAGTACCGTTTGATAATGCGTCGCGCCTGGTCTTTTTCAGCGACGCTCATCGTGGTGACAACAGCCGTACGGACGCTTTCCGCGACAACGAACCGCTCTTTTTGCACGCCCTGCGCCACTACTACGATCAGGGATTTACCTACATCGAGGTCGGAGACGGGGACGAGCTGTGGAAAAATCGCCGCTTCGATACCGTGCGGAAGGCCCACGCGCAGGTCTTTACATTATTCCATCGTTTTGCCGAGAAGCACCGGCTGCATCTGCTATTCGGCAATCACGATATCATCGGGAGTCGCCGCCAGCCGGTGAACAAAGGCGGTTTGATCGCGCGCGAGGGCTTGATCCTGCAACAACGCCGCGGCGGGCAACAAATCTTCGTCACCCACGGCCACCAGGCCGACACAAAAAGTGACATATTCTACCAGGTCAGCCGGATAGCCGTGCGCAACGTCTGGCGACGGTTGCAATTGATGCATTTAGCATCGGTAACCTGCCGTGATGGGGAAGAACACACGCCGCGTTCCTACGAGCAATTCCTCACGAGTTGGGCAGCAGACCGGCAACGAATCCTGGTTTGCGGGCACACACATCGCCCGGTTAGTGCCGCGTATGGCGAAACGCCCTACTTCAACACCGGCTATTGCCTTGCGCCGGGACTTCTCACCGGACTGGAAATCCAGCACGGTGAAATCGGCCTGGTGCGCTGGCGCGCGACGCCGCATAGTACAACACCCTTCCAACGGGAGACCCTGAGCACGCCGCGCCGGTTGAAATACTTCTGGTAAAAAATCCTTTTTGCAAAGCTCACTATTGGCAGTAGAATAATCGGCGGAAGAAAATCCGCCGAATTCTCTACACCAATGGATATCATACCGATTCTCACGACCAAACTCTACATCCCGCCGTCGCACGCCGCGTGCGCGACGCGCGCCCGGCTGTTCGAGCAACTGGAAGCAGGTTTACACCAGGGGCACCGCCTGCTCCTGATCTGCGCCCCGGCCGGTTTCGGCAAAACCACCCTCCTCAGTGAATGGATCGCGGCGAATCTCCAATCTCCAGTCTCCAATCTCCAATTCTGTTGGCTTTCCCTGGACGAGGACGACAACGACTCTACCCGCTTCCTCATGTACCTGCTCGCGGCCCTGGAGACGGCCTATCCCGATATTGGCGCAGACGCGCGGGCGATGATCCAACCGCCGCAGCCACTGCAGCTTACAGCCATCCTCACTGTACTGCTCAACCGCATCGCCGCAACGCTATCAGACGAGAATCTGGTGCTGGTGCTCGACGATTACCACGTCATCGAACAGCCGGCCATCCACGAGATGATCGCGTTTCTGCTCGACCATGCGCCACCCCACATGCACGTAGCAATAGCCACCCGTGTGGATCCTCCCCTATCCCTGGCCCGGCTGCGTGCTCGTCGCCAACTCACCGAACTGCGCGCCGCCGACCTGCGCTTCACGGCGGATGAAGCCACAACGTTCCTCAACCAGGTTATGGGACTGAACCTCGCGCCGGAGAACGTCGCGCTCCTCGCCGCCCGCACAGAAGGCTGGATAGCCAGCCTGCAATTGGCCGCCATCTCCTTGCAACACCGCGACGCGGCGCAAGCCACAACCTTCATCGCCGCGTTCAGCGGCAGCCACCAGCACGTCATCGACTATCTCACCGAAGAGGTACTGGCGCAGCAGCCCTCGGAGACCCTCGAATTTCTCTCACAGACGGCCATCCTAGACCGCCTGACCGCGCCCCTCTGTGATGCTGTGACCGGGCGAGATGACGGAGAGCGCCTGCTGCGCCATTTGGAGCAGGCCAATCTCTTTTTAGCGCCGCTGGATGACGAGCGCCAATGGTATCGCTATCACCGGCTGTTCGCCGACTTTATGCGCAATCGTCTTTATAACGAAACGCCGGAACTGGCGCAAACACTGCACCGTCGCGCCGCTACCTGGCACGCGCAGCAAGCGATGCAGTCCGAAGCCATTGCCCACGCGCTGCGTGCTGCTGATTTCGAAACCGCCGCGCAATGGATCGAGCAGGCAGCGGTGACTTTGCTGATGCGCAGCGAAGCAACCACACTCCTGAACTGGCTCAAAGCGCTACCGCAACCGGTCATCGATGCGCGTCCCACGTTGAACCTGATCTACGCGGAGGTATCGCTCATCGCCGGAGAATTCGCACCCATCGAGACGGCGCTGCACACCGTTGAAACCGCACTGAACCGAGGCGACGTTCCCGCCGAAGAAAAGGATGCCATCGCGAGCCAGGTCACAGCGGTCCGCGCGTATATGGCGACCTTCAGCGGCGATATCCACCAAGGCGTGGCGCTGGCGCGGCAAGCGTTCGCCGCGATCCCTGAAGGGAACGCCTTTTTGCGCAGCGTTATCACCTGGTTGTTGGGTCTCAGCCAATTCTTCGATACGGACACCCTAACGGCGCAGCGCGTCTTCGGCGAGACGCTCGAACTCAGCCAGGCCACCGGCAACACATTGATCGCGTCGTTGTCGCTGTTCGTCTCCGGCTATTTCCTTATCCTGCAAGGGAGGTTGCGCCAAGCGCGCGTCACCTTCGAGCAGGGGCTGGCGTCGTTGACCGGGGATCGGCGCGCCACACCACCGGTCAGCGCCAGCCTGATTTACCAGGGGCTTGCCGAAGTGTTGCGCGAAACAAACGACCTGGAGGCTGCCGCGCAAGCCATCGCCGAATGTATCGCCCTAGGCGAACAATGGGGCAATGCCGAAGTTCTCGTGGATAGTTACGTCGTCCTCAGCCGCATCACCTACGCCCAAGGCGACGAGAAGCGCGCCCGGCAAGCCGTGGAAAAAATCATGGCCTTTGTCCACGAGGACAAAATCTCAAGGCTGACCATACGGCAGATGGAGGCATTCCAGGCGCGGATGCAGGTAGCCTGGGGGGAGTTGGACGCCGCCGCGTTGTGGGTCGAAAAGTGGCGCAACGCTTATGCACAGGAATCGCTGCCGGAGGGCAACATCGCCGTCTTCATCCGCTGGATGGAAGTCTCCGCTCTGGCGCGATACTACCTGGCGCGCGGACGTTTTGCCGCAGCCCTCGAAGTCCTTATTCGCCTGCGCCATCTCGTCAAGGATGCCGGCTGGATGGGCGTCGCCATCGAACTGCTCAGCCTGGAATCCCTGGCGCTGCACGGGCTAGGACAAGGCGAGGCCGCCCACAATACCCTCCACCGCGCACTCATCCTTGCCGCGCCCGAAGGCTACACACGCGTCTTCGTGGACATGGGCGCCGGCATGGCCGAACTGCTGCGAGAAGTGCTGGACAAAGGCATCATGCCGAACTACGTTACCCGGTTATTGCACGAAGTCGAAAGTCAAAAGTCAAAAGTCGAAAGTCAAGAGGGAGAACAGCATGACTTGGGACTTAGGACTTTGGACTATGGACTCATCGAACCGTTGAGCGACCGCGAGCTGGAAATCCTGCGCCTGATCGAAACCGGTATCACCAACCGCGAAATCGCCGCCAAGCTCTACATCGCCATCAGCACCGTCAAGACGCACATCAACAACCTCTACGGCAAACTCGGTGTCAGCAATCGCGTGCAAGCTATAGCGCGAGCGCGCGAACTGGGACTGCTGGCATAATCTTTTCAAACTGAATTACACATAGGATGCGCGCGTTGCTCAACGCGCGCATCCTGTTTTTTCCACCCCCCAAACTCCACCACCTGACGGATGACACTCCACCCCCTTGCGTGCTATGCTGATAATCGAAAGGAATACACAATGCCAGAACAAACAATGCACTATACTATTCGCGTACGCGAACACCTGATCCCGGAACAATGGAAGACGTGGTTCAGCGGCTTGACGCTCGAAATCCTGCCGGGCGGCGACATGCAACTCTCCGGCCCCGTCTCCGATCAGGCGACGCTACACGGCATCCTCACCCGTATCCGCGATCTGGGATTGACATTGCTTTATCTCGAAGGCGTTTCTTTGTCAACGGATTGAACGGATTTTAGCGGATTCTTTTGGAGAGATCAAGATGTCAACACAAACACCAACAACAAACGGTCATTTGGTGGACTTGCGCCAGGTGACGAAGGTGTATAGCAGCGCAGCGGGGGAGTTCGTCGCACTCAAGGGCGTGGACCTCACCGTGCAACCGGGTGAATTCGTCGCCATCGTCGGTAAATCGGGCAGCGGCAAGTCCACGCTCATCAACGTGCTCACCGGCATCGACCGCCCAACTTCCGGTGAGGTATGGATCGATGGGGCCGCCGTCCACACACTCAACGAAGAGCAGCTCGCCCTCTGGCGGGGACGCAGTGTGGGCGTCATCTTCCAGTTCTTCCAACTGCTGCCCACGCTCACCGCCGTCGAAAACGTGCTGCTGCCGATGGACTACGCTGGCGCACTGCCGCGCGCCCAACGCCCGGAACGCGCCATGCACTTGCTGGAGCGCGTTGGCATGGCGGATGTGGCCCACGCGCTCCCAACCACGCTCTCCGGTGGACAGCAGCAAAGCGTCGCCATCGCCCGCGCGCTCGCCAACGACCCGCCCATCATCACCGCCGACGAGCCGACCGGCAACCTCGACTCCAAGACTGCCGACATGGTCTTGCAGTTATTTCAGGAACTGGTGGATGGTGGCAAAACCGTTCTAATGGTCACGCACGACGACGACCTGGCCGCTCGCGCGCAGCGCACAATCGTGTTAGCGGATGGGCTTATCGTGAATGAGAATCTTACCACCAATCTTCACGAATCTACACCAATCCAACTTCCGAATTCGTGAAGATTAGTGTAGATTCGTGGTTTTCTCGGAGGCGACAATGCAAACTCAATCTTTGATCACGCTAAAAAATGTCATTAAGGAATACCGCGGATTGGCCGGGACAGTCGTCGCCCTCAAAGGCATTAGTCTGGACGTGCGGCAGGGCAAGTTCCTCGTTGTCGCCGGCAAATCCGGCGCGGGCAAGACGACGCTCGTCAACGTCCTCGCCGGGTTGGATCGCACAACCGGCGGCGAAATCTGGGTGGATGGCGCGCCTGTGCATCGCTTCGGCCCGGAGAAAGCGGCGCAGTGGCGCGGGCAGACCGTCGGCGTCGTCTTCCAGACGTTCGAGCTGCTGCCCACGCTCAGCCTCGTGCAGAATGTGATGCTGCCGATGGACTTTGCGCGCCGTGCGGGCCATGCCGGAAGTCGCCGACGCCGATGCCCGCCGTGTGCTCGAAGTGCGCGCGCAGGTGGTCTCAACGGATTCAACGGATGGAACGGATAGCCATCCGGTGAATTCCGCGCAATCTGTCGAGATGACTTTGCGCGTTTTCGCTGTGCGCGACTACGACGCGATGCACGTGGACCTGATTTTCCCCACTTCTGGGGAGGAGGGGTCAGAGGCCTGGCCGCCGCCGGAGCGAGAAATCCTCATCGAACGTTCCGCGCTGGCCGTGCTCGGCGCCCGCGTGGGCGACACGCTGCGCATCGAACTGCCCGGCGGTCGCGTACGGCATCTGCGCATCGCCGGGCTGGCCCACGATATGGTGCAGGTCCCGGCGCAATTCGACGGCACACCCTACGGCTACATCGTCTTCGAAACGCTGACGTGGTTCAGCGAGCCGTATGGCTTCAACGAACTGCACGTGCGGGTTACCCCCCCCTCAATCCCCCCCACAGGGGGGGAAGAACCGTCTTCCCTACAAGCGGGGGAAGCTATCTCCCCCCTTCGGGGGGGGCTAAGGGGGGGAGCCGCGCCGCCGTCAACACCGTCAAAGACAAAGCTGAACAGAATGGCTTCACCATCCCGCTCTCGCTGACGGTGGAACCGGGTACACTGCCGCTCGATG
>Ga0209614_1000727_pt1 | contig 27926 bp, 25 predicted proteins | sample BlaSprsedimmetaG_FD_185484 | JGI IMG/M metagenome (GOLD analysis project Ga0209614, IMG submission 185484) | Hot spring sediment bacterial and archeal communities from California, USA to study Microbial Dark Matter (Phase II) - Blank Spring... ... | reverse complement strand
GAGCTAGGATCGCCGTCTTCTGGCCCCGTGATGACCGGTGCGTCCACGCGCTGCCCCCAAACGGCCAGTTGATCCATCGCTGCCGCGCGGAACGTGTCCGCCGCCGCCAGTACCACCTTGCGCCCCTCGCGCTTGAAGTGCGCTGCCAGCTTACCGATGCTCGTCGTCTTCCCCGAGCCGTTGACGCCTACAATCAGCACCACCACAAGCGGCCATTCTAGGTTCAGCGGTTGGGCTTCCGGCAGCAGTGCGTACAGCTCCTCGTGCAATACCTTCTGCAGATCGGCTGTCCGGTAAATACCCTCGGCGCTGGTGCGTTCCCGCAGCCGCTCAATCAATGCCAGTGACGTTTCCACGCCCACGTCACCCTGGATCAACAACGCCTCCAGGTCTTCCCACGTATCATCGTCGATATCGCCGGCACCCAGAATGTGCGCGATCTGTCCAAAGACGGCGTTGCGGGTTTTGCGCAGACTTTCGAAAATGCTTTTCATGCCCTCTTGTCTTTCCTCCTACCGTGTGGGGGGATTATATCCTGAGGGCATAGAAGCGTCAAGCATCAAAAAAGCGGATGAACTTGGCGTTCACCCGCTTGTGCGTTATAATGCCGAAGGTGGGAGTCGAACCCACATGGGAGTTACCCGAGCGAGTTTGAGTCGCTTGCGTCTGCCTATTCCGCCACTTCGGCCTGGCAATAAGTATAGCTAAATTCGAGAATACGTCAAGCTAGACAGACTACAAAAGTCTCACGAGGTGCTTGGTTGAGCAAGTATCTGCCTCGAACGATAGATTTGCAATGCGCAGTACGTGCTGAGACTTTTGTAGTCTTGGATTCAAGGATTACAAAGCAGTGAACACAACGACCGAAACATGGGACGAAACCGCGTTGGTCCAGCATGCCCAGAAGGGCAGTCTGGACGCTTTCAACGCGCTGATCCTCCACTACCAGACACAAGTCTACAACCTGGCCTGGCACCTGCTGCACGATGCGGCCGCCGCAGATGATGCCACGCAGGAAGTCTTTATCTCGGCGTACAAAGGGCTGCCGAAGTTTCGCGGTGGCTCCTTTCGCTCCTGGCTGTTGCGGATCGTCGCCAATGCCTGCTATGACGAACTGCGCCGTCGCAAGCGCCGGCCTACGGTGTCGTGGGAAGATTTCGGCGATATGGATGAGGAAGCCAATCCCCATTTGACGAACGGTGGCGCACTGCCGGAACAAACCATCCAGCAGCAGGAGTTGCGTGCTTTGCTGGAACGCACCCTGGCGAAGCTGCCGGAGGAACAGCGTATGGCGATTGTCTTGGTGGATCGTATGGGATTGGCGTACCAGGAAGTGGCGGACACACTGGATATCCCCCTGGGTACCGTCAAATCGCGGCTGGCGCGCGCCCGTGTGCAAATGCAGCAACTACTCCAGGAAGAGAGGGAACTTTTACCGCGCCGCTACCGTCTAAACAGTGAGGATGAAGATTAGCGTGGAATGGATTACATATAATGTGGGTATAGCGGTGACGGTGCGTTGTGGTCGCACCCTCACCGTGCGTGTGGAGGAAAAGAAATGACGCAGATGCAGACAATGTGGCGCGACGTAGACATTTCTGCCTATGTGGATGGCGAATTAGATCAGGCGCAGCAAGCGGCTTTCGAGATCGCTTTGGCCCGGGATCACGCTCTCCAGCAGAAGGTAGAGGAGTTGCGCGAGGTCGTGGCCTTAGTAAGGGCTGCCCCCTTGCGCGAACCGCCACGCAACTACCTGCTCACGCCAGCGATGGTGACCGAAAAATCGGTGACCGAAAAATCGGTGACCGAAAAGCCGCCACAACGTGCGAAACGATGGCCTGCGTCGCTGCTGTTTATGCGCCTGGCGACGTCTCTGGCCGCCATCGCTTTTGTGGTGACGGCGGGATTGACCTTCGTACAGCGCAGTATTACCCCAACAATGATGACGGAAGCCCCTAAAGCGGCCGAGGAAATGCCGGTTTTGGAAGCTCCGCGAGCCGTTGTTGCTACCGTGGAAGTCTCCGAAGAAGCTGAGGTGATGCTGGCCAGCGAATCAGTGGAAATGCCTGAAGAGCCTGTGGCCGACGAAGAAGTTGTGCAAGCGGAAAAGGCGGTAGAATCCGAAGAAGGCGTCAAAGCTCTGGCACCGGCCCCACCTGCAGCCACGCCGCAGCCTGATGCTGGCGGTGTCGATGAAACTGCCGCGATAAACGCGCAAGAACGGGAAGAAGCCGCGCCCCAGGTAGAAGTCCTGGCGCTGGAACCGGCTCCGGCAGCGGAAGCCCAGGTCGCCGATGAAGTCGAGCGCACTGCGGAAGATAGCGCCGGAACACTTTCCGCTTCTGGAGAAGGGGAATGGATGGCATACGATACCGCTGAGTCGGGCGTCGAAGTATCTCATGAGCCGGGGACCGTCAGACAATTGCAGCGTCCCTCCTGGTGGCTGCCTACTATTCTGGGTATGGTGACGCTACTTTTGGCCGGAATCACCTATTGGGTGTCCCGCCGCCGGTAACAATCGCACGTGATATGAGAGAGCGAATGGCGCAGCAAGCCTGCGCTGTCGCTCTCTCTTTTGTGTGGGACTAGGACACCTGCTGAAAATGTGGTACACTACTGTTGTCAGGAAAATGACCAAAAACTACTTGACTACTTTTATGAAACCAAACGTTACGCTCTATCGCCAAACCTGGCTTGTGCCATTGTTGCTGTTGCTACTGGCGGGCTGTGCTGCCGGTAGCGGTGGGGGCGTGCTCCCCCAAAAACTCGCCGAAGCTGCGATAATGGCGACCGATACACCGGCGTTTACCGCGACACCCACACCGACGGTGACACCATCGCCGACGTCCACTGCCACGCCCACAGCGACGGCGACACCGACCGCCACATCCACATCAACGCCCGAACCGACGCCCACACCCGAACCTACCGCCACGCCTGAGCCGCTCGTGTCGCCGCTCGAGACGCCGCCTCCACCCACGCCCACCTATCCGCCACCGCCGGAGGCCGTGCACGTGCCGATTCTGATGTACCACTACATCTCCGAACTGCCGCCCGACGCAGATGCCTATCGCCGCGATCTTACCGTCGTTCCGGCACACTTTGAGGCACAATTGCAATACTTACAAGCGCAGGGCTATCAGAGCGTCCTGCTGGAGGACATCTACGAGACGTTGACGACCGGGAAACCGCTGCCGGAAAAACCCATCGTGCTGACCTTCGACGACGGCTATAAAGATGCCTACACCGGCGCGCTGCCACTGCTGCAAAAGTACGGCTTTGTGGGAGAGTTTTTCTTGCTAGCGACCCCGGCACACTACGAAGCGCCCCAGTATCTCACCTGGGCCGATGTGCGTGCGATGGCCGATGCCGGCATGTCGATGCAGGCCCACGGCCGCGATCATTACGACCTCACCGCGCGCTCCTACGAATTTCTCATCTATCAAATTCTGGGCGCACGTGAAGCGGTCGAGGCGCACACCGAGCGCCCCGTGCGCTTTTTCTGCTACCCCTCCGGGCGCTACGATAACGCGACGATCGCCGTGGTGGAATCCGCCGGATATTGGGGGGCTGTCACCACCGCCTGGGGCACCGAACTGCGCCTTGACAATCGCTTCACCTGGCCTCGTCTCCGCGTCAAGGGCAACTTGTCGCTTGACGGGTTCGCCAAAATGCTCCAGAATCTCGCCGCAGAGTAAGCGGACTCAGTACCGCAAGAGATCACCGGGCAGCAACGCGGGCGGCGTTACATGGCGCGCGAGATTCTGCACGCGATTGAGGACTTTGAGCTTGTACAGGAGGCATTATGAGTGAGCGTGAGTTGGATGCCTGGTTCCCGCGTTCCAAACCGGTCGACCCCACCGTGTTGGGCGCGGTCGTCAGCGGCAGCCTCAGCAAAGGGCTGGAGGCCAAATTGTCGCCTAACCGCCTCATCGAAGGGCTGGCGGTGGGACGCTACGTCGTCGTGCGCGGACAAACGGAACGCCGCTTCTTCGGGATGATCACCGACGTGACGCTGGCGAGCCGTCATCCGGAGGTGGAACAGTCGCCGCCGGAGGATCCGGACGGCTTTCTGGCGCAGGTCTATCGCGGCACACTCACCTACGGGCAGATGCACATCACACCGATGCTGGTCGTCGAAGATGGCGACGTGCGGCCGGCCAAAACCGTCCCCGCGCACTTCACACGCGTCTATGAAGCCACGCCTGAAGAAGTCGCGCAAATCTTCGGCGATCCCGATGAACCCGGACGATTCTACATTGGTGAACCACTGGAGATGGAGGGCACGCGCATCGCGCTGGATTTGCCGCGCTTCGTCGAACGCTCCAGCGGCATCTTCGGGAAGAGCGGCACCGGCAAGACCTTCCTCACGCGGATGGTCCTGGCAGGCATCATCCAGGAGCGCGCCGCCGTCAATCTGATCTTCGACATGCACAACGAGTACGGCTGGAAGAGCCAGGACGAGGCCAAACAGGACGTCAAAGGGCTGCGGCAACTCTTCTTCGACGGGCGCGTGAGTGTGTTCACGCTCGATCCCGAATCCTCGCGACGGCGCGGCAGCAAGGTAGATTTCACCGTCCGTATCGGCTACGATCAACTGGAGCCGGAGGATCTAGAGATGCTGGCCCCGCTGTTCGGTTTCACCGACGTGCAGACAAACGCGCTGTATATGCTGCGGCGCCGGCTTGGCTCGTCCTGGGTGCGCCGTCTGCTGGCCGAACAGATGGACGAAGACCTGATCGCCATTTTGGAAAACAACCAATTGCACGAAGGTACACTCGGCGCGATCAAACGCAAGCTGGAGCAGTTGCGTCGTTTCGATTTTCTGGTGGACAAAGCGCCCGACGACCCGATTGGCCGTATTCTCGACTACATCAACAGCAACGTCAGCGTGATTTTGGAGTTTGGCCGGTACGGCAACGCCCTGGAAGCCTACATCCTGGTAGCCAACTACATCACCCGGCGGATCCACAAAGCGTATGTGGATCGCAAAGAGTCGGCGCTCGGCGGTCAGGGCAGCGAACCGCGCCCGTTGATCATCACCATTGAAGAGGCGCACAAGTTTCTCGACCCATCGATTGCACGTCACACCATCTTCGGCACCATTGCGCGGGAGATGCGCAAGTACAACGTCACCCTTTTGGTGGTGGATCAACGACCGAGCGGCATCGACCCGGAGGTGATGAGCCAGATCGGTACGCGGGTGACGGCACTACTGGACGAGGAGAACGACATCCGCGCCGTCTTTTCGGGTCTGGCTGGGACGGCGGCATTGCGCGGAGTGCTGGCACGTCTGGAAACCAGGCAGCAGGCGCTTATCCTTGGGCACGCCGTGCCCATGCCGATTGTGGTACGCACGCGCGACTATCAAGACCTGTATGGCGAGATTGCTGGCAAAGGCATTGACGTGGCAGCAGCGACCTCGGCGCTGTTTGGCTGACGTAGGCGTTGGGTTATGGTTAGTTGCGAAAAATATGATATAGTGTTGGTATAAATCTTGGAACAGTTCCGACCGGTATAATTATGGAAGTGATAAACGAGCCCAGCGTGCCCGGTGCGAGCATTTTGATCGTTGATGATACGCCCTTCAACCTGAAGTTTTTGGCAGATGTGTTGAGCCGGGCGGGATACATCACGCATACGGCAGCCACTGGGGAAAAGGCCGTGGAACTCGCGCAAACGATCCACTTTGATTTGGTGCTACTCGATATTATGATGCCAGGGTTGTCAGGTTATGAGGTTTGCAGCCATCTGAAGGCCGACAAAAAAACACGGGATATCCCCGTCATCTTTCTCAGTGCCTTGAACCAGGAATTGGACAAAGTCCAGGCCTTTACGGTGGGCGGTGTGGATTACATCACCAAACCTTTCCAGGTGAAGGAGGTGCTGGCACGCATCGAGACGCATCTAACCCTGCGAAACCTGCAAAAAGACCTGGAGGAGAGAAATCTTTCCTTAAAGCAGGAGATTGCAGAACGCAAGTCGGTCGAAGAGGTGCTGCGCCAGCAAACCGTCGAATTGGAGGCACGTAACGCAGAACTGGATGCTTACGCCCACACCGTCGCCCACGACCTTAAAACTCCACTCACCGCCGTGGTAGGATTCAGTGACCTGTTGCAGAAACGCTATCCCCAGATGACGGCCGAGAAATTGGGCGAAACGCTGGCGATCATTGCGCAGAATGGGCGACGGATGGCGAACATCATCAACGAGATGTTGTTGCTCGCCAGTGTGCGTCAAATGAACGAAGTGCCGATGAAATCGCTGGATATGGCGAGCATCGTAGATGCCGCTAAGGAGCGCCTGGTCGATATGTTCAGGGAAAACGACGTCCAAATCAACTCGCCTGAGGTGTGGCCCACCGCTTACGGTTACGGCCCATGGATTGAAGAGGTGTGGGTGAATTACCTGAACAATGCGGTCAAATATGGAGGCACACCACCCCATGTCACGATGGGAGCAACGCCGCAACCATCGGATATGGTGAGCTTCTGGGTGCGTGACAATGGCGTTGGCTTGAGTGAGGAAGCACAATCACATCTATTCACCGCCTTCAGGCGTTTGGGAGACACCTCGGTCGAAGGACATGGGCTGGGACTTTCGATTGTGCAACGGATCATCACTAGACTGGGAGGAGAAGTAGGGGTTGAAAGCATCGCGGGGGAGGGAAGCACATTCTTCTTCACCCTGCCGGCGGCTGTGGATGACACAACCGACCCCGTGGCATAAAATTGATTATGGAACGAGCGATTTTCGAGAAACAAACTCGACTTAAGAACTTTCCGCTATGCGAACTCATTTATATCATTTACCGGCGTTTGCTCGAACATGGTGTGCGTGCCACCTTCCTTTGGGTACAAGACAAAATTATGCGTCGCATCCGAGGCTTTTCACCGCCGCACATCAGCCGGGTACAGCCTAACCTGTACGTCGGTGGGCAACACAAGCGGCACGGACTGGCGCAGATGCGCGCTCTAGGCATTACCGCTGTGGTCAATATGCGTGAAGAATCCGATGACGCGCAGCGTGGGCTGGCCCTCGATCACTATTTATGGTTATCCACAACCGATGATACCTCCCCAACACCGGAAGACCTGAAACGGGGGGCGAAGTTTATCGGCCAACAGATCGCTGCGGGGCGCGGGGTCTACGTCCACTGCGCGGCAGGTGTAGGGCGCGCTCCTTTGATGGCAGCAGCGTACCTGGTGAGTACCGGCATGAGTGCGGCGCAGGCATGGGATACTATCCGTCAAGCGCGCCCGTTCATCCGGCCGACACCACCTCAAATCACTGCCCTCGACGCTTTTGGCGCACAGCACAAGGGCCTCGTTTAGGCTAACTGATGTATGAAGAAAGTGCATTGAACGCGCCATATATCCAAAGACGCGTGCAGGTTGCCATAGAGCGCGTTACCGAAGATCCTGCATTGACGGGAGCTCTTGCCGATGACGAAGCCCTTATCCTGTTGTACTGGGCTGAGACGGAGATTGAGCGCCTGGTGCTGGAAACTGCCGATATGGACGACGAGGAAGCCTGGGACCAGCTCAATCCGGCGCTGCGCACGTTACGGCGCTATATCCGCTGTGTGGCCAACACCAGCGCCAACACAGACGAACCGGCTTTTATGTTGCACTTGCTCCTGGCATCGCCGCCTGTCTATAACGAGGAGATGTGATTTATGACGCAATCAACCTCCACCCAAGGGGGAAAAAGATCATTCGGTTGGAAAGAGTTTCTGATTTCTCTTTTCATGATCATCATTGTCTGGGCAGGCGCGGATTTGTTGGGGTTGGGGGGAAGCTCAAAAGCCGTAGAAGTCTACGAAGGGGCCAGCATCCAGGTCTTCTTCACGACACCGCATGATTCCGGTCAAGCCACAGACTACCACGGCGGAATAGATGAACGCCTGGTGGCAGCGATTGACAATGCGCAGACTAGTGTCGACGTCGCCGTTTTTGAACTTAATCTGCCGAGTGTCACCGCTGCGTTGGTACGCGCGCATCAACGCGGCGTGCGGGTGCGCCTCGTGACGGATTCGGATTATGCCGACTCCTTAGGTCCAATAAGCCTGCTGCAAGCGCAAGTGCCGGTCGTTTTCGACAGTGCTGAGCCGTTTATGCACAACAAATTCGTCGTCATCGACGGCAAACAGGTGTGGGCTGGCTCCTGGAACATGACGACCAACGGAACCTATCGCAACAATAACAACATCATTGTTGCTGACTCCAAACTGTTGGCGGAGAATTATACGACGGAATTTGAGGAGATGTTCGTCCAAAGAAAGTTTGGGGCCTCCTCGCCCGATGACACACCGCAACCCCAGATCGAGATTAATGACGTGCATGTGGAGAATATTTTCGAGTCGGAAGGGGATGCGCGCACGCGGATGATCCGGTTGATCAAGGACGCGAAATCCAGCCTCGATGTGATGGCTTTCGTGTTCACCGACGACGATATCGCCAGTGCGATCGTCGCGCGCCACCGCGCCGGCATTCCCGTGCGCATCGTTGTCGAGACGCGCAATCTTAACGCCACCGGTTCGGATATCGCTGCTTTTCAACAGGCCGGCATCGATATTCTGCCTGACGGCAATCCCTACATGATGCACCACAAGGTCATCATCATTGATCAGGCCATCGTCATCACGGGATCGTACAACTTCAGCAGCAACGCCGCCAACTACAACGACGAGAACGTGCTCATTCTCCACGACGCAGGCATTGCCGGGCAGTACACGGCTGAGTTCGAGCGTGTGTATGCGCAAGCAAAAGCGGCGCAATAAACGAAATCGCGCCGCTCTCTTCTTTAGCAGGACACTCACAACAGGCTTTCGTAGACCGCCATCACGCGCTGCGTCATCAATTCTTGGGTGAACTCCGTCTCGACGCGCAAGCGTGCGGCCTGGCCCATCACGCGGCGTTTTTCGGGATCGTCCATCAACTCGCGTATCGCTATCGCGAGCGCTGCCGGGTCCTGCGGTGGGACCACCCGCCCGGTGACACCATCTTACACCACCCAAGAGGTGCCACTTCCCACTTCCGTGCTTACACAGGGCAAGCCGGACGCCATCGCTTCGAGTAATACCGTGCCAAATGCCTCTGCGCGGGCATTGGCGGGCAATACAAAGAAGTGCGCAGCGTGATACCGAGTAGGTAAGTCCTCATCAGGGATTTCTCCCAGGAAACGTACGCGCTCGGTCATCTCTAGACTGCGTGTCAGTGCCTCCCACTCATCGTGCATTGGACCGGTTCCTACGACATCCAGGGACGCCTCTGGCGCCTTCGCCAAAGCGTGCAACAGCGCATCCAGTCCCTTGTAATAACGCAAGCGTCCCACAAAGAGCGCCGTTGGTGGGCCAGCAAAGGGTGCTGGCGGTGGCGCAAATCGCCGGTGATCAACCCCCAGGGGGACGACCGTGCACTTGTCCTTGACTGGCCTAAGCCACGGTGACGTGTCGATGTAACGTGGGCTGGTGGCGATAATGCGATCCGCGTGATTCAAGACGCGTCGTAGCAACGGGGCGTATAGGCGCAGCCATCCCTGCTGGCGCACCACGTCAGAGTGATGGGTGATAACCAGCGGCACGCGCGCTTTGAACACCCAGGCGCTCACCTCGCCCAACGGGTAGGGCGAATGAACGTGAACTATGTCCGGCTTGAGCCGCGCAATGGTGAGCGGATGACTGACGCTCAATGGCATCGACGCCACGTGGCCCAACGCCGCGACTCGATCACTTTGACGTCGTTAAGCTCTTCAATACGCGCATTCATACTCGGATCGCATACTGCGACGATCACCTGATGTCCTGCGGCGGCCTGTGCTTCGGCAAGCACTTTCATGTAGTTTTCGATACCGCCCAGAACAGGATGGTAGTCCTTGTAAACATGTAAGATTTTCACGACGATGCCACTTTCAACATTTAGACGTCCGGTATAGCGTCAGTGTTTCCTGCGCGGTCCGCGACCACGAGAACTTAGCAGCTTGCGCCAGGCCTCGTTGACGCAAATCGACGCGCAGATCGCCGTCACCGAGTAGTTGACGCATTGCGTCGACAATGCTCTCGGTTTGCGTCGGATCGAATAACACCGCAGCATCACCCGCAACCTCCGGTAACGAGGAGGTGTTCGCGCAAGCGACCGGAGTCCCGCATGCCAGCGCCTCGATCACCGGCAGGCCAAATCCTTCGTACAGGCTAGGAAAGATGAAAGTTTCCGGCGCTGTATACAGCGCGGGCAGATCTGCACCGGGTAACGGCCCCAGCCAGCACACACGATCATCGATCCCCAAAGCATGGGCGCGTTGACGTGACTCCGGGTGCTGTGGTAACCAGGCACCTGCAATGACAAGTGTGACATCCGGTACTTCTGCTTGGATGACAGCCCAGGCTTCTACGAGCCGCACGAGGTTTTTATGTGGTTTATTGCTTCCCAGGTACAAGATGAACTTCTCCGGCAGGTGATAACGTGTGCGCAGTGCCGCGACGACCTCAGGCGTTTGTGGGGTGAAAGCCGGGTCGGCTGCCAGCGGGATCGCCGTGATCCGCTCAGGCAGCAGCGAAAAACGGGCTAGAAAATCGCGGCGCGTTGCTTCGGAAATGGCCAGCATGTGTTGCGCCGTCCGCAGCGCCAACGCCGTCGCCCCGCGAAAAAACAGACGCGCCTTCAGTGTGCTGTGTTCGGGAAAATGAATGGGGATGAGGTCGTAGAGCGTGAGTAGCGTGGGCACGCCGGTAACATAGGGCATCAAATAGTAGACGCTGTGATATACGTCCGCTTTGTGTCGGTGCAGCAGACGCGGGACCACCCATTGCTGGCGCAGAGAGAATGGCGAGACATCGACGGGCAAGCTGTGTATAGCGTCCCCAGAGGGCAATTCCAACGGATGCGCCGGATCGAAAAAGACAGTAAGTTGTTCGTCAGGTGCAAGCTGTGGGATCAGCGCACGGGCGAGATTGGTGACGTAGCGGCCAATACCAGGGAAATGTGGCGTTGCTGTGCGTGCATCTAGGACGTAGTGCAGCATGCGGATAGCACCTGCTCGTACACGCGCTTCGTCTCTTGCGCCGCTCGGCCCCACGAGAAACGCGCCGCCTGGCAGAGGCTCTGTTCCTTGAGGTCGGCGCGCAAGGCTTTGTCGCTCGCGATGCGCCGCAGGGCATGGGCCATCGCTTCATCGTCGGTTGGATCGAACATCAACGCCACATCCTCGACAACTTCAGGGAGCGAAGAAACGTTGGAACACAGTACCGGCGTGCCGCACGCCATCGCCTCCAATGGCGGGAGTCCAAACCCTTCGTACAGACTGGGGAAAACCATTGCTGTTGCTCCGGAATAGAGCGCCGGCAAGTCGCAATCCTGGATGTATCCGGTAAGCAAAACCCCGTCGCGCGCTGGGCTACTCTCCAACGCTGCAAAAAAGTCTCCCGTAAGCCAGCCCTGTTTACCAACGAGGACCAACTGTGGAACTTCGTGCGCCTGATAAAGTGTTTCCCAAACCTTTAACAGTCGCGTCAAATTCTTGCGCGGTTCGATGGTGCCCACGTAAAGAAGATACTGATCCGGCAGATGGTACCGCGCGCGCATCGCCTCTACGACGGTGCGCAACTGCGGTTCAAAACGAGGGTCCGCTGCCTCGTAGATCACGGAGATCTTCTCGGGCGGAATGTGGTAAGCTTTGATAATGTCGTGCCGCGTCGCCTCCGAGACGGCGATGATGTGATCGGCCCGGCGGCAGTACAACGGCATCGTCAGGTTCAGATACCAGCGGTTGAGCGGTTTGTGATGCTCCGGCAGGTAACGGAAAATCAGATCGTGGACCGTCAACACCGTTGGGACGTCTTTCAAGGGCAACAACAAATGTTCCATTGCGTGGAAAAGCGCCACATCCGGCACCAGGCGATTGAAAGGGATGTGGGCGAGCTGTCCCGCCCAAACCAGCATTCGCCAGGATTTATAACTAAGCGCGACCGTGCGTGATGGTAGATACTCCAACTCAGGCGGCAGGGTCACACCCTTTTCTCGATTGTAGAACAGCGCCAGCTTATGCGTGAGGCGTGGGATTAGCGCCCGCGTCAAGCTTTCGGCATACCGTCCCAACCCGGCGCGACGATGTGCCGCTGCAGAGATATCCACATAGATCGTCATAATGCTAGCATTATACGTATTGTTGCTGTGGGGGCAAGTGCGTAAAAGGGATTTTTACAAATTGACAAATCCCTTTATTTGTGTATACTTACCGGCGCTCGGTAGGGAAGAAACCTTGACCCTTCATGTTGGTGTGTTATAATCTTGAGACGCCGACGTAGCTCAAACGGCGGAGCATCCGCCTTGTAAGCGGAGGGTTGTGGGTTCAATTCCCACCGTCGGCTCTCTGGGCAGTTGTTCCGAGCGGCAAAGGAGACTGACTGTAAATCAGTTGGCGACAGCCTTCGGGGGTTCGAGTCCCTCACTGCCCACTCTTGAGGATGCGCCCATGTAGCTCAGTCGGTAGAGCACTTTCTTGGTAAGAAAGGGGTCATCAGTTCAAGTCTGATCATGGGCTTAGGTGTGATACGGTCAGCGTGAATTTGCCGCAGACGTCCGAGAAGCGAGTTACCATAGGCGAGTAGCTCAATTGGCAGAGCAACGGTCTCCAAAACCGTAGGTTGCGGGTTCAATTCCTGCCTCGCCTGTCTTAAAATGAATGAATGACTTGAATGGATTGCGGGCAGAATCGGGCTTTTTTTATCAGAGCCTATAAAGTATGAAGAATTAATGCTTAAGTCAGTATACACCGCCTTAACCAGGCGGTGTTTTAGAGTCTCGGTCGGATGTGGAGGCGATGGTGGGTGAGCAGAAAAAGATAAAGAAGGAAAATCCAATTGTGGCATATTTCAAGGGCACGCGCTCTGAACTACGGAAGGTGCGTTGGCCGACTATGGAACAAGGGTGGGCCATGACCAAGATTGTGTTGGTGGTCACGGTTGCTATGGCGCTTTTCCTGGGTGTTCTGGATTTTTTCTTTGGCTGGCTGCTGAGTAATCTCATCAGTTTAAACATTCTCTACATTATCTTGAGCGTCGTGGTTGTTGCCGTGCTGCTCGGTGCCGCCTACTTAATCGGTCGCAGCGAAGAAGGTTAAGCGTTTTATGCAGGATGATCATTTGTATCCAGACGAAGAAGCGTCCGAGGCAAATGGATCCGAGTCGAAGGAACTCGAATCGAGCGCTGTTGCGTCGGACGAATTCGAGCTTGAGGATGATTTCGAATCACTGCCAGAACTTGACCTGTCACCTACGGCGCTGTTCGAGCGGTTTGGCCTTGAGCAATCTCAGGCCGAGGAAGAAGAAGAACCGATCGTCGAACCGGTTGAGGAAGAACTCGTCGATGTTGTGGGGGTTTTGCCAGAACCCTTTGCCGACGAGGAGGAGGTTAAGGCGGAGGCCAATGAACGTGCCTGGTACATCATTCATTGCTATTCCGGGTACGAGCATAAGGTCAAGCACAATCTCGAACAGCGTATCGAATCGATGGGTATGCAGGACTATATCTACCAGGTCGTCGTCCCCACGGTGGAAGAAATCGAGATTAGAGATGGTAAGCGCCGCACTGTGGAGCGCTGTCTTTATCCCGGTTACATTATGGTGCAGTTGCAATTGACGGATGATTCCTGGTATGTGGTGCGTAACACACCAGGCGTGACAGGATTTGTGGGCATGGGGAACAACCCCACGCCGCTGCGTTCGGAGGCCGTACAGGGCATTCTGCGTCGGATGGAAGCTGCTGCGCCGCAGGTTCGCGCGACGTTCAAGCCGGGGCAGAAAGTGCGCATCATTGAAGGGCCGTTTGCCGATTTCATCGGCACCGTTGACGACATCGATGAAGAACGCACCAAGGTGCGGGTTTTGGTTTCGTTTTTCGGGCGGGAAACGCCGGTTGAATTGGATTTTTTGCAAGTTGAAAAAGCATAAGCGCCCGGGTATTGTGAATAATTATCCGGATTGAGGGAGTGTTAGAAAGATGGCGAAGAAAAAGATTAAAGCAGTTGTGAAGTTACAAATTCAGGCAGGCAAGGCTAATCCTGCCCCGCCGATTGGTCCAGCGCTGGCTCAGCACGGCATCAATCTGATGGGTTTCTGCAAGGAATACAACGCGAAGACTTCCCACATGGTGGGCAATATCATTCCCGCAGAAATCACAATTTACCAGGATTCATCGTTCACCTTCGAGTTGCGCACGCCGCCCACTCCGGACCTGTTGCGCAAGGCTGCTGGTGTTCCTAAAGGTTCGTCGGAACCTAACCGCGATAAGGTAGGCAAAATCACTCGCCAGCAGTTGCGCGAGATCGCTGAGATGAAGATGAAAGACCTCAATGCGAATGACGTTGAGGCTGCCGAGATGATGATTCGTGGCACCGCACGTAGTATGGGGATTACAATTCAGGAGTAACTACCGAGATAACGATTCGCGGTCCCGCACGCAGTATAGGGATTACGATTCAGGAGTAGCGCCCGCCCAGAAGGGGCCGGCTTATTATACGTGGGAGGGAAATCCCGTTATTAACCACGCCGGGAAAGACGCCCGGGAGGAGTATTGAAATGTCAAAACGAGGGAAAAAGTATTTGGAGGCCGCTCAGAAAGTCGACCATGACCGTTTATACTCGCCGGAAGAGGCGATTAAATTGGCGAAGGAAGTAAGCTACACATCCTTCGATGGTTCGATTGAGGCACACTTACGCATGGCGTTGGACCCCCGGCGTTCAGACCAGCAGATTCGCGGTGTCGTGCGTTTGCCTTATGGGCTGGGGAAGCCCGTGCGTGTATTGGTTTTCGCCGTTGGCGAGGACGCGCAAATCGCCCGTGAGGCCGGTGCCGATTTCATTATTAGCGATGATGAAGGCATCCAGAAGATTATGAATGGTTGGGTTGACTTCGACGTTACGATTGCGGTCCCGGATATGATGCGCCAGGTTGGGCGTCTGGGGCGTGTGTTGGGTCGTCGTGGTTTGATGCCCACGCCGAAAACCGGCACGGTAGTGCAGCCGGAAGACCTGCCACGTGTGATTGATGAGTCGAAAGCCGGACGTGTGGAATACCGCCTGGATCGAACCGGCAATATCCACTGCGTGATCGGTAAAATAAGTTTCCCGGAAGAGCATTTGCTCGGGAACTTTGCCGCGATTATGGATACAATTCGCCGGGTGAAGCCGGCTGCGACTAAGGGTATATATGTTAGGCGCGTCACGCTGGCGCCATCGATGGGGCCGGGCGTGCGTGTAGACCCGGCGCAAGCTCTGGCGTTGGAGAGTGGCAAGTAATAGCGCACCAGTGCACTAGCGCACTCGTAGCTATTACGATCGACTGATTTGATTGTTTGCTAAAGACAGCAGGGGCCTTTTGGCTTAATCATCCTGCCGAGGCAAGACCATATCGAAGAACGGCGTTACGCCGCCGTGTGCTTCTTAACGAGCATACTATGGTCCTTGCAGCGGTAGGTGCAAGGACCTTTTTGTTGTTTGGTATTCATTTAGAGGGAGGTGAGAAAAGTTGGCTATATCACGCGAACGCAAAGAAGAGTTAGTTGCAATCTATAAGCAACAAATGGAAGAAAGCAACGGCGTCATTCTCGCGAACTTTACAGCGTTGACGATGCCCCAGATGCAGAATCTGCGCCGTCGTGCCCGGGACTATGATGTGCAGGTTTTTGTGATCAAAAATACGTTGCTGGATGTTGTCCTGAAAGAACAGGGAATGGAAGCGCCGGAAGGACTGTTCACCAAGCCTATGATGGCGGCTTTCTGTCATCAGGACGTCGGGCCAATGGCGAAGTTGTTCCTCGACTTTACCAAAGAGGTCACAGCGGATAACTTCTACATCAAAGGCGGCATTATGGAAGGCCGGTTCTTGAACCAGGCCCAGGCTCAGGCACTCGCCGACTTGCCGACCCGTGACGTGTTGTTGAGCCAGGTGCTGCGCACAATCAACGCTCCTGCGACCCAGGTAGCCGGTGTTGTTGCCAGCGGTATCCGCCAGGTCCTCAACGTGCTGCAAGCGTATGTCGATAAGCTCGAAGGTACGGGCAGCGCTGCTGCGGAAGCGGCGGCTTAACAGCCGTGCAGCGTAGAACCTATCCGAGAATTCACTGCTGACGCACCAAAAACACGCGCAGATATAATTTTCGGATAGAGTCTTAATCATTCAAAAAAGAAAATATCAATTAACCTGAAAGGAAAAAACGGAGGTTGAATTACAATGGCAGATTTAGCAAAGCTGGTTGAAGAAATTAGTGCGTTGACGTTGCTCGAGGCCGCTGAATTAGTGAAGGCGCTCGAGGACAAGCTTGGTGTAAGCGCCGCTGCACCTGTAGCGATGGTTGGTGCGGCCCCTATGGCAGCGGAAGCCGAACCAGAAGAGGAACAGACTGAGTTCGACGTGGTCCTCAAGGACTTTGGCCCCAAGAAGATCGAGGTCATCAAGACCGTCCGCCAGGTCACCAGTCTCGGTCTGAAAGAGGCCAAGGAACTGGTCGAGAGCGCACCCGTTAACGTCATCGAGGCAGTGAGCAAGGAAGCGGCTGAGGATACCAAGGCCAAGCTCGAATCGGCCGGTGCGGTTGTCGAACTGAAGTAATCGTTTGCTGTCGCACTGACATTCAGCCCCCCTCTCCGGAGGGGGGTTTTGCATGAACCGTAGCGGGCGCAATGCATTTTAGGGTAGGGACATCCGATTGAAAGGCGTTGCACCTTCTACACGCTGTGCTATACTTTCCAGCGTGATGCGTGTAGGATTTTGGTGGATCTCCTTGTATACATTAAGGGTCGCTGCCGGGGCGCTCGTCGCCGGATTGCGGCTGTGGCAGTGTGCACCGCGTGCCGGATTTGACCGGCGAGCTATACGTTCCTGGACTTGGGGGGTGATGATCGCGGCGTTGATCTGTGGCCGCCTGGGCTACGCACTCGGCAATACAACTTATTTCGTACAGCACCCGGCGCTGCTCCTGCGGTTGGATCGTGTGGGCGGAGTGCACGGTGGCAGCGCTATGATCGGCGCACTGCTCGCAGTCGGGCTGTGGGCGACGGTGAAACGCCATCCTGTGTCGATGATCGTGAGCTTTCTGACGCCCGCCGTACTCTTTGTGGCGGCGGGGGCCTGGTGGGGCTGCATCGACGCCGGCTGCGCCTGGGGCCGTGAGACGACCGCGGCGATGGGCAGCGCCCATCGCTTGACCGCGCTGTTACCCGACGTCTACCGGACGGTGACGCTGCGCTATGCCGTGCAGCCGGTGGGTGCGGCGTCGGCGTTGATCCTGGCGCTGTTGGCGATAGTCTTAGGAAAACATGGAGGACTGGCCCTGGCCCTGTACTGGTTCGGTTCTGCCGGACTGACGCTGCTGCGGGCCGATCCAGTACCCAGGTGGGGTGACGTACGCCTGGATACTGTGCTCGACCTGGCGTTGGCGATAGGCATTATCCTTTTGATATCGATGACTACTCTGGACATAAAAATCGCAGCTATTCAGGCGTTCTATAGGCGCAGAAAGCCTAGCAAAATACGACCAGATCAGTAAGGTGAAAGGAACACACCGTGGAAGAATCATTTGAAGTAGAAAATCGTAGCCACACACCTGCACCGGAACCACTGCCGGTGGACAAGCTCCGTGCTGCGCTACACTCACTCATGGACATCGAAGAAATACGCGTACTCACCAACGAAGAAAAGCCGGCCGTGCAATTTGCCGGACACCTCGTTGAGGGTGACCAGGAGGCGATTTTCGAGGAAATCGTGCAGCGCTTTACGTCCTTGGGGTACACGCCGCTTCTGACTGAGGCGGAAGGCGAGCATCAGTTGCAGGCCATTCCGGTGGTGGCCGACAAAAAAACGGGCAAACCGTGGGTCAACGTCCTGCTTTTCGTACTCACATTGCTGTCGACATTGTACATCGGCGCGTTCCATGAAAACGTGATCCCCGAGCACCTTCAGGATATCTGGAAGGGATGGCCTTTTGCGCTGACTTTGTTGGCGATCCTCACGGTACACGAGATGAGCCACTACTTTGCAGGACGCCGTCATGGCTCGCCTGCAAGCCTGCCTTACTTCATCCCTCTGCCGCTGCCGGGCAGTTTGGGGACGTTGGGCGCGGTGATCGTGCAGCGCAGTCCTATGCGCAGCCGCAAGGCGCTCTTCGACATCGGTGTGGCAGGCCCGATTGGGGGGCTACTCGTCGCCATTCCCTTGCTTTTCATCGGTCTCTCGCTCTCTGAGGTAGGAACGCCGCAGATTTTTATGGACATCCCTGCCGGTGAATCCATCGAAGTTCTCCAGGAGGGAAACTCGCTGCTCTATCTCGCCGCTAAATACATCGTCCACGGGCGCATCCTGCCCGACCAGGCGACCGGCGAGGACGTGTGGCTTTCCCCGCCGAGTGCCGGTGGTTCCATCGCCTTTGCCGCGTGGGTGGGACTGCTGGTAACAATGCTCAACCTCTTCCCGGTGGGCCAATTGGACGGCGGGCACGTGGCCTATGCGATGTGGGGACGCGCAGCTTGGAAAATCGCCCGGTTCACGCTCATAGCGATTTGGGGGTGGGGTATTTTCCTGCTGTTGCGGCAAAATTACGCTGGGATGACCTGGCTGATGATCGGCGCGCTGGGCCTTTTCATCGGACCACGCCACCCGCCGCCCCTCAACGATCTCACACCGCTGGATGCGAAACGCAAGGCGTTGGGGTGGGCAATGGTCATCATCTTCTTCTTGCTGCTCACGCCGATTCCGTGGATGACGGTAACGCTATAATAGTCCGAGCGCGAATCTTCGCGCGTCGTTAGTCCGATAGTCGTTAGTCGGATAGTCCGGTCGATTGGACCATAAGTGGGAAAAGTGTCTTTGACAGCCAGTAAGCCGACGATTGGGGTCGATGCCAGCCGCGCGCTCAGCACCGCGCCGACCGGCACGGAGGGCTATTCCTACTACCTGATTCGCGCGCTGCTGCCATATCTCGATGCGCAGTACCGGACTAAGCTGTATTTTCGTTCCGCGCCGGAGCCGGATGCCTTTCCCGGTGCAGAGCTGTGCGTTATCCCTTTTCCCCGGTTGTGGACGCATGTGCGGCTGTCTTGGGAAATGGCGCGCCATCCACCCGACTTGCTTTTCGTCCCGGCGCACGTGCTCCCACTGGTGCGCCCCAAACGAACGCTGGTCACAATCCATGACCTGGGCTATCGTTATTTTCCCGAGGCGCATCCGCGCAGACAGCGCCTTTACCTGGACTGGAGCACGCGTTGGAACACGCGTGTCGCTGATCACATCCTCGCCGACTCATACGCCACGCGGGACGCGCTGGTGCGGGCTTACAGCATCGACAGCGCCAAAATCACCGTCGCCTATCCCGGCTACGATAGCGATCTCGCGCCGGTACGCGATATCGATACCCTTGCTGCTGTACGGGCGCGCTATGCCATCCCCGGCCCGTACATCCTCTTTATGGGACGGCTTCAACCGCGCAAGAACCTGGCGCGCTTGATCGAGGCGTTTGCGCGCCTCGCGCCAGAAAGGCTGGATTTATCGTTGGTACTTGCCGGACCAGTGGGTTGGCTGGCCGAACCGATCCGCGCGCGGGTACGTGAGTTGGGGCTAGAGACGCGTGTGCTTTTCCCTGGCTACGTCGCCGAGGCGGACAAAGCCGCGCTGATCTCCGGGGCGCAGGTTTTCGCCTACCCCTCGCTGTACGAAGGGTTCGGGTTTCCAGCGCTAGAAGCGCAAGCGTGCGGCGTTCCGCTGCTGGCGAGCAACACCTCGAGCCTGCCAGAGGTGGTGGGTGACGGTGGCCTTCTGGTGGACCCGCTTGACACATCCGCCATCGCTACGGGACTGGCGCGGCTGCTGGATGGTGTCGACTTGCGATACGATCTCATCGCGCGCGGCACGGCAAACCTACGTCGCTTCTCGTGGGATATCACCGCTCGCACTGCCCTTACTGTGATTGAAAACCTCTTGTCTCTCCCTTACATTTGATCCCTTCAAACCGTTGATCTCCTAGGATTAATACAAATATCCCAAATAAAATTTGGGATATTTGGGATATTATTTGGGTTTTTGGTTTGGATAAAGTTAAGGCCTGACCACGCAAATTCTTGCACAATGAGCAAGAAAACGGGCTGCACAGGCCCTTTTGGTTCCGGTTTGTCCGGGTTAGGTTATGCCAACCGTAACCCCGGTTCGATGTCCAGGTCCCAACCGGCGCGCACACCGGCTTGGTAACGATACGTCCCGGCGGCGGCGACCATGGCGGCGTTGTCGGTGCAGAGGATGGATGGCAATGTATGAACTGGCACCTCCACACGAGCACGTGTTGCCGCCCGCAACGAGGTGTTGGCAGAGACACCGCCCGATAAGAGCACAGCCTGTGCCTCGTTGGCTTTGGCCGCCTGCGCGGTTTTTTCGGCCAGCACTTCGACGACCGCTGCCTGAAACGATGCCGCCATGTCGGCAAAAAAACGGGGCGGACGCGGCCCGTTGAAACGTTGCCACATGCGCAGTACGGCTGTCTTCAACCCGCTGAAGCTGAAATCGTAGGTTCCCGGCAGCCAGGCGCGTGGGAAATCAAACGCGCGCGCGTTTCCCTGCCGCGCGGCCTGCTCGATGGCGGGGCCGCCAGGATAGCCGAGTTCCAGCAACCGTGCCACTTTGTCGAAAGCTTCCCCTGCCGCGTCGTCCAATGTGCCGCCAAGGTAGGTGTAGTGTCTGTGCTCGTGCATCAGGATCAACTCTGTGTGCCCGCCGGAGACGATGAGGGCCAGGATTGGGAATACGTCAGCATCATCAAAAGCGCCATCGGTGTCGGTGCGCAGCCAGTGGGCGTACAGGTGCGCCTCCAGATGGTTCACCGGGACGAGCGGCAACCTCTTAGCAAGCGCCGCGCCCTTGGCGAAATTCAACCCGACGAGCAAGGAGCCGGGCAGCCCTGGCCCATACGTCACGGCGATAGCGTTCAGGTCTTCCCACCCCACGTGCGCGTCGCGGAGCGCCTGCTCGACGACCGGCGCGATGGCTTCGACGTGGGCGCGTGAGGCCAGTTCCGGGAAAACCCCGCCATACTCCGCGTGCAAATCCACCTGGGAAGCAATCACGTTAGAGAGAATAGTGCGTCCATCTTCTACCACGGCGGCCGCTGTCTCATCGCACGACGTCTCAATTCCCAAAATTCGCATGGTTTTTGTCCTTTCCAGACCTGACAGGTTTCAGAAAACCTGTCAGGTCTTAGCATCTATCTCATCTTTCCACACCGGCGCGAACATCATCCACTCGTCGGGGCGTTGGCGGATGAAGCCCTCGACCTGTTCCAGGATGCGGCGCAGGTTCACCGCCACGTCCTGCTCCCGGTCGCCGGTATATTCCAATTCCATCGGCGGATTGGCGATGACTTTGTATACGCCGTCCTCGAAGCGCGGCGCTAAGACGATGATGGGGCTTTTGGTTCGCAAAGGAATGCGCACGTAGCCGCTCGGCAAGTTCGCCGGCGCGCCGCAGAACGTCACCGGTTCATCTTCGCCGTGGATGGGGTAATCCGGCCCGGTAACGACGGCGCCGCCGTTCTTCAGACGATCCATCGCTTCGCGCAACGCCCCTGGGCCGACGGGCGTCATGTGCGCGCCGCAGCGTTCGCGCAGTTGGTTGAACGCCTCCACGTCGGGCGTGGGATCGGCTAACGAAAGCGCCTGCAGTGTTACCGGCAGATGTTGCACCAGCGCGATCCCGCCTAAATCGAAGTTCGACATGTGACACGCCAACACAAACACGCCGCGTCCCATCGCCAGCGCCTGCTCGAAGTGCGTCGTCGTCTCCGGCGGGATGATGACCGGCGGGCGAAAATCCTGCGCGCGGGTGATCCCTCGCCCGAGATTGTAGAAGGTTTCGTAATAGCGGCGCCCCGCGTTGTAGAAAAGCCGGTACAATGTCTTGTTGAGCTGTGCCGGCGTCACAGTTTCGCCCAAGACGTGGCGCAGGTTGGCCCGCGCAGCGTGATACATCGGCGGCTTGGTCCACGTGACAATGCGTGCCCAGAGTGTGGCAGCGATGCGCCTCCCCCAAAAAGGCAGGTACTTCATGATACGAAGGGCCAGCCGTACAAAACTTCCGGTGGTGATGAGTTGGCGTTTATGCATGATCTCGTTCAGTCACCTTCGCAAGGGTTTTACATTACATTGGCACAACCAGGTCGTAAGGATAATCGGTGAGATTGCAGACGTCGCCGCGTTCGTCCAGCCACAGGGTATCCTCGATGCGACAGCCCATTCCCCGGTCGGGATAATACAATCCCGGTTCGAGGGTGAAGACGTGGCCCGGCGTCAGGCACGCGGTGTTCCCTTCATAGTCGAAAAACGAAGGCGCTTCGTGAATGTCCAGGCCCACGCCGTGCCCCAGGCCGTGGACGTAGCCTGCGAGTGTCGCCGGATCGCTGCCGATGGTGGGATACCCGAGCACTTCGAAGAAAGTGCAGGCCATCTGTTGGTAACGTCGCGTCTCTTCACCAGCCTTAAGCGCTGCCTTGAGATGGGCCACGCAGTCCATCACGTCGCAGTAAAGGTTCACTACGGCTTCGGGCGCGTATCCCAGGCAGAAGGTGCGCGTCATATCGAAGAAGTAGCCGCCCGGCTCGCGCGGGTAGATGTCGAAGATGATGGTCTCACCGAGGCGCAGCGGCATGTCGAGCGTGCCATGGTTGTGCGGCACGGCGGCATCGTGCCCGGCGGCGAAGATGAAGCCCTCGGCATCGTCTAACCCCTGCTGGATGATGAGGTGGTGGATGTGCGCATGCGCATCGCCGACGGTGAGCGCGCGATTTTCGGTCGCGTGACGCAACGTCTCGTCCGCGCCGACGGCGTGCCCTTGCAGAAACGCCACCGTCTGGCGCACGACTTCGGCGGTGCGGCGGCCCACCTCGCGGATGCGAGCGACTTCGGCGGCGTCCTTTGTGGCGCGCGCCTCCGCGATGAGGTTGGGATCCATCTCGCCCACGATCTCGATGGCAGGCAGCGCTGCATCCAGCGCCGTGAGGAAGGCGTAGGCGCTGCCCTGATCCCGGTAGCCGTAGACGCCCACGCGCCCGGTCACGCCCAGATCGGCGAAGATGGCGGCCTGGTAGGCAACGGAAGCCGCCAAGACGTCGCCATCGTGCTGTTTCAATAGCCCGCCATAGTCGTAGCGGGTGTTGATGATCACCGGATACCCGGTAGCGGCAGCCTCTTCGCGCTCGATGGGGCTGGCGATGATGCATGGTGGTTCGCCGCGCTTTTTGACGAGCAGAGCCTGCGTCATCCGCGCGCCGTTGAGCATGTAGATAAGGGCTGAATTGCCCAGTACTTTGCCGCTGACGAGGATCGCGTCGAGGTTGCGGTCTGCCATCAGTGCATCGAGATCACGTTGCATAGGTTTGCCTTTCACAGTTGGATAATGGGTGTATATGCTTCCGGATTCCACTTGGGTAGATTCCGGTAAATCGCACCAACTTGATGATAGCATCGAAATGGAGGGCGGCAAGTTTGGGGTGCCAACACAGCACGTTTTCCGCGAATAGGGTGCGTTTCAATTTTTTTATTAAAACCGCTATGCAAACCTGACAGGCTTCAGAAAACCTGTCAGGCCTGGCGCAAACTCACCTAAAACTGAAACGCACTCTGCGAATAGGTGGACTTGTATTTCTTCGATGATCTTGTATAATCTCACCATATCAGCATATATTGGTTTGTGAGATTCCCCGTATTATAGTGTGGCCAACTCAGGGTTCATCTAACGATCTTTGGTGTTTGAGCAGACACCGTTATTCTTACATAATTCAGGAGGTCACGACTATGATGTTTGTTAATCCCGACACTTGTATCAGGCTGTATCGACTGTTGTGCAGGCTTATCCCTGCAGCCCGGCTTGACCGGTACGCTCCTCCTCCCCCCCCCCGCAGTTTTGACAGAAATAACCAAGACCGGAAACTTGCATAGAAACAAAAACACGGTGGCGACAGCCACAAAGGTGATTCCGCAGCCATCTTCCGGCGAACCACGTCCCTTGACCCCAGTTGACCAGAAGCCGCGCCCCACGACAGGGCCGCAATCCACTTTCCGTGCACATCTTGGCCTGCGCCGAGAGTGGTGGTGCGTACTATCGTGGCTGGTGATCCTCTCACTGCTTTTCCAGCCCGTTGCGCCGGTGTTGGCTTATTACGCTTCCACTGCGCCTGCTACCGCTTTCCACAAAGCATGGGCAGTTGCCACTGGCGCCCCCCGCGAGATGATGGCTGCCCCCCAGCAGACGCAACAGCCATCTCCAGGTGGTGAAGTTGTGTACGAGGGCGGCCTCGAGAATGCTGATGGCATTCCGCTGATCTCAGGGCATAAGTACTGGGTGTATATGAACTACGACAGTACGGCGTCAGCCTACATCAAAGTCACTGCTTATCAGAATGGGCAAAAGAAAGGATACTGTTATTCCTACAAAGCCGGTCACAAGAGCTGTGACTTTCACTTTACCCCCACCACGGGCGACCCTTTGAGTCTGACCGTCGAAAGCCTTTGGGCTACTCCGGAATACGTATCGGTGCTGGTCATTGACGAAAACAGCCCTACCAACCGAGGCGTGATTTACCTAGGTGACATCGTTGATCTCAGTGACGGCTTTGCCGTTGAGCCAGGGCATCGCTATCTGTTTTCTGCGACTGCTTTCACCGGCCAATTCGACGTTTTTCTGGGCTACGGGTGGCCGGTCTACCCTTCCCAGTACACCGAGTTTTGTGGCGTCCTCTCTGCCGGTGAGCAGTGCTCACGTCCGGTAGAGTATGTTTACGCTTACGAACACGACAACTTTTACATTCAGGTACCCAGTGTGCCCCCGGACGCCACGGGGCTTATCGCAGTGATTGACCTGGATCTACCCCCGGGAGGCGCCTCAGATATCGAACGCACCTTCGCCAAGGAACACGCCTGCGCGGCCAACAACGGTGACGCTGACGCGGCCGATCCCGTCAGCACCCGTACCGGCAACTTTACCCGCCAGGAGGTAGACGTGGCTATCCCCACGCGCGGCTTGCCCCTGGCCTTCGAGCGCTCCTACAACGCTTTGGATAGCTATGACGGCCCGCTGGGGCACAACTGGACTCACAACTACGACACGCGGATCGTGGACGCAGGTGCCACGGCGACCTGGATCGCGCCGCGCGGCTCGCACTTGCCCTACACCAGGAACGCTGACGGCACCTACACTGCCGGATCCGGCGTGCGGGCCACGCTGGTGAAGCATCCCAACGGTTCCTACACCGTCACCCGGGGCGACCAGATGGCGTATCACTTCGACGCCGCCGGACGGCTAAGTTCTCTGGACGATGGGCGCGGCAACGTGACGACCCTGACGTATACCGGCGGCCATCTCACGGGCATTGCCGCCCCGGATGGACGCGCGTTGAGCGTGACTTACGACGGCCAGGGGCGCATCACCCAGCTCACCGATCCGCTGGGCCGCACGGTGCTTTACCAGTACACCGGCGGCAACCTGACTGCCATGACCGACCGGCGCGGCCACACCTGGACCTATGCCTACGATAGCGACGGACGCATGACGGCGTTCTCCGACCCCCAGGGCGGCACCGTGACCAACGTCTACGATAGCGCGGGCCGGGTGGTCACCCAACGCAACCCCCTTGATCAAGCGACCACGCTCGCTTACGATGACGGACAGACCGTGGTCACCGGCCCCGATAACCATGCCAGCACCTATGTGTACGATGCGGCAGGCTTGCTGGCCTCCGTTACCGATGATCTGGGCCACACGACATCCTACACCTACGACGACAACTTCAACGTCACCGCCGTCACCGATCCGCTGGGCCGCACCACCGCGTTCACCTGGAACGACTGCGGGTGCAGCTACAGCAGCATTGAGGACGCCATGGGGCATACGACGACGCTGAACTACGATGCACGCAACAACCTGCTCGCCATCACCGATCCCCTGAGCCGCAGCACGCACTTCGGCTACGCGGCCGGCGATGCCCTGGCGGCCATCACCAACACCCTGGGCGCGGTGACGACCTTCACGTATGATGCTTATGGGCAGATGACCGCCAGCACGAACGCGCGTGGGGAGACGACCGCAACCGAGTACGACCTCTATGGCAATATGACCGTCATCACCGACGCGCTGGGTCATGCCACGCACATGAGCTACGATCTGGCCGGGCGGCCCACTGCCGTGACCGACGCCAATGGGCACACGACGACGTTTCTCTACGATGCGGGCGACAATTTGCTCGGCACGACCAATCCCTTGCTCGGCACGACCGCGTTTGCTTACGACCTGGCCGGCAACCTGACCTCCGTCACCGATGCCAACGGGCATACGCAGGCGTTGGCCTACGACGCTGCCGGGCGGTTGATCACGATGACCGACGCCTTGCAGGGGCAGACCGTGTTCGCCTACGACGCCGCCGGGCGCGTCACCCGCGTCACCGACGCGAACGGCAAGGCCACGCACTTGGGCTACGACGGCGCCGGGCGGCTCGTCACCGTTACCAACGCTCTGAACGGGCAGACGCGCTACGTCTACGATGCTGCCGGCAACGTGCTCTCCGTCACCGGCCCGACCAACGCCGTCACGACCTTCCAGTACGACGCGCTCAACCGCACCGTCGCCATCACCGATGCGCTGGGGCACGCCGCCTGGTTTGGCTACAATGCGGTGGGCGATGTGACCTCGATGCTCAACCCGGCCGGCGTCCTGATCCAGTACACTTACGATGCCCTGGATCGCCCGTTGAGCGTCACGGCTCCGGGGGTGGGGCAGGTCGCGGCCTACGCTTACGATCCGGCAGGCAACCTCACGGCTGTCACCGACGCCAACGCGCATACGACCCAATACGTCTACGATGCGCTGAACCGGTTGGCGCAGGTGATCGATCCGCTCGGTCACGTGACCAGCTATGGTTACGATCCGGTGGGCAACCTGAGCGCCGTGACCGATGCGAACGCCCACACGCGCACCTATGGCTACGACGCGTTGAACCGGCTCGTCGCGGCGAGCAACCCGCTCGGTCACACCACGGCGTATGGCTACGATGCCGTGGGCAACACCACCGTCATCACCGATGCCGACGGTCTGGCGACACATTACGCTTACGACAATCTGAATCGGGTCAGCACCGTTCAATACCCGTCCGCCCTCCAACTCCCCGCATTCAGTGTTCAGTACAGCTATGACGCCGTAGGCAATCGCGTGGCGATGACGGACACCACCGGCGTCACCACGTATGGTTACGACGATCTTTACCGCCCCACGTCGATCACCGCGCCGTATGCCGGAACGGTGAGCTATCGCTACGATGCTGCCGGCCGCCGCACCCAAACTCTTTACCCCGGCGGCGATGTGATCACCTATACCTACAACACTGCCGGCTGGCTGGTGGGGGTGATGGATTGGGATGGTAACAGCACGACCTACTCTTATGACAACGCCGGGCGGATCCTTTCGGCGACACGCCCGAATGCCGTCCAAACCGATTATGGCTACGATGTCGACGGCCGGCTGACAGAACTGGCGCACACGCGAAGCGCGGACACGCTGGCGCAGTATGCCTATACCCTGGATAATGCCGGTAATCGGATTCAGGTCGCCGAGAGCGTCGTGACCCCCGTCCCCACACCCACACCTACACCCACGCCTCCGCCAGACGACCCGTGCTACTGCCCGCCCGGCCAAACGTGTCCCGACGTGGAGTGTCCCGAGCCGACGGGCGCGCAAACCATGAGCGTGGCGCTGTTTGGCGAGAGCGAGAATACTTACACTTACGATGCCCTCGACCGCCTCGTGACTGCCGATTACGCTTCCGGGTTGGACTACACCTACACTTACGATAACGTGGGCAACCGCACGGCGGATGAGGCTTTTAACAATTACACGTACGATGCCGCC
>Ga0209614_1000726_pt1 | contig 27935 bp, 27 predicted proteins | sample BlaSprsedimmetaG_FD_185484 | JGI IMG/M metagenome (GOLD analysis project Ga0209614, IMG submission 185484) | Hot spring sediment bacterial and archeal communities from California, USA to study Microbial Dark Matter (Phase II) - Blank Spring... ... | reverse complement strand
CCATTCCTATCGTTATTCTATGCATGGCTGGTCCTCCTCTCTTTGCAGCCTCTTGGACTGCGTTAATCTTTTGAGCGTGATTCTATCACAGCTCGCGAGGAAGACCAGCCTTCTCATCCTACCTCTGTCTTCTGGCATGGCCGGGTGACGACCGCCATGGCGTCGCCGTAGCTGTAGAACCGGTACCCCAGCCCGACAGCTTCTTCGTAGCAGCGCAGCAGCCGTTCCCGTCCGGCCAGGGCGGAGACGAGAAAGAGCAGGGATGACTGCGGCAGGTGAAAATTGGTGATCAGGTTGTCAACGATCCGAAACCGGTAGCCGGGATAGATATACATGTCGCACATCCCGGAGAACGGTGCGACGGCGCCGTCCGGCCCGGCCGTGAATTCAAGGGCCCGCGCCGTCGTTGTGCCGACGGCCCACACCCGGCCGCCGCACCCCCGGTGCCGGTTGATTGCTGCCGCTGCCCCGGGCGAGATGCGGATGTACTCCGAATGGATTCGGTGGTCGCGGATATCGTCCGACCGGACCGGAGCGAACGTCCCGTAGCCGACGTGGAGGGTGATGTCGACGACGATCACCCCTTTTTGCCGGACCCGGGCGAGCAGGCTGTCGGAAAAGTGCAGGCCGGCGGTCGGGGCCGCGACAGACCCGGTTTTTTCCGCGTATTCGGTCTGGTACCGTGCCGCGTCCTCAGCCGTCATTCCCTCCGGGCGCTTGATGTAGGGCGGCAGCGGGACCTGGCCGTACCGAACCAGAAGGTCCTCCAAATCCTGGTCGTCCTCCGGGCAATAGAGAAGCTCAAGCAGCACCCGCCCGTAGTCGGACAGCTCCAGCACCGTTGCCGCCAGCCGCTCCCCGAAAACCAGGCGGCTCCCCCGGCGGGGGCGCCTGGAGCTTTTGAGCAGGGCCTCCACCTCGACCCCGTGCCGGCCTTTTTCTTTTTCCCGGGCCTCGAGGAGTTCGGGAAAGGCCAGCAGGAGGACTTCCGCCTTTCCTCCCGACTCCTTGCGCCCGGTGAGACGGGCCGGAAAAACCCTGGTATTGTTGATCACCAGGATGTCCCCGGGCAGGAGATAATCAATGATGTCGGTGAACTGCCTGTGGGTGCTCCGGCCGCCGGGGCAGTCGAGGACAAGGAGTCTGGAACGGTCGCGCCTGCCGGCGGGACGCTGGGCGATATTTTCCTCGGGCAGATGATAATCGTAGGCCGAGAGCTGAAAATGTTCTTCCATGATATCGGTATTGAGGGATGGTAAAATGTTTCGCTGTCCGGGCCTTGCCGGGCGGCATCAGAGTCCTTGCAAACCGGCGCGACCTCATTTACAGTACGGCATGGTTCCAGCCGGTTCCGGCCGCATGCCCACCGGGCGGCCGTTCCGTCCCTACAGTAACCACCCGGTGAAAGAAAGCCAATGGTTCTGGTGACCGCCGCCACCGATTTTGAAATGCAGCCCTTTGCTTCCGCCTGCCGCCTGGACGGTGTCAGTCGGCTTGTCACCGGCATCGGGCCGGTTGAAACAGCGGTCAATCTTTTTTCCCGGCTGAGCTGCAGCGACGGGGAAATCGGCGCGGTGATCAATTTCGGCGTGGCCGGGGCCTATATCCAGGAGACCGGGGACAAGAGTCCGCAGATTCTCGACATCTGCCTGGCGGAAAAGGAAATTTTCGGGGACCTGGGGATCTGCCTCGATGACCGGATCGAACGGATCGCCGGCCCGGGACTGTCAACGCCGGTCTCCTTTCCCATGGATCCCCGGCTGCTGGCCCAGGCTGAACAGGCCCTGACGGCCGGCAACATTTCCTGTTTCCGCGGCAATTTCGTCACGGTCGGCTGCGCCAGCGGCACGGCCGGCCGGGGCAGGATGCTTGCCCGCCTGTACCGGGGCATGTGTGAAAACATGGAAGGAGCGGCGGTGGCAAGGGTCTGCCGGGAATTCGGACTCCCCTGCATAGAATTGCGATGCATCAGCAACCTGGTCGAGGACAGGGACCGGAGCCGCTGGCGGCTGCGCGACGCCTGCGCGAAGGCGGCGGAGGCCGCGGCCCTTGTAGCCGCCCATATCGTGGGTGCGGGTCACGTTCAATGAGTGGAGGCACAATGAACAACCCGTTGACCATCGGCTATTCGCCCTGCCCCAATGACACCTTTCTGTTTTACGCCCTGATGCATCATCTTGTTCCCCTGGAGCGGATCAGCTTCGCGCCGCCGGTCCTGGATGATGTCGAAACCCTCAACCGCTGCGCGCTGCGGGGTAAACTGGATGTGACCAAGCTGTCTTTCCATGCCCTCGGTCACGTCCTGGACCGCTACGAGATGCTGTCGGCCGGCGCCGCCCTGGGGCGGGGGTGCGGCCCCCTGCTGATTGCCCGCCCCGGAGCCGGGCGCGACGTTTCCCGGGCAACGATCGCCATCCCGGGTGAATACACCACGGCCGCCCTGCTCCTGAGGTTGTTCCTTCCGGAGGCCGGGCATCTGCGGATCATGCGCTTTGAAAAGATCGTCAGGGCCGTCGAGCGCGCGGAAGTGGATTACGGCGTCATCATCCATGAGAGCCGCTTTACCTATGCGGCGCACAGTCTCGCCTGCCTGCGGGACCTGGGCCAATGGTGGGAGGAGACGACAGGCCTGCCGGTTCCGCTTGGCTGCATCGCCGCCAGGCGGACCCTGGGAGATGGAGTGGTGCGGGAAATCGACCGGGCCCTTCGCGCCAGCGTGCAATGGGCCAGGGCCAATCCGGAGCGGTGCATGGACTATATCCGGCAGTATGCCCAGGAAATGGACGAAGGCGTGCTGCGGAATCACATCGGCCTCTACGTCAATGATTTCACTCTGGATATCGGTGAAGAAGGCCGGGCCGCGGTCACGGAACTGCTCCGGCGCGGCAGGGAGGCCGGGATTTTTCCGGCGGCGGCCGGGACTGCCGGGTTTCAGTCCTGATGGCGCCGATGTCAGGGGATTGCCCTATTCATGCACCTGTCTGGGGCTGCGTGCTCATCGGCGGCAGAAGTTCACGCATGGGAAGGCCGAAACATCTGCTCAGGCGGGCGGGCCGGACCTGGCTGGAACTGACCGTGCAAAAGCTGATGACCCGGGTCGACGGGGTGGTGCTGTCCGGCAGCGGGGAAATTCCCGGTTCGCTTGCTTCGCTGCCGGTTGTTGCCGATGTCCCCGGCCTTCGGGGGCCCCTTGCCGGCCTGGTGGCCGTGTTCCGCTGGCGGCCGGGGGTTTCATGGCTGGTCAGCGCCTGCGATCTTCCGGAGCTCGATGGTGCCGCACTGGACTGGCTTCTTTCCTTCCGCCGCCCGGGAATACGGGCCGTTCTGCCGGATCTCCGCGGCAACGGCCAAGTTGAGCCGCTGCTGGCCTATTACGACTGCCTCTGCGGGGAACTCCTCGAGGAACTGGCTGCCCGCGGTTCGCTCCGGCTCAGCGAGCTGGTCGGCCGGCCGGGTGTCGCCACCCCCCAGCCTCCCCCGGCCCTGCGGGGGGCGTGGCGCAACATCAACACTCCGGAGGAGCTGCGGGAAATTGATAATTGTTGTCGAACGGGCAAGAAAGGAATACATTGACCATGCAGTGCGGCCTTTTGCCGTTGCCGGGCTTGGCGGACAAAGACGGCGGGCGGGCAGAGAGGATGAAAAGATCAATCTGATTGCCGACCCCGGGCAAGGGAGTATTGAATGATGCCGGTCCCGGTTGCAAGGGGGTTTCAAGGAAGGTAATGGAATTCGCAACACATGCCATTCTTCGCAAAGTCGGCCTGGTGCTGCTTGGCTTGAGCATCCTGCTCCTGCCGGCGCACACGGCCCTGGCCCTGGACGAGCTCCCGAAATTTTCCCTGCCCTCGGCGGTCAACGGCAAAAAAGTCAGCAGCGGAGATTTCAGGGGGAAAATCCTGCTCATCACCTTTTTTGCCACCTGGTGCCCGCCGTGCCGCCAGGAGATTCCGGCCCTGATCGAACTGCAGAAAACATTCGCCTCCAGCGGTTTCTCGGTTATCGGCATGTCCATGGACGAAAAAGGACCGGCGGTCGTCCGGCGGCTCATCGAGAAGGAAGGGATCAACTATCCGATCCTGATGGCCGACGCCGGGGTGGCGAGGGATTTCGGCGGGGTTTTCAGCGTCCCGACCTCCTTTCTGGTGAACAGGGAGGGCAAGGTGGTCAGGAAGTATCCCGGCTATGTACCCCATGCCATGCTGGAAAAGGATATCAGGGAGGTTTTGTAGACAGGACCTGCGAAGGGAACACTGTGGGGTCAATTTTCCAGGGTTTTCCTTGACAAGCTTTAATCAACTCTATATATTTTTTAACCGTACAGTGATGAGGATAGGGGAAAAAAATCATAATTTCAGCAACAGGAGAAAACTATGAAAAAGCTTGTAACCGCAATTATGGTAGTGGCCTTTGCTCTGAGTTCCGCCGGCATTGTCATGGCCCAGAAACTTACCTGCACCGTTGACGTTGTCGAAGGCGACAAAGTGACCATGACCTGTAAGGGCGCCGATAAGCTGACCGCGGGCGATGAAGTCCAGGTTAGAGGAAAGAAAAAAGGAGCGGTGGAAGGCTGCTAAGTCTTTCAGTTTTCTTCCCAATTGCAAGAGCCGGTTGATGAGGCCCATCGACCGGCTCTTTTTTGTTTTCAGGGAACTGCGGCATGGAACTGGTCAAGGCCATTGTCCTTGGAATAATTCAGGGGTTGACGGAGTTTCTCCCCATCTCGAGTTCGGGACATCTGGTTATCGGCTCCCGTCTTCTCAATTTCCAGGAACCGGGCATCTTCTTTGAGGTATTTTTGCACTGCGGGACGCTCTTTGCCGTCATCCTCGTGTTCAGGGGAGAACTGCTGCAGATGCTCCGGTCTCTCTTCGTTTCTCCCGCCGTCCGCCGGGCCGATCCCGAACTCAGCCATTATTTCAACTGGAGCGTTCAGGTCGTCGTGGCTACCCTGCCGGCGGTGATCGCCGGCTTGTTCCTGCGTAACTCCATCGACCGGATTTTTGACACCATCCTCATTACCTTTTCCATGCTGGCGGTCACCGGGATTATGATGGTGCTGACAAAATTTATCCGCGACCGGGGAGCCGCCGTCACCTGGCCGCGGGCCCTGATTATCGGCGTGGCGCAGGCCCTGGCCATCCTGCCGGGCATCTCGCGCAGCGGCAGCACTATTTTCACCGGCATGCTGGTCGGCATCAACCGGGAAACGGCGGCCCGCTTTTCGTTCATCATGTCCATCCCTGCCATCCTCGGCGCCGTCGTCCTCAAGGCGGGCGAACTGCTGGCGGCGCCCCCTCCCGCCGAGCAGTTTGTCAATATCGGCGCTGGCACCGCCGCTTCCCTGGTTTCAGGATACGGGGCCATTGTCCTGTTGTTGAGAATTGTCCGCCGGGGTAAATTGTATTGGTTCGGCTATTATTGCCTGCTTGTTTCCGGCCTCGGCCTTGCCTGGCATTTCCTTGGCGCGGGTTGACCGGAACACACGGAGAAGGCGGGGCGGGAACATGAGGGACGATCACTCCCGCCAGGTCTCTGTGGGGGCGGCCTTGCCGATTCCCGTTTTTTGCGCAACACAACAGGTGAGTGACAATGGACCCGCAAACCCTGCCTGCGGCTGAGCAGGCCATATATCAGAGGATAAGGCGGCAGTACAAGGTGGCCTTCGAACCTTTGCAACTGGGATCGATCCGGTTGAATCTGGCGACGATAACAGACCTGGAGCCTCTGCTGGAAGGCAAGGACCCGTTGCGCAACCCGTCGGAGTTCCCGTTCTGGGTGAGGCTGTGGGAAGCCGCCGTGGTGCTCGCCGGCTACCTGGCCGGGCAGCAGTATGGCGCGGGAACGAGGCTGCTGGAACTGGACGCGGGCATGGGAGCACCGGGCCTGGCTGCGGCTGCGGCGGGCTGCAATGTCACCCTGACGGATTATGAGGAACGGATTCTGGATTTCGAGCGGGTCAGCGCCGCGGCCAGCAAGCTGGAAAATGTCCGTTTCTCGATCCTTGACTGGAAGAATCCCCCGGCGATGGACCGCTATGATATCATCGTCGGGGCGGAAATACTGTTCAGGGAAGAGTTTTTCGAGCCGCTGCTCAAAGTGATCCGCAGCGCCCTGAAACCGGACGGGGTCGTGTACCTCGCCCATGACATACGGAGACAGAGCCTCAAGCCGTTCCTGCAAATGGCCGAGGCCGAGTATACCGTGGCCGCATCCAGGCGGACCCTGAAAATCTCCGATGACGACAAGGTTATTCTGCTCAACAGATTGACGCCCAAAAAATAACCGGTGTGTTGTGTATCCCGTTTTTCTTGACATCAGGGGCAAATTGTGCGTCGTTGTCGGCGGCGGCAGGGTGGCCCGGCGCAAGGTGGAGGGGCTGCTGGCCGCCGGAGCCGCGGTGCGGGTGGTCAGTCCGGAAGCAGACGCCCGACTGGCCGCCCTGGGCCGGGAGGGGAAGATTGAATGGCTGACAAGAGAGTATGCCGAAGGCGACCTGGACAAGGCCTTCCTGGTTTTCGCCGCCACCGATGACCGCCGCACCCAGGAACTGATCCGCCGCCATGCGGAGGCGCGCCGCCAGTTTGTCAATATCGCGGATGACCCCGGCCGCTGCGGTTTTCATGTACCCTCCCTGTTCCGGCAGGGCGACCTGACCATTGCCGTTTCCACCAGCGGCAAGAGTCCGGCGGTGGCGGCCCTGATCAGAAAGGAGCTGGAAAACGGCTACGGTCCGGAATACGCGGTGCTGCTCGAAATAATGGCCCTGGTGCGGCAGCGGCTGGGCGCCGGAGAGAATACCCAGGAGGAGCGGAAAAAAATCTATAAAAAAATTCTGCATGGGGATATACTTGCCTGGATAAAAAGAGGACGGATGGACAAAGTGCGCGCCCACCTGGAAAACATCCTCGGCGCCGAGATGGCGCCGGACCTGGGTAATATCGGACAGGAAATCGAATGAGCTACCTGTTGTTTCAGATCAGTTTTCTCGGCTATTTTCTGGCCATGGCGGCCTACATAGTGTATTTCGTCTCGCAGAAAAACCAGGTCCGCCTCATTGCCCGCAATATCATTCTTGCCGCCGGGATCCTCCACACCCTGAATATAGCGGTCCGCTATTATGAAGCAGGGCACACCCCGATCACCTCACAGCATGAAACAGTATCGTTTTTCGCCTGGTCCATAGTCTGGGGATACCTGTCCTTTCGCTGGCGCTATACGGTCAAGAATTTCGGCACCTTTGTCAGCGTCATGACGGTGGCGTTGATGTTTGTCGCCGCCCTGGCCTCCCGCGAGGTTCTTCCCCTGGTTCCAGCCCTGCAGAGCTGGTGGCTGCCCGTCCATGCTTCGATTTCCATCATCGCCGACGGCTTTCTGGCCCTTGCCTGCATCGGCGGCATCATGTACCTGCTGCAGGAGCGCGAAATAAAGAAAAAACGGTTCGGTCTTTTTTATTCCCGCCTCCCGTCCCTGGATGCGCTGGATAAGCTGAATCATCACTGTCTTTCCATAGGCTTTCCCCTCCTGACCCTGGGCATCATATCCGGTTCGATCTGGGCCAAGCAGGCCTGGGGGGCTTACTGGCACTGGGATCCCAAGGAAACCTGGTCCCTGATAACCTGGTTTCTGTATGCGGCCCTGGTGCATCAGCGGTTCACGGTCGGCTGGCGGGGCAGACCGGCGGCGATCATGACCATTATCGCTTTCCTGGCCGTGCTCTTTACCCTGTGGGGCGTTAATTATTTCCTGGGCGGAATTCATACCTATGCCTCGTGATGTGATAGTTCTGCTTGGGGTCAACCACAAGACAACACCCCTTGAAGTCCGCGAAAAAATGGCGCTTTCCGGAGGGTACGAGCAGCCCCTGAAGGATCTCGCCGCCATCGGCGGATTGAAGGAGTACTATCTGCTGTCAACCTGCAACCGGGTTGAGGTCCTCTATACCACCGACCGGCCGGCCGAGACCAGGAAGGAGGTGCTCGAACTCCTGTTCGGCAGGGCGGTGCCGCCCAAAGAGCTTGACAGGTATGTCTACCAGTACGAAAACGAGGATGCGATTCAGCATCTGTTCATGGTGGCCTCAAGTCTTGACTCCATGATAGTCGGTGAAGCGCAGATTCTCGGACAGCTCAAGGAGGCCTACCGGAACGCCGCCGAAAAAAATACCAGCGGCCTGATACTCAACAAGCTGCTGCACAAGGCGTTTTTTGTCGCCAAGAGGGTGCGCACCGAAACCCGCATCGGGGCCAGTGCCGTGTCCATCAGTTACGCGGCGGTGGAACTGGCCCGCAAGATCTTCGGCCAGCTCGACAACAAGTCCGTGATGCTGGTCGGCGCCGGTGAAATGGCCGAACTGGCCGCCGAGCATCTTGTCGGCAACGGCGTGACCAGCGTCGTCGTGGTCAACCGGACCCTGGAGCGGGCGGTCAATCTCGCCCGCCGCTTCAACGGCCGGGCCGCATCTCTGGAGGAACTGGTTGACCAGCTCCAGCATGTTGATATCATCATCAGCTCAACGGGCGCGACAGGCACCATCCTGAGCAAGAAAGATCTCAAGCCCGTCATGCGCGAGCGCCGCAACCGGCCGTTGTTTTTCATCGACATCGCGGTTCCCCGGGACCTGGATCAGGATATCAATGAACTGGACAACGTCTATCTCTACGACATCGATGATCTCCAGAATGTCGTGGAAATGAACAGGGCGGAACGCGACCGGGAGGCCGTCAAGGCCGAACGGATCGTCGAGGAGGAGACGCTGAAATTCAGCAGTTGGCTGGACAGCATGGAGGTTACCCCCACCATTGTCGAACTGCGCAGGATGGCGGATGAAATCTGCCGGGTCGAGGTGGAGAAAACATTGGGCAAACTGAAGCATTTCACCCCCAAGGAACAGAAATCCCTGGAGAAAATGGCCTCGGCCATTGTTTCCAAGATGCTGCACAATCCCGTGCAGTACCTGAAAGCGGACAATGCCGATCACAGCAACCAGCGTCACGGACGGATCAACACGGTGCGGGAAATATTTCATCTCAATGAAAACGGCGGAAAAGAAACAGAACGAAACCCCTGACCGGCAAAGCCTCCTGGAAGACGAACTCATCCTGGTGCGCAATTCGGGGGAAATTCCCGAAATTGCCCTGCACGCAAGCCTGTACTACCTGACCGAGGATGCAGACGGTCCGAAACTGGTCCTGCAAGACCAGGAGCTGGAGGCCCTGTACGGCGTCGCTCTCGAACGGGCCCGGGAAATAGTGCTGCGCGATCTCGAACCGCGCAACCGCACCCTCACCATATTCAGGGGACCGGCCAGGTCCATGGTCAACTGGCGGCGGCTGCAGGATTTCTGCGCCAGGATACACCGCTGTTGTCCCGGGTTCGACAAGAGGGTGGCCGGAGCACTGATCAAATTCCTGGAGGCGGAGATTCGCGATGTCGGAGCGGGCCGGAGAACCTCTTCCGTCAACTGCAGCGCCGGTGAACTGGAAAGGTATTGCCGTGAACTGTCCCTTCATCCGTCTTTTTTACCTGCCGGCTGGACCGAATTATGCATGAAATGATTCGAGTCGAGTAACACCCGCCGCACCCGCCGGCAAGGGACAACTCACCACCGCCGGCGACAATCGACAGCTTACGGAGCGTGGCCGTGGACCCAGCACAGAATGAGCAAGGCAGGGGGTTTCCTCTCAGGTCCCAACCCCTTTATACCACGCCGCAACAGTTCGTCCTCGACCTGCTTCTGCTTGTCGGCGGCAGCATGATTTTTGCTTTGGGAATAAATTCCATTCTCAAGCCGATGCATTTTGTCACCGGCGGCATCGCGGGGCTGGCGCTGATCATTCAGAAATTCATCCCGGCTCTCAATCTGGGGTGGATATATCTGCTGATCAATATCCCCCTGTTCGCCCTGGCCTGGATGGCGGTCGGCCGCCGGTTCTTTTTCTACAGCCTGATCGGCATGATCTCCCTGACCGTGAGCCTGACTTTCGTTCAGGTGCCCATCGACCTGGACGACAAGCTGCTCAACGCCCTGCTGGCAGGAATGATTCTCGGCATCGGCTCGGGTCTCTCCCTGCGCTCTTCCGGTTCCCAGGGGGGGCTGGACATCCTGTCGGTCATGCTGCTGATGCGGTTTTCCATCACTCTCGGCAATACGGTGCTGACGATGAACACCCTGATTCTGCTCATGGTGGCCGTCTTTTACTCGCTGGAGGCGGTGCTCTATACCCTGATCGTCATTTATGTCAGCTCCAAGATCATGAATATCGTGGTGACCGGCCTGAGCCAGCGGAAGGCGGTCTTCATCATTTCGCCCCATTGGGAAGTCATTGCCCGGGAAATCCTGAAGGATATCCGGAAAGGAGTGACCATCATCGAGGCCAGGGGAGGATATTCGCACAAACAGGAATACCTCCTTTATGCGGTGATCCCCACCATGGAGATCGGCCAGATGAAAGTCATGATCCGGCGCATTGACCCCGATGCCTTTGTGGTGATCAGCAATACCCAGGAAGTGATAAATCCGCGCCTCGGCAATCAGCCCCGCTGGTAGCGGGCCCGATGCCGGATATGCCACTGTTCTGATTTGAGAAAGAAAACTTAAGAAAGGAACGTATGAAAAGAGAACAGAGTCCCCGTCGGCACAGCTCCTATGGCCTGGAACATCACGGTCTGTCCAATCTGAACGAAGTGTTCTGGAATTTACCGACCCCCAGTCTGTGTGAAAAAATTCTGATCCGGGGAGAGGGGCGGCTTTCCCATCTCGGCCCGATAGTGGTCCGCACCGGCCATCACACCGGCCGATCGGCGGACGACAAGTTCATCGTCCGGGAACCGGGGACGGAGCACGATATCCTGTGGGGGCCCATCAACCCCCCCATCTCGGAGGAACGCTTTGATCACCTGCATAAACGGATGGCCATGCACCTCCAGACCCAGGATGTCTACGTGCAGGATTGTTTTGTCGGCGCCGATCCCGAATACCGGCTTCCCGTCCGCATCATAACCCAGTACGCCTGGCACAGTCTCTTCGCCCGCAACATGTTCATCCAGGCGACCTCATCGGAACTGCAAAACCATGTTCCGGAGTTCACGGTGATCAATGTCCCGGGATTTCACGCCTCGCCGAAGCTCGACGGCACCAACTCGGAAACCTTCATCATCATCAATTTCAAGAAGAAGCTGGTTCTCATCGGCGGCACCAGCTACGCGGGGGAAACGAAGAAATCGATTTTTTCGGTGATGAATTATCTCATGCCCAGGAGAGGGGTGCTGTCCATGCACTGCTCCGCCAATACGGGCAACGATGAGGATACCGCCCTCTTTTTCGGGCTCAGCGGCACGGGCAAGACGACCCTGTCCGCGGTGGCCGGCCGCACCCTGATCGGGGACGACGAGCACGGCTGGAGCGATGAGGGCATATTCAATTTTGAAGGGGGATGCTATGCCAAGCTGATCAGGCTGTCCTCCGAGGCGGAGCCTGAAATTTATTCGACCACCAGGCGATTCGGCACCATCCTGGAAAACGTGGCCCTCGATTCCGCTTCCCGGCAGATAGACCTCTATGACGACTCCTTTACGGAGAATACCAGGGGCTCGTACCATATTTCCGCTATTCCCAACGCCAGCCGGAGCGGTCTGGCCAGTCATCCGCGGACGATTATTTTCCTGTCGGCGGACGCCTTCGGGGTCCTGCCGCCCATCGCCAGGCTGACCAGGGAGCAGGCCATGTACCATTTTATTTCAGGCTATACGGCCCGGGTGGCGGGGACCGAGCGCGGCGTCACCGAACCGTCGCCGGTTTTCAGTGCCTGCTACGGCGCGCCGTTCATGCCCATGCATCCCATGACCTACGCCGAACTGCTGGGCCGGAAGCTCGATCAGCATGATTCCCAGGTATGGCTGATCAATACCGGCTGGACCGGCGGTCCCCACGGGATCGGCAGGCGGATGGAGATCGGGTACACCAGGGCCATGGTCGACGCCGCCCTGAACGGCCGGCTGGATGACGTGCCCACCGAGCAGGAGCCCTTTTTCGGTCTGCATGTGCCGCTGCATTGTCCCGATGTGCCCGATGAGGTGCTCGATCAGCGCGGCAGCTGGGCCGATCCCGGCGCGTACGATGCCCAGGCCGGCAAGCTGGCGCGGATGTTTGCCGAGAACTTCCGGCAGTTTGACAGCCGGACCACCCCGGAGCTCCGCGCCGCCGGGCCATACATTCCTTGATCCACCGCCGGCGGGCGGCAGCAACTGCAGGGAGGACAGAAGCTGTTCCCGCCGGGCAGACAACGTTTTGCCGGGGGGATCGGCAAGCGGCATGACAAATTATCTCGTCATAGGCAACGGCGTGGCCGGCACCACCGCCGCCGAGTACGTCAGGAAAAATGATCCGGCGGGGAAAATCACCATCCTCAGCGAGGAGGACCTGCCCTTTTATTCCCGGATCCGCCTGATCGACTACCTGGGCGGCGACGTCGAGGAAGAGCGGCTGGTCATCAGGGGCAGGGACTGGTACGGCGAGCGGGGGATCGAGCTGATCACCGGGGTCAGGGCAATCGACGGAGATCCGGTCCGGTGCATCGTTCTCACCGGGGACGGCGGGGAATTCGGCTACGACCGGCTGCTGCTGGCCACCGGGGGGTACTCTTTCGTGCCGCCCATCACCGGAGCCGGCACCAGGGGGACCTTCACCCTGCGCAATATCAGGGACGCCAGGGAAATCGTGTCCTGCTGTCTGCAGGGCGGCGACCTGGTCATGATCGGCGGCGGCCTGCTGGGGCTGGAAGCAGGCAACGCCCTGCGAAGGCGGGGCATGAACGTTACGGTGGTCGAGTTCCTCCCCCGCCTGCTGCCGCGGCAGCTCGATGCCAGGGGGGGCCGCGAAGCTCACCCGGATCATGGAGGACATGGGCTTTGCCTTTCACATCAACAAATCGGTGCGGGAAATACGGGGAGAGGAGAACGTCGAGGAGGTTGTTCTGCAGAGCGGGGAACAGATCCCCGCCGATGTGGTGATCATGGCGGCGGGGGTCCGGCCGAACCTGGAGCTGGCCCGGCGGCTCGGATTGCATTGTGAACGGGGCATAGTGGTGGATTCCCTGCTCAGGAGCAGCCGGCCCGAAATTTTTGCCGCCGGCGACGCTGCCGAGCACAAAGGAGTGGTGTACGGCATCTGGCCCGCGGCGATGGAGCAGGGCAGGGCGGCGGGAATCAACATGGCCGGGGGCCGCATGGAATATCGGGGCACGACCGTGGCCAACCGGCTCAAGGTCGCCGGCATCGATCTTGCGTCGGTGGGGGAGATAGATGCGGAAAACCGGTTCCGCGCCGAGGTTGAGGAGACGGAAACGGTGTACAAGAAGCGGGTTTACGACGATGACGACAGGCTGGTCGGCTGCATCCTGCTGGGCGACATTTCCGATTATGGAGCCGTTGCCCGGGAGATAGGGGAAAAGGGTACCGGCTGACCGGGCGGCAGCCAAGGGGTGATCAAAGCCGTTTCGCCTTCCAGTATCTCCTGGACCAGTACTGGTCGTCCAGCCGGGACAGGGTGACTCCCTTCCTGGAGGAGACGTGCATGAACCTCCCGTCGTCAACGTAAATGCCGACATGCCTTGCCCGCAGGCCCGTTTTGAAAAAGACCAGATCTCCCGGCAGCAGGTTGTTTACCCCGACGTTTCTGCCCAGGGCCGCCAGTTCATTGGTGCTGCGGGGCAGATCGAGGCACAGTTGCGAACGATAGGTGAGATGGACGAACCCGGAGCAGTCAATCCCGTTTTTACTCAGGCCGCCTGCCCTGTAGCGGGTCCCTTTCCAGGCAAGATAGTGGTCGAGGAGTTTTTTTCTCACCAGGGGCGGATTGTTCAATGAGACAGCCTCCCGGCACTGGCCGATGGCTGTCGGTGAGGCCGGGGGGGAAGAGGTGGTGCAGCCCCCCGGCAAGAGCATGATGAGGATGAGAAGGAGAGACGAAGTTCGCATGTCAGACGGTTCTTTCGCTTCGGTTCGGAGCCGGAGAGGTTTTCCCTCCCGTGGGTCCCGGAAGGGACGGGCTCACCTTTTTCTATCCTGCCATAAATCCGCTCACTGATCAAAAAAAAAAACCGTTGTCCGGCCCAAAACGGGGATGCATTTGATTTTCATGCGGCGGCCGTCTCGCCTTTGAAGCCCCGGGGATTTTCTTTGCCGCGTGGGGGGGAGCCGCCAATGTGGCGCTGCACCGGGTTTTCAGGAATTATTCCTGTTTACTGCCTGTTCATTTCTGATTATGATGTCACTGGACAAGCAACGGCTGTTTCCCTCTTCCGGGAGTGCCGGTTCGGATCCCGCTCCGGGTGGGGCGAAATGCGTTATTGGTAAATTCAAACGGAATCTTTGTTATGCCAAGGAAAAACCCGGCCGATTCGAGCGGGAAGCAAGGAAAAGAAGCGGCCCGTGATGAGCGGGGCGGCAGGGAGCTGCCGGTTCAGTTCCGGGACCTGTTTTTTTCCCTGCCCGACGCGGCCGTCCTTTGCGACGTCCAGGGACGGATACTCCAGGTTAACCCGGCGCTGGAAAACATTTTCGGCTTCACCGCGGAGGTGCTTGTCGGACAGGAGGCCGGCAGACTGCTTGCCGGGCCTGCCGAGGAAAAACAGGGGGAAGGGCAGGGCAATACCGATGCCCCCTTCGGGCCGGATTGGCGGCGGTCGAGCTGCCGCCGCGGGGACGGCTCCGTTTTTCCCGCCGAAGTCGCCGTCATCCGTTTCAGGGACGACCAGGGCGATGTGCGCGGATTTGTCCAGATGATACGGGACCTCTCCGGGGAGCGGGCGAGGGAGAAGGAACTGCTCGAAGCGCAGCTGCGCTGCCGCCTGATCGCCGATTATACCTCGGACTGGGAATACTGGCGGGACGTGAACGGTTCCTTCCGGTATGTTTCCCCCTCCTGCGAGCGCATCACCGGATACCCGCCGTCCGCCTTTGTGAACCGCCAGGCCCTGGTCCATGAAATCGTTCTGCCGGCTGACCGGGAGATATGGGAGGGTCACTGCCGCGATTCCATGGAAGAGATGAAGCGGCGCGAGGTCCAGTTTCGCATCGTGCGCAGGGACGGGGAAATCCGCTGGATTGAACATGCCTGTCAGCCTGTTGTCGCCGACAATGGAAAAATTCTTGGCTTCCGGGTCAGCAACCGGGACATCACCCGGCGCAAGACCATTGAGAACGAGCTGCGCATGGCCCTGGAGGCGGTCCAGTCCCTGAAGGAACACCTGGAGGCGGAGAGTCTCTACCTCAAGGAAGAAATCGCCCTGGAGCATGATTATACCAACATCATCGGCAACAGCAACGCCCTGCAGTACGTGCTGTTCAAGGTCGAACAGATCGCCCCTTCCGACACCACCGTGCTCATCCTGGGCGAGACGGGAACCGGCAAGGAACTGATAGCCCGGGCCATTCACAGCAGCAGCGCGCGCGGCGCCCGCTCCCTGGTGAAGGTCGACTGCGCGGCCCTGCCGGCCGATCTCATAGAAAGTGAATTGTTCGGCCATGAAAAGGGCGCCTTTACCGGCGCCCATGCCCGCCATTTCGGACGCTTCGAGCTGGCGGACGGGACCAGCATCTTTCTTGATGAAATCGGCGAACTGCCGCCGGAACTGCAGGCCAAGCTCCTGCGGGTCATTCAGGACGGCGAATTCGAGCGGGTGGGGGGCAACCGGACCATCAAGGTTGACGTCCGGGTCATCGCCGCCACCAACCGCAACCTGGAGGAGGATGTCCGCCAGGGAAGGTTCCGGATGGACCTCTGGTACCGCCTCAACGTCTTTCCCCTGACCGTGCCGCCGCTGCGGGACCGGGGCGAGGACATCCCCCTGCTCGTCAACCATTTTGTCAACCGGTTCGCGCACAAACAGGGCAAGAAAATCAGTACGATCCCGAGACCGGTGATGGAGGCGCTGCAGAAATATTCGTGGCCGGGCAATGTGAGGGAACTGGAAAACGTCATTGAACGGGCGGTGGTCAACACCACCGGGAGCAGCCTCCGCCTCCCGGACGGGTTAAGGGAAGTCCGCAACGGCATGAACAACGAATTCAGGCCCCTGCGGGACATGGAACGGGAATATATTCTCAAGGTGCTCGACAAAACCGGGTGGAAGGTCAGCGGCGCCAACAGTGCGGCGGAAATCCTCGGCATGGACAGGAGCACGCTGCGGGCCCGGATGAAGAAGCTGGGCATTCGGAAGCCGTGACCTGATCCCCTGCCGCATCGGTTACATATAACCACCTGCCCTTCGCTCCACGGACCGCACGCCGAAATACCCCGTTCACCCTCCGGTCCCGACCCGGTCTCCCGGCGCCGGCCCCCGACAACGCGCGTTCGTCTTCAACGGCCAAAGGAACGGTCTGCCATTGGCAGACGGCGGCATATTTGGTTAAATATGACCTGTTGGTTGTATTTAACCATGAAGGCGGTCCCAATCCGTTCCCTTTTTTTCCCTCTTTTCTTGCTGTCTCCCTGTTCTCCGTAGCTGAGAATAATTTTTATTTTTTTTAAGGTTCGGCATAATTTTTGTATTTAAGACTCAGGAAGATGCGGCAAATTGTCGCATCTGTTGCTGGTCGCCCTTTTGTCCTGTGGTACCGGAAAATGTCCATTGCGGCAGGACCAGGATACGGGCGGCCAAGCATGGCTGTTGGTGATGGCGAACATAACTTGCTTATATAATGTATCTTTTTTTGTCCTCGGGTAATCGCCATCAGGTATGAAAGTTGCGAATGGTTGCAGATACAGTGACAGTGATGCCCTCTGGACAGGATATGATTGTTGCCGCGGTTACCTTAAAAGGCAGGCAGGATAAGCGCAGGGAGATCATGCAGACCATCAGCGGCATAGCCGACCAGGTACGACGCTGTGAAGGCTGCTTCGGGGTGAACTGCTACCAGGACATCAACGACAGGAATGTTTTCTATTATGTCCAGCAGTGGCGTTCCAGGGAGGACCTGGACGGCCACCTGAACTCGAAACTGTTCGCGGCCCTCCTGGGCATAAAAAGCATCCTGGCCGAGCCGCCGCGTATTGAACATATGAATCGAAACGGTGAATGGACGTTCGGATGAGGAGAGTCGCCGATTCGCTGATTGTCCGGAAAAGATGGGGAAACCAAGTGGAGTTCAACCATGAGTGGAAAACGGAACACAACGATTGAGAGGATTTTGCCAGGTCTGAGGCCCGTACGCAGCTTGACGGCAGCGGTTATGATCCTGTTATTTCTCGCGGCGACTGCAGGGCTTGGCGCTGCCACCAGCCTGACCGTCACCGGCGTCCATAAGGACGGGACAGAGAACCCCGTCAACCAGTACCGCTGGGTGCTGGAGGAGGACGTCACCTTCCGGATCAATCCCGGCGAACCGACAGCGGACATCCTGGCGGTCGACTTCCACAAGAGCTACATGCCGGTGGTGGCCCAGGGCGACAACCTCAACGCCCTGGCAGCGGTTCCACTCGATCCGGATAAATATTATTACGTCTCGGTCATCCCCAGGGAGCCCGGCACCTACAGCATCGGCGGCGCCGGATTCAAGGGCAGCGACGGGTCAGTCACCGTCTATCTCAATGAGCTGCCCCTGCCCACCGCCCAGATCACCATTTTCGTCCACGAGGACATGAACCCCATCAACAACGTCTGGGACGAGGGCGAGCCCGGCCTGGAAGGGTTCAGGATCATCCTCGAAGACGCCGGCGGCCGCTACGGCATCTCGGCGGGCGTGCAGTCCCAGGATGCCTTCGGCAATCCCCTGGGGACCACGTATCTGCAGAATTGCGACGAGTTCGGTCAGGAAACAGTTCCTCCCGGTGAGGGAACTTTTTTCTGTCTTGATGGGGGAAGCCCCATTGTCGACATCGCCGGCACCGGCCTGCTGCTGACCGGTCCCGACGGCTCGCTGACCATCAAAAACCTGGCGCCCGGCAAATACGGTATCATCATCGTCCCGCCCAATGCCGTCCAGAGTCCTCCGGGTTCAGGCAACTGGGTCAGTTCCGACTGGGTGCAGACATCCACCATCGAGGGCACCATCCTCATCGACGCCTGGGTCAAGGCCAATGAGCCGCCCTTTTTCGCCGAGTTCGGCCCCGCCGGCCCCCACACCTCGTTCGGCTTCGTGCCGGCCGGACCCAGCAAGCCCTACGTCGACACCACGGCGCTCAGCGGAGGGGCCACCATTACCGGGCAGATCGTCAACCTCCATCTTTCCCGGCCGCCGCAGACCGCATTCCACAACGGCGGGCCCTTTCCCCATACCAGGCCCTGGGTCGGCCTGAACCAGGGTGCCGCAGGGGTGGGCCGCGGAGTGTACGCGGCCCGGGTCAATGAAGACGGGACATTTGCCATTCCCAATGTGCCGCCCGGCGACTACCAGCTGGTGGTCTGGGACGACAACCTGGACCTCATTTTCGCCTTTCATAACCTCACCGTCGGCACAACCAACATCGCCCTGGGCGAGGTTCCGGTTTTTCAATGGTTCACCCGCCTGGAGAACTGGGTATTCTACGATCAGAATGAGAACGGCTTCCGCGATGACGGTGAACCCGGCATTGCCGAGCAGGCCGTCAACCTTCGCTGGCGGGACGGCTCGGTGTACCAGTCCATGCCCACCGACGGCGAGGGATTTGTGCCCTTTGACGAGGTCTTTCCCTTTTTCTCCTGGCTGGTGGCCGAGGTGGATTTTGCCCGCTTCAAGGCCACCGGCCTGACGGTGACCGTCGATGACGGCGGCGCAATCGACCCCACCGACCCATGGACCTGGGAGGGCCAGTTGAATCCGCAGGCACAGCCAGGTATCCCGACCCCGAATATCTTTCAACCCAACACTCAAAAGTACAGGACCGAGCGCGGTCCGGTCCTGACCCAGGGCTTTCAGGGCTTCCTCGGCCAGACCAGCGTCATCGAATGGGGCAAGAAGGAATACGCCCCTGGGGAGAACGGCGGCATTTCCGGCATCGTCTTTTATTCGGTCACCCGGGCCGAGGACGATCCGGAACTGGGCTTCCCCGAGCCGTGGGAGCCGGGCATTCCCCGGGTCACCGTCAACCTCCGTGACGCCTCCGGCATCACCCTGCTGAATACGACCACCACCGACAGCTGGGACGATTCCCTGCCCACCGGCTGCCCGCCCGGCAGCAATGCCGGCAGCGCCACGGACGATCCTTTCGTCTTCCGCGACAAAGCACTGGACTGCTACGACGGCATGCGCAACTGGAACCAGGTGCGGCCGGCGGTCTTTGACGGCGGCTACGCCTTTGATGCGATCATCGATCCGGCAACCGGAGAGGAGATCAGCCCCATTCCCCCCGGCCAGTACGTGGTGGAGGTCATCCCGCCCCCGGGCTACGAGATCGTCAGGTCCCAGGACAAAAACGTCGATTTCGGCGATGAGTATACCCCGAGCCTCCTCCTGCTGCCGCCCAAGTGCGTAGGCGAAGAGTACCTGGTCCCGCCCGAGCTGAGCCTGTTCCCCGGGGTTGAAGCCCCGCTGGCCGGCTAGTGGCTGAACGGCTGCGACCGCAAGCAGGTGGTGCTCAGCGACCGCGCCAACGCGGCGGCGGATTTCTTCCTCTTTACCCAGGTCCCCATTGCCGGGCATATCAAGGGCTTCATCCTGGATGACACCGCCAATGAATTCGATCCGGCCTCGCCCCAGTTCGGCGAGAAGTTCGCCCCGCCCTGGCTGCCGGTCGCCATCCGCGACTGGACGGGGAGGATGATCGGCTCCACCTATTCCGATGAATACGGGACCTACAATGTCCTGGTTCCCTCAACCTATACCAACAGCCTGCCGCAGCCCAGCGGCATGTCGCCCAACATGCTGACCGCCTGCATGAACGATCCGGAGGCGGACACGGTGGGCGGATTTTTCAGTCCCCAGTATTCAACCTTCTGCTACACCTTCCAGTACATGCCGGGCACCACCACCTACCTGGATACGCCGGTGGTGCCGGTGGCGGCGTTTGCCGGGCCGGACCAGTTCCCCCTCGACTGCGCCCTGCCGGACGGGACCCCGCGGATACTCTCCGTTACCTCCAATGAAGCAACGGGCCCCTTCCTTGCCGGGGACGTCGACGGGGAGATTATCATCACCGCCCTCGGCGTGGATGTCCAGGTGCCGAATCCCGCCTATGACGGGGTGGGCGGCGACCAGCCGCGGACAATCTCGCGTGATTTCGGCTTCGGCGACGTTGAGGGCACGGTGGACATCATTGACTCCGCCGGCAATCCGCAGCCGCTGACCGTAACGTCCTGGACCGCGACCGAGATCATTGCCACCGTTCCCGCCGGCACCGAGACCGGCCAGTTGGTCGTGACCCGCGACAACGGCAGGTCGTCGGTCAACGGCGTCACTCTGCAGGTCGGCGGTACCCCTCCGGTGATCGTTGCTGCGCCCAGTGCTCCCAACGTGTTTCCCGGCGCCATCCAGTCGGCCATCGATGCAGCGGACCCAAACGACCTGATCCTGGTCGCCCCGGGTGCGTACAGTGAAATGCTCATCATGTGGAAGCCGGTCCGGCTGCAGGGCTCGGGCGAAGGGACGCTGATCAACGCGGTCAAGACGCCCCCGGACAAGCTGGCCGCCTGGCGCCAGGCGCTGGAAACCCGCCTGAACGCCGGCGATTTTGACCTGGTTCCCGGTCAGCTGGCCGGATTTGCCCCGGGCGTCATGGCCGAACCCTTCTCCTCGGAAGAAGGAGCGGGCGTGCTGGTGGTGGCCAAAGCGGACACCGCCGACCCCGACAGCTTCACCTCAAACCCGGGGGCCCGCATTGACGGCTTCACCATCAGGGGGGCAGACACCGGCGGCGGCATCGTGGTCAACGGCTATGCCGATTACCTGGAGATCTCCAACAACCTGATCATCAACAACAACGGCTTTTTCAACGGCGGCATCCGGGTCGGGCATCCGTTCCTGACCACCCAGGACGTGGAAGGCGTTGTTACCCGCACCGACTCGGACAACGACTTTGTCCGGATCAGCAACAACCAGATTTCCCTGAACGGGGGTTTTGACGGCGCCGGCGGCGGCGTCTCCCTCTACAACGGCTCGGACAATTACGAGGTGGCCGGAAACTTCGTCTGCGGCAACTTCACTCTGGGGGACGGGGCGGGCATCGGCCACCTGGGCCTGAGCAACGGGGCGATCCGGGACAACACCATCCTTTTCAATGAGAACTTCAACCAGCTGGTGACCGTCAACGGCGGCGGTATTTCCGTCTCCGGCAATGCGCCGATTGGCTGTGCGGTCATCCCGGACACCGGGGCGCCCGATCCGGCCTGTCTGGCCGATCCCAACTTCAACCTTTCCCCGGGCGCTGGTTCGATCGCCATTGAGCGCAACCGCATCCAGGGCAACTCCGCCGGGGTCGGCGACGGGGCCGGCATCAGGTTGAGCCGGATCAACGGCCAGGATCTGGTCGAGGTGGTCGACGATGCAGTAGTCCCGACCGATCCCGGGCTCTGGTACACCGTGGACATCATCAACAACATGATCGTCAACAATGTCGCCGCCCTGGCCGGCGGCGGCATCTCCATCCGGGACGCGCTGCGGGTCAGCATCCTGCACAACACCATTGCCCGCAACGACAGCGCGGCCACGGCCGGCGAGGCGTTTACCCCCGGATCGCCCTCCCAGTCCAATCCCCAGTCGGGGGCGGGTATCGTTTCCCGGGAGCACAGCCTGGAGCTGGCATCCTTCCTGCCGGGAGGCGAAGCACCCTTTTCCGACCCGGAGCTGATCAACAACATCATCTGGCAGAACAGGCAGTTTTATTTCCTGGTCAATGATACCGATCCGGCCAATGTCCTGTTCGGCCTCTGCCCGGATATCGACAATATCGGTCTCGGTTGTGGGACAACGCCGGTGTTCAGCGACCTGGGCGTCATTCCGGCCGCCCTCGGTTCGCTTGATCCCGGCAATTCACTGCTGACCGACGGTGGCTTGGACCCGCTGTTCTTCGCCGAATACTTCAACGGCAACCGGCAGTCCACCATCACCATCCCGGAGACCACGACGGCCATAGCCCCGACCGTGGCCTTTGACGAAGGCGGCAATTTCATCCGCCTGCGCTACGGCCCGCTGACCGAGACCAGGCTGGATACCGGCCTGCCGTACGGCGATTATCATATCGCTCCCACTTCTCCAGCCTTTAATGCGGGGGATGACGCGGGAGTCGGCGACGACTTTGACGGCCAGCCGCGGCCGCAGTTGGGCGGCTTTGATATCGGCGCCGATGAAAGTGACGGCACCGAGCCGCCGGCAGCCCCGGCGGCAGTCCAGCCGGCGGCCCTGTTGAACTGGACGCCGGACAAGCAGGCGAATTCGCTGAACCTTGACGCCATGGGCGCGATCAACAGCTCCCTGGCCCCGCAAGCCCAGGGGCTGGAATCCGTCGTTCCTGTTTCCGCGGGCAATTCCGGCGGGTCGGGCAGCGCGGACCTCAGCAGTGACGAACAGCCGGCATCCGCGTCCGTGCACCGCTCCGGCGGTTCGGGCGGGGCTCGGGTCATGGTCGAGGAAGGACCGGCGCAGAGAGACGGTGACGATCGACCGGCGGCAGCCTTTTCCGCCGGCCTGGACCGGACCGCGGAGGACGCATATCTCCCCTCGGGAGCGGATGTGCTCGCGGGAACGAGCATGTTGCCCGAGGATCAGGAGTCCTACGAGCCGCAGGCGGACCTGTCCGGCCGGGATGAGGCGGACAGCGGTCTCGTTGCCGAGGTGAGCGGCCGGGTTCCGGTCGAAGGAAACGTCCTGGGGACTGCGGCGGAATCCCGTGATCAGAAAACCGGAATCGTACCGGCCGGAGAACAAACCAGTCAGGCTGAAACGGAGGGGCAGGCGGACCGCGGGCGTCCGACCCTGGCAAACGTTCTTCCGTTTGCCACCCTTATTGTCCTGGCGCTGGGAGGACTGCTCTTCTTTGCCGTTCTTCAGCCGCGGACACGAAAAAAGACGGCGCAACGGAGGAGGGATGATATATGAACAGCGGACTTCGATTTGCATGGCAGGTTTTGTTCCTGGGCGGTGTGCTCTTCGCCGCTCAGACGGCCGGCGCCGGCGTCCTGGTGCAGTGCCCCGGGGACAAGAACGGCTCCGCGAGCTGGGAGGGAGATGAAGTCCAGCCGCCGAACACCAAGTGCATGCACCTGAGCGGCGGCGACGGGTTCATTACCATGGCTGACGGGACGGTTCAGTACATATTCGGTTTTTCCGACCTGACCGGCCTGCCGGCCATCGGGCCTCTGGGTGAAGACCTGGCCAGCGAGGTCCTGGAAGCAGGGATACTGGCGGCAACGTTTCCGGCCCCGCCCATTGTCCTGGACGAGGGTGACGAATTCTATCTCACCCTGACCAACGTCGGCATGATGATGCGGCCCGACCTGTTTGATCCGCACACCGTCCATTACCACGGTTTTCCCGAGGCGGCCTCGATTTTTGACGGGCTGCCGGAATCGGCCATTGCCATCAACATGGGATCAAGCCTCACCTACTATTACAAAGTCCTGGAGCCGGGCACCTTCATGTACCACTGCCATGCCGAGGCCACCGAGCACATGCAGACGGGCATGCTCGGCAACCTCTACGTCCGGCCGGCCCAGGACGGAGAAGTGTACAATTACCAGGGGCGGAACTACTCGAAATTCGCCTACAACGACGGCGACGGCCCGACGGGCTATGATGTGGATTACCCGATCCAGATCGGCTCCTTTGACTCCAGATTCCACGGGGCCAGCATAGACGTCCAGCCCCTGCCCTTTGCCCTGATGAAGGACGATTACCCCATGCTCAACGGCCGGGGCTATCCGGATACGGTTGATCCCGGCCCGCTGCCGGCGCCCGGGGAAAACGGGGACAAGGAGTCTCAGTTGGAGAACGCCCTCATCACCGCCGAGCCGGGCCAGCGGGTGCTGCTGCGCATCTCCAACCTGAATGTCACCCGCTTCTACACCCTCGGGACCCTGGGGGTGCCGATGCTGATTGTGGGCAAGGACGCCAAGCTGCTGCGCGGCCCGGACGGCAAGGATCTGTACTACAGGACAAATTCCGTCACCGTCGGCGGCGGCGAATCCATTGACGCGATTCTGGAAATACCGCCGACCGCGGCGCCGGGGACACGCTATTTCCTCTACACCACCAACCTGAACTACCTGAGCAACAACATGGAAGAGTTCGGCGGCATGATGACCGAAATCAGGATCAATTAGGGAAGGGACCGTCATGAATAAACACCTTGCACTTACATCATTGCGACTGACCGTGACCGCCGCCCTGTTTCTCCTCCTGTCCGCGGCAGGGGCCGCGGCGGCGATAGACGGCATATCCGGGCCGACTTTTCAGCTGAGCGCCTCCACCGGCTATGTCAGCACCCCGGACGGGGGCAGCTACCTGATCTGGGGCTACGCCGCCGAGGGAGGGCTCGCCCAGTATCCGGGCCCGACCCTGATCGTCAACCAGGGCGACACCGTCCGGATCACCCTGACCAATAACCTGAGCGTGGCCGGCGGCGGGTCCGCCCCCAATGTCTCCATGTTTTTCCCGGGGCAGCGGGTGGTCGTCGACCAGGCCGACCGGGGGGTGGCGGGGGCTCTCACCAGTGAGGCTGTTCCCGGCGGCACCGTGACCTACGAGTTCGTCGCCGCCCATCCCGGAACCTACACCTATTACAGCGGCACCGATACCGCCCTGCAGATGGAAATGGGACTGTTCGGCGCCCTGATCGTGCGACCGGCGGCCGGCGCTGGCTACGCCTACAACCACCCGGACACCGCCTTTGACCGCGAGTACCTGTTCCTGCTGAGCGAGATGGATCCCCGGATCCACCAGGTGGTCGAAACCCAGGGTCCGGGCGGACTGGCGGCAACGAACCACCTTGCCGACTATTTTGGCGTGCTCTGGTTCATCAACGGCCGGGCGGCCCCGGACAACATGATGGAATCCAACCACCCCCTGCTGCCCCACCAGCCCTACAACAGCTTCCCGCGCATGCATCCCGGGGAAAAGCTGCTCATGCGGGTTATCGGCGCCAGCAGGGATTCGCACCCCTTTCATCACCACGGCAACCATGCCCGGATAATCGCCCGGGACGGCAGGCTGCTGGAGAGCGCCCCGGGGGCCGGCCCCGATCTGAGCTACGAGGTGTTTACCATCCAGTCCGTTCCCGGCTCCACTCATGACGCGGTCTTTACCTGGAGCGGCAAGGGACTGAACTGGGACGTCTACGGCACCCCCGATGCCGGCCCGCAGTACCAGCATGACTGCGTCGACAATGACGGCGACGACTTCGATGACACCACCCACGAGTACTGCCCCGATCATTATGCGGAGTGCGAGGACAACGACCTCGACGGGCTTGCCGACGACGGATCGGGCGAGCGGTGCAAGAACGGCTGGACCAAGACCATCCCGGTGGTCCTGCCCAACCAGGGGGATCTGGTCTTCGGCGCCTGGTACAGCGGCAGCCCCTACCTGGGCTCCCTGGAACCGTTGCCCCCCGGCGAAGGGGGACTGAACCCCAACGGCGGATTCAGCTTTATGTGGCATTCGCATACGGAAAAGGAATTGACCAATTTCGATATTTTCCCCGGCGGCATGATGACCATGTTGATCATCGAGCCCCACGGTGTCGATATACCTTAACGGAGGCGGGAAAGGGTTATGAAACGTGCGATGCGAACATTAAAGGAAAATACCCCGTTGTTGCTGTTCTGGGCCTTGCTGCTGCTGCCCGCATCCTCATGGGCGGTGGATCTGGCGGCCGTTCCGGCACGGTGGTCCCCTCCCGACGGAAGCGCTCCGATCACCATGTGGGGATTCATTCAGGACACGGGATCCTGCCCGGCCGCCCCCGTCGCCTGGGACAACGGCCCTGTACTGACGGCCAATCCGGGAGCGTCCCTGACCATTCGGCTGCGCAACTGCCTTGATGAGCCGGTTTCCCTGGTCATCCCCGGTCAGGCCGCCACTCTGACCCCGCAGACCTTTACCGATGGTCAGGGGAGAGCGAGGGTCAGTGCCTTCACCCATGAAGCCGCTCCGGGCGCTGTCGCCACCTACACCTGGAGCAATCTCCGGGCCGGCACCTACCTGTACCAGAGTGGCAGCCATCCGGCCAAACAGGTGCAGATGGGGCTGTACGGGGCCCTGACCGTCGGCAGCGCCCCACCCCGCGCTGCGGGGACGAATGAGGAGAAGAACATGTATGCGCGGCTGGCTGTGCAGAGAATTATTCGTAGGTCGGGGTGAGATTGCGAACCCCGACACAAAGCCGTGGGAATTGTTGGAGTTCGCGAGCTCACTCCAACCTACGGGGCTGCGACCTATCTGCTTGATCTACCGTTATGTTATTCATGAGTTATCCCAATGTTCACCGGGAGGTCCTCCTGCTGTACAGCGAGATCGACCCGGCCCTGCACAACCCGGCTGCGGCGCCCACGCCCATGACCTACAAGCCGCGCTATTTTCTGATCAACGGCGGAACCTACGCCCCGGGACAGCCGGTGCCGGAAGTACAGGCCGGCAATACGGGGGGGGGACCACGCTGATCCGGTTTCTCAATGGTGGGCTCATGAGCCATGTTCCCGTTCTCCAGGGTCCGTACATGCGGGTGGTGGCCGAGGACGGCAACCCTACCCCTATCCGCGGGAGCAGTATTCCCTGCTGCTGGCGGCGGGAAAAACCAGGGATGCCCTGTGGACGCCGCTGGAGCCCGGCAAGTACGCCCTGCATGACCGCAGCCTGGCACTGACCAGCAACGGCGCGCCCGGCGGGGGGATGCTCGTTCACCTGACGGTGAAGTTCCCCTGGGTCATGTTCGTGCCCGCGATCACCGGCAACAATGGGGCGAACTGAGGTGCCCGGATCGGACGCCTTCATGTTCCGCAGGCAGTGAGGATGGGGATGAGAAAGTACATCCCGGGCCTGCTGCTGGGCCTGGTTCTCTGCCTTGCAGTTTCGGCCTGTGCGCCGGCAACGGATGGAGCGGGTCAGGCGCGGACGGAAGCGCCAGCGGTTCCGGCTGAACCCCGTGAATTGGTGACCGACCCAACCCTCAAGGAAAAGTGGGGTATTGAAGTGACCTGGCTGGCCATGTCGGCCGGCGGACATATGGTCGATTTCCGCTTCCGGGTGCTGGACTCCGAAAAGGCGGCAAGCCTGTTCCAGCGGGCCAACAAGCCCTACCTGATCGACCAGGCCAGCGGCCAGGTGCTGGCGGTTCCCAGGACGGCCAAGATCGGCCCGCTGCGCACATCCGATCCGCCCAAGGAGGACCGCATCTACTGGATGTTTTTCGGCACCGTGCCCGGGCTGGTCAAGACGGGCAGCGTGGTCACCGTGGTCATAGGCGATTTCCGGGCGGAAAACCTGGTGGTGCAGTAACACACCGGCACCTGAGGGCGAGTCTCATGGGACGTGCCGGAAAAACGGGCCAAGAAAGAGTTTCAGGAAATTAACTCGCATCACAGGAGAAAATGTATGAAGAGAAAGGCGGCAGGAACAAAACGAAATTATGTTTCCCTGTTGATGGCAATGCTTCTCGTGGTGTTGGCCATGCCGACATGGGCGCAGGATAAAGTGCCAACCGCGAGGATACCGGCTCCCGCAGCCGGACAAGAGAAAGTAAAAATAAGCCCGCAACAGTCCGACACGTTGACCTGCAATCTGTGGAACCAGCCGCAGGGCAGCAATCCGGATGCTTACATTAGTGTCCTGTCACATCTCTAATGTTGGATAAAGACGGTTCAGTTTGATCCGGGCATCTTCAGCAGTGAACTGCCAGTTGACCCCGGCCTTCATTCCGTTTCTTGTCGACTCCCATGCCTTGACCTCGTCACGCATAATTTCAATCTCGGCGATTCGGCGTTTCAGACACTGCCCGATCAGAACGTTCAGCTCAATCTCAGCCATGT
>Ga0209614_1000724_pt1 | contig 28004 bp, 19 predicted proteins | sample BlaSprsedimmetaG_FD_185484 | JGI IMG/M metagenome (GOLD analysis project Ga0209614, IMG submission 185484) | Hot spring sediment bacterial and archeal communities from California, USA to study Microbial Dark Matter (Phase II) - Blank Spring... ... | reverse complement strand
GCTACCTGGACGATCAGCGATAACATCACCGGGACCTATCAGTGGGGGTGGACGACCTATACCGACACAACTGGCGTCACGGAGACGCTCGCGGGCGGGGGGACGTTGGGGCAGGAGCAGTCCTGTTGCACCGGGACGTACACGCAGAGCCTGGATACCTGGGCCATCGCGGGGCCGTTCACGACCACGCAGACGGGCATCTGGGGCGCGCGGGCGCAGTTGCGGGTGCAGAACGCCATCACTACAGGCGACACGCTCTTCATCGGGCTGTCGCTGGATGGGGAAACCTTCGAAGGCATCACGCTCACGGAGGTGCTGACGGGCTGGCAGACCGTGGATGTGGCCTGGAACTCCACCAGCCCGGTGCAGGGGGCGCAGGTCTGGCTGGGGTTACGCTTCGTGAGCGGGGGGGAAGGTGTGGCGGTTGGCCCGTTGGTAGATGACGTGCGCCTGGAGTTCAACCACGGCTACAAGCTCTTCGCTCCCGCCATCCACCGCGACCCGACGCCCACGCCCTCACCTACACCCTCACCCACGCCGGTCTTTCTCTACTACGACGATTTCAGCGATCCTGAAAGCGGCTGGCGCACGGGCGATACGGCGCGCTACAACTTCTGGGACCCCAACCATCCCGGCTGGGAGGTCGTCGCCAACATCACGTACACGCAGAGCCACTACCAGATCTACATCCCACTCTCGCGTCACAGCTCTGAGGGTGGCGAGGTGGACTCCTGGTGGGTCTGGCCCGCTATGGCCGCGCCGCTCCCTGAGACCTTCCCAGAATTGCCCACACATTACTGCATCGAGGCGCGTGGTTCCTTTGTCAATGGCCCTGGCGGCGAGTATCGGCTGTGGTGGTCGCATTGGGGAATCGTCTTTGCCGCCAATGAGGATATGACCGACCTCTACACCTTCCAGATCAACGATAACCGCGACCGGGGGGTTGTTTGGTATCCCCGGTATGTCTATCCGGGCAATAACAACCGCCGTTACCAGGACCTCACTCCGCCGGACTACGAGACCAACCGCGAAGTACGTATCATTGATTGGGCGGGTCAAGAGCATCACCGTATCTACGCTGGCCCTGCCTACAACACCATCAAAGTGGTGCGGCGCGGCTATGTGGCGGATTTCTACGTCAATGATTACTATCTGTTCAGCACGACCTTCGGCTCGCTACCCCAGGCCCATATCGGCCTGACCGGCGGCAACTGGGAGATCACGCCCACGGATATATGGATTGACTACTTCCGCTACGAGCCGCACTGTCCTGAATCCTACGAGACGCCATAACGTGAAAGGTAAGCGGCTCCGCTCCAATCTGCTGCGCATCGGCCTGAGCCTGTTCACGCTGGCCCTTGTTCTTTGGACGGTGGGCTGGCGCGACGTGCTCGCCGTTCTGCGCGCGGCGGAGTGGCGGCTGTTGGGGCTGGCGTGGCTGCTCTTTCTGGTGGGGATCGTCATCCGCACCTATCGCTGGCGGGCGTTGCTCCACGGGTTGGGGTTGCGCCCGCCACTGCTGCAACTTCTGCGGCTCTATCTGGTGGGCGGCTTCTTCAACGCCTTCCTGCCCACCGGCTTCGGCGGCGATGTGGTCCGCGTGCTGGAGCTCACCCAAGATGCCGCCGCTGATGACCTCGCGGCGGCGGTCGGCACGGTGTTGGTGGATCGTCTCACCGGCATCCTCTCGCTGCTGGCGTTGGGCTTGCTCGTCCTGCCCTTCACGCCCGCGCTGCCTTCCTGGATCCTGTGGACGTTGGCTCTGGTCTGCGTGGGGGGATTGCTGGGCGGCGCGTTGCTGCTGGAAGGGCGGCTTTTGCGGCGGCTGACCTCGCGGCTGCCCGGATCGCTGGCCCTTGTCGGTGAGGGGAAGCTCGCCCAGGTTTACGCGGCGATCACCGGCTGCGGCCCGCGCGCTATCGGGGAGGCGCTGGCGCTTTCGACGCTCTTCAATTTGCTCAACATCGCCATCTACTGGCTGTGCGCGTTGGCGGTGGGCATCCCCATCGGGCTGGGTTTCTACTTCGTGGCGACGCCGCTGCTCTCGTTGACCCTGCTCGTGCCCATCTCGGTGGCGGGATTGGGTGTGCGCGATGCGGTGGCGCTCGCGCTCTATACCGCGGCAGGCATCCCTGCCGAGCTCTCCGCCGGGATGTCGCTCTCCGTCTACGCCGTCACCGCGGCGGCGGGATTGATCGGCGGCGCGCTCTATCTGGTGCGCGCGTTGCGCGAGGTGCTCACTCCCCGACGGTGAAGGTTCCGAGCGTGTAAAAATCCCCCACCGCCTGCCCTGCCGCGTCGCGCACGGTCAGCCGTTCCATTGTCCCCAACAGATACCAGCCCACGATGACCTGATACTCGCCCGGCGGCGCATCCGATGCGAGCGTCAGCCGGTGCGGATCGCTGAGCTCCTCGCCCACAGTCCAGCCGCTTGTGGGGCGCGCACCCTGGACGGGCCAGGTGTCCACCTGCCCGTAGAGTCGCCCGTCGGGGCCGAGCAGCTGCACGAAGAGCGTGTAGTCGGCGGTCATCGCGCGCAATCCGCGCCACTGCAACGCAAACGCGAGCGTCTCCTCCGGCGCGAGCCTCTCGACATCGAACGTGCTATCCACGAGCACCAGCTCCCCGCCGAAATTTGCCAGTCCCGCCGTCGCCGGCCCTACGGTGAGGTCGGCAAGCGCGCATTGGGTCTCCGCGCGGGCCAGCCAGCCGCAGCGCGCGGGGAGCGGTTCGCCCCCGGCGTTCCAGCTCACCCACAGGCGATATTGCCCCGGCAACCACGGCGCGGTGAGTGTGTATCGCTGCTGCACGCGCTGCCCTTGCGGCCAGGCGTTCGCCGAGAGCGCCGCCTCCGGGATGACCGGCGGCTCCCAGCGGGCGTTGTCCAACGGCATCCAATAGAACTGCGGGCGGGCCTCCTCCGGCAAGTCAGCGGTGCGCCGCCCGGTCAACGTGAAGTGGAGCTGGCTCTCTGCGGCCACTTCGCCGGGCAGATCGAACCCCTCCAGCCAGAGGTGTGCCCCGAAGAGCGCCCGCAACGGCGTTGCGGGTTCCGGGGCGGCGGCCCACGGCAGCGTGAGCTCCGTCAACGCGACCCAGCCCGGCGTAAGCGCCTCGGCGAAGCGCGGCCCTACGGCGATTTCCAGCGTGTACCTCCCGCCGGGCAGCCAGGCGGGCCAGGCCAGCGCGTGGCTGTCGTTGATCACCTGTCCGGCTGACCAGGCTTGCGTCGTCGTGTAGCCTGCCACGGGGCGGCGCTCCTCGCTCTGCCAGGCCACCGCGCCGCGCGCGTCGCGCAGGCGCAGCCGCACGGTCAGCTCGTCCGTGAGAGCGTCGGTCGCCTGCCACGTCAAATTGAGGCGGTGCTGTCTGCCGGTTTCGGCGGCGACGAGCGTGTGATTCAGCAGGCGGAGCGCCTCCCCAAAGGTCGCGCCATCTACTACGGCGGTCGGTAGCGGCCCCACCGCCACTAGCGGTCCCACCGATTGCACGCCATAGGCATCCATGCCGGGCAGATAGCGCGCCAGGTAGACCGGCTGCCCGGCGGCGAGCCGCGCGTGCAGCTCCTCGCGGTAGCCCGCCTCGTCGAAACGCATGACCAGATCGAGATCGGGCCGCAGCCCCTCCACCTGTTGGAGGAAATAGAGCGGCGGAAACTTCTCGCTATCGGCCAGGATCGCGGCGTTTTGGGTTAGCGGCTGGCGCAGCGCCTCACGGCCCCAGGTCTCATCGGCTAACCCTTGCGCGTGGGTATCCAGCGTGGGGCCGGTGAGCCAGAGGCGGCTCAGGGGGAGCAGCGCCAGCGCGGTCAGCGCCAGGGGGGCGAGCGCGGCGCGCCGCTCGTGCAGCTGTGACATCAGCCACAGCGCGCCTTCCCCTAGCCAGAAGAGCAGGAGTACGTGCGCCGGGATGAGGAAGGCGGAGTAGTCGGGATCGGCCACGTAGAAGCTGAGGTTGAACCAGACCCAGGCCCCGCCCGCCAGCAGCGTCCCCAGCGCCAGCGCCCAGCGGCGGCGCAGCAGGTGGACGAAGCCGAGCGCGGCCAGCCCCAATCCGCCCCAGCCCACTTGCAGGCGCAGCAGCCGGAAGACGAGCGCCCATCTTGGCGGATCCTGGATGAAGGCCAGCGGGTGCAGCGCGCCGCCCGATTCGGCGTTGGTGACGAAGCGCAGGAAGTGTGCGGGCGTCATCAGCTCGCCGTGGTTGATGGCGGGCCAGCGCAGCGGGATGTAGAGATAGATCGCCAATCCCAGCAGGACCAGCATGGCCGTTTGGCCCAGTTGCTTCAGCGAGGGGCGCATCTGGAGCGCCAGCGGCGCGGCCAGGAAGAGCAGCGCGCCGAGCGTCAGATGCGAGGCCATCCCCACGCCGGCGAGCAGGCCCAGCAACGGCAGTGCCAGGCGCGCGGGGAGCCGTCCGGCCAGCCAGCGATTTGCTGCCCAGAGCGCCAGGGCGACCAGCAGCGCATTCAGCGTGTAAACTTCGGCCTCGATGGCGCGCGACCAGAGGGTGGGGGAGAGGGCGAGTGTCCAGGCGGTGAGCAGGGCGACGAGGTGCTGCTCTCGGGTGAGGGTGTCGCGTTCGGTGAGCGCCAGGTAGAGCGCCCCCGCCGCGAGCGCGCCGCAGACCGCCGAGGAGAGGTTGATGCGCCAGGCGCTGCTCCCCACCGGCAGCAGCGAGAAGAGTTTGCCCACCAGGATGTAGAGCGGGTAGCCGCTGGGATGGGCGATGCCCAGGCGTGGCGCGACGACCTGGAACTCGAAGGTGTCGGCGCGGCCCACGTAGGGCGAGAGGTCGGGGAGATAGATGGCGAGCGGAAGCGCGATGGCGAGCGTCAGCCACGCCGCGCGCGGGAACTTTTCGCGCCAGAGCAATAGCGCCGTGAGCAGCACGCCGCCCACGAGCAGCACGGGGCCACGCCAGGGGACGTAGTCGCCGCTAAGTAAATCGAGCAGGGGCAGCGCCAGCGGGACGAAGGCGAGCGCCGCCGCATCTTTCAGCGCGCGTGATAGGCTGAACGCGAGCAGGGCTGCCAGCAGCGCCGCGCCGAGCGCGCCCGGCCATTGGAAGAAGAGCGCCGAGGGGAGCTCCAGCGCCAGCGCGCGGGCCAGTCCCGCGCCCCACAGTGCGCCGCAGAGGATGGTGAGGGTTTGTCCTGGCGCTTTTTTGTCTTGCGCGTTCATGGGGTAGCGGGGGTGCTCTCCAGTTCGTCAGGCTCCAGCAGGCCGGCCTGACGGTCGAAGTAGAACTGCATCACCTCTTGGGCAATGGGGGCCGCTACAGTGGAACCCTCGCCGCCGTTGTAGACCCAGGCGATCACGGCAATTTCGGGCGCTTCGTAGGGGGCGTAGGCCATGAACCAGGCGTGCGAGGGGAGCGTGCGGCCTTCCGGGACGGGACAGAGAGCATTGGCGATAGCGATGTCGTCGCAGTACTCGGCGGTGCCCGTCTTCCCGGCCACGGTGACGTTCTCCAGCCGTGCACGAGATGCGGTTCCGTCGGCAACGGCGAGATAAAGTCCCTCGCGCACGAGTTGGATCACCGAGGCGTCCACATCCAGGGTCCCGATGACCTGCGGGGTGTAGTCGCGCACGGTGAGACCGTTGGCGTCGGTGATGTGATGGATCAGCTGGGGTTGATAGAGTGTGCCCCCATTGGCGATGGCGTTGAGCGAGTTGAGCATCTGCAAGGGGGTAGCAAGCAGGAATCCCTGGCCGATGGAGAGGTTGTAGGTGTCGCCTGTGGTCCAGGTCTCTTGATAGTTAAGGCGTTTCCAGCGGGCGGTAGGGACAAGCCCGCGGGCTTCACCAGGGATGTCAATGCCGGTGCGCTCCCCTAACCCGAAGCGGCGGGTATATTCGGTGAGGCGTTCCAGTCCCAGGCCGGTGAAGTTGGTATCTGACCAGCCGCCGCCGACCTGATAGAAGAAGATGTCACACGACTGCGCCAGCGCATCAATGACGTTGACCGGGCCGTGACCGCCGCCGTGTTGTAGATAAATCCAGCAGACGAAAGGCTGGGCTGCGCCGGGGTCATTGGGGAACAGTTTGTTAGGCAGCAGGATACGTCCAGTACAGTTGACGGTGGTATAGCGGTTGATGACGCCTTCCTGGAGGGCGGCGGTTGCCGGAATGATCTTGTAGATGGAGCCAGGAGGGACCTGGTCGGAGATGGCGTGGTTGATCAAGGGCTGATGCGGGTTTTCGTACAGCGCGGTCAGCTCTTCTTCGGTTATTTGCCGGGCGAATATATTGTTGTCGTAGGTGGGGAGGCTGACCATCGCGAGCACTTGCCCGTCGCGGGGGTCCATCGCAATCACGACGCCCCGTTGCGAGCCGACCGCCTCCATTTGCTCCAGCAGCGCCGTTTCTGCCACCTGTTGCAGTTCAACATCGAGTGTGAGGTGAATGTTGTCGCCGGCGATGGGGGCGCGCTCGCTGATCACATCGAGCTCCTGACCGAGCACATTTTCCAGAATGTAACGTCGTCCGGGTTCGCCGCGCAGATATTCCTCGGTGCTGGCTTCCACACCCGCGTAACCGATCCGATCCACATTGGGATTGTAGCCGCTGGCTTCGTAGGCGGCGACTTGTTCGGGAGGGATGGGGCCTAAGAAGCCCACGGCCTGTGAGGTCAGCGCGCCGTAGGCATAGCTCCGGCGGGTGACGATTTCGACGTCCACGCCGGGCATGGTGATGCCGCCCTCCTGAGCCACCAGGAGCGCAATCTCACGGTCGGCGTTGCGGAGCACGACACGGGGCGCGTAGGGGCGATGGTAGCGCACCGCGTCAATCTCCTCGAACAGCCGCTCGTAGGGTACATCAATGAGTAGCGAGAGGCGCTCCAACACGGCGCGCTCGCGTTCACGCTCTGCAGGCAGGTAGCCGGGAGTGATTGTGATATTGTAGGCGGGGATGTTGCGCACCAACGTCTCACCATTGCGCGCGTAGATGATGCCGCGTGGCGGGGAGACGGTATCGAGCCGGTACTGTTGTTGCTCGGCCAGTGCCTCGTAGTAGCGGCGTTCCAGGAATTGCAATTGCCACAGGCGGATCAGGTAGATACCCAAGACGAGGATGATGACCCAGCCCATGACTGCCAGACGCGGCGCGCGCTGGATCCACGAGGGGCGGCGCGGCCCGCTATCCGCCGTTTGCAGGCTGAAGCCATTTAAGGGGCGCTGAGCTGTGCTCATAAGCTCAATCCTCCGCGCCGTTGCCCACGCTGATGGAACCAGACCAGCGCCATAAAACTGAGGGGCGAGAGCAGGAAGTTCAAGAGCGCCGCCGGGCCGATAATGGTTTGCAGTGACCAGCCCCAATCAACGGGATAGCCGAGCAGTATCAACATCCCTAGCAGCAGATGGTGCGCCGCCAGCGTCCCCAATCCCGCCATCATCGCCAGGCGGATGCTGGTGGGGCCGAGGGAATGCACCCAGGGTTGGCCCACCAGGAAGGCGACGAGGGTCAGCGCCACCGACCAAACGCCGAAGGGGCCGCCCGATAGCAGATCGCAGAAGAGGCCGCCGACGAAGCCCCACAGCACACCCTCATCCAGCCCCCGGATGATGGCCCAGGTGATCACCAGCAGCATGACGAGATCGGGCCGCCCGCCGAGGATGCGGACATCTTCCAGCCAGATGCTTTGTAAGACCGCGCCCAACAGAAGGATGGGAATGCCGAAGTAGAGGCTCATGGTTCCTCCAGGCGGATTTGCATCGGCTGGCGCGGGAAATCGGTGATGACCAGCAGGACTTCCAAGCGGCGGAAATCAATGGCGGGGCGGATGACGGCCTCTTGGAAGAGCGCCGCTTCCTGGTAGGTGATACTCTCTACCTGCCCTAGGATCAGCCCTTTGGGCAGCAAGCCGCCCAACCCGGCGGTGATAACGATCTCGCCGACTTCCACAGTCTCGTCGGGGAGGATTTGGGTCATGAGCAGCGTCCCATCGGGGCGACTGATGAGCATCCCGCTGATGCGGGAGCCTTGCAACATGACCGCGACTTCGCTGGTGGGGTCGTTGACGAGTTGCACGTAGGCCTGCTGGCGGCTGACCTGGGCCACGCGCCCGACCAGCGTCGCGCCGCCGGCGATGACCGGCATTCCCACCGCGACCCCGTCGCGGCTGCCGGCGTTGATGATGACGTAGCGCAGGTAGGGGTTGAGGCCCTGGCCGAGAACCTCGCCGCAGGGGTAGATCTCGCAGCCCCGCTCGACGATGTTGGCCCCGACGAGGGAGTAGGTGGGATTCTCTTCGGAGAAGTTGAGCAGCGCCCGCAATTGCTCGTTTTCGGCGACGTACTGCTCGCGCAGGCGGATATTCTCGATGCGCAGGGCGGTGTTTTCCTCTTGCAGGTAGTCCACGGTCTCCTGGAGCTCGCGCACATCGCGCACAGTTTTGAAGAGCTCGCCGATGTTTTGGAACAGCCCGGATAGACCGCGTTCCACTGGCGCGACGATGTAGGCCAGGGCGTTATTGAACGGGCCAAGCAGGCCCGCTTCGGAGAGTACGAGGAAGGCAAAGGCCAGGAGGATTAGCAGGTAGGGCAACCAGGAACGGCTTCGCCGTGTCATTTGGCCCCCTTGTCACCTCGATGGAGCATCAGGATGCCGAGCCGCCCGGTTGGGTGCGATCATCGGAAGAGAGGGTCTGGCGCAATATCTCGAACTGTTCGAGGACTTTGCCTGCGCCCCGCGCCACGCAGGTGAGAGAATCATCGGCGACCCAGGCGCGGATGTGGGTCTCTTCGCTGATGCGCTCGGCCAGGCCCTTGATCTGCCCGCCGCCGCCCGCCAGGCAGATGCCCGTTTCCATCAGGTCAGCGACCAATTCCGGCGGGGTTTCATCCAGCGTGTCACGTATGAGGTCAATAAGGGTATTGATGGAACGGCTGAGGGCCTCACGCACCTCGATACTGCTGACCTCGACCTCTTCTGGTAGCCCGGTGATGAGATTGCGCCCGCGCATCCCCATGGTCTTCTCTTCGGGGAGGGGGTAGGCGGAGCCGATGTTGATTTTGATGCGCTCGCCCATGCGCTCGCTGATCGCCAGGTTGTACTTCTGGCGCGCATACTGCACGATGTCTTCCTCGAACTCGTCCCCAGCGATGCGCAGACTCTTACTGACGACGATGCCGCCCAGCGCGAAGACGCCCACCTCGGTGGTGCCGCCGCCGATGTCCACAATCATCGTGCCCTGCGCTTCGGTGACGGGCAGGCCGGCGCCAATGGCCGCGGCCATCGGCTCCTCAATCAGGTAGGCTTCACGCGCGCCGGCGCCCAGGGCCGCCTCTCGCACCGCGCGTTTCTCCACCTCCGTCACGCCGCTGGGGATGCCTACCACGACGCGCGGGCGGGGGAAGGGAATGAAAATCTGCTGGTGCGCCTTGCGGATGAAGTGCTCCAGCATCGCCTGAGTGACATCGTATTCGGAAATGACGCCATCCCGCAAGGGGCGGATAGCGACGATGTGGGAGGGGGTTTTCCCTACCATCTCTTTCGCCTCGGCCCCGATAGCCAGGACCTGGCGGTGATTTTTACTTACTGCAACCCATGAAGGCTCGTTGATGACGATCCCTTTACCGCGAACGTAGACCAGGGTGTTAGCCGTGCCCAGGTCAATGCCAATATCTAACGAGAAAAGCCCCAAGAGTGCATCTATCGGATTGAACACCGTTTTCCTCTTGTCTTGTTTACGCCAGCCCAGCGGGCCGACCGTTAATTTTTCATACTTTGTTTGATTTTACCACTGAGATTATACCACAATGGAGGGGGATAGCAATGGATAGGGGTGCTGAGAGCGTTGCTGCGCGCATTCGAGGACAGTTGTGGCTCCGGCTTTTTGACGTGTGTGGGCAATGCGCTATACTGGTAAGAGATGCTGGCATGTAGAGAATCTAGCGATCCTCTTTCAGCAGGTTAAGTGGAATTTTGAGATTTGCTGATTTGCAGATTTTTGACGGAGGTGTTACTCATGGATTTTGAAAAACTAGGCGCTTTTTACCTGGGGCGGCTCTTCGATCTGGAAAAGGGTGAAGGGCTTGATCAGTTGTTGCTCTACGATGCCCGTGACTTGACCACGCACGCGGTTTGTGTGGGGATGACGGGCAGCGGCAAGACCGGGCTGTGCATTGATCTGCTCGAGGAGGCCGCTATTGACCGCGTGCCTGCGCTGATCATTGATCCCAAGGGCGACATCACCAATTTGCTGCTGACCTTCCCAGAACTGCTTCCAGAGGACTTCCGCCCCTGGATCAACGTGGACGATGCCCGCCGCAAGGGCTTGAGCGAGGATGAGTTTGCCGCGCAGCAGGCGGAGCTCTGGCGTAACGGGCTGGCGCAGTGGGGGCAGGATGGCGAGCGGATCCGCATGTTGCGCGAGAGCGCCGATTTCGCCATTTACACCCCCGGCAGCGATGCCGGTCTGCCGGTCTCGATCTTGCAATCGTTTGCCGCGCCCGTGCTGAGCTGGGACACCGACGCCGAACTGTTGCGCGAGCGCATCCAGGGCACGGTAAGCGCCCTGCTCGGCCTCATCGGTGTGGATGCCGATCCGGTGCAATCGCGGGAGCACATCCTGCTCTCCACGCTCTTCGAGCACTTCTGGCGACTGGGCGAGGATTTGGACTTGCCCAAGCTCATCCTGGCGATCCAGAACCCGCCCATTCGCCAGTTGGGCGTCTTCGATGTGGACACCTTCTATCCCCAAAAGGATCGCTTTGGGCTGGCGATGCAGCTGAATAATATCATCGCCGCGCCGGCCTTCCAGAGCTGGCTCCAGGGGCAGCCGCTCGATATTGCAGGGTTCCTCAGCACGCCGGAGGGCAAGCCGCGCCATTCGATCTTCTACATCGCCCACCTGAGCGACGCCGAGCGGATGTTCTTCGTGACGATGTTGCTCAATCAGTTGATCAGTTGGATGCGCACGCAGCCTGGCACGACGAGCCTGCGCGCGCTGCTCTACATGGATGAGATCTTCGGCTTCTTCCCGCCGGTTGCCAATCCGCCCAGCAAGAAGCCTATGCTGACATTGATGAAGCAGGCCCGCGCCTTTGGTGTGGGGGTAGTGGTCACGACGCAAAATCCGGCGGACCTCGATTATAAGGGGTTGACCAACGCCGGCACCTGGTTCATCGGGCGCTTGCAGGCCGAGCGCGATAAGCAGCGGTTGCTGGAGGGCCTGGAAAGCGCCTCGGCGGAGGCGGGACAGGCGCTCGACCGCGCCGCGCTGAATAGGATTCTCAGCAGTTTGGGCAAGCGGGTCTTCTTGTTGCACAACGTCCACGAGGCGGCTCCGGTGACGTTCCAGACGCGCTGGGCGATGAGCTACTTGCGCGGCCCGCTCACGCGCTTGCAGGTGCGCGATCTGATGGCTGGGAGCGCCCCGGATGCGCCTCTGGCTACGCCCAAGGCCGCGACCGGCCTTTCGCCTGCTGCGCCCGCGTCCATCGCGCCGCGCGCGGCAGCGACAACCACGGCGGTTCCGGGTGGGTACACGTCCGCGCCGCCGGTGTTGCCCGCGGGCGTGCAGCAGGTTTACCTGCCGGTGCGCAAGACGGCAACCGGGGCTGAGACGGAGCTCGCCAGGAAGGTTGGCGGGCAGCCTGCCATCGAAAGCCGCCAGCTGGTGTATGTTCCAGCGTTGCTGGGGATGGGGCGGCTGCATTTCGTCAAACAAACCCGCGATCTGAGCGTGAATGCGACGGAGGAGTTCGCATTGCTGGCCCAACCGCCGGAGGGGATGGGGAGCGTGAATTGGGATCAGGCTCAGCCGCTGGATATTACCCCGCGCGATCTGGTGGATCGCCCTGAGCCGGAGGCGCTCTTCGACGTGGTGCCGGAGACTATCAATGAGGCGCGGGAGCTCACCGCCTTAAAAAAGGATTTATCCGATCACCTTTACCGCACCGGCAACTTGACATTACTGCATAATCCGGCGACGAAGCTGCACTCGCGCCCTGATGAGGACGAGCGCGCCTTCCATCAGCGGGTGGAGCAAGCGGCCCGCGAGTTGCGCGACGCCGAGGTGGACAAGCTCAAGGCGCAGTACGCACAGCAGGCGCGGCGGTTGGAGGATCGGCTGCGGCGGGCGCAGACAACGCTGGAGCGCCGTGAAGCGCAGGCGCGCCAGCGCAAGCAGGATGCGCTCATCACTGCTGGCGAGACAGTGCTGAGTCTTTTCGCCGGGCGGCAGCGCTCAGTCTCCACGGCGGCGCGCCGTATCTCGCAGACCTCCTCGGCGCAGACCGAGGTGCGCGCAGCGGAGGAAGAGGTCAGCGTGGTGCAGGCCGACCTCAAGGCGCTCGAGGTTGAGTTGCAGGAGAAGACGCAGGCGATAGTGCAGCAATGGGAGACAGCGATTGGGCAGTTCGAGGAGGCTCTCATCCGCCCGCGCCGCACGGATGTTGAGATTGGTCTATTCGCGGTGGTGTGGGTCCCGGAGTGGCAACTCGCCTATAAGGTCGGGCCGGTTGTGCAGACGGATTTGATACCCGCCTGGTAACGGGGGCTGGGAGACAGATTTGCGCCATACAAGTGATTTTTAGATTTGCTGATTTGCAGATTTTTCAAGGAGCCGTCCATGGGCCAAAAATTGCGTATTGTGATGATTGCTTCGGAGTGTGTGCCATTCGCCAAGACAGGCGGATTGGCGGATGTGGTGGGGGCGTTGCCGGGCGCGCTGCGCGCCCTCGGCCACGAGGTCATCGTGGTGATGCCCAAGTATCGCGCCATTGATGCGGTGCGTTATCAGGTGCGCCCCTTCCTCGCGCCGATGGGCGTGTGGATGGGCAACACGGAGGAGTGGTGTGCCGTCCATACGACGACGCAGGACGACGGCACGCCCCTCTACTTCATAGAGGCGGACAAGTACTTCGCCCGCGATGGGCTGTATCACGATGCCGCCTTCAACGACTTCGGCGATAATCCGCGGCGCTTTGGCTTTCTCACGCGGGCCGGATTGCAGCTCTGCCGTGACATCGGCTTTGCGCCGGACATCGTCCACGTCCATGACTGGCAGACGGCGCTGGCGTCGGCCTATCTCAAAATCTGGCACTGGGACGATCCAGTGCTTGGCGGGGCCGCCAGCGTGCTCACGATCCACAACATCGGCTACCAGGGGGTCTATGGCGCGGAACATTACGAATATCTGGGGCTTCAGTGGGACAACTTTACAGCGGATAAATTCGAGGATCACGGGCAGATCAACTTCCTCAAGGGTGGCATCCAGTACGCCGACGCGCTCAATACGGTCAGCCCCACCTACGCCGATGAGACGCGCACCCCGGAGGGCGGACAAGGGCTGGCGCTTTATCTGAACGACCGAGGGGCCGATTATGTGGGTATCCTCAACGGGATTGATTACAGCGAGTGGGATCCGGCTACCGATCCTCTGATCCCGGCGCAGTATTCGGCGGCGGATTTGAGCGGCAAGGCGCGCTGCAAAGAGGCGCTGCAACGGCGGCTTAACCTCCGGGTAACGCCGGATGTGCCGCTGGTGGGCGTGGTGAGCCGCATGGCCGAGCAGAAAGGGCTGGATGTGCTCGCGCAGGCGCTCGATTCCATCGTCCAGTCAATGGCGGTACAATTTGTGATCCTCGGCTCCGGCGACAAGCGGCTGGAGAAGTTCTATGGCGCGCTACCGACGCGCTATCCGGGCCGGGTGGGGAGCTACATCGGCTACAGTAACGAGCTCGCCCACTGGATCGAGGCGGGCAGCGACTTCTTCATCATGCCCTCGCGCTACGAGCCGTGCGGATTGAATCAGCTCTACTCGCTGAAGTATGGCACGCTGCCGATTGTGCGCGCCACCGGCGGCCTCAACGATACCGTGATCCAGTACGACGAGCAGACTACCGTGGGCACGGGCTTCAAATTCGAGTACCTCAGCCCCGGCGCGATCTACGACACGGTGGGGTGGGCGGTGAGCACCTACTATGACCGCCCGCACCATGTGCAGCAGATGATCCAGACGGCGATGGCGCAGGATTTCTCCTGGGAGCTGAGCGCGCGGGCTTACGAGGCGCTCTATCAACAGGCGCTAGAAAACAAGGCGCGATTGTAGCAGGAGCCGATCATGCGACGTCAGAGGTGGGGCTTAGGGCTGGTCTTGTTGATGGTGCTGGGGCTTGCGGCAGGCTGTGGCCCTTCGCCGGAGGAGCGCGCTGCCGCACTGTCAGCCCGGTTGCAGGGTAGCTGGCAGGGAGCCTATCGGGAGACCGATCTGCGCCTTACCTTTGGCCCAGGGGATGAGTTCGCGCTGTTGAGCGTGGATCAGGGAACCTATACGCCCATTCGGATTCGCGGTACGTACAGCGTCACCTTTTTCACGCGCCCGGCCCCGTTAACCTTGACCTTGCAGACTGAGCGCGGCACGCAGATCATCTACACGCTGGTGGACTTCCGTGGCGAGAACCTATTGTACTTCGAGAACAACTATGCGGGCGCGCCGCGTCCGCCGGATTTTACTCCGACACAAATGATTACGCTGACACGCCGTTAGGCGGTGTGCCTCCTTTGATTGAGAGGCCCTCAACCGCGCCGCACGGTTGGGGGCCTCTCGCTTGTCAACTGCGCGTGGTGGCGTAGAATAACGCCATGACGAGCGTCAATATCAACGGAAATCGGTTCTATAACCTCGACTTTATCACCGGCTGTCAGGCGCATGTGGCAGACGAGAGCGTGGATGTGATCGTTACCGATCCGCCCTACGGGATCGCGGGCGACACGCTCCACAAGCACTACAACCGCGACGAGACCTTCGTCGTTGATGGCTACGTCGAGGTGCCTGCGGAGCAGTACGGCGACTTCAGCCGCCGCTGGATCGCTGAGGCGGCGCGCATCCTCAAGCCCAATGGGGCGCTCTACATTGTCTCTGGGTACACGAATCTCTATCACGTACTCGATGCGCTGCGGCAGACGGCCTTGCTCGAGGTCAACCATATCATCTGGAAGTACAATTTTGGCGTCTATACCTCCACCAAGTACGTCTCCTCGCACTATCACATCCTCTTCTACGAGAAACCCGGCCCCGGCAAGCGCACCTTCAACCTGGAATGTCGCTACGGCGTCGGCGAAAAGGACGCGGCGGGCGGCTCGCTCAACTACCAGGACCGCGAGGACGTGTGGGTGATCAACCGCGAGTACAAGCCGGGGCAGGTGAAGAACAAGAACGAGCTGCCCACGGCGCTCCTCGTGAAGATGTTGCAGTACAGCAGCAACCCCGGCGATCTAGTCTGCGATCCCTTTATGGGTGGTTGCTCGACCGCGCGGGTGGCGCTGGGCCTGAACCGGCGCTTTGTGGGCTTTGAGATCTCCTCGGCGATCTTCGAGGCGCGGCTGCCGGCGCTGCGTGATCTGGAGCCGGGGACCTTGCTGCCCACGTTGCGCCAGCCGGAGCGCTCGCGCCCGCGCAACCAGGGCCAGCCCTGGGACGATGATGAGATCGCGGCCTGTCTGGTGCGCTACGCGGAATTGCGCGAGGCGGGGCAGACGAAGAAGGCCGCCGTGGCGACGCTCTCGCAGGAGTTGGGGCGCGGGCGCTGGGCCATCGAGCGGATCTTGCGGCGGAACGCCTGAGGGGTCTCCATGCGCGACCGCGATGCCCTCACACAATCGTATCCCTGGCTCGCGCGCCACGATGCGCCGGAGCGCCTCATCATGGGCGATGATCTGGACGCGGCTCTCAGCACTGTGCTCTACCTGCATACCCATCCCCGTGCAGAGCTGGTGGGCGTTTACCGTGGCTACGAGCGTGTGACCTTCGCCGCGCAGTGCGACTGGGCGGCGCTGCTGGGCGGCCTCTGGCTTGACCTGGATATCTACGACGCACGCTGCCGCTCGCTGGGCCATCACATCGTCCGCCACACCGCCGAGGACGTGCTGCCGGGCTTCGCCAACAGCTGCAACCTCAACGAGCTCTATGGGCGCTCGGTGACGCGCCATTTCCGCTGGAAGTATCCCCTGGGGACGGTGCATTTCCTGATGTGGCTCTACGGCTGTGATGTGCGCCCGCAGACGGACGCGGAGCTGCTCATCTGGCTGGCGGATTCGACCTACATCAACGGGCAGTCCCATCGCTTCCGGCGCAACGTGGAGGCGTGGCTGCGCGAGGTAGTTCCCTTGCCGGGCCTGCTGGCCGGCTTCGCGGCGCTGGACGCCCCCGCATTCGAGGCGCGGATGTCCGCATTCCAGGAGCGGCTGGCGGGGCGGGGCTTCGCGCCAGGGAAGGGGCAGGTGCGCTCGCGCCATCTGGGGCTGAGCGGCTTCCAGTGCCAGCCGGGGCCGGAGGACGACCCCGTGCTCTACCTGCGGAAGTTGCTGCTCTATTGCGCCAATGTGACCGGCTGGCACTTCAACCTGCAGCAGCTGGACGGGTTCCGCCCCCCGGTGCAGGAGCTGGTAGGGCGGCGGCGACGGTGCGCCGTTCATACGCTAGGGGATGACGGCCTCGCGGCCTTTTTGGAACGGGAGCGGGTCTTTTCGTATGTCTTCACGCATCGCCAGACGCTCAACTATACGCAGGATTTGGGTTAGGGGGCGTGACGCTGGAATTGTCAAAGCCGTGATTTGTGGGTACAATGAAGGCAAGTCGTGCGCTGATTGGGAGGTCATATCATGGAATTCTTGCTAATTTTGGGCGGTTGCGCGTTGGTGGTGGGCGTGGCCTACATTGTGATGACGGTACTTTCGCGCCGCAAGCGAGAGAGTCTGTGGGATTGGCCTGCTGTTCAGGGGGAGGTCGTGGACACGGCGCTTTACCGACACGAGCGGCGCACTCTGGACAAGCACGAGATCACCTATACGCCGGTTGTGGCCTATCGCTACACCGTGGAGGAGCAGGCGTATCGCTCCCAGCAGCGCGACTTTGCGCCATACTCTGCACATACCTTCACCGATCACGTCGCGGCCACGGCTGTGTTGACGCAATATCCGCTAGGTAGCGCGGTGACGGTACGTTACAATCCGCGCGCGCCGCAGCAGGCTGTGCTGAAAATCAAACGTCCGGTAGGCTATCACACGGAGCTGATTTTCGGTATCAGCAACCTGGCGGCGGGCGTGGTCAGCATCCTATTGTTCTTCCTGTTGCGCTAACGCGATGTGATAGCAGCGACAAAAGCCGTGCAGACACTGTCCGCACGGCTTTTACTTTTGCTCACTCCGGCATCTCTGGATAGCCGGTAATCTCTTGAATTTCCTCATAGAGCGGTTTGAGCCGCCGGTACATACGTTTGTAGACCCGCTGATAGAGGCTGTCGTAAATCTCGCGGGTGTGCGGATTGGGCATGAAGGTCTGTCCCACGCGCGTCATCTCGGCGATGGCAGTCTTGAAGTCCGGGTGTAACCCCAGCCCCACCGCCGCATCCATCGCGGCGCCCAACCCCGAAGTCTCGTAAGTGTGCGGCCGTATCGCCGGCAAGCCGAAGATGTCCGCGGTAAGTTGCATCGCCCCATCGCTCTGCGAGCCGCCGCCGGAGACGCGCAGCTCGCGCACGGGAACCTTGCTGCGGCGGACGGTGCGCTCCAGCCCCTCACGCAGCGCGTAGGCCAGCCCCTCGAGAATCGCGCGGTAGAGGTGCGCGCGTGTGTGGATGTCCCCAAAGCCGATGATGGCCCCTTTTGCCTCAGGGCCGGGCAGCTTCAGGCCCGGCGACCAGTACGGTTGTAGCATCAGCCCCATCGAGCCGGGCGGCGCCTCTTCAATCAGATGGTTGAGCAGCTCCTCCGGTTCGCAGCCGTGCTTCTCGGCCAGCCGCCGCTCCTCATGTCCGAACTCCTTCTTGAACCAGCTGACCATCCAGTAGCCGCGATAGATTTGGCTTTCCAGGCTGTAGGCATTGGGGACGGCGGCAGGGTAGGGCGGGATGAGCGGGATCACCTCGATGTATTTGCGATGCGTTGTGTTGATCGTCGCCGTCGTGCCGTAGCTCAGGCAGCCGATGTGCGGTTCGAGCGCGCCGGAACCGATTACCTCGCAGGCTTTGTCCGCCGCCGCCGCGATGAGCGGCAACCCGGCGGGGAGTCCCGTGGCCTCCGCTGCTTCGGGGGTGATCTCGCCCAGCTGTCCGGAGGGCGGCACGAGCGCCGGGAGCTGCTCGCGCTGGATTGTGGGCAATGCCTGCCACTTCCAGTCCCAGGATTTGGCCCACGTCAGATTCTTGTAATCGAAGGGCATATAGCCCACCTGGCAGCCCACCGAATCCACGAAGCGCCCGGTGAGGCGGTAGGTTAAGTAGCCGGAGAGATAGAGGTACTTGTGGGTCTGTTCCCACACCTCCGGCTGATTTTTGCTGATCCAGTTGGCCTCGGCTTCGGCCTGGACGTAGGCCGCCGTCTGTGACATCCCCACCAGCTTGAAGGCCAGCCCCCACAGCCCACCCACCGGCGGCACGCCTTTGGTGCGCCGTTGATCCATCCAGACGATGGCCGGGCGCAGCGGTTGCCCCTCACGATCCACATTGATGACCGTTGAGCGTTGGGTGGTCAGCGCCGCGCCCGCGATGCGTTCGCGCAATTCGGGGCGCTCTGTCCAAAGCGTCTGGCAGGCCGTGCAGAGCGCCTCCCAATAGAGCGTGGGGTCCTGTTCAGCCCAGCCGGGGCGCGGCGAGACGTAGGCCTCGATGGGCACGCGCACTTTGTGGACGAGATTGCCGCGCAGGTCGAAGACCAGCGCCCGCACGCTCTGGGTGCCGTTGTCAATGGCGAGAATCAGATCAGCGGATGACACAGATAGTTCTCCTGGATGCGTTTATACGTTCTCACGTTCACACAAGCACTTCCTGAAGTATACCAGCGTCCCTACTGCTGCCAACCCTAGCAGGATGGCGGCTGTCGTCTCGACGGCGATTTTCTGCTTGCGGCGTCGGGGGAGCTGTTCTGCGCGCTCTGCCTGGGCCTCGGCCAGCGGGATTTTCCAGTTGGGGATGTCCTCTTTGGGAGGAAGGTTGTAGCTCTCTTTCCAGAGTGTCTGGTAGGCGGCGACTTCCACTTCCCAACGCGCATCTGTCCAACCCAGCTCCGGCTGGCAGATGTGGCGGATGTCGGGCAGGAGAACCGCGCCGCCACGGGGTAGCAGCAGCCCCAGGCGCGTGCGGCGCATCAGCAGATCGTCAAGGTGTGCCACACCCTCTGCGCGCGCCGCCCAGCGCAGTTCCGCCCACAGCGTCTCCGTTCCAGGGATCGGGGCCAGCTCCCCCGGCTGCGCGGCCTTCACCAGTGCGGTGGCTGCCGCGCCATAGCGCCCCAACAGGCGGCGGCGCTGATGGCCGTCGAGATGCTCCGCGCCCGGCAATCCCACGTTGACGGGGTTCAGCACAGGCATATCGCTGCTCGGTTCCGGCATATCGGGGAATTGGTCGCGCACGGCTTTGAGCGCATCCAGCGCGATCAGACGGAAGGTCGTGAGTTTCCCGCCCGTCACGGTCAGCAATCCCTGCTCTTGCCAGACCACATGGTCGCGCGATTCCTTGGAGGGATTGTCCTTGCCGGTGCCGATGACGGGACGGACGCCGGCAAAGGTGGCAATCACGTCATCCAGCGTGAGGTTGAGCGAGGGGAAGTGCGCCGCGACGACCTGCATCAGGTAGGCGACCTCCTCCGGGGTGATGCGCGGCTCCTCGTCTAGCGCCTGGGTGTGATCGAGGTCGGTGGTGCCGACCAGCGTGATTCCCTCCCAGGGAAAGATGAAGACGGGCCGGCGGTCAATGGGGTGCAGGAAGCTGACGGCCTGGGCGACGGGGAAACGCCATGCCGGAAAGATGAGGTGGCTGCCGCGCAGCGGGCGGATGCGGGCGGGCTGGCCAAGCTGTGTGCGCAGGGTGTCGGCCCAGGCGCCGGTGGCGTTGATGACGACCTTGGCGCGCGCGTCGGCAGTGCGTTCGCCGACCAGATCGCGCAGCGTCATGCCCACCACCTGCCCCTCCTCGCGGATGACCTCTTCTGCGCGGCAGTAGTTGAGCGCCACGCCGCCATCGGCGACGGCCTCGAAGATCACGCGCAGCACCAGCCGGGCGTCATCGGTCTGAGCGTCGCCGTAGCGCCAGCCGCCTTCCAGATTTTCCTTGGCGATGTGCGGGGCCAGCATTTGGAAATCCTCCGCGCTGTAGTAGCGGTGGCCCCATTCCAACGCCAGCAGATCGTAGACGGTGAGGCCCGCGCCGTAGGTCCACTTGCCTGGGGAGTCCCCCTTGTAGGTGGCGAGCAGGAAGCCCAGCGGATCAATGAGGCCGGGGCCTTCGTCCATCAGCCGCTCGCGCTCTTGGACGGAGGCCCGTGTGAGGAAGACTTTGCCCTCCTTGAGATAGCGCAGCCCGCCGTGGACGAGCTTCGAGGAGCGGCTGGAGGTCCCCCAGCTGAAATCTTTCTGCTCCACCAGGAGCGTCCTCAGCCCCAGGCGGGTCGCTTCGCGCAGGATGCCCGCGCCAGTGATCCCCCCGCCCACGACGATGATGTCCCATTCGGTATCGAGTTGTGACCACATTGCGTCACGCCAGTTTTTTGTCAACATTGCTTGTTCCTCCCTGTGTCTATTGGATCAGGCCACTAACTTGCCGGGATTCATCACGCCTTGGGGATCGAAGGTCTGGAACAGCCTGCGCAGCGTCTCCATCCCCAAGGCGCCCTTCTCTGCCGGAAGATAGGCCGCGTGATCGGCGCCTACGCCGTGCTGATGGCTGATCGTCGCTCCCTGTGCGACGATGGCCTCGCTCGCGGCGGCCTTGAGGAGCTGCCAGCGGCGCAGCGTCTCAGCGGGGTCGTCGGCGAGCCGGAAGAGGTAGGTGGTGTAGATGCTGGAGCCGTAGGGGTAGAGGTGCGAGAGGTGGGTGAAGACGTGGACGAACTCGTCAATCTCCCACAGCGCGGGGCGGAGCGCTGCTTCGATGGCCTCAACCAGCGCGGGGATTTTGTCCCAGCTGGTGGCGGTCTCTAGCGTGTCAATGGCATACCCGGCTTCCCACAGGCTGTTGCGTAGATAAGGGGAGCGGAAGCGGTTCTTGTGCCACTCCTTGCCGAAAATCTGGCCCACGTACAATCCCTCATGCTTACCGGCGAGATCGAGCGCCTCTTTGCGCGCGGTCTTGACGAGCGCCTCGCTGCCCGTCACGCCGAGGATGAGCATACACTTCTCCTCGCCAGCGCCTCGGATGGCAAGATATTTCTCCAAGCTGCCGATGAGAATCTCGTGCCCGGCCATGGCGAGCGTGGTCTCGGTCTCGCGGGCGGTGCTGAGCCGCAGCAGGGAGAGGGGAATTTGCGCCTGGACGATGGCGCGGGCGGCGTTGCGCCCCTGCTCGAAATCGGGGAAGAAGACGCCGTAGAACTCCTCTTTCTCCGGCAGCGGGGTGATGCGCACCGTCGCTTCGGTCAGGATGCCCAAACGCCCCTCGGAGCCGAGCACCAGCTCGCGCAAGTCGGGGCCGGCGGCGGAGGCGGGGAAGTTTGCGGGCAGATCGAGGCTGCCCGCCGGCGCTTCGAGATGGCCCCCGGCAAAGAGCTTCTCGATGCGCCCGTAGCGCAGCGATTGCTGGCCACTGGAGCGGGTGACGATCCAGCCGCCCAGGGTGGAGTATTCGAAGGATTGGGGGAAGTGACCCAGCATGAAGCCGTGGGCGCGCAGTTGGGCTTCCAGATTGGGGCCATTGACGCCCGCGCCAAAGGTGGCAAGCTGGCTGACGGGGTCGAGTTTGCAGAGGCGATTCATGCGGCTCAGATCAACGGTGAGGATGGGCCGCTCGCCCTCCTGGGGGTTGATGTGCCCCACGACGCTGCTTCCGCCGCCGTAAGGTATCAGCCGGATGTTCTGGGTGGTTGCCAGCGCAATGAGCGCGCGGACGTCGGCAGCGGTGTAGGGGTAGGCGACGCCGTCGGGGACGTGCTCGAGCTGGCCGCTGCGCAGGGCGATCCAGTCCGGCAGGCTTTGGCCGCGCGCGTGACGCACGCGCGCTTCCGGGTCTTTGTCAATCAAGGGGTGATCGGGCAGCCGGGATGCCGGCGTCGCGGAGATCACCTCAGCGAGGGTGGCGTCGCGCGGCGGCGTGCCCGCCCCGACGCTCTCCACGAGAAAGCGCATCGCGCTTGAGGGTAGTTCGTAGGTAAAGGTATCATCTCCCCAACCATTCCAACGGCGCATGGTAAAACCTCCTGCTTGTTATGCGTGTGGGGCATCCGTGGCGTGTTGCCAGAGGTGGATGCTATGTTCCATAATTTCTTGGGTGAGGTGCGCGGCGGTCGCGGCATCCCGTGCTTCAAAGGCGGTGAGCAGCGCGGCGTAATAGTCGCGTGAGGCCGCACGTGCAGTTTTAGCGGAGAAGTAGCGCAATCCCATCTTTTGATAGAGCGCAGCGAAGCCGTTGAGGATCAGCGGGTAGATCGGATTGCCGGAGGCCAGGGTGAGCTCGTGTTGCAGTGTCCAGTCGAACGCGGTGAAGGCCTCGGCGGTGTCGGGGAGCATCGTGTGTTGGTGCAGGCGCTCGCCAATGGTCTCCGGATCGTTCTCGACGGCCATGCGGGTGTAATCGGGGGCCATCGCCAGGCGGACGCGCAGCAGGTCGGGGATGAAGTCCGGCGGCAGCGGCAGGTTGTGGCGGACGAGGGTGCTGAGGACGTTGAGGCCGCCTTCGCGCCAGAAGTCATTGACGACGGTGGCCTTGCCCTGGTGGATGGTGAGCCAGCCATCGCGCGCGAGGCGTTGCAGGGCCTCGCGGAGGGTGGGGCGCGTGACGCCCAGCTGCGCGGCCAGGTCGCGCTCGCCGGGGAGCGTGCTGCCCGGTGGGTAATCGCCTTCAACAATGGCAGTGACGAGCATCTCTTCGGCATAATCCGCCGGACGTGGTGGGGCGTTCCAGGGTTGCATTTGTATTCTCCGTGTTCTGGTAAGTGGTCTGACTAGTTATAGATATTTTAGCATGAAGGGAGGGGTTGTCAAGCTGCCCACATAACGCGAAGCGTCTGCTTCGCGCGCGAACTGGACAGTTCTCGTGTTGCGATTGCCGGTTTTGTGCTATAATTTGTTCGTAACTACTCACCCTGGCTACGAGGGGATCGTCAGATCCCCGTCAAGTCAGAATTATCTAGGACTACATTGTATAGCAGCCTGGAATTTGCTTCTGCATCCACGCCGGATCTGGCGATCCGGCTAGAGCCTGAGTAGATACATTTCTTCACTGGCAGATTTCTATACTTTGGGAGGTAATAGAACCATGAAAACAGTTGAACATCTGAAGGCAGCATTTGCCGGGGAATCGCAGGCCAACCGCAAGTATCTGGCGTTTGCCAAGCAGGCCGATGCGGACGGGAAGCCACACATCGCGCGGCTCTTCCGCGCGGTGGCGGAGGCAGAGACGGTCCATGCCCACAATCACCTGCGCGCCTTGGGGCAAATCAACTCCACGGCGGAGAATTTGCAGGCCGCGATCAATGGCGAGAATTACGAGGTAGTTTCGATGTACCCGGAGTTCATCGCGGATGCGGAGGCTGAGGGCGGCGACCGCCGGGCCATTCGCTCCTTCAAGTGGGCGTTGGAGGTGGAAAAGATCCACGAAGGTCTCTATCAAGAGGCGTTGGCAAATCTCGATCAGACGCCGGATGAGATACCGGATTACTGGGTTTGTCCCGTCTGCGGGCACACGCACGTTGGCCCGGAGCCGCCGGAGCGGTGTCCTATCTGTGGCGCGGAGGCCGAGCGTTATCTCAAGGTCGAGTAACATCGCTTTGTGACTTGTGGAAACACAAAGACGGGAGCCTGAGCTCCCGTCTTTGTGTGTGGGCGGTTTAGCTTTCGAGCTCTTCCAGCCCCTTGTAGCGTTGCCGAATCCAGTGGATAGCAACGGTTGCCGCTTGTTTGACGGCGGGATCTTCGGAGCGGGCGAGCGGAATCAGTGCGCGCACGTGTTCCAGGGTTCCCATATAGGCCAGCGTTTGCGCGCCCAGGATTTGGCTGGCGGTATCCCCTTTGCCCAGGGCCTCCAACAGCGTTTGCATGGCGGCCTCACCCACGCCCAGTCCCAGGCCCTGTTTGGCGGCCCAGGCGACCAACCAGCTGATCTGGTCAATTTCTGGCGGTGTGGGGACGAAGACCTGTTCTTGCGGGCCTTCGGCTTGCACGCTTAGGGCGGCCTCAGCCGAGGAGCGCACGACCCATTGGCTGTCTTCGAGCGCCATGCGCCGCAGCAGCTCCTTGGCCCAGGGGCGGTTGATGTTGCCCAGCCCGTGCGCAGCGGCGCGCCGCACGAGTAGATTTTCGTGTTCGGCGGCTTGTTTGAGCGTTTCCCAGCCGCTTTTGTACCCGGCCAGGCTCTTGGCGATGAGGAGCATCTGTTGCTCATCGGCGTGGAAGAAGGTTTGTTGCAGCACGCGCACCGCACCGGGCGTGCCTAAGTCGCTCAGGGCCTCGACCGCGTTGTAGCGGATTTCGGCGCTCTCATCGTTGAGGGCATCGCGCAGCAGGTGCATCTCCTGGGGCGTACCGGTCCAGCCCAGGCCGCGCAGCGCCGCCGCGCGGACCGGAGGCGCGGGATGGCGCAATGCCTGCAAGTAGAAGAGGCGCGCGTTATCGCCTGTGGTCAGGAGCAGCGCCCGCCCGATGCGCACGCGCTTTTCCAGCGAGGCCTGCGGCTCGGTGAATTCCTGGGCCAGGATTTTCATCAGCACCTTGCGCCAGACGACCTTTTTTGGGGCCAAGGCGGCCCAACGGACTACCTGCATCAACGCGAGCTCGCTCTTGGTCTTTTGATAAGTTTGCAACGTCTCTTTCACCAGCGGCATCGTGTCACCTTGCCCGGCAAAGCATTCAATCAGCAAGGCCCAGGTAGGATCGTGCAGATGATCCATTACCTGTTGGATGCCCTCTTCGCCCTGCTTGGCGAGCAGCGTCGCTGTGAGGTAGTTTTCCCAGACGTAATGTGCGAAGACGAGCTCTTTTCCGCTGCGTTGGAGCAATTCCGATTTCTGGATCAGCCGCTTGATCGCGCCTTCCAACTTGGGAGGACGTTCCTCCTCTTCAGGCGGCAGCAGGCTTTGGATCTGCTCCTCCAACACTTGCGCATTGAGAGATGCCCCCTCGATGCGGCGGTGGTAGGCGAGCTGTTGCAGGGCCTTGATAGCGAGCGATTTGGCCTGTGCTGCGACCTCAAACTGATCATCGCCTAAGTCGGGCATGGGGATCCACTCGTCGAGGTAAGCGGCGAGTACATCCTCGAAGCGGGTCGGCGCTTTGTGGCTACGGAGATACAACACGCTGCGCAGGGTAATCTCGAGCGAGGGCGCGCCGGATTCGGCCATCTGTTTGAGCAGTTTGAGTAGCGCAGCCTCCTCGGCTGCCTGTTCGGCGGTGGATTCTTCCTCGGTGGCGGTTTGGGGGGCCAACAGGCTGCGCCAGCCCTGATACAGACGCTCAGCGACCTCCTCGCCGATGGGCGGGACGATCTCCAGGGGGACGAAGCCATGTTCCACCAATGGCCCGTAGCCTTCCGGCGTTGAGCTGATGATCCACAGGCTTTTGGGAAGCGCTTCGGCAACCTTATCAATCCACGCGGCGACCTCAGGGCGTTGCGCAGGGGGGATGACCTCCCAGTTGTCAACGAGAATGAGTGAGGGGCGGGCGTTGAGCTGTTCGAGCAGCCACTTGGGGATTGCCTCCGGCAGGCTCTTCGCTGCGAGGTAGGCCAACCGTTCCAGCGGCGAAGGCCCCTCGGTGGGGACTTCCTGGTAGTGGGCGAGGTCGGCCCAGAGCGGGAAGCGGTCGAAGGGGGCGGGTTTCTCGGCTGTTGCGCCTCGCTGCGCCGTCTCCCAAACGGAAAGAATCAGCGCGGTGGTGCGACCTGAGGCCTGCGCTCCGGTGAGCAGGAGGCGAGTGTGGCCCTCTTGCAGATTGGAGAAGGCGACGGTGAGGGGATAGGGCAGCGCGCCATCTGCGCTCGCAGCGTCGGGGAGCGGGGCGGGGGCCAGGAAGGTCGGCGGCGCAAAGACGGCGGTGGGGTCGTCCGGCGCGAAGAGCAGCTTGGGGATGAGCGTTTGTTGTAGTCCGCGCAGATATTTTTCTTCCACGCTGGCTCGCATCCGGCGGCGCCACTCGGCGAGCGGCTCCCAGAGCTTCTGCGCGGTGCGTTTGATGGCGTGACGTTGTACGTAGATGATGGCAGCAATCAACCAGGCGATGATTGCGCCGATCAGCGCCGAGAGCGGATCGAACCGCCATGCAGAGCCTTGTTGTAGCCACGCGGTCAACATCTGGTTAGTCCTTCTCTTCCGGTATCTCTACCACGAGGCGATAGCCCTGCCCCCGCTCGCTGATGATGCGCTGGGGATTGCTGGGATCGGCCTCGATCTTCTGGCGCAGATACCAGATGTAGAGCTTGAGGTAATCGCGGTGATCGGCGTATTCCGGCCCCCACACGCGCCGCAGGAGCGTATCGTGGCTCACCGTGCGCCCGGCATCCTGGATCAGCGCGGAGAGCAGCGAGAACTCGGTTGGGGTCAGGGAGACGGTGCGGTTGGCAATTTTGACCTCGTGGGTGTCGAGGTTGACCCAGAGAGTGCCGGTCTGGAAGATGGTCTGCTCGCCGCGTGCGCGTCGCGCGCGCGCCAGCGCCGCTTTGACGCGCGTGACCAGCTCCTTGTAGCCAAAGGGCTTGACGATGTAATCATCCGCTCCCAATCCTAGCCCGTAGGTGATGTTGTGCTCATCCCCCAGCGCGGTCAGGAACAGCACGGGGGCATCGGTGATGTTCCGCAGCGCCTCATAGACGTGCCAGCCGTCCATGTCGGGCATCAGAATATCGAGCAGAATCAGATCGGGATTGGATTCGCGAGCCATTTCCAGACCCATTTCGCCATTGCCAGAGGAGAGCACGGTATAACCGGCTCGTTCCAGAAGCAGTTGGATGAGTTGCGCGAGTGCTTCGTCGTCTTCGATCAGTAGGACTGTTTCGTTCATGGCTCATCTCCTTGACCGGATTGGTGTGCTGTGGTTATGTGTTGTTAAGGGTAGGGTCACTCGCGCTTTCGGTGGGCTGAAAAATCCCGCCTGGGTCGCTCAATCCTGAGATAAATCCGTGAACGCGAATTTTTTGGAACCCTTAACCAACCGCCCTAAACGGCGATCTCCTAAGTGTGTATGTTGTGGTTAGGTAAGGTGTAACGACAACATATAGCACTGCTTTTTCCACTGCGAAATTTTTTCAGTGGAACCTTAACTATATGATATGTTAGAATTGGGGTTTGTCAAACTTAAACGGCGTTTTTGGTCAGAAATCCATTGGGAATGAGGGGTTAGCGAGACCCCACGGCGGCGCGCAGCAGGATGTGGGCAATCTCTATCGCGAGGGCGGGATCGGCGGGATTTTCCAGCAAGACGGCCACAGCATAGCGCGGCGCGGCAGCGGAGTTTACGCCCAGATACCAGATCAGCTCCCGTTCCGTACCGGCGAGCGCGCGCCCCAACTGCCCTGGGCCGGTGGGCTGTTCCCCCCACAGTGTCAGTATCCGTTGCGCCGTTTGCACTTCGATGACCGGGACGGCCGTGGGGCGTGGGGGAACATCGCAGCCCGGCGGGATTTCGGGCAGCAGGTGCAGGGGCGGGCGCACACCATCGTTCGCCAGCGTCGCGGCGACGCCGGCCATTTGCAGCGGCGTGACCAGGAGCTCGCCCTGTCCCAACGCCTCAAGCGCCGGATCGGCGGCGGCGGGGTCCCAGGGTCTTGCCGCTGTTGTGATCTCCAGGGGCGGGCGCTCGAGCAACCCCCAGCGCCCCAAGATCTCGGCCAGTGCAGCGCTGCCCAGGTCGGCCCCTAATGCGGCGAAGGGCGCCGGACACGCATGGACGAGCGCGGCATCCCAGCTGGCGCCCTCCGGAGATCTCTGGCAGGCAAGTTGCTCGCCGTCAAGTGCGACCGTCTCCGTGAGCGGCGTGGTCAGTGGGGGTAGGGCTTCCTCAGCCAGCAAGCTCGCGTAGAGCACCGTCTCGATGATGCTGCCGGGTTGAGCAGGGCTGCGCACGGCTCGATTGAGGAG